>ERZ772879.64-NODE-64-length-82894-cov-6.251838_pt1 | contig 82894 bp, 81 predicted proteins | sample MGYA00580582_ERZ772879 | MGnify/ENA primary metagenome ERZ772879 (study PRJEB29015, sample SAMEA2737682) | human gut metagenome | biome: human gut; feature: human-associated habitat; material: faeces | place: China | collected 2012 ... | reverse complement strand
TGAATTTGCTGCAGCTGACGCTGCGGTTGAATCACTCACTGCCTTTGCTTCGTTTACTGAAGCATCTGTGGCCGTTGATTCTGCTACGTGTTGTCCAGCCTGGGCTGTTGCGCCCAACTCTGCTTCCATTGCCGCATCTGCCTCACGGCCACTGTTGATCATTGATTGTGCAGCTGAATTTGCTGCAGCACTCGCAGCCATAGAACTCTCTACCGTTGCTTCATTTTCAGCGCGGGTTCCACCCAAATCAGATGTCGTATCAGCATTATGAGCGCTCTGCTGTTGTACCTTAGTAAGCTCTGTTTGCAACATAGCATAAGCTCCAAGCATGTCCAACACATCTGATGACTGATCCGTTACTACGTTATTTGCATTCTCGATTACCTGCGTCAAATCATTTGTTGAACTATCTTGGTTATTTGTCGCAACTGAGATCTCTTGTTTCAATTGATTCTGAACTTCTTGATGTAGAACTGCCAATGCTTCACGCAACTTCAATTCGGCATTATTTACTACGTCATAATTGCCAGATACCATTTGCTGTGTAGCAACAAGTGCTTCGTTTCCCTCCTTGACAGCCTTTTTAATTTGATCCAGGTTTTGCGTAAAACCGCCAGAATTAACTACATTTTGTGCCAACTTCAAATCAGCTTGCAAGCCCAATCGAACGGCAGTCTTATTGTCAGCTATCAAAGCATACAAATTCGTACCGTTCAAATCGTCCGTTACCTTAGCCAACGCTTGTCTCAACGCAGCATCTTGTGCGTATCCTGTGTATTGCTTAATAACATCATAACTGTTTTGAGCTGCAACAATTACGTTAAGTAATTGTTGATTAGTTACATAAAATGACAAATATAAATTATTGGAAATTACATTATTGGCATCGGCAATTGCATTTTTTACAATGCTATATTTAGCAAGAGTACGATACTCTTCCTTCGAAGTTATCTCACTTACATTATCCTTCAAAATCTGATAGATACATTTATTAGACTTGTCCACATGAATCTCACTAGCTTCAACGCTAACTACGTCCGCTAGGGTTCCCAATACTGAACCTCCGACCATTAAAGAGACGGCAAGCAAAGCCAAGCCACGGATTACCTATTGCTTACCATCCTTATACATCTTAAAGTGAACCTTGGTTTGGTTCTCACTATCTAACATTTCTCTTACCACTCTTTCTCTTTCAACTGATTCCTACAAATCAATCTAAAACATTCAAACCGCCGAATAAGACTATATACATAACATACAACGTAATTCTATCATTACTATTTTTTAAATATACAAAAATTAGGACAATTAGGAATAGTTACAAAAAGTAAGTCCTGAAATTAAGAATTGTTTTCGAAAGAGCGCTCTGATTAAACAATCAAATGAACTAAACCTCATGAGTTGAAGTAAAACCAATTTCCAAGATTTTATTATGTTAGTGAATTATCAATGCAGCCGAAACACTTGTGATGAATAATATTCAATCGCGGACACTTAGAAAACTACTCACGAATCAACCAATTTTGATTTTTTTGATCCCACACCGCCATGAATCGTGCGAATCCGAAAAGTCGAACTGGAGATTAAAATTATTTGCTATCTCATCTTGTGAACTGAATGCACTGAATTAAGTTCCACTTTCCACATTGAAAGTCTGTATCTGTCTGGTTGGAAGGCCATTTAGAATTTGTTATAAAACCATTAGGCGAAATTCTGCAAAACAGACCAGAATTGAATTATCGAATGACAATTCGTCTGACCAATGTTTCCAGTATCAAAAGTATGATTATGTATCACGGTTAAAGAATAACCGTGTATTCCAGAACATGCGTCGCAATGCTGCTTGCCTGGATAATGCAATGGCTGAAAGTATCTTCCACATCTTAAAGGGGGAACGGTACATAACAACCACTACCAAAGCTATGACAAATTAAAGTTCACCATAAACAAACTATGTCTATTACTACACAAACAAACGGCTAAAAAAACTGGCCGGAAAAACTCCGGTTCAATACCGAAATTTTTCCGACCAGTTAGTCACTTATACTTCACTCCAATTTTTTGGGGCAGTTCAAGATTGCTTTTGTTTAATAGTTATTAATCCAACGTAGCTGCCAAATCCTTGATGTATTGCTTCAAGGCATCTGCAGTTTGTGGGTGTGTCAAACCGTATTCAATGTTAGTCGTCAAGAAACCAATCTTTGAACCGATGTCGTAACGCTTACCCTTAAATTCGTGGGCGTAAACGTGTTGACGCTTGTTCAATGAATCAATGGCGTCCGTCAATTGGATTTCGTTACCCTTACCAGGCTTCGTGTTCTCCAACTCTTCGAAGATTTCTGGCGTCAACAAGTAACGACCGATGATTGCCAAGTCTGAAGGTGCATCTTCTGGCTTTGGCTTCTCAACGAATGAGTTAACTTGGTGCAAACCGTCTTCAACTTCCTTTTCAGGTGCAATCACACCATATTCAGAAACTTGCTCGTGAGGAACCTTCATAACAGCAAGCGTTGACTCACCCGTCGTGTTGTAACGGTCGATCAATTGCTTAGTCAATGGCGTCTCGTCAGCCATCAAGTCATCACCCAACATAACAACGAATGGCTCGTCACCGATAAATGACTTAGCAGTCAAAACGGCATCTCCCAATCCACGTGGGTGTGATTGACGGATGAAGTACAAGTTAATGTCAGTCGTCTCTTCAACCAACTTCAACAATTCGTCCTTACCCTTTTCCTTCAAGTTGTTTTCCAACTCAGGGTTTGAATCAAAGTGGTCCTCGATTGAACGCTTTGACTTTCCATCAACGATAACGATGTCTTCGATACCTGATGCCAAAGCTTCTTCGATGATAAATTGAATCGTTGGCTTATCAACGATTGGCAACATTTCCTTGGCCAAGGCCTTAGTTGCTGGCAAAAAACGAGTTCCCAAACCTGCTGCTGGGATAATAGCCTTACGTACTGGCTTCATAGTGTGTTACTTCCCTTCTTGTGAAACTGGACGACCCATCAATTCGTTGATGGCCTCCTTGATATCTTGACCTTCGTACAAGACACGATAAATTGTAGATGTAATTGGCATTTCAACGTGCTTCTTAAGCGCAAGTTCATGAGCGACCTTGGTTGTTGAAATTCCTTCGATGACCATCCCCATGTTTTCGACGATGTCATCGAGCTTCTTGCCTTCTCCAAGTTGTACACCGGCACGGTAATTACGTGAGTGTACTGAAGTGGCCGTGACAAACAAGTCACCGACACCAGACAAGCCCATGAATGTTAGTGGGTTTGCACCGAATGCTTGCCCGAGGCGGCTGATTTCAGCCAAACCACGTGTAAACAATCCCGCCTTGGCGTTTGCATCAAAGCCCAAGCTCTCAAGTGCGCCCGCACCGATTGCAATAACGTTCTTTAATGCAGCACCAAATTCAGCACCAATCAAATCTGTGTTTGTGTACACACGGAATACGCTATTCGTAAAGGCAGCTTGCACACGCTCAGCAGTTGCCAAGTTTTCGCTTACAGCCGTTACTAGCGTTGGGTCATGCTTGATAACCCCTTCCGCGTGAGATGGTCCTGAGATAATTCCCAAGCCCAAGCGCTGTGAATCAGCCACTTCTTCAGCAAGCATCTCTGATGCACGCTTGTAAGTGCCTGGCTCCAAGCCTTTCGTTGCAGCGACCAACACAACTTGTTGGTCCAACGCTGACAACACGTCTGACAATTGATGTGCAACCTCGCGTGTTGCCTTAGTAGGCACCACACTCAAGACGATTGTCGCATCGCGTACCGCTTCGGTCATATCGGCCGTGGCAACGACTCCTTCATGCAAAGGGTTATCGCCAAGGTACTGACTATTTCGGTGTTGTTCATTGATTTCTGCCACTTGAGCGGGCTTATATGTCCAAAGACGAACAGCATGTCCATTCTCAGCAGCAACATTTGCTAAGGCAGTTCCCCAAGATCCTGCACCTAACACTGCAATTACTTCATTGCTCACAATGTTCCTCCTTGCGTTAACTTTGGTCTCAAGCCAAAGTTAACATACTCTATAATACCATATTCACAAATTTTGAAAATGCATAAAAGTGAAAAAGCCCGGCAGTTGGGGCTTTTCCTTAATGAAATCATTAATTTTCTGAATTTTCAGCAATCAACTTGTTCAAATTATCATTAAACGTTTCAGTTGCATCAAATCCCATCTTCTTGGCACGGAAATTCTTAGCTGCCGTTTCAATCAAAACTGCCAAGTTTCGTCCAGTTTGAACTGGCAAAACAAAGCGTGGTAAATCAACGCCTTGAATTTGGATTGTTTCCTCACCATTTCCCAAACGGTCAACCTTTTGATCATCCGTCCACTTAGCCAAGTGCAAGTTAAAGGCAATCGTTGCATGAGAGCGCACAGCACCAGCACCGTACAAGTTCATCACATCGATGATTCCCACACCACGCAACTCCATCAAGTTACGTAAAATGGCAGGTGGCTCACCAACCAAACGCTCCTCGTCTTGGGCGTACACATCAACACGGTCATCCGCAATCAAACGGTGACCACGTTGCACAAGTTCAAGCGCCGTTTCCGACTTACCTACACCAGAATCACCGGTAATCAAAACACCCAATCCAAAGATGTCAACCAAAACACCGTGCACTGATTGGCGTTCTGCCAAACCACCACTCAAGAAGAAAGTCATGTTTGACAAGATACGTGATGACGTCAATTCCGTCGCCAACACTGGAATTTGTGCTTCAAGCGCTGCTTGCATAAATTCTTGTGGCAACTGACGTCCTGTTGAAACAACAAACGCCGGTGTATTAGGTTGCATCATCTTACGTGCAACCATCAACAATTCATCGTGGTTCATGCGGTGCGCGAATGACGTTTCCGTAATTCCCATCAATTGCACACGCTCTGGTGCGTAGTAATTGAAGTATCCCGTCATTTCCAAACCAGGACGAGAAATATCAGCTGTCGTAATTTCACGATTTAGATATTCTTCACCGGCAACTAAATTCAAGTGTGTATTATCAAGCAAATCCTTGACTGTAATTTTCTTTGCCATATCGTTAATCTTCCTTATTGATGTCGCTATCTCGTCGGCTGAAGTAACTTGAAATAATCAGGTTTACCAGTGACATGATGATAGCAATAAAGACTGCCCAACCAAAACTTGCAAAACGGAATCCATCCCCAACAATCGCTGATGCCATCCACAAAACGATTCCGTTAACAATGAGACCAAAAATACCAAACGTTAGCACTGTAAATGGCAACGCTAGAATTTGGAGAACTGGCTTCACCAAGGCATTCAGGACACCTAAAATAAGCGCCGCCAAAACTGCCGTGAACAAGTTGCTAATATAGAGCCCTTGCTTAAACAAACCAGCGAGAGCTAATAACATAATGGTATTAATCAGCAATCGTTGCAAAAAAGAGAAACGTCGAAATGTTATTGTTTGCATATTCATCCCCCTAGTTTCTTCTGTTTTATTATAGCAAACCTATTGTACTCGCGGTATGAAGAAAAAATAAACGTCCCACGCTTTTTGCTGGGACGTTTGTCATATTATGCTTTCGGCTTAAAGAGATCATGAAATGGTGACTCACCATTATTGGCCACTTGCGTTAAAAACATTTTGACCGCTTGTTGCGTTGTTAGTCCTTCTTGACGAAACACCTCATCAGCGCCATTACGGATTTCTTCTTCAACTCGAATTTGTATTAACTTTTCCATAATCGATATCCCCTTTTATCGAATATTAACAACATACTTATTATAGTACATCATATGGTTAAGTCGTAGCTTTATGTCTTAATATGCAAAAAACGCCGGTCCGAAGACCGACGTTTTCCGCTTGGCAATGCTAGAATTGACGTGCTCTAGCTCACGTGATGGTTACCCATCAGTCAACGTACACCAACGAGCGAACTCGAAGTTAGTCATGTGCAGAGAAGCGAGTTCCACAACTCCCTATCTCACCCTCCAGCAATGCGGCTGTTAATGAGGACCGTTTATCAAAGATCTAACGTGATCTTCTCGACTCATCGCATAACAAATATTATACATGGCTATCATTTGGGAAGCAAGTTAAGAACCTGTTTTTTCACCACTGACATAATTTAGTAACATTCAAAACAAAAACGTCATAAAGTCCGGTTCGACGCTCATTATTTTCTCGATTAATCGTCTAACAGAAACCGCTTACATTCTTGTATCATTGGGTATATAATAATTTATATCAAAGGGACACATACAAATGTTGTCTAAATCGATTAAAAAAGGATGGTAAATCGCCATGGCTGCAGAAAGCATTAACTACAAGAACATTTTGGCCCCAGTCGACGGATCAAAGATTTCAGAAAAGTTGGTTGAAAAGGCCGCTGCCGTTGCTGTACGTAACGAGACTTCATTGGACTTGTTGTACGTAATCGACACAAACTCATTGTCAGGTTTGGCTGGTATGTCAATTTCAGGTGACGTTGTCTACCAATTGGTACAAGACGCCGAAGAAAAGTTGGCTAAGTACCAAGAACTTGCTCAAAACGAAGGTGCTAAGGATGTTAACATCCACGTTCGTTTCGGTTCACCTAAGACGGTTATCGCTCGCGATTTCCCTGCTGATCACGGAAACGAATTGATTATGCTTGGAAAGTCAGGTTTGAACACTTTGGAGCGTTTGTTGGTTGGTTCAGTTGCCTCATTCGTTGTTCAAAACGCTAAGACTGACGTTTTGATCATTCAATAATTCGATATTGCCACCAACCAAACTCGCAGGTTGGTGGCTTTCATTTTTATTACACAAAACCATCTAGTCGTATTCGATATATGGTGGTATTATAATGCTTATCAACGTTTTATTAAAATGTTATTAGAAAAGAGTAATTTTTATCATTCTAATTTATTATTCGATAAAGTCGAGGAACTCGCTATGAAGATTATTGGTAACACGTTGGAGACGATTCACAAGTTTCGTCACGAGAACGTTAGTCAACGTTTCGTTTCAGATCCATTCCTAGCTGCGAATGCCGCCCTAGGTGCCAACCGTAACATCAAGTTGCAGTTGTTGTACCTAGATACAAATGAGACCTTCTATCTAGTTGAGAACACATCATCAATTGCACGCAGTTTGCAGTACAATGATGGTGCCATTGTTGTCAGTGAATGGTCTACTGTTGACTTCATTGCTTTGATGCAAAGTTATGACAAGCCTGGATTTGATAACTACTTCCAATTGCTTGTTAACAACACTGCACAAGCCCATGAAGTGCAAGAGGAAGAAACAGCGCACTAACAAAAAGCACACGCTCTCTGAGCGTGTGCTTTTCTTTTTGGCTTTACTTGCTTGAAGCATCCTTCACCACTTCAACTGACGTTACCGTCACCGTCTCCGTTGGCTTATCGTTGTCATCAGTTGCGACTGACGCAATCTTGTCGACGACATCCATACCTGAAATAACTTGACCAAAGACCGTGTATGAGCCATCCAACGTTGGGTTTCCACCCTTCTTGTATGCGTCATAAATCTTCTCTGGGTAACGCTTCGCACTAATCTTGCTTGTCACATCATCTGAATTTTGGTTAATAAAGAATTGTGAACCGTTTGTATCAGCACCTGCATTCGCCATCGCAAGCGCACCACGGATGTTGTACAAAGATGGGCTGATTTCATTCTTGAAACCATTACCGCTATCAATCTTAGAATCCTTACCATTCCAGATTGACTCACCACCAGTACCATCCCCCTTAGGATCACCACCTTGAATCATAAAGTCCTTGATGACACGGTGGAAGGTTGTGTTGTTGTAGTACCCATCCTTGGCGTGCGTCACAAAGTTCTCAACGGCCAATGGCGCATACTTGTTGAACAACTTAATCGTGATGTCACCCATTGACGTGTGCATGACAACTTCACTCTCGTTCTTGGCAACCTTGTCTGACAATTGTTGCAACGTCAACTTATCCAGTTTTGCCTTAGACAACGTTGATGATGAACTAGCACTTGATGAAGAGCTTGTTTGCGCATCCCCTGACTTAGCAGACATTGCTGCAAATACCATGGCTCCTGCGACAACCACTACCGCAATGACTGCAATCAGCACTTCTGGTCGAAACTTTTTCATTAGACTTACTTCTCCCCTGATTTAAAAATCAACTTAACCACTCCATTATACGTGTCTTTCCTTAGAATAACTGTAAATATTTTGTGACTGCATGCAAAAAGGCCGGCGCATTACTGCACCGACCCTCATTGCTTAACGGTTTGTCATCTTGAATTCCAAGAAGTAATCGTTATATTGACCAACCCAGTATGGGCCAAGGTCTTGGTAAACTTCCAAATGTGACAATGTCTTCGCATCTGGATACCATTGCTTATCGTTACGAAGTGACTTTGGCAACAAAGCCTTCGCCTTCTTGTTAGGCGTTGCATAACCAACATATTCAGCATTCTTTGCTGCATTTTCTGGCTTGCTCATGAAGTTAATGAACGCATACGCTGCTTTCTTATTCTTCACCGTCTTAGGCATAACGATATTATCGAACCACATGTTACCACCATCAGATGGGACCACATAGTGCAGGTGACTGTTTTCTGAAATCATTTCCGCAGCATCACCTGAGTAATCAACTGACAAGGCAGCCTCATCTTGGGCCATGTACATCTTGATTTCGTCGGCAACAATCGCCTTAACGTTTGGCATCAATGTTTCAAGCTTTCCCTTGGCCGCAGCCAATTCCGGAATGCTCTTCGTGTTAACTGAGTTACCACTTGATGCCAACGTCATTCCCATGATGTCACGAGAAGAATCAATCAACATGATTGAATTCTTGAAACGTGGGTTCCATAGGTCATTCCAGGTCTTAATTTCTCCTGGCTTAACGTACTTGTCGTTGTAAACAATTCCCAGCGTTCCCCAGAAATAAGGCACTGAGTACTCGTTACCACGATCAAACGGTTGATCCATAAAACGGTCATCGTAATTGTTCAAGCCAGTCAACTTACTGTGATCAAGCTTAACCAACATGTTGGCCTTCTTCATCTTCTGAATCATGTAATCTGACGGAACCGCCAAATCATAGTGTGTTCCACCTTGTTGAATCTTAGTAAACATCGCTTCATTTGAGTCGAATGTCTCATAATCCACTTTGTAACCAGTCTCATTTTGGAACTTCTTAATCAACGTTGGGTCGATGTAATCTCCCCAATTGTAAATCGTTAGGGTCTTATTAGCGCCTGACTTCAAGCCAGACTCAGCCGACTTTTGCAATGCTAGGTTGATACCAAATAACAAAGCGACTGCGGCCAGAATAATCCCGGTTAACCATGCTAATCTCTTCATTATTGATGTACCACCATTCCCGCTGCACCGCCACGCTTCTTCTTACTTGACTTCATACTGTAGTTTGAAATGAAGTAATAGATTGTGACCAAAAGCAAAGACAACAAGAACATCAAGGCTGACAAGGCGTTAATTGACAAGTCAATTCCTTGACGAGCACGTGAGTAAATTTCAACTGACAACGTTGAGAATCCGTTTCCAGTAACGAAGAACGTTACCGCGAAATCATCAAGTGAATACGTGATGGCCATGAAGAACCCGGCCAAAATACCAGGCCAAGCATATGGCAAAACAACACGTGACAACACTTGATAGTTAGACGCACCCAAGTCGCGCGCTGCGTCAATCAACGCTGGGTTCATTTCGTTCAAACGTGGCAAGACCATCAACACAACAATCGGAATTGAGAATGCGATGTGTGACAACACAACTGACCCAAAGCCGAGACTCATGCCAATCATCGTGAAGAAAATCAAGAAACTGGCACCAATGATAACGTCCGGTGAAACCATCAACACGTTATTCAATGATAGCAACAAATTCTTTGTACCACGACGCTTCGTGTTGTATACACCCAAGGCACCGAACGTTCCGATTAGCGTTGCAATCATAGATGATAGCAATGCCACGATGAACGTATTAACCAAGATTTCCATCAAGCGTGTATCAGCAAACATGTCGCCGTAGTGACGCAATGAGAAGCCTTCAAAGCCACTCATGTAATCACCCTTGTTGAATGAATAGAAAATCAAATAGAAGATTGGTGCATACATCAAGATGAAGACAAACACCAAGTAAATGTATGACCACTTTTTTGGCTTATTATCCACGACGGCCTCCCTTCTTCTTACGATCACGCGTAAAGAACATTGTTGCTGCCATGGCGATAATCAAAATCACTCCGATTGTTGAACCCATTCCCCAGTTTTGTGTCACCAAGAAGTGCTCTTCAATGGCAGTACCAAGCGTAATGACGCGGTTTCCACCAATCAAACGGGTAATCATGAATAGTGATAGCGTTGGAATGAAGACCGCTTGAATACCAGCCTTCACCCCGCCCATTGACATTGGAATAATGACCTTCGTCAACGTTTGCCATGGTGTCGCACCCAAATCACGGGCCGCATTAATCAAGCTGCGATCCAATTCAACCAACGAATTGAAAATTGGCATAATCATGAATGGAATTTCAATGTACGCCGCAACAACCATAAATGATGCATCTGTAAACATGATTTGGTGTGGGCCGATACCAATAAAACTTAGGAAGTTATTTACTGTTCCTGTCTTAGAAAATAGCCCAATAAATGCATATGCCTTAAGCAATAGGTTGACCCATGTAGGCAAAATAACAAGTAACAGCCACAATTGTGCGTTCTTCAAACGACTCATAATGTAAGCCATTGGGTATGAAATCAACAAGGTAATTGCCGTCACAACGAAGGCAAAAAATACCGAGTTAAACGTCATACGAAGATACGTCCCTGAACTAAAGTAGGTCGCATAATTGTCGAACGTGAAGTGTCCATAAATGTTTCCAAATGATTGGATAACCAATAGGACAACTGGCGCAATGACAAAGAGAACGAGCCACAAGTAGTACGGAACCGTGTAGCTGATTGTTCCCTTATTCTTCATTTGCAGCCCCTTCTTCCTCTTCAGTATCCTCGTATTGCTCCAAACGAGCATCGAAGTCTTCTTCAGATTCGTTCAAACGCATGATGTGAATATCTTCTGGGTCAAAGTACAAACCACGACGTTCACCGATAACAGCTGGGTTCGTCGCTTGAATTTGCCACTCGTTTTGGTCATCATCGTAAGCCGTAATTTCGTAGTAATCACCACGGAATGATTGGTCATCAATCGTTACGACCAACTTACCTTCTTCTTCAGACACCAAGTCCAAATCTTCCGGTCGCAAAACAACTTCAACTTGTTCGTTAGGACGCATACCACCATCGACGTTTTCAAATTCCTTACCGGCAAATGAAACCAAGTAGTCCTCACGCATCACACCAGGCACGATGTTTGATTCACCAATAAAGTCCGCAACGAAGTGGTTGATTGGTTCATCATAGATATCAACTGGCGTACCGTTTTGAACAATTTCACCTTCGTTCGTCACAAAAATCCAGTCAGACATCGCCAACGCTTCTTCTTGATCGTGGGTAACGAAGATAAATGTAATGCCCAAACGCTTTTGGATTTCACGCAATTCGTATTGCATATCCTTACGCAACTTGTAGTCCAATGCTGACAATGGTTCGTCTAGCAACAAGACTTCTGGGTCGTTAGCCAACGCGCGTGCAATCGCAACACGTTGTTGTTGACCACCAGAAAGCTCTGAAATTTCACGGTCCTCATAGCCACCCAACTTGACCAATTCAAGCATTTCAGCGACCTTCGCCTTAATTTCATTCTTTGGCTTTCCCTTAATAGACATTCCAAAGGCGACGTTCTCAAATACGTTCATATTTGGGAACAATGCGTAGTTCTGGAAAACCGTATTTACACGGCGCTTTTCAGCTGGAACATCATTAATACGTTCCCCTTCAAACAGGATGTCACCTGATGACGCCTCCAAGAAACCGGCAATCAAACGCAAAATCGTTGTCTTACCTGATCCTGAAGGGCCCAATAAAGTGTAAAACTTTCCTGCTTCGATTTCTAAATCGACAGACTTCAATACGACTGTATCATCGTATTGCTTAGCCACATGCTTAAATTCAATAATGGGTTGTGCCAATTACTGAGTACCACCTTTCTTTACATAAGCTTAATTTTACCAAAAATAAGGAAATTTGTATCACTTTTCCATTCCACTTAATCGTTCTGTAAACGCCATGAAGTAAAAAGCACCAGCGAGATGCCGGTGCTTACTAGTCTAATAATCAGTGTCAGATCCCATCTGTTGGAAAGCGTATTGCATAATCACCGCTGTGATAATGTTGGTGAATTCCTTCTGGGTCTTTATCTCTTCAGAAGTTGGCATCTTAACAGATTGATTATCATTACGCGTCGTTGTCAATTGCGCTTTGAAAGCAGTCTTTTTACCTGCAACTAACGCTTCTGACGCTACTTTGACTTGGTGCCCTTTATCTGCCATGGTAATAGTCAATTTAGGGTTTTCCAGGTCATCAATTGATGCTGTGATGTCTTTCCAAGTCTCCGCCTTAATCTTCATTGTCTTAGCAGTTTCCGTTTTCTTCAATGCTCCCACAAAACTCTTATAATCGGCCTTCTTCAATGTGACTTGATAACCATCCGTCACCTTTTTGAACTTTTTCCCATCCAAGTCCGTGAACCACTTCGTCATGGTTTGTGCATCTTTTTTAACAGCTTCGGGTTCAACCTTACTGTAAGACTTATTATCGGTTTCTAACCAGGTATTCTTAAGCACTTTCGCCAACTCAGGAATGTCCGTTGCACCATCCATCTTCATGACATCACCTAAGAAACCAGCTGAGACATACGTATGCTTGGCATTCTTCTTTAAATCATACGTCGCAGTCTGACCATCCGTTGTCACATCAGCCGTAAGTGCGATATTGGCCGTCTTCTTTGCGTCTTGCAGAACTTTACCAGAGACACGCATATCGGTTTTGTCAGTCGAATTTACACTGAATTTATAGACGTTATCGTCCGACTTAAACATGCTCAGCATGTGTGACGCAAATTGTGCTTTAGCAGTATGTGTCACGCCATATCCAACACCACCCGCCACCACGGCTGCAACGATAACACCGCCTACGACAATCTTCTTATTCATACACTACTCCCCCATTCTTATGGTCATATTTTAACAGTCTAAAACAAAAAAGGATGAAGATAACTCTTACGAATTATCTTCATCCTTAATTTTCATCTTAATATTGTAAGCAGTCGCTTGTAATTAAAAATTACTCAGCGTCTGAACCCTTACCGTACTTTGAGATGATGTCATCTTGCACGTTCTTAGGAACAGCTTCGTAGTGATCGAATGCCATTTGGAACGTTCCACGTCCTTGCGTAGCTGAACGCAAAGTCGTTGCATATCCGAACATTTCTGATAGAGGAACCTTAGCGTGGATCATCATTGAGTTACCACGTTGCTCTTGTCCTTCCAACAAACCACGACGGGCTGAAACGTGACCCATTGCATCTCCCAAGTTATCCTCAGGAACAACGATGTCAACCTTCATGATTGGCTCCAAGATAACGGCACCAGCAGTCTTTGCAGCTTCCTTCAAAGCCAATGATGCGGCAATCTTAAAGGCAGCTTCTGATGAGTCGACATCGTGGTATGAACCATCGTACAACTTAGCCTTCAAGTCAACCAATGGGAATCCAGCCAAAGGACCATTGTTCAATGAGTCCTTCAAACCAGCTTCAACTGAAGGGATGTATTCACGAGGAACCACACCACCAACGATGGCATCTTCAAACTCGAATCCAGCACCTTCTTCGTTTGGTGAGAATTCAATCCAAACGTCACCGTATTGTCCCTTACCACCTGATTGGCGCTTAAAGTAACCACGGGCTTGAACAGTTTGCGTAAATGCTTCACGGTAAGCAACTTGTGGCGCACCAACAGTAGCTTCAACGTTAAATTCACGACGCAAACGGTCAACGATGATGTCCAAGTGCAATTCACCCATTCCTGAGATCAACGTGTCACCAGTTTCTGGGTTCGTCTCAGCACGGAATGATGGGTCTTCTTCAGCCAACTTTTGCAAAGCAGTTGACATCTTGTCTTGGTCAGCCTTCGTCTTTGGCTCGATAGCCAATTGGATAACTGGGTCAGGGAACTCCATTGACTCCAAGATCAATGGGTGATCCGTAGCAGTCAATGAGTCACCAGTAGTCGTATCCTTCAAACCGATCAAAGCAGCGATATCACCTGAGAACACTTCTTCGATTTCAGTACGGTTCGTAGCGTGCATTTGTAGCAAACGACCAACACGCTCACGCTTTCCCTTAGACGTGTTCAAAACGTATGAACCTGACTCCAAAGTACCAGTGTAAACACGAACGAAAGTCAAACGACCAACGAATGGGTCCGTCATAACCTTAAATGCCAAAGCCGCAAATGGCTTGTCATCGTCGGCAATCAAGTCAACTTCTTCGTCAGTATCTGGGTCCGTAGCAACATAAGGCTTAACATCCAATGGTGATGGCAAGTAGTCAACAACCGCGTCAAGCATCATTTGCACACCCTTATCCTTGTAGGCAGAACCTGCAAGAACTGGGTAGAATTGCAATGAAATCGTTGCACGACGGATAGCAGCCTTCAATTCAGCTTCTGAAATCTCTTCTCCGCCCAAGTACTTGTCCATGATTTCGTCATCAACATCAGCGATGGCTTCAACCAATTCGTTGTACTTCTCTTCTGCCAATTCAGCGTAGTCAGCAGGGATTTCGCGCTTCTCCCACTTCTCACCCAAATCATCGATTGGGTACAAAGCAACCTTTTCGATCAAGTCGATGATGGCCTCAAAGTCATCTTCGGCACCGATTGGCCATTGAACAGCCTTTGCGTTAGCGTCCAAACGTGACTTCAATGAGTCAACTGACATTTGGAAGTCAGCACCCATCTTGTCCATCTTGTTAACAAAGACGATACGAGGTACTTCGTACGTCTCGGCTTGACGCCAAACAGTTTCAGTTTGTGGCTCAACACCGGCAGCACCGTCAAGAACGGCTACGGCTCCGTCAAGAACACGCAATGAACGCTCAACTTCGATAGTGAAGTCCACGTGTCCTGGAGTGTCGATGATGTTAACACGGAATGGTTCCTTGTCGTATTGGTCGTGGAATCCACGCCAAACAGCAGTCGTGGCAGCAGATTGGATCGTGATTCCACGTTCCTTTTCTTGCTCCATGAAGTCCATTTGTGAAGCTCCGTCGTGAGTCTCACCAATCTTGTGGATCTTACCAGTGTAGTACAAAATACGCTCAGTCGTCGTCGTCTTACCGGCGTCGATGTGCGCCATGATACCAATGTTACGAGTACGTAGCAATGGGTATTCACGCTTGTTAGCCATGAGTATTTCTCCTTGAAATTCTATTACATCCAACACAATGTTAATGCGTTAGTACTATTATACCGTATATTCGCAAAAAATGGCTATAGTCTTCACAGACTGTAGCCATCAATTGGTTATTACCAACGGTAGTGTGCGAAGGCACGGTTGGCTTCAGCCATCTTGTGCGTGTCTTCACGCTTCTTAACAGATGCACCAGTGTTGTTGGCAGCATCCATGATTTCCTTAGCCAAACGCTCATCCATCGTGTGCTCACCGCGAGCGCGTGAGTATTGCACCAACCAGCGCAATCCCAACGTTACACGACGTTCTGGACGAACTTCGACAGGAACTTGGTAGTTAGATCCACCGATACGGCGAGCCTTAACTTCCAATACAGGCATGATGTTGTTCAAAGCTTCTTCGAACACAGCCAATGGCTCTTGACCAGTAGCTTCCTTGATACGATCAAAAGCTTCGTACAAGATAGTTGAAGCAGTTCCGCGCTTTCCATCAAGCATCAAACGGTTGATCAAACGTGAAACAAGCTTTGAGTTGTAAATTGGATCAGGCAGAACTTCAGCCTGCTTAGTGTAACCCTTACGTGGCATTATTAATGTCCTCCCTTAATTACTTCTTCTTAGGACGCTTTGCGCCGTACTTTGAACGTGATTGCATACGACCGTCAACACCGGCAGTATCCAAAGCACCACGGATGATGTGGTAACGAACTCCAGGCAAGTCCTTTACACGTCCACCACGGATCAAAACAACTGAGTGTTCTTGCAAGTTGTGGCCGATTCCAGGAATGTATGCCGTAACTTCGATCAAGTTTGAAAGACGCACACGGGCGTACTTACGCAAAGCTGAGTTAGGCTTCTTAGGAGTCATCGTTCCGACACGAGTTGCAACACCGCGCTTTTGTGGTGAAGAAACGTTAGTCGTCTTCTTTGATTGTGAGTTGTAACCGAAGTTCAAAGCTGGTGACTTTGACTTCGTGCTCTTTGACTTACGAGGCTTACGAACCAATTGGTTAATAGTAGGCATGTCTAAGAGTCCCCTTTCAATTTTCTATATAGTGTGTAGTCCACATTTCCAGGCGTGTCATTTAATAACCGATCTGAAAACGTAGCTGAATGGTACTTCTCGTTCACGAGTTCAGCACGTCGCGTAACACGCAAACACCCTGCTCACTAAAAGCACAAGTAATAATATAACACTGCATTCACGATTATGCAACCCTTTTTACCAATTAAAAATGCCTATATATAGGCATTCAGTTTGCAAACAATTCCGGGCGTGTCATTTTTGGAAAATCCGCTGTTTTCAAGCTCTTTCTTACTATAAAACAATGGAGGATTATCAATGTCGATCTACGACCTGCCCTTTATTATCGCACTTTGTTCACTAACTGTTCAAGATTTGAAACAGTGTCTAATCGATTCAAGATTATTAGCCCCAGCATTCTTATTGGGTGTTACACATCATGATTCGCATCCGGTTACTGCATTTATTATCTATGTTTGTGCCTTAATAATAAATCACCATTACCGTGAAAAGTTTCTCGGCAATGGTGATCTAGATGTTATTTTTGTTGGTGCTCTTCATTTATCACCAGATCAACTACCTTTATGGCTCACAATCAGCTGTGGCCTTCATTTACCCATTAGTTTGTGGCAGCCAACTAAGCCATTACCCTTCTTACCAGCCTTAACCGTTGGTTTCCTGCTGTTAGAAGTAATCCGCCAATACGGGGTGTTGACGTGTTAATAATGCGTCCACCGGTTCAAATTCTTCTGGTGTGTTCGTTCGCAACTCGCCGGTCAATAGCAAACTAGACAATCGTTTGTACCCCAGCAACCATTGTGTGAATGCTTGAATGCTACCCGACAATTGCGGTGCCTCAGTTTGAACAACACGTTCTAATGTGCCGCCACGTAGTTCAAAGCGTCCACCATTCCACGGCGCAGTTTCATCTTGAACATCAAACGCAACCGTCTCCGGCACATCTAGCTCCAGAACTTGGCACAACGCTTCCAAGTTCACAATACGCGCTTGCATATACGGCTTAACGACCGCTTGATATTTAGGTTCGGTCATCAATTGTGCAACCGGCACTGCTGTGACGTCAGCTGTTGGTGCCTCGTAAGTAAACACTTCAAACGACCCCGCATGGCTGCCAATGAAGCGAGTCAGGCCTAGTAAAGCTTCCGTGGTTAGTACGACCCACTCACGAATAACGAATGTCATCTCGCGGAACTCATACATGACATAACCTTGCGCCACACCCTCTTCATCTCGATAGATAGCGAACTTCGTCTGTGGCGTTTTCATGCTGAAGTAATAGCGCCACCACCAGTCCTCGCGAGCAATTGCCCCGTAATTGAAGACATCTGCCTGTCGATAGACAAGTTTCATTGGCTCGAGCGCTCGCTCAAACGGTAATCTTTCCACAACACCAGGTGTTCGCTTACCTTGTGGAAAATCATCTGCACGCCATGTGATATCTGCATGATCAAAAACCTGGGCATAACCAAAACGACCATAGAACCCATACGAAAACGGCGCTAAGTAACTTATCACCTCACCTGCATCATACGAATCTTGCAGTGATTGCATCATTAGCCGCGATGCAGCCCCGTTACCTCGGTATTCGGGATAACTAGCCACATTGCCGATACCGTTACCGGCAATTTCCCGGTGCCCAAGACGGACACTAAACGGAATCCGGGTTACTTGGCTGGTCAATTGATTATTGTCATCAAATTCTCCATATACGGTTGTTTGCTTGAAAAATTCTGCTAAAGCGTCACGTCCCCCACGTGGCTCCTTATGAAATGCATACCGATAAAGCTCATACACGGCGTCAAAGTAAGCCGCTTCTAGAATAACTGGTTGTCCCATAAAGTATTCCCCCTATACTTATTCGCCATTATCGTATCACACTTAGCTGTCCAAATCTTGCTTCACCCATGCAAACAAAAAACGCACCTCGAACCCTAAAGTTCAAAGTGCGTTTTACTAAGCATTAAACCAATGCCAACAACTCAGCCTTCTTTGCAGAAGCTGGGAAGTCGATACCGTTAGCTGACAAGTAAGCCTTGATTTCAGCAACAGTGTTCTTGTCTGAAGGCTTCTCTGATGAAGCAACCTTCTTAGCAGCCTTAGGAGCAGCGGCGTTAATCTTAACACCCTTTTCTGAAGTAGCTGCTGAAGCTTCGCGAACAACTTGACCGTTGTCTGCCAAAGCCTTCTTAGCTGCGTCTGCCAAAGCTGAGAAAGCTTCGAAGTCAGAAACAGCCAAGTCTGCCAACATCTTACGGTTCAAAGTTGAACCCATCAATGACAAACCGTTCATGAAACGTGAGTATGACAATCCGTTCATACGTGCTGCAGCGTTAATACGTGCAATCCACAACTTACGGAAGTTGCGCTTCGTTTGCTTACGGTCACGGAATGCATAGAACCATGACTTCCAAACTTGTTGCTTAGCAACCTTGTAGTTGATGTGACGTTGACCACGGTAACCCTTGGCCAACTTGATCATCTTCTTGCGACGTGCGCGCGTAACAGTACCACCCTTAACTCGCATGGGTATTTCCTCCAGTAATTTCTATAATTTCTAATTCAGAACCGATAAATAATTTAAAGTTAAAACTTCAAATTAACGGCTCAACATGTGAACGTAAGTCTTCAACGTCGTGTTGTTCATCATTGAAGTTCCACGTAGTTGACGGCGTTGCTTCTTAGTCTTACCGTGGAAACGGTGTGACGTAAAGGCGTTACCTGACTTCAAACCACCGTTAGCAGTCTTCTTGAAACGCTTTGCTGAAGCGCGGTGTGTCTTAAACTTAGGCATTGATATGTCCTCCAAACTTGGTTTAATTACTTAGTTTCCTTGGGTGCAAGCACCATAAACATGCTGCGCCCTTCCATCTTTGCTCTAGATTCAACTTTTGCAATCTCCTCTAGATCAGTTGCAAATCGGTCCATCACTTCACGCCCGATTTCCTTGTGCGTGATAGCACGACCGCGGAAACGGATTGAAACCTTGACCTTGTTACCCTTCTCCAAGAACTTAACAGCGTTCTTCTTCTTGGTGTTAAAGTCGTTGTCATCAATCGTTGGGCTCAAGCGAACTTCCTTGATGCTGACGATTTTTTGGTTCTTACGTTGTTCGCGTTGCTTCTTTTGACTATCGAAACGGAACTTTCCGTAATCCATAATCTTAGCAACTGGTGGCTTGGCATTAGCTTGAACCAATACCAAATCCAACTCTTGCTCGTCGGCGATTGCTTGCGCTTCCGCCTTAGGCATAATTCCTTGGTCACCGTCATCGGTGATCAAGCGAACTTCACGAGCTCGAATGCGATCATTAATTAAATCTTGTTGTTGTTGTGGTTGGCGCGCGTTTGCTATGGTCCTTACCTCCGAAAAAACTTGAAATAAAGTAAAAGCGGATTATCGCGACACACGATAACCCGCCATTCATCATCAATCAATAATGAGTGATTTACCCGATGAGGTAAACTCATCAAGGTGAACAACGGGGTCGCTGTTACTTTATTTCTCTAACAGTTAAATAGTATATAGCCTTATTCTCCAAGAGTCAAGGCTTTGTTCAAAATTCCGTTAATAAACTTTCGTGATGAATCATCCGTAAAGTCGTGAGCCAATTGTAGGGCTTCGTTAACGGCAATCTTGGCTGGCGTTTCAGTGTACTTTACTTCATACAATGCCAAACGCATCAATACGATGTCGGCCAAGTTTAAACGATCAAGCGTCCAACCATCAGCCAAGTGTTCTGAAATCGTCAAATCGAACTCATCTTGGTGGTCAATGATGCCATTAACCATGTCCAACAAGTCCGTTGGCAATTCGTCTTCCCAAGTAATTTCTGGATCACCATCAAGTACTTGTTGGACAACTGCCTCGACTTCCGCATCAGGATTCATTGCCAATCCAAATACAGATTGGAATGCGGCTTGTCGCAATTGGTGTCGGTTCAATGTTGCCATTATGCTTCAGTTCCTTCCGTCTCATTGTCATCACCAAACAAGTTGTTTGGATCAACAGTCAACGTTGGCTTCGTTGAAACAACACCTTGGATGTGCACGTTTACCATCGTTACTTGCAATTCAGTCATTGCAGCAACTTGTGACGTTACACGTTCTTGGATTGCGTGGGCAACCTTAGGTACGCTAACACCGTAGTTCAAGTAAACGTATACGTCGACTTCCAATCCATCCTCGCCTTGCTTCAATTCAACACCCTTACCGTGAACACGGCGACCGAATGCTTCTTGAGCACGTTCTGAGAATGAACCACGCAAACGAGCAACACCCTCAACTTCTTGGGCTGCAAGCCCAGCAATGATTTCAAGAACACGTACGTTAACACGTGTTTCGCCTGAAATATCGCTTGGGTGCGTCAATACAATGGTTTCTTCTGCCATGGAACTTTCCTCCTTCAAAATGAAAGCGCCGGCCGGCTGCCGGTCGGCGCTTTCAACAGTATATTTATTATACCTGATTTTACTTGTAAAAACTAGGCACGTGACGTGTATGATCCACCGTTGTCAGTGTTAACAACCAACTTGTCACCTTCGTTGATGAAGTCAGGAACAGTGATAACCAATCCAGTTTCCATCGTTGCAGGCTTACCACCACCGTTAGCAGTAGCTCCCTTGATACCTGGTTGCGTTTCCTTAACAGTCAACTCAACAGTCTTTGGCAATTCAACGTCCAAGATTTCACCCTCGTAAGTAGTGATCTTAACGTTCATGTTTTCCAACAAGAACTTCAAAGCGTCTTGGATCTTGTCATCAGGAATTGAAACTTGTTCGTAAGTTTCGTTGTCCATGAAGACGTGTTGGTCACCTTCAGCATACAAGTATTGCATTTCAGTCGTCTCGATGTTTGCAGTTTCAAACTTGTCACCAGGACGGAAAGTGATTTCGTTAACAGCACCCGTACGCAAGTTCTTCAACTTTGAACGCACAAAGGCTGCTCCCTTACCAGGCTTAACGTGTTGGAACTCCAACACACGCCAGATTGATTGGTTGTACTCGATCGTCAAACCAGTCTTCAAGTCATTCATACCAATAGTTGCCATGATTGAATTCTCCTAGATTTATGTCTTTCTGAATTATATTAGCAGAGTTTTTGTCTAAAAACTAGTATTGCGTGCTTTTTTGTTCGGAAAAATGTTGTGTTGCGCTTAGTTTCCGCCCTAAACAAAAAACGAAGAACCACAACTGCAGTTCTCCGTCATTAACTTCTATCTTACAAACGTGCCTTCAATTCAGCCGTCAACTCTTCGTAGCCTGGCTTACCCAACAAACCAAACATGTTGCGCTTGTAGGCCTCAACACCTGGTTGGTCAAATGGGTTAATACCATTCAAGTAACCAGCAATGGCAACAGCTACCTCAAAGAAGTAGATGGCTTGTCCCAAAGCAAATTCGTTTTGCTTGTCCAACTCAACAATCATGTTAGGTACACCACCGTCAACGTGGGCCAACAACGTTCCTTCTGAAGCCGTACGGTTAACGTAGCTCATCTTCTCGCCTTGCAAGTAACCCAAACCGTCATCAGCGTCCATTTCTGGAATCACAACGTCCGTTACTGGCTCAGTTACACGGAACAGCGTCTCAAACAAGTTGCGACGCCCATCTTGGATGTATTGTCCGAAACTGTGCAAGTCCGTTGAGAAATTTCCGGTAGCCGGGAAGATACCCTTGCCGTCCTTACCTTCTGACTCACCTTGCAATTGCTTCCACCATTCACCAAATTGTACCAATGTTGGATCGTAGTTAATCAACAATTCTGTTGTATAACCCTTGCGGTACAAGATGTTACGGTAAGCCGCGTATTGGTAAGCTGGGTTCTTCGTCAAATCAGCATCAGCGTATTCAGCTTCACCAGCTGCTGCTCCAGCCATCAATTGTTCGATGTCACCACCAGCAGTCGCGATTGGCAACAAACCAACAGCCGTCAAAACTGAGAAGCGACCACCAACACCATCAGGCACAACGAACTCTTCGTAGCCTTCCGTGTCAGCCAACGTCTTCAAAGCGCCACGCTTTGCGTCAGTCGTGGCGTAGATGCGCTCACGAGCTCCTTCAACACCATACTTCTCTTCCAACATTTGCTTGAATACACGGAATGCAATCGCTGGCTCAGTTGTCGTACCTGACTTTGAAATCACGTTAACTGAGAAATCGCGGTCGCCGATAACCTTGATCAAACTGTTCAAGTAAGCCGGCGCAATTGAGTTTCCGGCAAACAAAACTTGTGGGAATTCGCGTTGCTCATCTGGCAAGTAGTTGTTGAAGTATTCATTCAAGAAATCAATTGCCGCACGGGCACCCAAGTATGAACCCCCGATTCCAATAACAACCAAAACCTTTGAGTCTGATTGGATTTTCTTTGCTGCTGCTTGAATACGGGCAAACTCATCCTTGTCGTATTCAGTTGGCAAGTGAAGCCAGTCAGTGTAGGCTGATCCAGCCCCAGTTCCCTTACGTAGCATTTCATCCGCAACCGTAACCATTGGTTGCATCATAGCTAACTCTTGCTCCCCAACGAATTGGGCTAACTTTGATGTATCAAACTTCAATGTCGTCATTGTAAATTACCTCATTCCCCATTAATAACTTTTGGTATAGACCAATTATACCACTTCCAAAAAAATCTTGAAAGCGGTTTCGGCAATATCGCCTGTTTGTTTTTGAACGTTTCGCCAAATAATCTTTAGACGTAAAAAATAACGGGCACCCGTCAAACGAATGCCCGTTATGTGGATTACAAATTCTTAAATGCGTATGTCGTTGTGTATGAACGCTTCTCGCCGGCTGGCAAGACAATATCACCAAACTCAGGGTGGTGAATAGCATCTGACAACGTTTGCGCTTCCAAGGCCACCGCGTTGTATGGGTTAGCTTCGAACCAATCCAAATCACCTTCGTGGTCAGCAACAGCTGGGTTCGTGATGAAGAAGATAACTGCATTACGGTCAGTCGTCATTTCAATTGCACGACCTGACTTCTCGTCCGTCACGATTGCTGATGGTGTACCAGCTTCGTAAACCAACTCAAAAGCATCGTCAAACTTAGCATCATATGCACCGTTCATCTCAGCAATCTTGTCACCAATCTTAGCCGGTGTTTGGAAGTCGAATGGCGTACCAGCCGTCTCCAACAACTTACCCGTAGGAATTTGATCCTCACGGAATTCCAAGTGACGTGGTGACTTCAATTGCAACGTCAACTCACGCGCATCCGTATCAATCCCGGCTGGGTTGAAGTATGCGTGGCTTGTTGGGTTGTACAACGTGTCTTCGTCAGACTCAGCTGAGAAGTCCAAACGTACTTCATCGTTGTCCGTGAATGTGTACGTCAATGATGTTGGCATTGTACCAGGGAAGTTATCATCAGCTTCCGTCATCGTTGTCGTAAACGTCACTGAACCAGCGGCCTCATCAACCGTGAAGTCCCAGTTACGCGTTGCAAAGTTGTCTTCACCACCGTGCAAAGCGTTCTTACCTTCATTGGCCTTCAAATTGACCGTCTTACCGTTCAACTCAAATGAAGCACCGTCAATACGACCAGCCACACGACCAATCGCGTTACCCAAGAAGTAAGCGTGGTCCCAGTAGCCTTGTGCGTCCTTGTAAGCCAAAACTAGTTCATCACCAGCCTTAGTTTGCAAGAATTGCCATGAGGCTCCCCAAGAAACCAAACCAAGCTTGTGGCCATTAGCATTCTCAATAACCACTTGCTTTACAACTTCACCGTTAGGCATTGTGCCCAAATCATTTACTGTAATCGTCATTTTACTGTTGTCCTTTTCATGATGTCGGCTCACAGTCTCAAAAACTTATCTCGTGAATATTTTATCATACTGAAGCCCGACATTCCGACTAAATTTCTAATTCAAGGTCTATACCAACTGGCATTAATCCTCATGATTAACGCGCATCAACAAATGGTACAACGCACCAAACAAGTTTGCATCATTACCAAACCGGGCTGGTAGAATTTCTGGCGTTGTAAAACCGTCACGAACTTGTGGGCGGCGCGCTACCAATTCTTCGTATGATTCACGAATAGTTTGGACCACAATTGGTTGCGCTGTGATACCCCCGCCAATCACGAAACGTTCCAAATCAACTACTGCTTGGATGTTGAGTAGCATCAATGCCAGGTCATCTGTATAACGCTTAAAGACATCCCATGCTGGTCCGTCATGCTTATTAATCAACTCAAATACAGCTCGGCCATCCTTCTTGTCTGGCAAATCATAGATGGTCGCAATCGTTGAAACCATTTGAACTGCAGAGCCAACAACGCCGTATGAGTCCGTGTCAAAGCGTGCCTCACCACGATGCATAAAGCTTAATTCACCAGCTTGGAAGTGCGTACCCGTGTGCAAACGGCCGTTCAAAATCAAACCACCACCAACACCGGTCCCCAAAACAACTGCCGCCCCGTTATCGATACCGTTCAAGTTACCCAACCAAAGCTCCGCAAGTGCGGCTGCCTTACCATCGTTTTCGACTGCGACTGGCATATCCAATTGCAGCTCATCAACTAGATTCACCTTATCTAGGAATGGCAATGCGCCACCCGCATAGATGGTTTCATCTCTGTGATCAACCTTACCTGGTGCGCTAATTGCCACTCCCTTAATGCGGTAACGGTATAAATCAACAATCGTGTGAACCGCTGCGACAAATTCTGCCAAACTTTCATTCGGCGTTGCCACATCGTCCTTTTCAATCAAGTTTCCTGCATGATCTAGTACCGCATACTTGATGCGCGTACCCCCAATATCAATTGCCAAATAATCATTAGCTTCCATGTTTTATTCCCCCGAATACATGTTTGCTCTAAGCATACCTGCTAGATATGGTAGAAACCGGACAAAATTGCGAAAAAAGAACCCGTCGAGCACTATGTCCGACGGGTTCTGTTACGCTTAATTTCTTATTACAAAGTCTTCAACTTAGCAATCATGATTGCACCGATGACAACCAAGATAGCTCCGATAACAACGAAGACCATTTGACGCTTTGACTTCTTCTCACCCAATAGGTAGATGGCACCGAACGTACCAACGATGATACCAGTTTGTGACAAAGTTGAAGCCGTTGCTTGACCGATGTTAGGGTTAGCCGTTGAGATAAACATGAAGACGTTACCCAAAGCCCAAACCAAACCAGTCACGATGTTCATCCAAGTTCCCTTTTGGAACATCGTCTTACCTTCCTTCATAAAGAAGATAACGATGATGAAGGCACCCAATACTTGACCAATTGATTGTGGTCCAACAATGGCTGTCATGTAGTCCAAACCGTCGTGACGGTTGTGAACGGCGTTTGAGATGTAACCGATCTTGTTCAACAAGTTAGGGAACACGAAGTACATCATGTAACCAATCGTTGAAATCAAAACGGCAACCAAACCACCCTTGAAGTCGTGTTGTGGGTTAACTTCGGCTGGTGCCTTTGAATCTGGCAAAGCCGTAAAGATAGCACCAATCACAACTGCGGCGATGGCCAACAAACCAAACGTCCACATGCGACCAGTTGTCCACTCACCCAAAACAGCCGCAGCCATCAAAGCGTTTGAAACAATTTGTCCGGCTGTTGAAAGTGGGTTACCAACTGAAACACCCAACTTCTTGAACCCAACGAATTGTCCGGCCGTACCAACTGCCCAGAACAAACCTGAAACGAATCCGACAATCCAGATGCGTGGGTTAAAGGCAAACTCCATACCAGCTTGTGGGACAACAAACAATCCCAACGTCAACATTCCAAAGACGAAGGCACCGAACGTCATTCCCAACGTTCCTTGTGCAGCAGTACCACCCATCTTAGTCGTAACAAGTCCCGTTGACCCCCAGGCCAACGCAGGAATAAGTGCAATCAAAATTGACATAGCAAAATTTCCTTCACAATCTTAAATATTTTTAGTTTATTTATCAACGAGATTTAGAATAACATAATGAAAACGTTTACACAACACTTTTTACTAACTTTTTTGAAACGCTTTCAAAAAAATGTAACCGCTACCAATTAAACTATAGCTAGAGTCCAGTATTTAAAAGACTTTAGCGCTATCTCGATATCAACCTAACAAATTATAAGACAATCGTTTTCAAGTACAACAAAAAAGTCCCCGTTACCGGAGACTTTAAGTCTTAATTATGAAGATTAGTCGTTTTTCTTTTGCTCATCAGGAATGATGACGTGGAATGATGTGCCGACACCTGGTTGTGATTCAACCGAAATTTGACCATCGTGCACTTCAATCAATTGACGAATAATCGCCATCCCCAAACCAGACTCACCCTTCTTCGTACGAGATGGATCTGCCTTGTAGTAACGCTCCCAAATCTTGTTGACTTGGTCTTCGGTCATTCCGATACCCGTATCAGAAATCTTGAAGTGCGCTTCGCCAGCTTCACGCCAAGCATCAATTGTAATCAATCCATTCTCAGTAAACTGAATGGCGTTGTTCACAATATTAAAGATGATTTGAATAAAGCGGTCTTGGTCAGCGAATACTGGCACTGCCGTCTTAGCGTGCAGCTTGATTTCATCACCAGCTAAATCAGACTTACCAGCCAACTGGTCAATCAAGTTTGAAATCACTGGTACTGAATCAAATTCCTTCTTCTTCAAGACAACCTTGTTCTGACGCAAACGCTCATAGTCCAAGTTATCCTTAACCAAACGCGTCAAACGGTCGGTTTCGGCCTTGATCAAGTCATATGAGTGCATCTTTTCATCTTCAGGAATAACCCCGTATTGCAATCCTTCGACGATTCCTGAAATGGTCGTCAACGGCGTACGCATCTCGTGAGACGCATTGGCCATGAATTCCTTACGACGTTCTTCTTGCTCTTCGATTTCACGTTCTTGTTCGGCCAATGACTTGGTCATGACGTTAACGTCTTCCGCCAATGCCCCGATTTCATCGTGACGATGCATGTTAACAGCCGCGGTATAATCACCACCCGCAACACGACGCGTCACTAACTGAATCAAACGCAAGCGGTTAACAATCAATTGTGACAAAATGAAACTCAACATAACCGCGACGACAACTGATACCAAGAAGGCAATCAGCAAGTTCTTACGCAGCATGTCCATGTTGTCTGCCACAGTCGATACATTCGCGCGGGTAACAACCACCGCAATCAGTTTATTCTGATTGTCGAAGAATGGTTTCATCACATCCATCGTATTCGCTGCCGAATTATCTGCTGGATTAGCTTGCTTAGCCCCACGCTTTTGAATGATTTTATGTTGCTTTAATTGTGCCCACTCTGCATCGGTAACGTTAGCAGTCTCCTTAGCTTGTGTCTCAGGATAAACCAACTTACGTTCATCGTTGTAGAGCGTAAAACTAATATTTTGTTGTTCTAGCAATGACGCATCCGTTTCCAGTCCCTTCGTATCGAAGTAGGCAAAGGAACCGTCATCAGCCTTGAAGCGCATCGCCTCTTCAGCCACGGCAACCGCATAACGATTCAATTGATGATAAGTATTATCTTCAATCATCTTCGTCGTAAACTGCGTAAACAAAATGCCGACAATTACCAGAGTAGCCATGATGACCGTAAAGAAGGCCAACATTTGCTGGTACATCATTTTCATGTTGTTTTACCAAAAAACCACGCCAGGATGACGTGGTGATCTTTCGTTAATCTCTCTTATATTCTCTTCAAACTAGCTTAGGCCTTAGCAGAAGCTTCTGCCTCTTCATCAGCGGCAACGTTTGAATCGTCGAACTTGTATCCAACACCCCAAACGGTTTGGATAACTTGAGGACCAACCTTTTCGATCTTTTGACGCAACTTCTTAACGTGCGCATCAACCGTACGCTCGTCACCAAAGTACTCGTAGTCCCATACCAATTGCAACAATTGCTCACGTGAGAACACTTGACGTTGCTTCTTAGCCAAGACACGCAACAAGTCGAATTCCTTTGGCGTCAAATCTTGAATCAAGTGACCATTCAAGTAAGCTTCACGCGTGTTTGAGTTCAACTTGAACGTACGTGTTTGTACGTCAAAGTCTTCGTGCACAGCTGGTTCTGAAGAGGCTGGTTGACCAGCAGTCTCTGAACGACGGTGCAAAGCCTTGATACGTGCAATCAAAGTGATTGGGCTGAATGGCTTCGTTACGTAGTCGTCAGCTCCCATTTCCAAACCAAGCACTTGGTCTGATTCTGAATCACGCGCCGTCAACATGATGATTGGCACATACTTTGATACTTCACGAATCTTAACTGCAACTTGCATACCATCCAAACCAGGCAAGTTCAAATCCAAGATAACCATGTCCCATGACTCTGGATCTTCATTAAACATCGTCACAGCATCGTTACCATCGTATGCGTAGTGAGCGTCCCAGTTTTCCTTCTTAAAGAACATGCCCATCATTTCTGAAACGGACGTGTTATCCTCGACCATCAAAAGTTTCATATTCTTATTCCCCGTCTTAATAGTTTTTACAAAATCAATTCTTTATTTGTACACCTAACACAATAACAAAAGAAAAGCGATTATTGGGCGTTTTTCACAGAACGTCTACAAAATCTGGCGACTATTCTAAAAAACTTCACATCTTTTAAACCACTTACACGCGGATAGCTATTTTTTTATCACAGCCGTCCACAGTCCTTTATACCGTATATTATACAACGTAAATACGGAATGCTTCACTCTTACTTAAAAAAAGCGGTGCAAATCCGGTACGCTCCGATGTTTCGGATATACAATTCGCATTACCTGAAGAAAGGGCGTGTTTTCTATGATGAACACGCCCTTTCAATGAATGTTGTTATTTAACTATGATAATTGGGTCTGAGATGTTTCTGTTATCAATTGTTGAACACGGCGCATTGCTTGGCGGTCATGTCCCACATGATTGTCCAATGTTTGCTGTAATTCGTTCGCAAATGCCACAATTGCCAAATGATTGGCGGCGCGCGTCACTGCTGAATAAATCAGGTTTGTCGTAATGAATTTTGAAATCATTGGCAAAACAACGATCACATTATCCAATGTAAATCCCTGAATTTTATGAATCGTCGTCGCATACCCCGGGTCGAGGTTTTCACGGACGCTGACCAGCTTAGGCCCGTAAGAAAATGGATTAAACCCAGTCTGACTCGTTTCGTTCAAATCCACCAAAATTGGATCAGCCGTATCAACCGTTTGAACCAATACCATGTCATAATCCGGCATGACATCAACCACCGTGATACGGTCTCCACCACGCATACGAACCTTCTCACGTGCCCCACTGGCTTGATTCGTGACATACACCGTTTGCATAACTTGCACACGGTCACCCGGATACAGCGTTAAGTCATCGCGCACCCACAAGCCAACTTCAGTGCGTAACACCGGTGTTGCCACCAATGCGTTTTGCACGGCTGCATTAATCAAACGACGTAGTTCATTTGTTGGTACCAAGACAACCGTTTCGTTTTCCGGTTCGGCAATCAACGCTCGCTTTACCGTCTCAACCACCTGCAATAGCGCCGTTTCACTCATTGGCGCAAACGTATAAGGTCGCGTCAAAAAGACCTCTGGCAACACCTCAGCGGGTATCAACTCATCTGGGGCCACAATCGTACTTGAGTCACCATCCAAAATCGCATTAGCGACGGTTGCAATGATTGGTGAATTGGCACGCTTGATTTGTTGTAAGACTGGTGTGCGGTTCGCTAGTCCAGCTAACACCAAGGCATTCAACATTGGTACTGGGTCGTTTTCAACAGACGGCAACTGATTTGGGTCACCCACCAACAAGATTTGCGAGCCTGTTGCCAATCCATACAAAATGGCATCAATTAGGGCTCTGACATTTGATGCAAACGCCTCATCAACGATCATTAAATCGTACGTTGGGTAACGAGTTGCGCGTTCTGGGTCATCAAAGAAATGTCCTAAGCGTGCAATTTCAGTCATCGCTTCGTGATTACGGTACGTAAAACTTGTCGCCGTCGCAATCGTCACGTGATCAACCGGCTTCAACAGATATTCAGGTTCGTGCTCATCCAGCAAATCACCAATCGCCCGTTCAACCAAACCACGCGCATTCGTCGCAGCTGCGTGTGTTGGCGTAATCAAAATCGTATTCACATCGCCTTGTTGTGCCAAACGAATCAATCGGGCCATCATGTAAGACTTACCCGACCCAGCACGCCCAGTCACAATCTGGATTGGTGTTGGGGTGTCCGCAATATCCTGCCAGACCTCATGCTGGCCAGCCGTCAACGTGTCGTCGGCCAACATTCCCGCAATCAATTGTTGCATCACAGCGGGCACATCATGTGGTTGTTGCAACATTTCAAGCAATGCCAACAACCATTGATCATAATCTTGCTGATTCTGTAGCTCTGGCGGTAGCTTTTCGAAAATTTCGTGGGCGAACGCCTTCATTTCCGATTCCGGGGTGTGCGCCATTAAATTTGCAAAACTATTCTTTTCATAAATCTGTTCTGGTAACTTATGCCGCCAAAAATACATTTCTGTTTGTTCTTCTGGAAACCGTGCCATGACCCACACCCCTTTCGTTTTTTATCCTTACTAATTATACGCAACCGCACAAAAAAACGAGCGAAACAAGTTCACTCGCTTTCCCTATTATTCTGGCAAATTAATCGTTGCTTCCGCTGGCTTCGTTTCAACCAAAACTTCACCATTGTGAATTGAATACAACATTTCGGCACGTTCGTTCAACGCATCAAACCAATTCGTTGCGTTGAAAATCAAGAAGTTAGCTGGCTTGCCAACTTCAATACCGTATGAATCTTGCACGTGCATCGTACGGGCACCGTTCTTCGTAATGAAGCGGTATGAATTCATGATTTCTGAATACCCCATAATTTGCGTCGCGTGCAAGCCCATGTGCAAGGCATCGACCATGTTACCATTTCCCATTGGGTACCATGGATCCTTGATGTCATCCTCACCGAACGCCACGTTGATACCTTCAGCATCCAATTCCTTCACGCGCGTCAAACCGCGACGCTTTGGATACGTATCAAAACGCCCACCCAAGTACATGTTAATCAATGGGTTGGCCACAAAGTTAATGTCTGACATCTTTAGCAAACGCATCAACTTGTAAACGTAGGCATCATTGTATGACCCCATCGCCGTTGTGTGTGACGCCGTAACCTTTTCCTTCAAGCCAGTCTCCAGCGCCAACGTAGCCATCGTTTCCAAACCACGTGAAGCTGGGTCATCGATTTCATCCGTGTGGGCATCAATCAACAAGTTGTACTTTTGTGCGACTTCAAAGGCAAAGTGCAATGATTCAACTGAGTATTCACGCGTGAACTCAAAGTGCGGAATGGCACCAATCGCATCAACACCAAGCTCAGCTGCCTTAATCATCAATTCCTTACCACCAGGGAATGACAAAATTCCCTCTTGTGGAAAGGCAACCAATTGCAACGTCATCCAAGGCTTAACCTCTTCACGCACCTCAATCAATGCCTTCAAGGCCACCAAATCAGGGTCCGTAATATCCACGTGTGAACGAACGAACTGCAAACCGTGAGCAGCTTGAATCTTCAACGCTTGAATGGCACGTTGCTTCACATCTTCATGTGACAACGTCTTCTTGCGCTCTGACCAAATACGGATACCGTCGAACAACGTTCCCGTTTCGTTCCATTCTGGATCACCAGCCGTCATCGTTGAGTCCAAGTGAACGTGAGGATCCACGAATGGCGGAATCATCAACTTGTTAGTAGCATCGATGACTTGTTCACCTGCCTCGGGTGCCAAGTTATCTGCAATTTCTGCAAACTTGCCATCAACGATACGCACGTCCTTTGGCTCAGCTGCATTTTCAATTAACACTTGCTTGATTAGCATTTCTTTCTCTCCCTGGAAAAAATTAATGTTGTGAACTGTTAATCGAGTATATCACTTATTTCCTATCTTTTGGATTTAATTTAAAGCCGTAGAAAGTGCTGCCCTTGAAGGTTTGCTTTGCCATTTTACCGACTGCGGTATAAGCTTTTCCACGCTTTGACTTAGCTGGAAAACTAATTTCTTCGCCTGCCAACAGCTTGGTGATTTCCTCGTCCGTAAATTTGTGCCCACTCCATTCTTTAGCAAAGGTAATCTCTTCACCCTTGAACGTTCCGGTCGTTTTCTCACTGACTTTGCGAACTGGCTTAGGCTTTGGCGCACCCAGTGTTGCCTGCAACGCTTCGGCATTTGCGACCATTATTGGCATGTCGTGTTCAACCACTTGCGTCACGGATTCAAGCAACTTGGGCACTGTCATCTTAAACTCACCAACTTCATCCATCATTTCAAATAGACGCTTAGTGATCTTCGGCGAGGCAATCCACGTGCCCTTCACCATCACCGCTGAAACATTACCAGTTTCCGTCAACGTCAGCTTACCCTTCGCCTCACGCAACATCGCCTTTTGCCCTTTGCCCATTTCAGACAAGGTTGAGACACGCGTCGCACCGGTTCCAACATTATGCTTTTCCAAATAGGCCATAATCCACTTTGTTGACGGATGTTGTGGCTTCTTATTCGCACCTTCATGCAAATAAGGGTCGGCCATTGGTCCAAGCGCACCTGCTTGGCCCTCCTCATCATCGTCATCCACACGCGTTGCCGCATATGAATCGTAGACCAACTTAAAGTTCAACTTAATAGGTAGATTGAAGGCCGTTTTAAAGTTGGGATAATCCTGCAATTCAGCTGTGACGTGGTCATACACGTAATCTTCAGCCAACATCGCCAAATAGTTCTTTGCCAACACTTCGTAAATCGCCATGGCACTGTCGCCGTACTTCTTTAAGCTCTGCACATCAGCTGGCACGTTGGTACCCGGACGGTTTGCACCGTGGGCTCCTTGCGCCTTAACGTGGGTTGGTCGTGGCTGACGATGCGTTAACAAACTCTTATCCACCCCAACCAGGTCCGCAATGCGATCCACTAATGGCAGCAACTCATTGAATTGTTCCGGTGTCACCGTCTTGTCTTCTGTACGTGGGTACGACACGACTTGGGCTTCGTACATCTTTTGATACGTTGCCAATACTTCCTTTGACGCATAACCACGTGGCGCCAACACAGCCGCCAAACCAGCCAAATCAAGCAATCGACCTGGGGCTTGCGTACGCGTCTGGTGCTTTTCGTTCACCACCGCACTGCTGTGGTATTGCGCCATATCAGCTTGTCCCTCATCCTTGGTCGCAAAGCGCCATGGAATCACGTCACCGTCCTTGGTCACGCGACCAAATACGTGACCGGCCGGGTCCTTAAACTTCACTTCATAATATGGTGTGCGGACGTAGTTTTTAATCGCTTCAAGTTGCTCATAAATCTTCCAAACAATCACTGACTTCAAACGGCCTTCACGCGCCACTACCTTGTAGCCCGCCTTCTTAGCTGAAGTCGTCGCAATACGAGTTAATTGCATTGACGCGAAATCCCAACGATTACGACTTTCACCCTTCAGGTAGGCACCGTGTTGATTTTTATCCGTGACATCAGTCAAATCACGCATGGCCGCCTTAATACTCTTCGGTGATTCATCCATGAAATTGGCACGCAATACTTGGCCTTTCCAGCCAATCGCATCAATCGCTTCCCATGCCAACAAATCTCCTTCACCAGACGGATCCGTATCAGTCGCAATGACCAACGCGTCATAACCCTTCTTACTTTCGGCTTTTAGTTCATCAAGTAATTTCTTTGAGGATTCAGACTTACCAGTGCGCAGATTACGGCTACGAATATAAGTTCGTTGCCACTTAAAATCGGCCAAGTTCCATGGCATGTACTTCAACGTCCATGATTTGTAGGCCTTCTGCAAATCCGGCGCCACCATTTCTTCCGGCTCCTTAAGCGTCATCACGTGACCGCGCAGGTTTGTGATATTGAAGTTATTGCCTTCAAAGCTACCAACTTTACCGCCCAACGCTTTCACGAAGTTCTGCGCCGCTGATGGCTTTTCCGTAATAATCAAATAATTAGCCATACGGACCTCCTCTTGTTTTGCATGAGTTCTATTATACGTGATAAAAAGTTAGTTTTAAATTAACATTTTAAGTTTGTGTGTCGTCGCTAACCCACCGAAATAGACTAGACCCGCCCCATTTGCTTCGTGCGTAAGCACGAACACAAACCACAAATTAAAAAGCACCAGAACCCAAATTGAGTTCCAGTGCTTACTGTTTTACTTCTTAATTAGCTTCGTTGCAACGTAGTAAATCAATCCCGTCAATGCCATCGCCACGAAAGTTACACCAATCGTTTGGCTAATGATGTTCACTGACTTCAAACCGAAGTACAATCCAATTCCAACAGCCCATGAGGCAATCGCAATCCAGTTCAAACCACCGTTGTACCAGTACTTACCATCCACCTTCGTGAATTGGTCAAGTGCGTATTGTCCCTTACGGATGAAGAAGAAATCAACCAAGAAGACGGCGATTTCTGGTCCCAAGAACATACCGATGTAGTCCAAGAACAAGATGAAGGCATCCAAGAATGTGGCGAACCACAATGGAATGAATGACACAAGTGTTGCGGCAATCGTTACAATCCACAAGGCTGGCGTTAGCTTTACCTTGTGCCACATGTTTGTCAAAGCAGATCCGGCGGCCATCAAGTTAACCGCGTTGGCCGTCGTTGACGTAATCACGATAACCAACAAAGCGATAATTCCCAAGCCCAACTTTGATGCAATCGTTGATGGATCTGAGTCGTTTGGATCAAAAGCGTTGTTCATCAAGGCCGTCGCAATCGTGGCTGTCAAACCGATGAAGGCGAACCAGAACAATCCGATGTTCGCACCCAAGAATGACCAACCAGTCGCACCTGACTTACGCTTCGTGAAACGTGAGAAGTCTGATGACGCCGTTACCCAGGCCAAGTTGAAGGCGGCCAAGATATCGATGGCGGCACCTGATGAGATACGTACCTTTGCTGGTGGGTTCCAAGCGAAGATGTCAGCCAATGACACGTGTTGGAACACCACGATTGATTCCCAAAGCACGAAGATGAAAACCAACACGATTCCGATACGCTCAATCATTCGAACTGAACGCTCACCCAATGAGATTGATGCCAAGTGCAACAATGACATGATGATAATTCCGATGACCAAACCAGCCTTACCACCAGCTGTGTAGGCTTGCCAACCGAACAAGTCCTTGAAGATAACCGAAATCGAGATAGCGGCGATAAATGTATTTGCGGCGGCCCAACCAATAAATTGCACAATGTTAATGATTGATGGAATAAATGAACCACGCAAACCAAATGACGCACGCGTTAATGCCATCATTGGCAATCCCGTCTTGTAACCCATGAATGATGCCAATGCCAACAAAGCATATGACACCAATCCAGAAATAATCAATGTCGTTGACGCTGTGTACATACCTGCGGCGGCGATCACACCTCCGATGTACCACGTTCCGTTATTGGCATTTGCGCCCACCCATGTGGCAAACATATCCCAATTTGACATCGTACGCTTGTCGGCTGAAATTACTTCAACGCGACCGAACTGCTTTTCCATATTCCCCTCCTTGCACCTTGGTTAACCGTTTTATTAAAAATGGGCCACTCCGTAACAAAAAATGTACAGAGCGGCCCGTTAAAGTCTACAGTTATCCTTAGTGACGCGCTCTTTGGCCAGCTCTCGGCTGACAGTTAAAAGAACTATTCAAAATTTTCAACTTTGTCTACTATACGGGGTCATATAGTTCATGTCAACAGCTCATCAACTAGATTTGTTCCCAAGTAATTGACTCCAGCGATGGGAAAATGTGAATCATGCGTTCGACTTGTTCGGCATCCAACCCGAGTTCAACCGCCGGCAATAGCGTACCAATCACTTGCTCAGCGTAGTCACTCATTTCAGTTGCGCCGACCAAATGATGTTGCTCATCAAAAATCAATTCGTTTTCACCAAACTGCTCATTCATGACATTACGGTACCAGTTCTTTAAGACATCATGCGTTTCAATCTGGTACTTATCCGGAGTCGTAATTTGATCAGCTTGCAAACCGACTTTTGCAATTCGTGGCGACGTGAAAACCACTGATGGAATAACCGGATAATCAATTGGTGCCGTTGTATCGCCCGCAAACAAATGCATCAAATACTTCGACTCGAAAATCGCTGTCGGTGTCAGCTTAGGTTGTGTTTTATCAATCACATCCCCCGCCGCATAAATATTATCAACCGTCGTTTGCAAATGACCATTCACCACAATACCGTTTTTGTTGTAAGCCACACCGACCTCATCCAATCCGAATCCTTCCACGTTTGGAATACGGCCCGTCGCGTCCAACACCCAATCAGCCGCAACTGTCACATCAGCGCCATCAGTGACAACAACTTGATTATCAACCTGCTCTGCCTTTTTCAAGCTAACATTGCGCAAGAAAGTTACCCCACGCTTAGTTAAATCAGCAATAATTTGCTCAACATAGTCTTGCTTAAAGCCTTTCAACGCTTGGTCACCATGCATGATTACCGTTACCTTTGCGCCAGCCGCATTCGCTTGCGTCGCAAATTCCATCCCGATATAACCCGCCCCAATCACAACGACCGAGGCCGGCATTTCTTCTAACGCCAAAAAGTCTTTCGAAACATGGAATAGCTCTGTCCCCTCAATCGGCAAATGATGTGACCGCAAACCAGTCGCCACCACAATTTTGTCAGTTGATAACTGACGATCACCAACCTTGACTGTGTGGCGGTCCTGTAAAATGCCGTAGCCATTAATAATTTCAATGCCGACAGCTTCCATGCGGCTGACCTTTAAGTCGGGAATACCGCCAATCACGGCTTGCTTATGCTTCTGATTGGCTGCCCAATTAATGTGTGCATCTTTCACCGGCAACACATCACGCATATTCTCCAAAGAACGGAGCATAGCAACTGGTGCATCTAATGTAATTTTCGGATTGCAGCCATAGTTTGAACATGTCCCGCCGATGATGCCATCCTCAATAACTGCAATGCGCTTGCCACGCTTTGCTAGCGGTATCACACCATCAAACGTTCCGTGACCAGTCCCCAAATACACAACGTCATAATCGTAATCTGCCATTTAATCGTCCCCCAAATTAAACAATTAGCATCTCTTAAACGACTACATCGTACCGCGTTTACTCCCTGAATACCAACAAAAGGCCAAGCACGCAAAACGCACTTGACCTTCGTCATTTTTCTATTAATCCACAACTGGACGCCATTGGTGATCAATTGGCATTTCAGTTGACCAACCAATGTATTCAACATCGCCACTGCCACGTAGCCATGCCAAAACTTCATCAACCGAATGGAACGTGATGTGTCCATTGCTTGATCCAGTTGAAAGAAATTCTTTCTTGTATCCATCCCAAATCACAACGTGACCAACGCTACCGTGGGCTTGATCCACAAAGCGGAAGAAAACCGGTACATAAACGTTTTCTGGGAAATCTTGATTGTTGTACATAACTGGCGCATCGTCAGCGGCCATTGCAGCCGTTGCATACCCTGACGCACCCCCAAAGGCACCTGCCACATACGCCAAGCACATCCAAGCTTCAGCCGGTGCATCAAGATTTGGCTGAATAACTTGCTTGTATGTCTTAGTCGTTTGTTGACTTGGCGCTGCGGTACCCGGCACGTAGTTAATCTGCTTGATCTTCATTGTCTTTCCCCCGACCGAAGCAGCTACCGCCTTATTTACTGCTGCTGATGAGACAGCATTTGTTTTTGTGTCAGATGCTGTGACCGTCACACCACCCAACGAGCTTAAAGTTGCAACCAAAAGCGCAACCGCAACCTGATTCATCTTTAATCCCTGTTTACTCATAGTAATTACTATACGTCATTCACAGTTCAATACAATATCAATCAGATTTTAAGTTTTTTACAAAATTACAACAAAACAAGTTTTAATAGTTGACTAAATGCTTCCCTTAAGAATGCCCATCGCAGCCAAAAGCATCACTACAAACGTTGCCACTGATCCAAATAGCGCTAGCCACGTAATGACACGCGCAACTGTCCAAACACGGTAACCTTCATAACCTGACGTTTCCTTACGACCTTGGTACGTAAAGAAAACAATCACCGCAAAGATTGACAACACAGCCTGACCAATGACGCTTAACCATTGGACAAATCCTTGTGGCAATACGGAAAACAACATGTAGTTACCCAAAGCTGCTAACCCGACTACGATTGCTAAAAGTACAGACGCCATCACAATTCTCTCTTTCTTATGCCTTAGCAGTTGGCGTATCCACGCCGGCTGATAGTTGAATATCGTGTTCTGCTAAGATACGAATAATCTTCATGTTAATGTCAGCACGCGTACCAGCCCAGTCCGCGCCATCGACCATCTTAAATTGGGCCGTTGCCATAAACTCGTGACCGCGCGTCGTAACTTGGTTGATGTAGGCTTTTTGACTACCCGTTTCAAAGCGATCATCTTCAGCTAGCATCGCTTCAACATCCGTCATCGCTGCCATCATATCCTTTGTCTTTGTTGCGATGTCCAAGTAGAACGTCAACGCCAACTTACGTGTATCCATACGTGACCAGTTTGTAATCGGCTCGTTTGACAGCGTCGCATTCGGCACAATCACCAACGCACCATCAAATGTACGGACCAACGTTGAACGGAACGTAATATCTTCAGCGATTCCCTCAACAGATGGCGACTTAATCCAATCACCGATTTGGAACGGCTTCTCAGTAATAATGATGATACCACCAAGCAAGTTCTTGATTGGGTCTTGGGCAGCCATAGAAATAGCCAATCCAGCCAACCCCAGTCCAGCGAACACACCGTTTACATTGATGCCCCAGTCAGACAAAATCATCGTCACAGTCAACGCCATCACAACGAATTGCAAACTACGCGTCAAGAATGGCATCACAATTGAATCAAGTTCAAAGTTAATGCGTGAACCCAAGTGACCCAATAGTACCGTCAATGAACCCATCAACTTGTACAAACCATACCCGATGCTGAACATAAGCACTGAGCGGTAAATCGCGTGTGCAAAATGCGTCACCAACTGTGGGGCGTGAGCTGTATGCAAGGCAATTAGTAACCCTGTAAACAAAACAATCACACGCGCTGGGTTTTCAAACGCCATCAAAACATCAGTCCAACCGGCAAATCGGTCGGGGATGCGCTTCTCAATTTGGTGGAAAATACCACGCACAATACCGTTAACCAAAACGATTGAAATCACAACAATCAACAAAGCCAAGCCTAGTGACTTCCAGTCAAAGCTATAGTGTAGCCAATGCTCAAATAATTTCACGTTAATCTCCTAAAAATATCTATTCATTATCTCTCAATTACAAAAAACAAGTATATCAAAAAAGCCGGCATCATGCCGGCTCTCTGAACAAATATTAATATGAATCACCGTTAACAATTGAGTTCTTAACAATTACGTAGTCAACGTAACGCAAGTCCATCAACTCACGGCCACCAGCATAAGAAATCGCTGATTGCAAATCTTGTTCCATTTCATTCAACGTATCGTCGATGTAGCCACGGTATGGTACCAATAGCTTCTTACCTTCAACGTTCTTGTACTCACCCTTTTGGAATTGAGACGCTGAACCAAAGTATGTCTTGTACTTGGCTCCGTCCATCTCAATAATTTCACCCGGCGTTTCCGCGTGACCCGCGAACAATGACCCAATCATCACCATTGTTGCTCCAAAACGAATTGACTTGGCTATATCACCGTTATAACGGATACCACCGTCAGCGATGATTGGCTTCTTAGCAGCCTTCGCGCACAAACGCAACGCAGCCAATTGCCATCCCCCAGTACCAAACCCAGTCTTCAACTTTGTGATGCAGGCCTTACCTGGTCCAACGCCCAACTTAGTCGCATCGGCACCAGCGTTTTCCAAGTCACGCACAGCTTCAGGTGTCGCAACGTTACCAGCAATCACAAAGGCAGCTGGCAAGTTCAACTTGATGTATTGAATCATCTTAATCACAGCATCTGAGTGGCCATGCGCAATATCAATTGTGATGTATTCAGGTGTCAAACCTGCCGTCTTCAATTGATCAATAAAGTCATACTCTTCTTGCTTAATACCCACTGAAATTGATGCAAATGCGCCAGCTTCTTGGAAACGACGGACAAAGTCCAAACGTGTCTCCGGTGCAAAACGGTGCATCACATAGAAGTAGCCTTCCTTAGCCAACTTCATGGCTAAGTCGTCATTGATAACCGTGGCCATGTTTGCAGGCACTACCGGAATCTTAAACCGACGCCCACCAAGTTCAACCGACGTATCCGCCTCTGAGCGGCTTTCGATGATGCACTTGTTTGGAATGAGCTGAATATCCTCGTAATCAAATACAGTTGAAAAGTCCATTTTATTATCCCCTCGATAAAACAATGTTCGGAATTTGGTTTATTTACCGGTAGTTTCCTTACCTAAGAAATAATTATAACCGAACTTATTCGTAAATCAAGTTGATAATTGTTAATATTTTGTGTCCTTGTTCGGCTTTAACGGCTCTACTTAGTGAATTCACCGTACCCAAGCGCCTTTTGGGCAGCCAAATTCAACGATGACCATTGTCGATCAAAGCCAGGTTGGAAGAAGAAATCAGCTTCCGCCAAATCAGTCAGTGTCAAACGTTGTGCAATTGCCAAGGCCAACGTATTACCATGTGCGGTCACATCGTAATGCTTTGCCATCACCGCCCCGCCAACAATCGTTTGTGTTTCAGGTGTGTAAGCCAGGCGCACAATAATCTCACCATTCCCGCTTACGTCAGGCACAAACGCCGGACGACGAGTGTCAACAAGGGTAACGGATGCAATCTCAACGCCGGAACGTTGAGCAGTAACCTCATTCAACCCTGCACTAGCAAAGTTGTACTCAAATACATATAGCGCCGAAGCGCCAACCACACCCTTGAACGGTGCCTTGGCTTCGCCATTAATAATGGTGTGCGCAACATATTGGGCTTCACGACGCGCCGTTGATGCCAACGCAACGGGTTGTTGCTTACCAGACGGAATATAAAATGGCTTAATTGCATCCCCAATCGCATACACATTTGGTAAATTCGTGCGCAGGTAACGGTCAGTTTCAATCCAGCCACGTTGATCAAGTTGCAAAACATCGGCAAACTCGCTTGTATTGGCCTTTACTCCAATTCCTTCAATAACAACATCGGCTGGATATTCACCAGCATCTGTCACGACAGCAGTTACACGCCCGTTATCATCGCCCTTGTAACGCTTGATGGCTTCACCGACGTGCACAGCGACACCATGTTCAATCAATGCGTCAGTAATACGAGTCGTCATATCAGCATCGAGATAGGCACCTAATACTCGTGGTAACAAATCCAATACTGTCACGTGCTTACCAGCTTCAACCATCGCTTCAACCGCTTCAATACCGATGTATCCTGCCCCAATCACCGCAATATTTTCCACACTGTCATCATCGATGTAGGTCTTCAATTGTTTTGCTGATTCATAACCACGCATCGGCACAATATTGGCATTTTCTGAGCCTGGTAGCGCTAAACGGGCCGGTGTCACCCCGACACTCAAAATCAATTTATCGTAAGCAAATTGCGCCTTAGTATCCCCATTTAGTGTAAGTACTTGCTTATCCGCATCAATCCCCGTGACCTTTGTGTTATTTAAAACGTGACCACCAAGTGATTCAATATCAGCTGGTTTAAAGTTTCGAACTGCCTCAGCTTCTGGCACTCGACCAGTTAAATACAACGTCATCCCACATGACATAAATGACACGAAGTCTCCCGCCTCAAAAATCGTCACCTCAAAGTTATCCGATTGTGTCAGCAACTCCAACGCAGCTTCGTGACCACCGTGTGATGCCCCAATAATCGCTACTTTTTCCTTCGTCATAATATCCCCCTTCTGTGTCCTTATACGGTAGGACACGCTCAGCAACAGTTTCGGACCCCATGTTCGTGTTGTTTTTCACTCAAAAAAGTAACAGTAAACACTGTGTTTCATTTATCGGAAATACATTTTATGTGAAGTCCGTAATTTAACCCTACCATTTATGAAATGTCCTTAACTATTCATCTTTTGAAACGATCTCAAATATCATTAGCATCGCCATTTAGCCCCCCGATGGATTGTGCATCGCCCTTGTTATTGCTATACTAAACACTGTTAATAAAACTTTCGGGGTCGTTACGGAATCGACTGGCATTGTTCGTGCTAGCACTGCGTTTAGGGGTTGTGGCCCTATAATCCACTCAGAAGAATTAACTGCAAACAATTCACAAAACACTTACGCAGTAGCTGCCTAAAAACCAGCCTGCGTTGCCTATGTACAGCTTTGATTACGGGTTGCGCTAGGTTTTAAAACTAAGTAATCTGCGCCAACCGTTTGCCACCTGAGGACGGTTGGAAGAGGATAATCAGGCTGGTCTAGTTGATCGCCGTGCGGAATGGCGTGCACTAGATGAGACTTAAATTATTCAGCTATGAACGTAGACGTGTTAGTAACGAGATGGTAGGACAGGGGTTCAACTCCCCTCGGCTCCATAGAAAAAACGCATGACATCAAGCATCTGCTTGTGTCATGCGTTTTCTTTTTGCTTATAAAGCTGCCACCATTTCGCGCAACATTGATTGGCGGTAAATTGGGCGGTTGTTGAACTTGCGACGTTCTACTTCCACTTCCTTCTCGGCACGATCAGATGCTGCCTTGGCAATTGCTTGCGTTTCAGTTGGGCCAACCTCGCCTTGCGCTTGTTGCATTTGCGTAAACAACGCAATAAAGGCGTAGTATGCACCCAAGAACCAACCGTTGAAGTATGGCATTACCACATTGGCTTGACCAATCTTGTCGTGGTTGTGGTGCGTAATCTCGTGATACTCTTCAGACAACATGCTCTTAATTTGCGCATACAAATCAGAACTGTTCTTGCGAGCCACCTTGTCCAACGTACCAAAGTTATCCAATGCAAACTTCTCCGCACGGTCAACCCATTCTGCCGTTTGCTCTTCTGGATTAATGTTTTCTACTTCAGCGAACACTTCCAAGTGCGCATCCACGTAACCACGCTTCATGCCGGCCAACAAAACTGGCTTCAAGATGTCATCAACCTTGGCCAAGTTCAAGTTGTCATTCAACTTAGCAACCGCTTGTTCAAACTCTTCTTCAATCATCTCGGTATCTGTATCTCCCAAAACTTAAAAATCATGTACCCAACTATAACATAATAAAAACGCTGCTACGAACCGTAACAGCGTTTCTTGTTATTCATGGTTTGGCGGTCCGCCTCTCCAGGCGATCGCGATTATATGAGATAGGTGTGTGAGTATTATATTGTGAGAGATGCCAAACCACGCGCCGAACTTACTATTCATAAGTTCGTGATACCTGTATTTTAGACTAAAACTGCCCCATTTTCAATGTGATAGTTTTAACAAGTGTTCTATTAGTGGAACACAATTCCTCCGTCGACAACCAACGTTTGACCTGTCATGTAGTTTGAATCCTTACCAGCCAAGAAAGCAACCGCTGATGCGACTTCTTCTGGTTCTGACAAGCGACCCAATGCGATTCCGTCAGAGAATTGTGCCATTCCCCAATCGTCATCCTTACCTGCATTTTGACCAACTTCGTGGGCAATATCAAACATCATTGGCGTCTTAACGATTCCAGGTGCAAAGGCGTTAACCGTGATGCCCAATGGTGCCAATTCCTTGGCCGTCGTTTGCGTAATACCACGAATCGCAAACTTTGATGCACCGTAAACCGTCAAATCTGGATTTCCTTCCACACCGGCTTGTGATGTGGCGTTAATAATCTTACCCCCGTGTCCAGCCTTCTTAAAGGCTTCCACCGCAGCTTGCGTTCCCCACACTGTACCGTTGATATTCGTATCAAACGTCCAGCGCATTGTCTCTTCGTCAACTTCCATGATTGGCGTTGTTGGTGCAACACCGGCGTTGTTAATCACAACTGTTAGGTCCCCAAAATGATCAACTGTCTTTTGTACACCAGCAAATACGCCATCACGCTTTGCTACATCCGCAGCGACTGCCAAAGCAGCGTCAGGGTGAACAGCGTTAATCTCATTCGCAACGCGTTCTACCTTTGACAAGGTGCGGCCCACTACCGCCACCTTGAAGCCATCATCTGCCAAACGCTTAGCGATTGCCTCGCCGATTCCTTGTCCTGCTCCTGTGATAAATGCAACATCAGCCATGATATTTACCTCTCAATTAATTCTATTTATTATCTCTTGCTCACTTCTACACAAATTAGTTTACTTCTTTTTTAGAAGTTTGTAAATGTGATTTTATTCACATTTAGTTCTATGAGTGAAACAAATTGTTATGTACACCCATTGTGCGTACAATTAAACACATGGAGGCAAATGGATATGAAAGAACCATCAACTAATAGACTTTCGATTCGTATTAATTCGGAAGTTAAACAACAAGCATCAGAGATTCTAGAAGAATTAGGGTTAGATTTGTCATCAGCAGTCAACGTCTTTTTACGCCAAGTTATTCACGATAATGGGTTGCCATTCCAACCCAATCTCGAGACAAAGCAAATGGTGGCCGTTGATTCATTATTGGATATGATTGCCGAGGCCAAAGCCGAAGGTGGCAATCATACACTGGATGAAATTAAGAAACGTTATTTGAAGTAATTTGTGGGGGAAATTACATGCCTGGGGAGTACGAAGTTAACATCACTAACGCCTTTCAAAACGATCTAGACGAAATACATGAATATCTGTCTTCCAATTTTTCAGAGGAAGTCACACAACGAGTCATGGCTCGTTTAATTGCAGATATTGAGCGCTTGGAAACTAGCCCAAGACTTGGTATTCCATTGCGCAACTTTCATCCTGAGTTAAACACCAATGCGATGCGTATTGTAAGCGGAAAGCACATCATCATTTACGAAATTGACGAACACCGTTTCGTTATCGACCTACTGCCCTTAATTCGTGGCGAACGCAACTATATTCAAGAGCTATTTAGCAAGTGAACTAATCGAATTCAGGCATTGAAAAAGCGAGGAATCTTTCTCCTAAGATTTCCTCGCTTTTTCGTGTTTCTTCAAATATCTAAATTACTTCATGAATGTGACTAGAATTCCAGCAACAACCAGAATCAAGGCACCACCGATTCGATTACCCATTTGCGCAAACGCAATCAAGTTCATGCGTTCTGATGCGGCCAATACGGCAACGTTTCCAGTACCACCCATCGAGTTGTTGGCCAACCCTGCTGTAATAGCGGCTTCAACCGGATACAATCCAAACAACTTTCCAAGCGTTGCACTGATCAAAGAGATTGCGACAATACTTACCAAGCACAAGACAACAAATTGCCATGACAAAGCTGCCAACAAAACGTGCATATCAAGCAAAGACAGTCCAACACCAGCAAGCAATGCGTGCGTCATGTTCTTAACGATAACTTGACCGAACATAATTACACTGTCTTCATAGTACTTTGGCAACAAGCCAAATGCCTTTGTCAAAACGATGCTCAAAATAATAAATGCATATGCGTTGATGCCAGGGAACACCTTATTCAACATCGTACCAATCATAAAGAACATAACCGCAATGATCAATCCAACACCTAGTTGCATGTAATCAGGCTTAATCTCCTCAGCAGTAGCGGCTTCCTCGCGTTCACCACGTAGAATTTCACCGTGACCATTTCCCTTACTGTCCTTGAAGATACGTGAGATAAGTCCAGCACTAATAATTGCTAGCAGATTTCCGAGGATAACCGTCGGGAATAGCTTAGACAAAATTCCTGCGGATCCAACGCCCATCGCGTGTGCATAGATACCAGAAAGCGGCACAATGCCGGCACCAACTCCACCAGCCATGATTGGCATAGCAATGTACAAAATAGCGTAGTTAAAACCGACACCAATAATAACACCAACAATTCCAATTACAACCGCCGTCAATGCCATCGAAATGAATGCGACTGGCAAGAATCGAACTGCAGCCTTCAACAACATCTTACGATCCATTTTAAACAAAGATGAGGCAATCAAAGAAACGATATAAAGACCCAAAAAGTCCATGCCATTAATAAATCCTGAAGCTGTCGTAACAACATATTTTGGCATCACATTCGTTGCAACCAAAATGGCTGTTAACAAAATGGTGAAAACCGATCCACCACCCAAATATGAGCGGAAGATTGGCAAGTGAGCACCAAGGTAGTAAAACACGTGTCCCATTAGAACCAATGCAAAAATTGCACCAATCATTGTATTTGGCAGCGTCCTTGTTGAAATCGCAATAATCAACAAAACTGCCATAAATGCGTAAGCAATCAATCCGATTCCGCTAATGCGAATACGATCGAACTTCCCAATTTCTTCTTTCACGTTAGTCATCCCCACATGACTTGAATGCGCGTGATTCATCATAATTCTATCTCCATTTATATCTGTCTTATATTCCTAGTTTGTGTTGAATAAAATCCAACGTTATTTCATTAAATTTTTCAGGTACTTCTATCTGTGGCATGTGACCAACCTGATTAATGGTGACGACCCGAGATTCGTTATTGATAACTTTTTCACAATAGCGACAAAAATCATGCTGCCAGATTGGAGACCGTTCTCCCGTCACAATTAATTGTGGGATAGAAAGATCTGCGAGCGTTTGTCTCCAATCTGACAGCGCATGATTCGCCAACAAAGGCGCGTTTAATGTTGCATCAAAGAAATGACTTTCATGCTGTTGTGCTAATAGTTGTCTTAATTTTGAATCGATTGGTTGCATGCACATTTGTTGATTCATCATGGTTGGTAAAACGAAGTCCATCGTTTGGGCATTTAAATTTCGCACGCCACTTTGCCACTCCGAATCATTTGTTAATTTAGGAGATTCATCAATTGTGATTATTATGGCGATGTGCGTTTCACCATACTGGGATTGATAGGCCCAGATAACACTTGCTCCCATCGAGTGTCCAATTAAGATAACTTTATCAAGCTTCAAGTACATGATTAATGCGTTCACATCAGCAGCCAATTGTTTTATTGTTAGATTTTTACCCGTTCGGGCCGATTCACCATGATTTCGCCAATCAACTGTGATGACACGATAACCGTGATTCACATAAAAGTTGCGCTGGAAGTACCATTCTTCTTTTATGCCGGAATACCCGGTCAAAAAAATGATTGGTTGTCCATCACCTTTGTCTGTATAAACCAGCTTCACATGATCATCCGTTAAAAATTGCATTTTAAAGCAGCCCCGTTAGTTGACCAATAAATATCGTCAAAATCAGCGTATCAGCCGAACCGCCAATGCTTAAGTTTCGTTCGATAAATAATCGATCCAAATCGCACAAGTATTTCATACCTTGCTCAGTGTGACTACCACCTAGCTTGAAATATATACTTGTCCATTCTTTCATCTCAGCCAAAACATCAGGTGTTTTGGCGCGCTTGATCAAGGTCGAATCTTCAAGTGTCGCTGCAATTTTCATCAAAGTATCCAATAGCCGTTGGGTCATTGTGCCAAACGTTGCTTGCAAAAACGGTACTGCAACTTCAGCAACACCCGGAAAACCATTAACTGCTTCTCCTCGAATCCCCGTCAATTGATAGGTTTGGAATTGTTGCTCACCTGCGGTCGTGGCCACTCTGTTCGAAGCCAAATCCTTCTCAATAAGGCCTTCAACCATTCGTTGTATCACACGACGAACTTCCGTCATTGTTGCTGATCCATCCTTTGTAGAATACGCAATTGCAGTAACCCAAATTCCTAACGAAAAAATGGCACCTTTGTGTGTATTGACGTTATTAGTCGCGTTAAACATGGTTCGCTCAGCGAGGACACCTTCAGCTCTTAAAGCGTTAAACAACAACTTCAAATCGCTTCCTTCAAAATTTCGACCCAGCTTGAAGGCTTTGTCTAAATAACTTTTCAAAGACAGACTGCTGTCAATGAACGTAAACATATTCATATCAGTGTGTGAACCCATTGAAACCGGATCAACCAAACCAGGTTTAGGATTCAAAGACACCTCATAAAGCAATCCTTTTAGAGCGTTATTTACGACAGTTTCTTGGGACTCTTTTTCAAAGATTAGCTCTTTGCTGGTTGCTCCTTGGTACATTTGATTAATCACTTCATACCCTTCATCAAGCGTGTGATTTTGCTCCTTGGCGCACACCTTTGCTGGCTTGCCACAAATCAAGCATAACCGTGGTCCAAAGCCTAAATCCTCACGAGACAATTGATAATCAGCTTGACCATTAGTCATCACATCAATGTCAAACAGTCTTCCTAAGGCGTAGGTTTCTTCAAATAAAATAGCGGTCTTTTTAACGGCAGCTAAATTGCCATCCACTGTTATAAAGGCTTCTGGGCCTGTAACGCGCTCAGCAAACAGCATTTCATACTGACTGTTGCATTCAAGCCCTGCAACAAATGTCTGCCATCCGTCCATGAAAACTTTCTGTAGGATATCGTTATTCTTGATAGGACCAGGTATATTTAATTTTGCACTGATAACAATTTTGTCAGAATTGGTCACTTTCAACTTATCTTGTAAGCGACTGCGCCATTCACGGTTATCAAGTACCGTCAGCAAATCAACCGCTTCACCTATATCAAAAATACTCATTATCTAACTCACATTTCCCTTTTGGATGGCATTCCAAAAGTCATTTAATCTTTAATTTCCTTGATGACATCAATCAAGCTACCATCACGGTATTCAACCAACGCTACGACGCGATCCGTAAACTCAAGTGGCTTTGGCGTACCAACGATTGCAGCTGCCTTTTGTTGCAACTCTGCGATGGTGTAAATAGGCAACCCTGGCACCTTACTCAAAACATCAATCAAATCTTGACGCTTAGGGTTGATGGCAATACCGACTTCAGTAACCAACACATCAATAGAATCACCCGGTGTAATAACCGTCGTTACATCAGGTACCACTGTCGCAATACGTCCACGAACAAGTGGTGCTGAAATAATGGTCAACTTAGCCGTAGCGGCATCTTGGTGTCCACCGATAGCACCACGAATAATGCCATCAGAACCAGACATAACATTGACGTTGAACTTAGTATCAATTTCCAAAGCTGACAAGATAACAACATCCAAGTTATCAACAACAGCACCCTTATTAGCTGGATCTGCATACCATGACGCGTCAATTTCTTGTTGATTACGGTTACCCTTCATTGATGAAGCGGCCCCCTTGTCAAAGTCCTGAACATCCATTACGCGGTCAATCAAACCTTCTTCAAGCAAGTCAACTGTTGGCTTAGTGATACCACCAAGTGCAAATGATGCTTTCACATTCTTTTCAATCATTGATTGACGCAAGAAACGCGTAACAGCTAGAGCCGCTCCACCAGTACCCGTTTGGAATGAGAAACCAGGCTTGAAGTATGGTGAGTTCACAATGACGTCGTGCACCATTTGTGCAATTTGCAATTCTTTAGGATCCTTAGTAAAGCGCGTTGCACCAGACCCAATCTTGTCTGGATCACCCACAGCATCAACCTTTACGACGTAATCGACTTGCGTTTGCTTGATTGATGCAGGTGTGTTTGGATAAGGCTTGATTGTATCCGTAACCAAAACCAATGTATCGGCATATTGCGCATCCATAAGGGCGTAACCCAATGACCCGAAGGCAGCATCGCCATCCATACCATTGGCATTTCCCATTTCATCGGCATTTGGTACACCAAGGAAGGCAACGTCAATCTTGATATCACCAGCCTCAATTGCACGTGCGCGATTACCGTGTGAACGGAAAATAACTGGGTTCTTCAACGCACCGTGTGAGACGGCATCCCCCAACGTACCACGCATACCAGATGACGTGATATTCGTAACAACACCCTTTTCAATCGCTTCAACCACGATATCGTTCATCACATTTGTTAGTGATGATGGTGCCAACGTCAAATCTTTAACGCCGTGGTCAATAATGCTGCGCATTACCATGTTGAATACAAAGTCCCCCTCGCGGAAGTGGTGGTGGAATGAAATCGTCATGCCATCGCGGACTGTTTTTGAAACAACTTCATCAATTGAATCAATCATCTTATCATCGCCCGTGGTAGCACGAACCTTAGGCGCCACGCGATCGATAACCGGGTGACCGAATTCAACAGTTTCAAATGCGTTATAATTCTTATCTTGCAAAATTTCGTCTGGAATCTCGCGATTTACACTATTCTTCAATGTAGTTTCCCTCCAAATCTACCAAGTGGTTTGCCTTAGCCAAACGCATAACACGCTCTGCACGCATCACAACGGGACGATCAACCATTTGTCCGTTCATGGCAATAACACCTGAACCCTTTTGCTTAGCTGCTTCAATTGCTGCCATCACGTTTTGGGCATTCAAAATTTCCTTCTTCGTTGGACGATAAACATCATTAACCCAACTGATTTGACGTGGGTTAATCAAAGACTTGCCATCAAATCCAAGTTGGTGAATCAATTCCGTCTCACGCTTAAATCCTTCTTCGTCATCCATGTTCGTAAACACAGTGTCAAAAGCTGCAATACCGGCTGCACGGGCTGCATGCAAAATCACATTGCGGGCGTACAACAATTCTTGACCATCAGGATAACGGTGCGTCTTCATGTCCGTTGTGTAGTCCTCAGCAGACAATGCAATTCCAATCATGCGATCAGAAGCGCTTGCAATTTCGTAAGCATTAACAACACCCTTTGCTGACTCGATCGCCGCCATCAAATTTGTCTCACCAACTGTGCGTCCAAACTCTTTTTCGGCATTTTCAACCAACTCTTCCAGGGTATGAATCATCTCTGCTGATTCCACTTTTGGTAAACGAATAACGTCCACCCCAGCCTTGACCATCGCCTTAATATCATTTTCGAAATATGGCGTGTCCAAGCCGTTAATACGAACAACCAATTCAGCATCACCATAGTCAACCGTCTTAAGCGCTTCGTATACTAGGTAGCGTGCCGCATCCTTTTCAGGCATAGACACCGCATCTTCCAAGTCAAACATGATTGAATCTGCACCGTAGATACCAGCATCCTTGATCATTGCCGGGTTGTTTCCAGGCACAAACATCATTGTTCGACGTAAACGTTCCTCAGTATTAGCCATCTTAAAGCACCTCCCAGTTTGGCGTATCTACAATATCGAGTGCTCGTTGTACAACAGCGATTGCTCGTGCACGAATCACCATATCGAGTGCTCCCTTATCTACAACACTAACTGCAGCATCCGTTACGCCATAAGTGTTCAATACATCAGTAATTGTTTCCTTGATTGCATCACCAAACTGCTTTGCAACATCGGAAACCAGCTCAAATTCGATGCCGTTATTTCCAGCACTCAACATAATTTGTACGTCGGATGATTCTAGTGTGCCGGCGACTGCACTTTTCTTAATTTCCATTAACCTTTTTTCCTCCTTCAATACGCTCCTGCAACAGGCCCAAATGCTTATCAATAAACTGTTTGGTCGTTGGTGGCACCAATTGTTGATAAAGCATTTCGTCCCCTCGTTCGATTGCTGAACGTACTGTTGTTGCTGAAATAACACGCGTCATTTCAAATTGTTTTCTATCGATTTCTATCAACTGAACGCTTGGTTGCAGCTCAGTTTGCAACGTTTCATTGTAAATGGCTGTTGTATGTGACAAAGGCTCTGTCCCAACGTATCGTTTCGTGATGTTAAGCGGTTTTGCTATGCCCTCCCTGAACAGACGCGCATCCAAGGTTGTTTGATACTTAATCACATCGTCTGCATTCTTAATGAAGTAAGACGGAAAGCTTAGATAACTCACCATGTACTCTTGACCGTTAATCACGTCGACGTTATCTAAATCTGCGACACCTTGTTTAACCAAATTGAAACGCTCAGCTGTCGTAAACAGCGATACGTCCTGATTTACAACAAAGATATAAACATGATCATTTTCTTTACTTGCTTGCTCGACTAAGTATCTATGTCCCAACGTGAATGGGTTTGCATTCATGACAATCGCCGCTTTAGTCCCACCATAATGTGGTACGTTTTCTACAAACGTTTGGATATTTGGCGTTCCTTTTTCAAGCAATGCACCGTACTCAGAAGTCGCCAAAGGCTTAAACCCTACGTAACTGAAGCTAGCGACATATTCTGGCTTCGTAAATACGAAATAATGGCTTTGACCTTTTCTAATTAGGCGTCCTTCTAGTTCTGAAATAATCCGATTAAAACGAGCACCTTTCGAATCGGTGCCTTTGTCACAAACAGCAACATATTTGATAACGTGATTTGTTATCGACCCTGTTCCTACCAGCTCATCTTCATCATTGAAAAGACCAACCGTTTCTTCAATGACATCAATTTCATTGGCGTTAAAGTTGGGGATGCCTCGCTCGGTCACAAACCGTTGCCAAGTGCGTCGTTGTTGTTTATTCAATAGATAGAGATCTCTTAATTCATCAGTCATATTATGTCTGTGTTATGCCTTAGCGTATGCAATTACTGCATTTGAAACGGCATCGACGACACCATCATCAAATACGCGTGGCACAATGTGGTCTGCCGTTGGCGTAGTTATCATTTGTGCTAACCCTTCCGCCAATTTAACTTGCAGACTTAGTTCTACCTTCTTAATGTCCGTTGCTAACAATCCCTTGAACAATCCTGGGAACACCAACACATTGTTAACTTGGTTTGCCCATTGTGATGAGCCAGTTGCCGTAATGGCAGCGCCACCTTCATGCGCTTCTTCTGGCAAAATTTCAGGAACTGGGTTCGCCAGAGCAAAGACAATCGCATCTTGAGCCATACGGGCAACTTGTTCCTTAGACAAAACATTTGCGTCTGACAATCCGATGAAAACATCTTGATTATCGATGACATCATCCAAACTTTGACCGTCTACTTGGTTAACTGCCGTTGCTAGTTCGCGTTGATACTCGTTGTAGTCATTATCGTCCGCGCGGATAACACCGTGAATATCAACTAGAGTCAAGTTCTTCATGCCACTCGCTAATAAGATTTTGGCAGTTGCCACTCCAGCTGCTCCCATACCATTAATCACTACCTTCAAGTCTTTCAAAGGCTTGTTAACAACTTTGGCTGCATTGATAAGTGCTGCTAAGACGACAACTGCCGTTCCGGTTTGATCATCGTGATAAACGGGGATGTCCAGTTCTTCATTCAATCGCTTTTCAATTTCAAATACGCGCGGAGCCGCGATATCTTCCAAATGAATTCCTGCAAATGACGGCGCCATTGTCTTAATAGTTTCGACAAACTCATCGACGTCCACTTGATTCAACGCCATCGGAATGGCATTTACACCTGAAAACTCTTTGTAAATAAGTGCCTTTCCTTCAACGATTGGTAACCCAGCCGCCGGTCCAATATTTCCCAATCCAAGTACTGCAGAACCATCAGTGATGATTGGAATCAACTTCCCACTCATCGTATAAACGTTTTTCAACGCTTCGTCCTCCGCAATCATCTTGGCGAGCCCTGCAACACCTGGGGTGTATGCTTCACTTAAATCATCTGGTGTTTTAATACTAATATCGGCTTTAAGATCCAATACACCAGTGTGGGCTTTGTGCATCTTCAAAACACGATTCATATCAACCACAATATTTTGCCTCCTTCTATGTTCAACAATTCACATAAGATTACGTGTATGAGTATATGTTGGCGATAAACAGGCGTAAATAGACAAAATAAAAAAACTGCGAATTTCCAGTTTAAATCTCGCAGTTTTTTGAAATTTTTAAAATGCACTTACGCGTTTTCAATTGAATTTTTTAAAATAGATTCAATTTTTTGTAGACTAGTTCAAATTTTTAAAAAGGTGTATGATGATGTTACAACATTCACATTCAAAGGAAAACAACAATGGATGAAGAACAACTAGCTAGAATTGCCGAAGATTATTATCTGAATAAATTAACCTTTGGCGACATTTCGGATAAGTATAAAATCAGCCGTTACAAAATCAACAAAGCTCTAGATCAAGCCGTGAAAGATGGCGTTATAAAAATTGAAATTAGAAATTCAAACCAACGTAATTCCCGTCTTGAACGCTTGCTATCAGAACAGTATCCAGGGACACACTTTTTCGTTATCCAAGATGATGAAAACGTGATTGGCACTTCCGAACGCGTTACCCTTTACGCTGCCGAAAAATTAAACGCAGACATTAAAGGTGGCAACAAAACAGTTGGTATTTCGTGGGGCGAAACCATTAATGCCATGATTGAATATGCCCCAACTGCCACATTGGAAAACGTCAAATTTGTCCAATTCTTAGGTGAAAATTTAAAATACAATTCAGCGGCTGATTCTACGCATATTGTCGAACGACTATCGCGTAAGTTTTCCGGCGAATTTTTTACGTTGCCTGCTCCCTTGTACATTTTGAACGACCTCGTTCGCAAGGGATTATATGCCGAGCCTTCTATGCAGCGAGCGCTCACCGTTGCGCGCAATATGGATTTTTTAGTCACTGCGCTCGGGACGCCAGCTTCGCTTGATTCAATACCTATCTGGAATAATAACTGGCATAGCATTTTCCCAACTACACGTCGCGAAGATATTGCTGGTTATATATACGGTCGCCCTTACGACGAAAACGGCAATATACTCAATATCCAGAATGACAAAATCGTTGGATTATCACTAGAAGAAATTATGTCTGTACCAAGGCGTGTCGCGTTAGCACAAGACAAATCAAAATCATTGGCTATCCGTGGCGCCTTACGAGGCCATCTCATCACTGAACTCATCATGAGTGAGTCGGTTGCTTTTAGAGTGTTAAGCGAGAGTAAAGCTGATGTTCTAATTGAACAACTGAAACAGCTGTAGCATGCCAAAAAGAACCCGCAAATTCATAACCGAATTTGCGGGTTCTTTCGTCATAAAATTATTGAGCTGTGTATCCACCGTCGATGACGAACTCTGCACCAGTGGCGAACTTTGATTCGTCTGATGCCAAGTATACGCAGATCCAAGCGATGTCATCAGGCTCACCCATGCGTCCCATTGGCGTCTTCAAACGTTGCGTAACGTATGGTGCAACTGAGTCACCCTCACCTGATCCATCAGTCATTGGCGTTGCGATGTAACCAGGGTGCACTGTGTTAACACGAATGTTCAAGTCGTTTTGCGCTGCATAAACAGCGGCTGACTTTGAGAACAAACGAACAGCACCCTTTGATGCGTTGTATGAAGCCGTCATCGTATCACCAACCAAACCAAGGATTGATGACATGTTGATGATTGATCCACCACCGTGCTCCTTCATGGCACGGAAGCCGTATTGCGTACCCAAGTACATACCGTCAGCGTTGATACTCATCAACTTACGGTAAGCTTCGAACGTGTCGTGCTCAATATCATTCGTTGCACCAATTCCGGCGTTGTTTACCAACACATTTAGTGGTCCAAACGCTTCTTCAGTATAAGCAATCAAGTCCTTCCAACCTTGCTCATCAGCTGAGTCATGTTGTTGGAAACGAATCACATCATCCCCACCAAGTTCAGCAGCCGTTGCTTCACCGACGTTTGCACGACGTCCTGTGATGACAACCTTTGCGCCTTCATCAATAAAGCGTTGTGCAATAGCCTTTCCCAAACCAGTTGTTCCACCAGTAACGATAGCAACCTTGCCCTTCAAACGATCTACCATGATAAGTAATACCTCACTATTATTTTTTCTTTGATTACTTAGGATGGTACGTATCAAATATGAAGATTTTTAACATGAGCCCTTGGATTCTGAATTGTTCGATTTTAGGTCATAATTAGCCGTTAAATGACATCCACCACACTCAACAATTCGAGCAATGCGGTAGCAACTTCGCCACCCTTGTTACCGGCTTTTCCACCGGCACGGTGTTGGGCTTGTTCCAAAGTATCCGCTGTCAACACACCGAATACAGTTGGCACGCCAGTCTTCAACCCAACTTGCGCAATCCCGTTCATTGACCCATTAATTACCAAATCATAGTGATCAGTCTCACCACGGATCACCGCACCCAAGGTGACAATGCCGTCATACTTTTGCGTCAAAGCTACCTTTTCAGCCACCAACGGAATTTCAAACGCACCCGGCACGTAATAAACATCAATATTGTTCTCTACAACACCATGCATCAGCAACGCTTCTTTTGCTCCTGCCAGCAAAGCATCCGTAATCAACGTATTGAAACGACTCATCACAATTGCAATGTGTCGTTGCTCGTGGTTGGTTAATGTTCCCGCATAAATTGTCATGTTATTCCCCTTTTAAATCATGTGCGCAAACTTATCGCGCTTTGTGTCCATGTACCCTTGATTCACGTTATTCACACCCGTAATGAGCGGTACCCGTTCGACAACCTCAATGCCATGGGCCTCGAGTTGGGCAATTTTGGCTGGATTATTCGTCAACAAACGGACTTTATCATAGCCGGCGTCCTTCAGAATTTGGGCGGCATGCGCGTAGTCGCGTTCATCAGGTTGGTGACCCAAGTGAACATTAGCTTGGTATGTATCATAGCCATTTTCTTGCAACACATAGGTACGGAGCTTTTCGGCTAGTCCGATACCACGACCTTCTTGACGCAAATAAACCACTGCCCCACCTTGAGCATCAATTTGTCGCAAGGCCTCGTGGAGCTGCGGTCCACACTCACATCGGAATGAACCAAGCACTTCACCAGTCAGACACTCTGAATGCAATCGAACCAATGGCACCGCGCCATCAGTCGTCGCTTTTTCAACCAACAAATCTGGTTCACGATTATCTGACAGATAATCCGTCACCGCAAACGTCCCATATGCACTTGGTAATTTAATGGTAGGACCCACCGCGTAATCACGCGCCATTTGCGCCTCACGATACGCGATTAACTCCGCAATTGTTAACGTGACTAACCCTTCACGTTCAGCAATCTCAGCCAACGCTGTTTCGCGTGCCATTTGCCCATCATCTGCCAAAATCTCGATAATGTAAGCCACCGGTGTTACACCAGCCAGCTTTGCTAAATCAACCGCTGCTTCTGTGTGACCTGGTCGTGCCAACACCCCATCAGCTTCAGCGACTAATGGGAAAATATGCCCAGGTCGATCAAAATCGCTTGCCTTCGCAGACATATTGGCCAGCTCCCGAATGGTAAACGCGCGTTCCACTGCCGATACCCCAGTGGTATTCTCACGATGATCAACACTAACCGTAAACTTGGTACCAAACTTTTCAGTATTATGCGCAACCATTTGAGATAAGGCCAGTGCTTCTGCACGTTCAGTGGCCATTGGTGCACACAACACACCGCGACCAATCCGCAACGCATCGTTCACACTTTGAGTTGTCGCAAACGAAGCCAAGCCAACCAGGTCACCTTCATGTTCACGTTGGCTATCATCACTTAGAATAATAAGCTCGCCACGCTTCAACGCTTGCAGTGCCGCTTCTACACGTACTCGAATTTCCTGATTCATCTTATCCACGCTCCTTTGCTAGATACTTGGCCAGAATGTCAGTCTCTAAATTAACGTCATCCCCAACTTGCACATCCTGCAACATCGTATGCGTCAATGTATGCGGAATCAGTCCCACCGTGAACGTCGTGGCTGTTGTTTCAATCACCGTCAGGCTCACGCCGTTCATTGCAATCGACCCTTTCGGCACAATTTGTTGCATCAAGGCTTGGTGCTGGGGCTGCACTGTAAAGTAGACCGTTTCGTCGATCATGTGAACGTCGGTCACTTGTCCCGTTCCATCCACATGTCCTAAAACAAAGTGACCATCAAACCGATCAGTGGCTAGCATGGCCTTTTCCAAATTGACGCGGGTTCCAGGTTGATACTGACCTATTTTCGTCGTCATCACAGTTGGAACCATCACATCAAACGTCGCCTCTGTCGCCGTCTTCGTGGTAATCGTTAAGCACACCCCGTCAATCATGATGCTATCGCCTAACTTGGCATCTGCAAAATAGTCTGTCGCCGTCTTAACAGTCAGACGACGCTCTTGTTCATGTCGTTTTGCAAGCTCAGTCACTTGCCCAACGGTTGATACAATTCCTGTAAACATTAATTTTTCTCCCGGTAATAAATATGATGCATCGTGTTACCGATACGCTCTGAGACGCTCGCGCTAATTGTTGGCATCTGAATACCAGCCACCCCCGTTCCAAAGACCGTTGTGGTTTGGTAAATATCCAACTGTTGCCACAAATCCGTGGCTAGGAACGCCCGTAGCACAGCGCCACCGCCTTCCACTAGTACCGATTGCACACCTCTGTGGCCGAGGTCATCCAGCATTGACTGCAGACGGCCATCAAATAAAATAGCCTGTTCGGTGGCCCCCGCAAACGCCTCATTCATGGTGTAAATCAGCGTGCGATCATCGAAGAATTGGGATTCACTTTGCAGCCGTCCACGTCGGTCAAGAATCACACGTAATGGCTGGGGATGTGTCATCGATGTATGTCGCACCGTCAAACTTGGCGTGTCAGTTAATGCCGTTTCACTACCGACGATAATTGCACCAACCTGAGCGCGTTGTTCATGGGTTGCAACATCAGCACTGGCATCTGTAATTTTCGTTGATTGCCCAACTACCTTAGTAATATATCCATCAGCACTCTGCGCCACTTTCAACATGACGTACGGATGACCAGTTTCAAAAAAGTGATGAAAACTAGGATTCAATTTTTCACTGACCGATTGGTTTAACACATCAACGGCAATCCCAGCATCTCGCAACTTGCTAATCCCTTGACCATGTACCAACGGATTCGGGTCACCTTGGCCAACCACAACCCGACCAATCCCAGCTGCCACAATCGCATCGGCGCACGCGCCAACTTTACCAATGTGGGCACAAGGTTCGAGCGTGACGTACATTGTGGCGTCCTTTAAATCAGCTGAGTTGGGCACCTGCTGCATGGCATCCACTTCGGCATGCGCCTGGCCAAACTGGTGATGATAGCCCGTCGCTAACACCACACCATTTTTGACAATCACCGCGCCAACCCGCGGGTTAGTCCATGTCTCCTTGGGTGCGGGTTTTTCAGCTTCTGCCACCGCCAATTGCATCATTGTTAAATCATCCATATCTTCCCCTAACTACTCCGGGAATAAAAAACCGGCATGATGGTGACCATCATGCCGGAGCGTAGTTATTGTTTGAGGTATCGCAAAAAAGCGTACTAGGCCACTGAAAAAAGTGTGCACTAATACAAAGATTGATATCTTCTCCCATCCAGACTTTACTGTCGGTTGCAGATTCACACTGCATCAACCGCATCGCTAAACTAGCTTTGCGGGTCACGGACTGAGGCATACGCCATCACCGTCGGTCGGGAATTTCACCCTGCCCCGAAGATTTATTCATGATTTATTTAACAAGCTCAGTCTAACGTTAGACAAACGGATTTGTAAATCTCGAATATTTTATGGACTGGCAAAAAATAAAACATCTCAGTGTTTCACCAAGATGTTTCGTCCGACTATTTGTCGTTATTCTGCGCCTCAGAAAGTCCGACAACAATCAAAACCGCAGCCATAAACGCTGATGATCCCAGCAAGACCATGTAAATCTGTAGCATATCAAAGGTTGGCTGCCACACATAAGCAATCGGTGCAATGTATATCGCCCCGGTAAACCACCCTAACATATGACGCCAACCATCATTTTTCTGTGCGATTCTATCAGTGATGTTGTATTTCTTTCGATAACGGTTAATGTCCAATGTAAACAAGAAGAATACCAGACCCAACCCCAGTGCCACCATCGCTACTTTTAGGCCGTCTTGGAATTTATTACTGTACATCAGCCACCAGCCAATAACGTACGCAATCAACATTGCTAACGCATAACCCGACCAATCAATATCTGACCGGGCTACATTCGCAAACCAACCAGATTTCGGTTGTGGCTTTTGCTCCGGTTTCTTAACTGCATCCAGGTCACCCGGCATAAAATACGATGTCGGCACCTTACGATTATAGTTTGGCTCGTAATGTAGTTGTGCTAAATCTTCGCGATCAAACACAACTGTTCCACCAGGAAGTTCAAATGCAACCCCCACTAATTGTGGGTTGACGTTCATCATATACGAAATCCAATCAGCACGACGTATCGTCAAAATTTCCCGGTCATCCTTAATTGCATCTCTGGTTTTTAAGTACAGATGCAAATACAAATTTCCTTCACCATCACCGATAAACTCGTTAATCCAAGGTTCATCGTCAGCTAAATATGGCCGGCCTAGAACATCTCGTTCAATGACGTGTCCCTCAGAAAATATTGGTTGCACAAACAAGGCTTTTTTTAACTGCTTATCAATCTCACCCAGCAGATATTCCTTTTCATCTGGCTCAGTTGCAGCGCTGAAGTAACCCAGTAGTCGCACCAAGTTCGTGTTGCGCACATCCTGATTAATGTAATCCAGGTCATCGGTGCCATAATCAGCTGAATCATCTAGTTTCGAAGTAGCATCCTCATCAAACGATAAGCGCGCAATTTCGTCTTCCAGGGCAATCATGCGTACCAACGCACGCTCTTTCTCATACACCCGGATTTTGGCCTTCTGTCGGGTTGTTGCACTGACGGGGATGATGCGTCCGACAATCAAAGCCAACACAATCAAAATGACTGTTGGCAATAAGCCACGCCTACCCAATGCAGGTACGGCCAGCAAGGCCAACGTTACTAACACAACGACTGCGACAAAGTTCCATGTCTGACGCGCATATCGATCAATGCGGCGTTCAGTCTTCGAACGGAACGTTTCCAGTTCTTCATTCAAGCGACTTAACTCATTCAAACGTAACCCAACTGCTACGACACCAATTGGTGGTGCCACTTGTTCTGGGGCTTGAATTGGTAAGTCACCCGCTACGGTCCCAGTTACGGCACCCGTGTCACTACCGTCTAACTCTTCTGCCAATAATGCTTTTGGCAGCACAACATCATCCGTACCTGGATTCAAAATAATGCCGGCCAAATTTTTGGCATTGCCCAATTTCTGCAAAACAAACGGAATCTGAACTTGCATCGTATTGGGTTCACGATGCCCTGCGCGACTTTTAGCCAAATCCGTATACAGCACCAAGTAGCGGCCGTCATCACGTACTGTGTAACCCTGTTGTCGTTGCACATCAGGGGTGCCAATCACATACGTATACCCTGATGACGATGTCCGTCGGTCACTATCGCTCACTGCGACAGGCACTAGCAATGTCACATCGGTCAACGCACGGGCCAACACACGTAAATCACGGACCTGCCCACGGACCGTTTGTTGCTTGAGATACTGCTTAATTTTGCGATTTAATTCTCGATTCGTCTGGTTAATATTTAAAAAGACGCGTTCCATACTGCTCCCTCTTCTGCATTCTCTTCATTTCATAATAGGACGAATACAAAATCGGCGCTTCGTTTTGGTTTTGGAATCGTTAGCAAATAAAAACGGCACCCACTACAGGTACCGTTCCTAAACAATCTATTATGCCAAGGCACCCATTGGATCCCATGGTGCCAATTCATATGGCGTTGTGTTCTCGTAAATATCACGCAACTCAGCTGGCAAGTGTTCCTTCTTGATCACAACTTGGTATGTGAATTCGTCGAACCACTCGTCTGACATCGTGAAGTAACCCTTGTGGCCGTTCTTGTCACCCCATGAGTTTTCGACCTTCCACTTCGTTGGCTTGCCATCAACCAAATCAACACCCGTCAAAACCATGGCGTGGGTCATCAATGAATCACCAAACTCCAAGCGTTCAGCCTTCGTCATGCTGAAGTCGACATCAAACAAATCATCTTCGTTGTACAACTTCGTATCCATCAAACCAGCTGCGCGGTCCAACTTAGGTCCCATGTCGACACCGAACCAAACGTTTTCGCCAGCCAACAATTGCTTTACTGCCAAGTCCTTGAACGTTGACAAGTCCAAGTTCAAGTGCTTTACTTCGCGTCCGCCGACCACTGAACCAAGCATCTTCACACCGTAAGTTTGGTTAAATGGCTTGTCAGCTGTTGGGGCGTTGATGATTGAAACGTATTCGCTCAAATCCCAACCAATGTACTTCGCATAGAAATCCTTTGGCGAAATGTTGGCATCGCTGTGGAAGTTGTTGTCCTTGTCACGGTATGAGAAGTTGAACGTTACTGGTGGCTCACCGAACGTCAATGACAAGATGTGGTAGTTCTCACGACCGAATTGGGCAACTTGTTGCGCGATTTGCTCTTCGGTTGCATGCTCCGTCACCATGCGACGCAACGTGATGGCATCCTTACGCAACTTCGCATTGTACAAACGGTTGAAGTCAGCTGAGTGTGATGATGCTTGTGATTCTGGGTAAGCGGATTGTGGCACGACACCGTACTTTTCAATCAAACCGACCATCATGTCCCATTGGCCACCATCTTGCTGTGGCATTTGTAACAGGAAGGCGACTTCACGATCAGTCGTTGGTTGCTCAGCCGTAGCCACGATGTTGTTGTAGAAGTAGTTTGCTTTCTCCAACTTGTCCCAGAAGAACGTATAGCTTTGTGACAACTCGAAGTCCCCAGGCAAACCGTACAATGCCTTCATATCGTGACGCATCGTGTTCAATGCGGCGAACATCCAGCAACGACCAGATTGTAATTGGTTCGCAACCGGTGAGCTTTCTAGGTCAACGCTAAAGACAGGCGTCAATTCACCAGCGCGACGGTTATCGCGCGCTGCTTGCAAAATACCGTTCGTCGTTACCGCATTGCGTAGCGCATCAGCCTTTGGACTAACCGCCACTGCTTCTTTGAAATACGCTAATTGTTCTTGTGTGATTTCACTCATATCATTTTCACCTTTTTCTAATTTAAGTCTAGTGTAGCCTTTTAGATAGCGGTTTACAATGGTAAAAAATAAGCACTTAAAAACCACCGAATCGGTTTTATTCAGTGGTTTGGTGTTTAATAATGCTTCATTGCCATCATCGTCTCTTCAAAGAACGTGAAGAAAGCGTCGTGGTTAACGTGGTACACAAATTCAATTTCGCGTCCCTCTGGTGTTTCGAACGTACGGCCACGGCTCTGGCCAGTTGGAATCACGTCAACGTTCATCATCTTCGTTTCCACTAACTCCGGCTTTTGTGCATAGGCCGTCGTCAACACGTCCCACAAGAAGTACGTTGAGTTCGTCTCAAAGTGGGTCAATACTGGCACCGTTGCGTATGCTTGGCCGACGAAGTCCATCACTGGGTGTGAACGCAACTTCGCCCAACGCAAACGGTCAGCTGGCGTCAACGGTACTTCGTGGGTACTCTCCAACCCAACCATTTGAATCTTGATGTCTGAATCAAAGACAATCTTGAAAGCTTGTGGATCCCAGAAGACGTTCCATTCGGCCGTACCGTCTTGCTCAGGTTCAGCGATGTTTCCAACGCCAAACGTACCAGCCATCACAACCAGGCGGTAGATCTTCGCTGACAAACTTGGATCACGTTGTAGGACAGCTCCCAGGTCACTCACTGGACCGGTGAAGACCAACGTGATTGGTTCTGTCGCTTCCGCCAAGATTGAGGCCAAGTCATCGGCCGCAGTGTTGTATGACAACTCAGTGTCCCCATCACAACATTCACGCCAGCCGCAGCTGCGTCACGAATGCTTTGTTGATGCGCCTCCCATAACGCTGACGCCTTATCGTACATATAAGCTGGAATATCATCCTTGTGTTGCAACATCTGCCAAGGTGCAGCCATTGTTGGCACAATTGCTGTGTTCGTATCCAACAACATTTGAATCGTTTCGTCATCTAAATACACCGCGTGTTCAACCGAATCAACACCAGCCAGGATGGCATTCTTAATGCCCTGCGTCCCTTGCGCGTGAGCCATAGCAGGCTTGCCCTTGTGGTGCGCTTCAAGTACTGCTGCCGTCAACTCTTCCACTGATAGTTGCTCATCCGTTGGTTGCTCACCATCCAAGCTCACGCCACCGGTTGCCATTAGCTTAATCGTTTGCGCCCCGTGCTTAAGATTCCAACGGGACGCCTTGCGCACTTCATCAACACCATCAACTTCCATACCAATCTTTGAACCATGACCACCAGTCATCGTCAACGCTGCACCACTACCGATGATGTCTGGCAATTGTAGGCGTTGCTGACGAATCTTGGTCGCCAACTTCAAATCGATGTTATCCGTTGAGCCAGCGTCACGAATGGTTGTCACCCCACTCGCAATCGCATCCTGCAAATTCTGCAACGCAACCAGCGTATCCAACGTGACATCCTGACCCGCGCGTTCGCGACCGTCAGCTGCCATTACAATATGCGTATGCGCATTAATCAATCCCGGCACCAAATACTTGCCTTGCACATCAACTATTTGATCAGCCTCACGTACGGTCTCAACCACCTGACCAGATACCGTGTCCACTGACACCGTTTGTGACTTGAACCCCTCGTTCGTCACATACACATTTCCACCAACATAATTAACAATTGTCATATCATTATCCCCACGCTTTTATTTCTTAACTGCTTTTGTAAAGTCGAACGTTGCGCCGACTGTATTAATCTGCACCCCGGTTACCTTAGGGTTAATCATCACTGAATTCGTTACATCGAATAACGTCGTAGCTGGCACTTGCGTTTGATAAATCTTCTCGGCACGTCCCAGGTCAGCCATGCGAGCTTCGTTGTCCATCACGTCTGTTGTTTGGGCTGCCGTCAACGCAGCGTCATAGTTCTCATCAGTCCAGTTACCAAAGTTGGCTGTTGCCCCCGTTTGCCAATTAGCCAAGAACGCTAGTGGATCGGCGTAATCACCATTCCAACCCACCAAAACCATTTCGAATTGTGATGACAACATGGCCTTCACACGAGCTGTTTTCGGTTGCGTCTTTACCGTCACTTGCAAACCTGGTAAGTGACTTTCTAGTTGTGACTGCAAGAATTGGGCTTGGTTCTTTGATGAATCATCATTGTCAGCCAACAAAGTCAGTGACGTCTTCTTGAGTCCTTCTTGTTTCATTGCTTTTTGCCAAAGGCGCTTAGCTTCCTTTGTGTTGTAACCCGTGTTCTTAACCGCATTCGCCTTCGCAAAATCAGTCTTTGTCTTCGGGTCCGTCACAATGCCAACCGGCGTAAATGTCTTGCTCATCGTCGCTGAATCAGACATCACATTCTTCACCATCGCGGCCTTGTTGATAGCACGTTGCATGGCTTGGCGGGCCGTTTGGTTAGACAAAATACCCGTCTTCACGTTGAAGGCCAAGTATTGCGTCCGCGCTTGCTTGATTTGGTGATAACCGGCCTTGCCCTTCACGCCCTTGATTTGGGTTGCTGACAGCTCGGTGTAATCGACCTTGTTCGATTGGTACAAGTTGTAACCCGTTGATGAGTCGGTCACCGTTTGGAAGTGAACTTCCTTAGGCTTCACCTGCTTGGCATCGATGTAGTATTTGTTCTTGACCAAGCGGTATGACTTGTTTGAACCGTTCCAACCCACGACCTTAAAGGGACCGTTATAGAGTGTGTCGGTTGACGTTGACCCATACTTGTCGCCAACCTTCGCTTCGAAAGCTTGGTTTTGTGGGTAAAAGCCCTTTTCAGTTAGAATCTTGGCCATCATCGGTTCGGGTGCCAACAAGTTAATCTGCAACGTCTTATCATCCAATGCCTTGATACCCAACGCTGACAAATCAGTTTGCTCACCTGTATTAAGTGCCTTGGCGTTTTCGATGTTGTACATCAAGTTGGCTGAGGTTGACGCGTTCTTCGGGTCAATCGTGCGTTGCCAACCGTAAACGTAATCTTGCGCCGTCACAGGGTCGCCGTTTGACCACTTCAAGTTATCACGCAAGGTAATTGTCCAAGTCTTGCCATCTTCAGAAACGTCGACTTTCTTGGCATCCGCCAGTTTTGGCTCGTTGTTCTTGCCAGAGCGATACAAGCCTTGCCCCGACTGGTCAATAATTTGTGAAGATGCGACATCTGGCGCACGAGATGGATCAAGTGTGCTTAAGTCAGCCGATTGCGTCCAGTTAATAATCTTGTCTGATGCTGCAACATCCCCCGCTGGTGTAACCATCCATCCAAGCGTTGCCGTTGCAAGTGTCATCAATGCTAGTGTCTTTGTGTTCATGTTCGTAACTCCTCATGGTTTGGCGAGTTACTAAAGCGCTTTAGTCAAAATAAAAAACGACCAGTATCCATCCGGAAGATACTAGTCGTTACTCGTGTGTAATATCGAATAATCCACTAGCCTTCACCTATCGCGGTGAAAGCTAGCTTGCTTAAAAGCCATCATTCACCGCTTCTTAAAAAAGAAAAACGCGAATGACGTAAAGGCATTAACTGAATATGATGTTGTGTGTACTGAATTGTTCATGATAATGCCTCCTGCTTTATTTGATGTGTTAAGAATAGCGAACCAAAATGATAATGTCAACACTATTTTCTAATTTATTTTTAATTAAACGTTTAACGGCAAACAAAAATGCCACTAGGTGGGAAACTAGTGGCATTTTCGGATCAAGCCGATTGGGAGGTCGGCGATCTATTTGTTATTTTTAAGGAGTAGGATTGTCTGCGATGGGATTCACAGACAAGGAGTATGAGATATGTTGATTGCTATGCTATGGGTTTCTTGTCTTAAGGGTTATCCCCTTTCGACATGATTAATAATATAGCCGGAACCTTAACTCAGAAATAACTGTGGCTGAAAGTTAGCTTAATTTTGGGTATTGTCCAAATTGCTTCTCAACTCGGTTGCAAACAAAAACACCACTAGCTGGGATACTAGTGGTGTTTTCGGATCTAGCTGATTGGGCAATCAGCGATCTGTTCGTTATTTATATAAGGAGTAGGAGTGTTTTAAGATATCAAGCTTAAAACGGGAGTATGTTTTCATTGCTATGGGTTTCGCGTCTTAAGGGTTATCCCCTTTCGACATGATTAATAATAATGCCGGAACCTTAAAGGAGTAATAACGATTCCTGAAACGTAGCTTAAATTCCGATTTTCTGTTTTAACCAACAGAAAACGCCACCGGACGGGCAATCCAGTGACGTTTGAAATCAGCAGATGGGCGTCCGCTAATTGTTTAGGAGTAGGGTTCGATTGAGGTGGGCCTCAATCAGCATGAGTAGTTATTTGCTATGGGTATGTTGAGGAGTTCCCCCTCTCAACACGTATTATATTAAGGCGCCAAACTTAAACGAGGTATAAGATTGACCGCTTTTATCGCCAAAATTTTTCCGCCTAGTTAAATCACACGCTAGGCGGTTGCCGCCCCAACTTGTTCTGGATACACACCGCCATTTTCGTCACGGCGTTCAAACAATGCTGTTAGCGCTGTCTTAAGATAGGTTTCATCCCCATCGTTCACCGCACGCCAAGTCGCCATACCACCGCTTGATTTCATGACAATGTGACCAGTATCTTCGTAAACGTCATGATGGGCTTCGATGAAATAATCAAACGCCATCACATCTGCGTCTTCATAACGCTTAATTACAGTTACCATCTTGAGCCCCTCTCTTAAGTTTCACTTTCATAAAGTAAATTATACCGTTTTTACCCCACTTCTGCCTAGTTTTACACCCAATACGAAAAGAACCGGTCTATGCTGACCGGTCCATTTTCAAAATTATGCAACCAATTCTTCCGTCGTGGTCTCAATCACATTGGCACCTAATGGCTTGCCGTAAATCGGCACACCGGCCGCATCAACCAAGAAATCAAACGATGCTAACTCCGTCATAGCAGCCTTAACGCGTTCAGGCGTCAAATCAGGATCGATGTTCACCATCTTCAAATGCACCTTCGCACCCGCAATCTTCGCAAACTTCCCTTCAAATACCAAATCCAACTTCTTCATCTTCGCTACCTCCGATTATTCTGCCAAGCCTGCATCATACGCATTCACTTCCGTCGCCGAAATTGACACGATTTCCGTTTCAACACCAAGGTTCACGATAACCTGACCAAGTTGACGCAGTTGATCATCCGTTGTGCCCACCTTTACGTTGAACATGCGGACGTATTCAGCTCCCGTCTCTGCTGCCTTCGTCACATATCGTACCTTCATTTGTCCCGTCATTTCGTAATTCCTCCAAATTCGTTTAGGTGGCCACCTGTTTTTGTCGACACCTATACTAACGAAATAAGTGAGCCGTTTTGTCGCATAGAAAAAGGACGACTTTTTCAAGCCGTCCAATTATGGTTATTGCCATGTCCCGATTGTGTCCAAAACACCATCATGGTTATTATCTGAAACCGTTGGTGGGAACTCATCCAACAACGGCTGCGCTGCATTGGTCATCGCAAATGGGTGGCCAACTAGGCGTAGCATCTCGATGTCGTTACCACCATCCCCAAACGCTGCCATCTCTGCTGGTTCGATACCATAATAGGCACCAAGTTCCTGCAGGCCGACTGCCTTGTTGATGTTCGGCGCCACGATATCAATCATGCCGAAGCCTGACGTGGTCACGTGCGCGGTTCCAGCCAACTCACGGTTTAGCTGGGCCATGAAGGTCTCCGCATGTACTTCCGGCCAGTTCACAATGATTTTCACGACCGGCTCAGTAATTTCGTCCAAGCTGTCGATGAAAATCAAGTTCGGAAACTCAGCGACCATGTGGTGATAAAGTTCCCCTTGGCCCTTATCAGCACGTAGCATGTACCCATTAGTTGCGGTGCTATAAACATTTCCGTGACCCGGTGACAGTGGTGATTCAGCCACCGCCTTCATCGCGATTTCCATGTGTTCACGTGACAAACTGTGCAACGCCAGTTCCTTGTTATCCTTCGTGATGACTTGGCCACCATTTTGTACAACGTAATCAAATCGTCCCACAAACGGTGCCAAAAAGCGGTCCACCGTTGCGCGATCATTACCCGTCGCTGCCACAAAATGGTAATCGCGCTCATCCAAGTAATCCAGTAGCTTCGTAAATTTGTGTGCATTCACTTGTTGGTGCTTATCAAAGAAAGTCCCATCCAAGTCAACTGCAATTAGTTTTGGAAATGCCATCAAAAGTCCCCCAGTCTTTCCGTGCTTTCCTCGACTCCCTCGGTACTAGTATGACAAGAATGTTTGAATGATACAAGAAAGGGATACGCCGAATTGGCATATCCCTTAATCATTAACCCACGAAGACGTTCTTTCCCAAACTCAACATGTGTAGGTATTCTTCTGATTCAGTTCCGATAATGAACGCTGCGTTTCCTGACAAGATAGTCAACTTGCCTTCTTCTGAACGTTGGTAAACGCGATCAAAGAGTTGTTCTTGTAGCTTAGCCTTATCACCAGCCAATTGCTCCAAGTTCTCAATGACCAATACTTCGTAGCCATCGTATTCATCCTTGAACTTTTGCGTCCCAACTTGACCACCACGCAAACCAGCCTCGTAGTCTTCTACAAATTGTTCAACGCCAGTCACGTGAACTTGGGCGTCCAGCGCTTCCTTAATCATGCGCTCACGCATCTCGTAGCTTTCACCACGGACCAAAATCATGTTCAAGTGGTCAGTGCCAGCCACCGCTGCCGCTGCGCGCTTAATTTGACCTGGCACATCGTGGATATCAACATCTTCTGTCTTCATTTCAAGCAAGCTAGACAAGGCTTCGATTTGTTGGTTCAAACCGGCCACCTGGGCCTTCAAGTTCAAAATAACTTGCTCAATCGCTTCTTGGTGTGCAACATCAACCATAATCATTTCCTCCGTAGTCACGTTCTTTTGTACTTACATTTTACCATGTAAGCGCTTGTTTCTTCAGAATTAAGCACCCTTGGCTAAAGTGGGCTATAATAGCTTTACTAACTAAAAATCAGACGGATGGTAACCGCATGACTTACACCTACCTTTATGAACGTGAGCCCTTGTTCACCGATAATGATATCGATGGTTTTCTTGGAGCTGTCGAGTTGGATGCTGATATTCGCGACATCCCCTTCGACTTGGAGAAAACGCAACAATTAATTCGTGATCTGACTGCCCAATTGTCAGATGAAACACCCACTGCGATTGGATTCTTTGCCACCTACCCAACGTATGGCCACTATGATGCCTTGGGTCGTGAAATTGACGTCACGCTAGAAATCTCGGTTTCGCGCTAAGACACCAGCCACCCTTTTTGCCACCGTAATTTGTATAATGAAGGCAACAATTAGGTAGAAAGGTGGTCCACGACTATGGGACTTTTCGGAAACAAAGATTTCTCACTGCCAATGACGGTTGGTGATATTCCAGCCGGATTTGAAGCGATTCAAATCGTCACATCAATTGCTATGTCACCCACTGGCGCATTAGCTGATTTGGCCAAGGAAGCTGACAAACTTGGCGCTGATGAAGTATTAAACGTTCGCTTGATGGGCGATGAAAATTACACCGCTTACGGCGATGCAGTTAAGAAGAATTAGTGATTTGTACACCTCAATCTTGGGGTGTATTTTTTTATACATACATGCGGTTATCACGTGCGCGCCAGTTACCGTTGGCAGCACTCACCCCGATTTTCTTAGCCAAGCCAGCCCAGAAACGAATGTCTGACAATGACGCAGCCCCCAACACGCTAGCCTCCGCATCATAAAAATCACTCATATCCAGTCCGTGATCACGAATAATTGGCAACACAAAATCACGTTGCATCGTCTTAAACGCCAACACCGGAATCAAACCACTTGCGACTTTGGCATCAAATTCATTAAACGCGTCATATCTAATATCTTCAATTTCCCCTTCTAACATAGATGACAATCGTCCGTGCCAAATACGATATTCAGTCTGCTTATCTGCCATATGCATCTACCTCTTTATCATTAAGTTAAACTTAATATAGCACGGTTAGACCTAACTTTCAAATGTGACATAATGCATCATTCTACATTTTCATAAAATCGTCACGGAAATTTGGTATCCTGGTTACAAACAAAGAAACACGGGGAATTTTTAATGCTTACTGAACACCAATTGATTGCTGAACTTGCTCAAATCGCTGAAGCTAGTGAAAAGGTTGGCCAACGCACGCGCAACATTTACTTGGGTGCTGGTTGGTTCAACGAAGAACAACAAAACATCTTGATGCAAGGTTACCAAGCATTAAAGGCCAACCCTACGATTAACGACATCTACGTCCCATTGTTGAACCAATACGGTGGTCAAGTTATCGAAGCAGACGGTGATTTTGAGCCTGACTTCGAATGGGGAACGATGACGTACAAGGCTGACATCACGGCAATGAACAACGCTGACTTGATTGTTGCCTTCATTGACGCTGCCGACCCTGATTCAGGAACAGCCTTCGAAATTGGCTACATGACGGCTTCAAACAAGCCTGCTATCTTGGTAACTGTTGGCGATCGCAACGTCCACCCAGTTAACTTGATGTTGTCATACGGTGCCGTTTCAAACGTTGATTTGGAAACTGAAGGCTTTGAAGCTTTGGAAAAGTTCGACTTCACGAACATCGCAATGAAGAAGTGGGTTGGATCAATCTTGTAAGAACACGAAAAAACCAGAGGACACACGTTCCTCTGGTTTTTACTTTGCCAACGCAATTGACACCCAAACTTTTTCGTCATCAATGTCCGGATTCACTTCCGACTGCAACTTGACGCCACCATCCATCAAGCGCGCCAAAATTTTGTTGTTATTCTTAGGCAAATACCCTAGCTTTGTACCTTTATACAAAACTAAAATGGCATTTTCATCATGCGCATTTGTTGGATCACGAACCAAGTCAACTTGTGGTGCTGCATCATCCACAATGCCATCTTCAACTAGGCCATCGTAAATCGACCGCTCTTTGTAAGTTAGATACGCATAGCCAACCACCGGTAGCGTACGCAAATGAACTGCGTCTTCATAGATAACCTCGATTGGCTTGTAGATAATATTACCTAGCTCAATATCAAATCTTGCCAACCACAGTTCCAACCACTTTTTAAAGTGGGCATACCCTTCTTGCTCTTCACTACCACGCATGTTGTGACTCTTGTCCCCATCATGAATCATCACGCGCCACCAAGTTTCGGCCTCAAACGCCCATGGCACTGAATGCCACTCAGCAACATTAGCCGGCAAATAAACGTAGTTGATAAAGTCTAAATACTGTTCTGCGGTCAAAACGACCGTACGCTCACTGTTCGGCCCAACGAATCGTAGTACACCTTCGCCAAGCACCGTTCTGAACAAACTAATTGTCGTTTCAGACCCATACTCATTGAATGTGATATCGATTCCCTGAATCGTCGAATCAATTTTTGTTTCAAGCCTCATATCAACACCCCCAACTACTGCTATTTTCGCAATCATACCACGGAACTGCGGATTGCTGTAGTTCTTTGCTTGCGGCGCAAAATCAGGTTATACTGATTTTGTCAGGCATATCCTTAACACGGTAGTCGGCAGAATAGATAAACTAGTTACCCGTGCATTCCGCCATGAAAAAACGCACGGGTTTTTATTTGCACTTTAATTGCTAAAAAAAGCCCGCACGGTATAATTACCGTACAAGGCACATCCTAACCAGGAGGCCGGCATAATGAGTAAACTAGTCACCCGTGGGATTTCCGGCAAGAAACTAACACGGGTTTTAGTTTACACAAATTTTTACACAGAAAAAGGCGGCTACCTTGCGCGTTTAGGTAGCCGCCTTTTAGGTGTCGTAGATGTCTCAATAAAATGTTTTTATTGTCATTTACTCCACAGCATTTTGAATACTTATATTATACCTTATCCACCGTCAAAAAAACATGAACATTTTTAGAACTAGGCCTTAATCAAGCGACGGTAAATCACAACCGTCAAGAAATAATACGCCAAGTACAAGACCAAAATGCCGATTAGTGATGGCACGAAGCCAACGTATGGATCACTCAAGATTGCCTTGAACATATTCAATCCAAATACAACGTCAAGCAGTCCGATGATTAATGGAATAAAGAACAAGGTTCCCAAGTCCTTCGCAACCGTCATCGTCACTTGACGTTCGCTTGTTCCAATCATCGTTAGAATACGGTAACGACGCTTATCATCAGCAACACCAGACAACACCTTGAACATCAAAGTTGATGCCAACATTGCTAAGAAACCAATTCCCAAGAAAATTCCCATAAACTCAAAGCCGCCAAAGTAACTCTTTGCCAATGCATAGAAACCGTATGATCCTGACAACTTTTGCACCGTTGAATCCAAAGCCTTCGCTTCACGTTCAGCGTTCTTGACCAAAACCGTTTCGTTTTCGTGCAAGTCAGCGACCTTCACTAGTTCAGCTGACTTAACTGTTCCCTTCTCGGCCAACTCATCCGCATTCTTAAGCACCACTGCCTTAGAATCGAATTGCACACCATTGATTTGGTTTGCCAAACCAATCAAAGTATCCGTTGTTGCGTCAGGGTTTTGAATCATCTCATCCCCAGACATCCACTTAACCTTTGGCGTACTGTTTGGTACACCATCATAAATCATCGTTGGGATGTGGTGCGCATTAATCTCATCCCCATCAAAGTAAACAACCTTATCAGCACCCTTAACGTAGTGATAACTTGCTTGCCACTTAATGTTCTTCAAATCCTTCACATCAGCGTTCGTTGTATAAGCTGCCGTGTAAGGTTGGCTAGATTGTGCTTGTTCTGGCAATGCACTGTAGAAACCTTGTCCAACTGACATCGCTCCAAGTGCCAAACCGAAGATGACTGACAACACCGTCAACAAACGTTGGTAATCAGGCAAACGGAACATCAATTGTCCATTCAAGAATGAACGCAACCCACGGCTGTTAAAACGTGAACCACGCAAGGCGTACGTCAACATCTTCAATGAACGACTCACAAAGAAGAACGTTCCCAAGACATTGATAATCAAAATCAAGATGAACCCTGTGATACCCAAGCTCAACACGTTTGGCATCATGGCATAACCACCAATCAACAAGGCCAACCCAATCAAACCAAGTAGTGGATCCAAAATCTTGCGACGCTTTGGTTGCTTAACTTGCTTGTCAGCCGTCAACAATGTCAACGTATCTTGGCGACTCAAACGAGCACTGTTGTAAAGGCCGTTCAAGAAGAACAAGACCACAAAGAATGCCAAGGTTACCAAGATGGCGTGGAATGAGAAACCTGTCCAGTGAGCGAGTTGCAAGCCCAGCAGGTCCATCAAGAATTGGCCACTGAATGACGTCAAAGCAATTCCAGCGATGATTCCGATTACCGTTGAGATAACACCCAATGCCAGCGTCTCTTGCATCAACATCATCCCGATTTGCTTGCGCTTCGCCCCAAGCATTGACATTAAGCCGTACTCAGCTTGACGCAAACGTAGCAAGAAGCTGTTTGCAAAATTCAAATAAACAAATGTAATCAATCCTAGTAGGAATTCACCGATTGTAAACACAAGGACGATAATCCCGGTCGTTGAGTTAGCCAGCAAGAATTCCTTGTTCAAGGCAATCGCACTGAACATATAGAAGATGGCTGCTGACACCATTAGGCCAACAAATAGTACGAGGTAGTCACGCCACTTTGAGCGGAGTGACTTCATTGCAATAGAAAACATGGTCATCCGCCCCCTTATTCAAAGTTACCTAGTTCAGATAATACATAGTTGTAGAAATCTTCACGTGAACGATCATCGCGCGTCAACGTCTTAGTGATTTGTCCGTCAGTCAAGAATAGAATGCGTGATGCGAATGATGCTGAGAACGGATCGTGCGTTACCATCACGATTGAAATGTCACGTTCGTCATTAATCTTCGTTAGGTAGTTCATCATCTCGCGGGCATTTTCAGAATCAAGCGCACCAGTTGGTTCGTCTCCAAAAATCAAGGCTGGCTCGTGTACCAAGGCACGGGCGGCCCCGACACGTTGTTGTTGTCCACCTGACAACTCAGCTGGATACTTGTTCAAGTACTCACTGATGTGTAGCAAATCGGCCACCTTTTGGACCGCTGCCTTGATTTGGGCAGGCTTCGTCTTTTGCAAAGTCAGTGGAAACGCAATGTTTTCGCTGACCGTCAAACTTTCAATCAAATTATAGCTTTGGAAGATGAATCCCATATCGCGACCACGGAAGTTTGCGATTTCATCATCTGTCATGTGCAAAATATCTTTGTTGTTAATCATGACTTCACCAGTGGTAGGCTTCATCAACGTAGAAAGCACGTTCAACAACGTCGACTTTCCTGATCCTGAAGGCCCCATGATGGCCACGAACTCCCCTTGTGGCACCGTCAAAGACAAATCCTTAAGGACGTGCTGGTCTACCCCGGCCGCACTGGTATAAGTCTTGTTCAACTTGTTTGCAATCAATACTGGTTCTGTCATGTTTTTAATCCCCAATCTCATGTTTCATTCATGTTACAAACAATACTATACAACGTACAATATAAGATGTCAAAACAATATGTCAATTTCGATAATTTTCTCCAGTAAAAAAGACGTCGATTGCTCGACGCCTTCGTGACTTTTAGACTTCAGGCAACTTCAATTCCTCTGCCTTAATCAATTGTGTTTTTTGGATAAAGATCAACTTCATCAAGAAGGCAGATGCTAGTGGTACAACCACAAAGGCAACTAACACGCGGACTGCCAGGGCACTACCAGTAGACTCTGTCATCGCCGTCAAAGGTCCAATGAAGCCAGCCATACCGAAGCCGGCTGAGAAGGCCGTTCCTTCAACCATCATCAATGAGGCAACCCCACCTGAGATAGCTGCGGCAATCACGACTGGCAAGAACAGCTTTGGTCGTGACAACAAGTTCGCCATTTGAATCTTAGGTGAGCCCATAAAGTGCGCGATTGTGGCACCCCATGAGTTAACTGATGCCCCCATGACCGCCAACGTCAAACCGGCTGCGACGATACCAGCGTTGGCAGCACCTGAACCGATACCCACCAAGCCGATGGCTGTTGCGATACCAACTGAAGACATTGGTGACACAATCAACAAGGCGAAAATGACACCGAGTAAAATACCCATCACCAATGGTGCAGCTGCTGTAGCTGAGGCGACAACTTGACCAACGGCCGCTTGGACTGCAACCATACCTGGCAACGTCATCAATCCGATACCACCAGCAACAACCAAGACGATTAATGGCTCAAATACCACACGCAATTGGCCAAGCACCTTAGTTGCCCCCATCGCAACCAACCCTGCCACGGCCGTTGTCAGCATCACGTTCAAGATAACCCCTGAACCAGCCAACGTGAAGGCACCATCCTTAAACGTTGTTACGCCCGAACCAGCCAACGTAGCCAAGGCCATTGACGCCGTCTCCATCATACCCAACTTCAACATCGTTCCTACGGCAAACGCTGCAATCAACGGCAACGCACTTTGCGCCAACGTGACCATCATCGCCAATGATGTGACTACCCCATTTTGTGGCATGGCACCCAACAATTGATTCACCAACGCAGCTGGTACCAAAGCAACCATAATTGCCAACGCATTACCGTTCAAAACGGCAAGCATGTATTGTTTCACATTATTCATAAGCATCCCCATCCTTATTCACTGACTTCTTGCACTTGTTGCATGTAATTTTGAATACGCGCCATCGCTTCTTGTAGTTGCGCGTCGCTCGTTGCATAGCTCAAACGGATATAACCTTCCCCACCAGGACCAAAGACAGAACCTGGAATTACTGCGACCGCTGCGTTTTCAGCCAAGGCCAACGCAAATTCACGATCGTTTGTGTTATGCGTTTCTGGAATACCAGCGTAGACATAAAAGGCACCATCTGGGTTCATCACCTTAAAGCCAGCACGACGCATTTGTGCAACCACATAATCACGACGCTTGCGATAAGCTGACTTCATTTCCAACGTTGCGCGACGTCCAGCTTCGGTTCCCAATGCCACCGTTGCAGCGGCCATCGCTGGGTTAGATGGTGTCGTCACTGTCATTTGGTGCACCATTCCCACTGTGCGCATCAACTCAGCCGGTCCAGCGATAAAGCCGATACGGTAACCAGTCATCGCGTGTGACTTTGACACGCCGTTCAAGACCAACGTTTGTTCTGGCAAGTACGTGGCAATTGAGCGGTGCTCACTGTCATAAGCCAACTCTGAATAAATTTCATCAGCAATTACAATAATGTCAGTGTCATCCAAAACGGCAGCCAACTCAAGCAATTGCTTAGATGAGTAGGCTACCCCAGTTGGGTTACCAGGATAGTTTAGAATAATGGCCTTAATCGCATCCCCGTGTTCGGCAATCGCAGCTGACAACATCTCGGGTGTCAAAACGAAGTCCGTGGCACTTGTATCCAAGTGGACCGGCTCACCACCGTTCATCAATGTGATTGGGTCATACAATGGGAACGTTGGTGTTGGAATCAGAACCTTATCACCTGGGTTCAAGACGGCCGTCAACGAAGCGTAGATGGCTTCGGTTGCCCCAACCGTCACGGCGATTTCTGTCATGGCGTCATATTGCAAATCGTAGCGATCTGACAAGAAATGCGCTGCTGCTTGGCGAACAGCCACCGTACCATTACCTGGTGCGTAATGTGAATCATTGTTGGCGATACTATCAATCGCTGCTTGCTTCACGACCTCAGGTGTATCAAAATCAGGCTCCCCCAACGTTAATTTGATGATGTCAGGAATTTGACTAACTTGCATATCAAATGCACGAATTTCATTAGGTTGAATCTTCTTCAAATCTTGATTCAAGCGATTTGCTAGTGTTGCTTTCATGTGTGGCATAACCGAACTCCTTAAAATAAAAAACTGGGCGATTTCATTTCGAAACCACCCAGTAACCTCATAACCTCTTGTTGTCCTAACAATTCAGGTTGTGTATTTGGTCCTGGGAAGTTTACCGCTATCCGAGAACCATGCAAAAATGCTTTTGGTTTGATTCGGATAGCTATCCAAAAAACCAAAAGTAATATGAGTTTGCAATTGTTGTCTTTGCATTAATCATCATTTTTGCTTCCCCTTACTTGTTATTGTTTATTATTCTAATGTATTTCTAATCTAAGTCAATGAAGAATTTAATTTAAGATGTGAAGGGTATGTGAAGACGAGGGTTAGTGATGTGTGTCGACACAAACCACAAACAAAAATAACTGCATTAAAAAACGCGCCGTATATCTACGGCGCGCTGTACAACTGGTTGTACAAGATAGTCATTAGCGTAACTACCACGGGGAATAACTATAGTATATAGACCCCCTTTTTATTTTGCTAATAATATGTCTCGAAACCAGGATTTAATTTTTAGATGTGCAATGCCAAGGCAATCAAAGCCAACAATGCTGGCAAACCTTGTACCAAGATAATCTTGCGTGCAGCCGTCAAACTACCGTACACAGCTACAATCACAATGTAAGCCATCTCCAACTTCAACATGATGTCTTGTGCTGATCCGTGAATGACAACCAACGTCAACAAAATCAAAACACCAAACATACCATTATAAATTCCTTGGTTACCCAACAATGAGCGTACTTCAGGCATCTTCGTGATGTTTTCGTCTAGTTCAAATGTCTCGGCTTGCTTTGCTGGCTTGCCAAACATTTCCAATCCCATAATGTACAAGGCTTCAAGAGCGACAAGTACCGTCAAAATCGTTCCTACCATCGTATATATCTCCCAATAAATCTAATCCACATAAATCTCACTAGTTCATTAGTCTAACATGTTGTAAGAAAAAATAAAAACGCAGTGCCCCATATGCGAGACACTGCGTTCAATATATTAAAGATTTACACCGTTAGATGCGATAACTTGCTTGTACCAGTCGAATGACTTCTTCTTTGAGCGGTTAAACGTTCCTGATCCGTCGTTGCTCTTATCAACGTAAATCATACCGTAACGCTTCGTCATTTGACCTGTTGAAGCAGCAACCAAGTCGATAACACCCCAGGCGATGAAGCCCATTAGTGGTACACCGTCTTCAATTCCGTCGGCCATGGCCTTGATGTGATCGCGGAAGTAGTCGATGCGGTAATCTTCGTTGATTGAACCGTCAGCTTCAACCACGTCTTCCGCACCCAAACCGTTTTCAACCAAGAACAATGGCTTTTGGTAGCGGTCGTACAATTGGTTCATCGTAATACGCAATCCAAGTGGGTCGATTACCCAACCCCACTTGCTTGTTGGCAAGTATGGGTTCTTGGCTGACTTAACAACGTTTCCTTCGTTCGCTACCAACTCATCCAAGTTGTGCGCTGATGTACGTGATGCGTAGTAACTGAATGACACGAAATCAACCGTGTTCTTCAAGATTTCTTCGTCACCCTCGGCCATTTCGATAGCGTCAACACCCTTAGACTTCAACAAACTCTTCATGTATGAAGGGTAGTAACCACGCGCTTGCACGTCAATGAAGAACGTGTTGTCGTGATCATCAAGCATTGATTGCCAAACGTCTTCTGGCTTACTTGTGTATGGGTAGAAGCTTCCGCCGGCAATCATGCAGCCAACTTGTGCTTCTGGCAACATTTCGTGAATCATCTTAACCGTCAACGCACTAGCAACCAACACGTGGTGGGCAGCTTGGTATGTCACTTGCTTTTGGTTATCACCCTCTTGGAAGGCCAACCCAGCCCCAGAGAATGGGCTGTGCAAGATGATGTTGATTTCGTTAAACGTGATCCAGTACTTAACCAAGTCACCGAACTCTTCGAAACATGTCTTGGCATAACGCGTGAAGAACGTAATCATGTCGCGGCTGCGCCATGAACCGTAGCCTTCTACCAAGCCCATTGGCACGTCGAAGTGCGCCAATGTTACCAAGACTTCCATCCCGTGTTCACGGCAAGTTTCGAACAATGAACGGTAGTATGCAATTCCTTCAGCATTAGGTGTCGTTTCATCACCATTTGGGTACAAACGGCTCCATGAGATTGATGTACGGAAGACCTTCAACCCCATTTCGGCCAACACCGCAATGTCGTCCTTGTAGCGGTGGTAAAAATCGATACCCGTGTGGCTTGGGTAGTAAAGCGTGTCATCCAATTCAGGATGTGCCACTTGTCCCAACTTCACTGGCATGCGCTTTTCGCCGATTGGCAACATGTCAATGTTACTTGTGCCACGGCCACCTTCGTGCCAAGCACCTTCAGTTTGGTTGGCCGCAATTGCGCCACCCCACAAAAAGTTTTCTGGAAATACATTCTTAGTCATTTAACCAGTTCCCCTTAATTCTCTTAATCTCTCGTTTATGCCAATGATGCGTCAGCTGCAACAGCCGTTTGTGCATCGTCTTCCTTCTCGTGGTGGAAGACTTCCATGACATGATCCTTAAATGAAACGTTACCAGGCTCTACTGGCGTAACGTCCTTAAATTCGTCTGTGTTCGTAATAACAACAACCGTCGTCGTAGGCAAACCGGCAGCCTTGATGGCGTCCAAGTCAGCTTGCAACAATTCAGTTCCAACTTCAACGCGGTCACCAGCTTCAACCAATGCTTCGAATGGCTCACCGTTTAGTGAAACCGTGTCCAAACCAACGTGAATCAAAACTTCCATACCGTGATCATCAGTCAAACCGATAGCGTGCTTCGTTGGGAAAACCGTCGTAACCGTTCCAGCAATTGGTGAAACAACCTTACCGTCAACTGGCTCGATTGCCATACCCTTACCTAGCAAGCCCTTTGAGAAGACTTCATCAGCAACATCGTGCAAGCCCATAACGGCGCCCTTCATAGGAGCCATCAACTTAACGCTAGCTGGCGTAACCATATCAGCTTCATCTTCTTCAACAGGAATGTCTTCGAAGCCAAGAATCAACGTCAATGCGAATGAAACAACAACTGAGATTGCCATAACTGCTGCAATCCACAAAATGCTTGTTGGGTTGTCCTTATCAATAAATTGAACTGACGTGAACAAACCAGGCGCTGCCATTGAGTGTGATGCCAAGCCGGCCAAACCAGCCACGGCACCTGCGATAAATCCAGTAATAACTGAAGCAATCATTGGTCGCTTCAAACGAATTGCCACACCGTACAAGGCTGGCTCAGTGATACCAGCAATCAAAGCTGATGAAGCAGCTGCCAAGGCAGTTTGACGCAATTCGCGGTTCTTCGTCTTAAAGGCAACGGCCAATGAGACACCACCAAGTGACATGTTGGCACCGATTTCAGAAGGCATAACCATAGCTTCTGAACCAGTCTCAGCAATCGTCGTCACAATCGTTGGCGTGAACACACGGTGCATTCCCGTCATAACCAACAAAGGCCAGATAGCACCAACAATCGCAACGGCCAACCAACCTAGCTTACCGTGGATACCGTAAACAACAGCTGAGATACCGTTACCTAGCCAAACACCAGCAGGTCCGACGATTGAGATTGCGATAACCGCACCAACCAACAAGATCAACATTGGCTTCAAGAAGTTCTTCGTTACAAGTGGCGTGATGCGATCAACACCAGCTTCGATGTAACGTAGCAACCATGACATAACGATGGCTGAAATAATCGTGTACGTGTACTTAACTGACGTGATTGGCAACATTGCCAACGTTACGGCTTGCCCTTCAGCAGCCTTCGCCATCAAGTCCATGAACACTGGGTGCACCATCAAACCAGCGATGGCAACCGCCAAGTACGTGTTCGTACCAAACTTCTTTGATGCTGAAACAGCAACCAAGATTGGCAAGAAGAAGAATGCCGCATCACCAATTGTGTTCAACAAAACGTACGTTGAGTTTGTTTCACCAACAACACCCGTCATTAGCAACAACATTGCCAACAACTTAACCATTGATCCACCGATGATGGCAGGAATCAAAGGCGTCATCGTTCCGATAATGGCATCCAAAATCGTCATACCGACGCGCTTCAACGTCCACTTTTGCTTTGGTTGCTCGCTGGCGTCGACCGTAGCCCCACCATCAACACCAAGTGCCAAAATTTCCTTGTAAGCAGCAGCCACGTTGTTACCAATAATGATTTGGTATTGACCACCTTGCTTAACCAATCCCATAACACCTGGGATGTTCTTTACAGTTTCATCACTAGCCTTTGCTTCATCTTTCAAAATAAAGCGCAAACGCGTCATGCAGTGCGTTAGATTAGTAACGTTTCCTACGCCGCCGACAGCATCAACCACGCTGTTAGCAAGCTTCTTAAAATCTTGAGCCATTAGCTTTCACCTCAAATATATCCTTAAACATCTTTATTACTTAATTAATGTTAGCGTTTACATTTAGTCAATTTTGGGGCCAATTATGACCAAAATATGAAACCGCTTACTATTGACTAGGACTTATTTCTGTGCTTTCAGTGAATTTGCAGAGTTGTGTTATGTAACTGTCATGAAAAGGTTGTTTGTGGTTAGTGTCCGTCCTATCGGCCGGAGTGCTTAGCCCCTTCTAGGGCACGCTAACACGTACTGACCATGACCTGCAGGGAGCGGAGTCCACGCCGTTGGCGCGTACACCTTTATCTCCCGTGGCTCTAAGCGGGAAACCCGCTAAGAATCCACACCTGCGGGTCAAGGTCTGCACGTGTCTATACGCGTGGCGGGGCCAAGCACAGCAGCCAAG
>ERZ772879.59-NODE-59-length-85301-cov-14.186589_pt1 | contig 85301 bp, 68 predicted proteins | sample MGYA00580582_ERZ772879 | MGnify/ENA primary metagenome ERZ772879 (study PRJEB29015, sample SAMEA2737682) | human gut metagenome | biome: human gut; feature: human-associated habitat; material: faeces | place: China | collected 2012 ... | reverse complement strand
CCTTTTGCATCAGCTCGCACTCTTCCTCCCGCTCCCGGGCGGCACGCTCCTCGTCGGTGACGGGGTCGAATTCGTGGTCGTTGTATTTCATGTCGGTCGGAAACGGTTATTGGCGTACGATTTTGGCAGCGGCTCGCAGTTTGGCCGAGCGCGAACGCGGGTTGCGGACGAGCTCTTCCGAGGAGGGAGTGACGGCCTTGCGCGTAATGATTTCGAACGGCGTTTCGGGCTTGCCGAAGAAATCCTTTTCGATGCGCCCCTCGAAATTGCCGCTGCGCAGGAAGTTCTTCACCAGCCGGTCTTCGAGCGAGTGGTAGGAGATCACTACCAGCCGTCCGCCGGGGCGCAGCACCTTGAGGCTCTGTTCCAGCGCCATTTTGAGCGCTTCCATTTCTCCGTTTACTTCGATGCGCAGGGCCTGGAACAGCTTGGTCAGGAATTTCGATTCGTCCTTTTTCGGGGTACAGGGCGCTACGGCCGCAACCAGGTCTGCGGTGGTCAGGATCGGCTGCGCGGTCCGTGCGCGGACGATGCAGGCGGCGACTTTCCAGGGGGTGTCGATTTCGCCCCAATCGCCCAGGATGCGGGTCAGGGCGTCGGCGTCGAGCGTGTTCACCAGGTCGGCCGCCGTGCCTCCTCCGCGCTGATTCATCCGCATGTCGAGCGGTGCTGAACCCCGGAACGAGAATCCCCGTTCGACGGCATCGAAATGGTGGGACGACACGCCCAGGTCGGCCAGGATACCATCGACCCGGGTTACTCCGTGCAGCCGCAGGGCGCCCCGCATGAAGCGGAAGTTGCTTTCGACGTAATGGAAGCGGCTGTCTTCCGGGCAGTTGTCCCGGGTATCCCGATCCTGATCGAAGGCGTAAAGACGTCCCCGGTCGCCCAGTGCCGACAGGATGCGGCGCGAATGTCCGCCACCGCCGAAGGTGAGATCGACATAGGTTCCTGCAGGATCGATGTCGAGCAGTCGGACGGACTCTTCGAGCAGGACGGGCGTATGATAGACGGAGGTCATTTGGCTTCGATATATATTTAGGGTGTAAAGTTAGACAATTTGCAGGGAAAAATCGTTATCTTTACCGAAGAAAAAACGGTTGAGAACGGTCGTACTCCGGAAGGCCGGGGTGTCCCGCTTCCGGGATCTCCCTGTACCGATGCGGAGTTTCGATTGGAAATCCGAGCGTAGGTGCGATAGGTGCAAATCGGGCGTCGTACGACTTTCGACCGATAATTAAAAGGGTTACGTTATGCCGAAAATAGATGTCGATGCCGTGCTTGCGGCAAAGGCTCCCCGGATCGCCCGATGGGTGCCGGGATTCGTTATCCGCTGGCTCAAGCGCACGATCCATCAGGACGAAATCAACTATATTCTGGATGAGTATTCCGCGCTTCCTCCTCAGCAGTTTATCCAGGCTTGTTTTAAGTTCTGGGGAGTGACCTATTCGGTCGAAGGGCTCGAAAATCTCGATCCGAAGGGACGGTATCTCTTTGCGTCGAACCATCCTTTCGGGGGAATGGACGGTATGATGCTGGCCGACGAGCTGGTCGGATATTTCGGCGATGCGCGGGTGATCGTGAACGATTTGCTGATGCACGTCGAGCCGCTGCGACCGCTCTGGATTCCGGTGAACAAGCACGGTTCGCAATGCGGGGAATACCTGCGCAGGTTCGACGAAGCTTTCGCAAGCGACTGTCCGATTCTGACCTTCCCGGCCGGGCTTTGTTCGCGCCGTCGGCAGGGGGTGGTGTCCGATTTGCCGTGGCGTTCGAATTTCGTCAAGCGGGCGGCGGCGTCCGGGCGCCGGATCGTGCCGGTTTTCGTCGAGGGCGAACTATCCGATTTCTTTTACCGCCTTTCCAATTTTCGGACGAAGATAGGTATCCGGTTCAATATCGAGATGCTCTATCTGCCCGACGAGATGTTTTCGCAGAAGGGAAAACATTTCCGGATACTGGTCGGGGAGCCTGTTTCGACGGACGAGCTGGTCGAATGCGGATCGTGGCAGCAGCGGGCGGATTACGTACGCGAAAAGGCGTATTCTTTGGAAAAAAAGTTGCGTGCCGAAGCAAAACACGGATAAATTGTTTAGTTTTGCTCTAAATTTAACAGCATGGAACCCATCATAGAGCCTGTAAGCCGAAGTCTGTTGCTCGCGGAATTGACCCCTGAACGCAAGGTCCGAAATACGAACAAGGCTTCGAATGAAATCTATATTTTCGATGCCGCCGAATGCCCGTCCCTGCTGCGGGAGATCGGACGCCTGCGGGAGGTCGCCTTCCGGTCGGCGGGGGGCGGAACGGGGCTCGCCGTGGATATAGACGAGGAGGATCTCGCCGGCGACGGTTATTACCAGTTGATCGTCTGGGACCCTGCGGAGCAGGAGATCGTGGGCGGTTATCGCTTTATCGTCTGCACGTCGGAAAATCCCCGGCATCTTTCCACTGAACATTATTTCACCTTCAGCGACAAATTCCGCAAGGAATACCTGCCCTATACCATCGAACTGGGGCGTTCGTTCGTACAGCCTTCCTATCAGTCGCGCGGCAATTCGAAGAGTATCTATGCGCTGGACAACCTCTGGGACGGTTTGGGGGCGCTTGTGGTGCTGAATCCCAAGGTGAAATACCTTTTCGGCAAGGTGACGATGTACGCTTCGTACAAGGCTATGGCACGCAATGCCCTGATCTGGTTCCTGCGCCGTTATTTTCCCGATCCCGATCATCTGGTGGCGGGTAAAAATCCCGTGCAGCTCGATTTGGACGATCCCTATTACGAGCATTTTTTCACGGGCAAGACCTATGAGGAGAATTACCGTATCCTGATCCAGCGCATCCGCGAGTTCAACGAGAACATTCCTCCGCTGATCAATGCCTATATGAATCTCTCGCCTACGATGCGGGTGTTCGATACGGTAATCAACACCGATTTCGGCGGTGTGGAGGAGACGGGTATTCTGCTGACCATTCCGGACATTTATCCCGAGAAAAAACAGCGTTATATGCGTTGGCAGGGGTGGCGTGAAAACCTCAAGCAGCGCCGGGAACATTTCCGCCTCCGCCTGCAGGAGCATCTCTCGCGTATCGGGAAAAGATGGGAAGTGTAGTCGAGCCGGATTTTCCCGGGTCGGATGTCTTATTTTGATAAAATTACGCCTTTTCGGTGTAATTTTTTTGTTTATGGATGCGGAATTTCTCGAAAAATTGTAATTTTATAGAGAAAAGAGAAGTTTGTATGCGTACAAGATTGGTAGTGTCTTTTTTTATCTGTTTTTTGCTGCAGGCATGCTCCGGAGCTTCGACGACGAAGACGAATGGAGTGTCGAACACATCGGGAAACGATCAGGCCGGATGTATCGCCTTGGATACGATCGGCATCGATGGTGCGGTCGAGAAGTTCGTATGGAACGAAGAGGATGGAATCGGCTTCTTAATTCAGGATAATAGCTATTTGGACTTTATTAAATCGTCTTTCACATCGAGGCCGGTGTTTGCTATGCAGGCTGCTGACGGTCGAATAACCTATTCGACGGAGGATTTGATGAAAGAGATGTGGCCGAAAGAGCGGATCGAGGATCCTGTTTCGGTCGTAGCTTGGCGACCGTATGGATTTGCGTTACAAGAGGACGGGAGTTTTTTTCTTCCGGTCGGTGTGGCGCAGTATGATGAGAAGGGGTGCCGGAGCGTGCCTATGCTCGGCCGGTACCGGGGAAATCTGGCTGAAATGACACTCGATTTCGAAAATATGTTCTCCGCTGTGGAGTTGCGATTGAGGAAAGACAGCTTCGCTCTCGAACCGATTAAGGTGAAACAAGTTATTTTGCAGGGAAACGACGGTGAAATTCTGGCAGGATCGATCAAGGTGGTAGCCAGTAGGCAGGAGCTGCCCGACAGTGTGTGCGAAGAGAGGAAAGTCAGTCCTTGCGTCGTATTGGATTGCGGATCGGGGGTGGAGCTGACGGAAGAATCGACCTCTTTTTATCTGCCTGTACTGCCTGTGGAGTTTCGCCGAGGGTATTCGTTAACGGTCGTGACGGATCGTGACAGCGGGAATATGTTCAGGATTCAATGCGGTGGCAAATTCCCCGTAAGATTGAAAAAAGGTCGGATATACCGTGCGGCGGATACGATTGTTCGCCCGGCGTATCTGCAATACATGATTCCCGATCCCAATTTCCGGGCTTATCTTTTGGAACAGGGGTATATCGAAGAGATCGGCGAAAACGGGAGCCGGGTCGTAGTAACACCTGCCGGTCGGGCTGCGACGAAGATAGATTGTTCGAGGCGGGGTATCGCTTCCTTAGCAGGAATCGAGTATTTCCCGCTGTTGGAGGAGTTGAATTGCTGTATGAATATGATATCGACGTTGGATTTGACGCAGAATCCTCGTTTGGTAAAGTTGGATTGTTCGGGAAATTGTCTTAAATCCTTGGATGTAAGCCATAATTCGGTGCTAATGGAGTTACGGTGCATGTTGAATGAGCTGGTGGCATTGGAAACGGATCGGAATCCGAAGCTGACTGTTTTGCATTGTGCATTTAATCGCTCGTTGAAAGCGTTGGATGTGACTGGTAATCCCCTGTTGAAAGAGTTGGTGTGCACGGAAAACAGTCTGTCGAGTTTGGATGTGTCGCATAATTTGGAACTGAAAAAACTTATGTGCGGAAATGGTTTTGTCAAAAAGAACCGTTTGGAAACCCTGGATGTTAGTAAAAATACCAAACTCGACACGTTGGAATGCTCGGGCTGTTGGCTGAAAACCTTGGATGTCAGTCGGAACCGGGATTTGATATATTTGAATTGCAGTAGAAATGAATTGGAGCGTCTGAATCTCGGCGCTGTTCCGAATTTGAAGGAATTGGATTGTCCCATGAATAAATTGAGCCGACTGGACGTATCTCGTTGCAAGGCTCTGACATGGATTTCGTGCGACAGGAACTCGCTCTCCTCGTTAGATGTATCCCACAACCGGTCGTTAAATTGGCTGTCGTGTGGTGAAAATTTGCTTACTACGTTGGATGTGTCGCATAATTCGGTGTTGGAAACGTTGTGGTGTAATGACAACCAATTGACTACGTTGGATCTTTCGGGAAATCCGATTTTGAGAAAGCTGTATTGTTGCAATAACCGGTTGTCCTCTTTGGACTTGAGTAAAAATAAATTCTTGGAACCGAGGAATGTGTCCGATCACGGGAACTGTTTCCCGGAGGAAGAGGGTTCGATTGTGGTTAATTCCTGCTGTTTCTGAAAAATGAAAAAGGGGCTGTCTAACAGTTTTAGACAGCCCCTTTCGTTGCTTTTTGGTTTTACCGCGACGCGGCGATATTCGAGCTGTGCATGCCCCGGGAATCGCGGGCCCAGTCGTCCCTGGCGCGGAGTACCTGTTCGATGATGTCGCGCACGCAGCCGTGCCCGCCCGCGAACTCCGAAACGTAGCGCGAGGCTTCGATCACCTCGGATGCCGCATCCGAGGGACAGACGGGGATTCCGACTGCCTTCATACACTCCAGGTCCGGGATGTCGTCGCCCATGTAGATGACGTTCGCCGGATCGAGTCCGTGGCGTGCGAAGAAATCCTGCATGGCCGATATTTTGTCCATGCAGTCCAGGTAAACATCTGTGATTCCCAGCATTTTGAGCCGGTGGTCGAGCGTTGCGCCCCGTCCGCCCGTGATGATGCACACTTTGTAGCCCATACGGAGCGCATAGGCGATGGCATAGCCGTCCTTGGCATAGTATTTTCGGATGAAATCCCCATCGACCAGGGGCATGATTCCCCCGTCGGTCATTACGCCGTCCACGTCGAAAATGAACGCTTCGGTCTTTACGATGTCTTCTTTGAAGTTTCCCATATATCTTGACTTAATGATTCATAAATTCGTAACAGTCGCGGATCGTGAGCGAGTGCGGCTTCGTGCCGCCGCAACGTCGGCAGGTCGCCGCGTACGGCAGGCCCGGTCTGCACCCGATGCGGATCGCCCGAATCGACGGCTTTGGCTGCGGTTTCGGCGATCAGGGGTTTCAGTACGTCGAAGGGCAGTTCGGTCCCGTGCAAAATCTCGCCTCCCAATGCGTAGAGGTGATTGACGAAATTGCAGGCGAAAACCGCGGCCAGGTGAAGGCGTACGCGACGGTCGGAGTCGGCACGATATACCGTGCGGCTCAGATTGCGGGCGAACGCTTCGAGCTCCGAGGTGAAGGAGTCGTCGTTTCCTTCGACGAAAAGAGGTATTTTGGCAAAATCCACGCTGCGGCCTTGGGTAAAGGTTTGCAGGGGATAGAGAACGCCCCGACGGTCGAAGCGTGCGGGAAGAGCCTCTATTCCGATGCCTCCGGCCGTATGTACCACAGCGGCTTCGGCGGGTATGGGCAGGCTTTCGGCCAGCGTGGTGATCGCCGCATCGCTGACGGCCAGGATGTAGAGGTCTGCGGCGGCCAGCTCGCGCGGATCGGAGCTCCACGCGGTGCCGTTTTCGAGGGCGAGTGCTGTACCTCGTTTCGCGTTGCGGGCGAAGATCTGGAGCAATGTTGCTCCTTCCGTGCGGCTTATCGCGCGGGCGAGCGCTTCGGCCAGGTTGCCGCTGCCTATGAGGACGATATTTTTCATCTTTCCGAGTGTTTCGATTCGGGCTGCGGCCCGGAAGCCGGTTTGCGGGCGGCGTTCACTGCGTCGTCCAGGTCGATGAGCCGAAGCCGGTCGCCCGCTGTACGGCAGGCCGTCTGAAGCTCGTCGAGCGCGCGGTCTATTCGGCGCGTTTCTTCGGTCGCGGCGAAGTAGAGGCGTGTCGAACTGTAATTGTCGATGGTTCTGAAAATGTTGTAGAGCGTCATTTCGTGGATGTCCCGTCCGGGGGCGAAAGCCACTTCGCGGTCGTCGTCCGGATTCCGGATTTCGATCAGCAGGCCCGTGCGCACGAGCTGGTGCAGGACATCGTTCACGATGCGGGTGGGCAGCGAGAGTCGGCGGCGGAGTTCATCGACCGGGAGCGCCCCTTCGTTTTCCCGAAAGCGGTGTACGACCTGGAGCATGACGGCCAGGATGATCCGGCGTCGTCGGTCGTTGCTGATGCCGAGCGATTCGCGCTCTTCGGCGAAACGGTCGATATTCTGGTAGGCGAACGAGAGTTCGCCGCCGAAGAGCAGGATTTCCCACGAGATTTGCAGCCATAACAGGAAGAGCGGCAGGGCTGCGAAACTGCCGTAAATCGCGTTGTAGGAGGTCATCCATCCTTGCAGATAGAGGTAGCCCCACTGAAAGAGCATGAAGACCGTTCCTGCGACGATACCCGCCATGAAAGCGCTGCGCCACAAGACTTTCGTATTGGGCACGACGGCATAGATCAGGGTGAAGCTGCCCCAGATGATGACCAGGGCCGAAAGTTTCGAAAGAAGGATGCCGAGGAACGTATTCCCCGCGTCGAAGAACCGGAGCAGATAACCTCCCATCGTGCTGGCCACGAGCCAGAGGATCGGGGCGACCATCGCGATGACGATGTAGTTGAGGTATTGGCGGGCGATATTGCGCGAGGACTGAACCTCCCAGATGTTGTTGAAAGCGCTCTCCACCGACCCGAAAACCCGGATGACGGCCCAGAAAAGGGTTACGACGCTGACCAGGGCGATAAGCCCGCCCTGCGTATTGGCGAGGGCTTTGCGGGCGAATTCCACCATGTAGTCCAATACTTCGACGTTTTGCGGGAAAAGGGCGTAGAGATCGTCGATCAGGCCGTCCAGAAGCCCGAATCCCTTGACTACGGCGAATACCAGCGCCAGGATCGGGACGATCGAGATGAGCGTATAGAACGTCAGGGCGGCGCTGCGCACGATCGTATCGTGGGCGATCAGGCCGCGTGCCGTGTAGAACAGCAGCTTGTACTGTCTGACGGCCCACCGGACGCGGGGATTGCGGTAGGAGTTTGCGTTGCGCCGCAGGATCGTGTCCGTGAAGTAGGTGAAGACGTTCTTGACTTTCATTTCGGGACGTTTCTCAAAGGTAGCTATTTTAGACGGATTGTCCAATAATCCTGCCCGAGTTTCGTGAAGGCGATCCGTCGCTCGCCGCCTTCGCGTATGCCGAGCCGTGCGGCGATTTCAGCCGCCGTGAGCGGGAAATCCTGTTTCAGAATCGTCAGCCGGCTGCCGGAAAGCTCCCGTTTCAGTTGCTTGGGGTTGTAGGGCTCGATCCGTTCGATCTCCAGCCAGCGGCCCAATGTGTCTTCGGACTTTTCCGCTGCGAATCCGTAACCGTTCGGGCTCCAGATGTCGGCGTGGCCTTGCAGGTAGGTCGGCGTCAGCCGGGCTTTTTGAAGCGCTACGTCGGGGATCAGCAGCCAGCGGTAAGCGGCCGGATCGAAGGGCTTGTCGCAGGGAGTTGCACGGGCTTCGGCCGGCGTGCAGGAAAATTCTCCCAGTTCGAGCGCAACGGCCGTCAGCAGGGGGCCGGTTCCGTCGGTATAGACGACGACTTCCTTGCATTCGTCGTGCAGGGACACCACTTCCGTGCGGCAGGGACCGAAGAGCCGGAATGTTTCGCCGACGTCGAACAGCGGGGAGTTCTTGACGCAGAGGTTCGGGGCGATGCGACGGAGTTCCGGTAGCAGCTTCGGTATGTCGGGCGAACAATCCTCCAGCCGCACCAGCTTGCGCCCTCCGGCGCTGCGACGGTCGGGGTCGGCGTAGATCCAGTCGAAGTGGTCCAGGGTCGAGGCGAGGAACGCCTCGGCGGAGGAGTTGATAACCCGTATGTTCGTTGCGCCCAGCCGCCGGAAATTCTCTTCGGCGACGGCCGCCAGCGTCGCATCCCGTTCGAGGGTGATGACTTCGCGGAAGCGTTTTGAGAGGTAGAGGGCATCGACGCCCAGTCCGCAGGTAAGGTCGAGCACCGTGTTTCCGCTGCAACTTTTGCGGGCCGCGCATGCCTCGCTCGAGGCCTGTTCGAAAGCCAGCGGCGGGAGGATGCAGCGGGCTTCATAGTAGGAGGGGAGTTTCGTCCGTGCCCGCGCAAGGTATTTGACCTGCGTGGCGACGAGTGCCGCATGCGGAATACGCTTGTCGAGGGCGATCGCCGCAGGGTCGCGGCCGATTTGTTCCTCGACGGTATGCCGCACTTCGGGAGTCAGCAGCAGTCGGTATTGTTCCGGAGTCATCATTCCGGGAGCGAAGATACCGATTTTTTCCGTTCGGCGCTCCATAGGAGTAGGGTTGCGAAGATGAAAAGTCCGTAAACACTCCAGCATTGGGTCGTCGTGAGCCGGATGTCGAGGGCGGCTGCCGGAAGTGCCGCTGCAGCTCGGATCAGTTCGTTCTGTGCCCGGGCTGCGAATCCTGCGACGACCGAGAAGAGCGGTGCGAGCGCCGTTCCCGGGATCACGAGCCAGAGCGTGCAGCTCCCGACCACGACGTAGGAGAGCAGGATGACGACGGGGTTGAGTGCCAGTCCGACGACCGAGATCTGGCCGAAGGTATGGGAGATAAGAGGTGCAGTCGCAGCGGACGCTGAAAATCCGATGGCGAGGGTTGCGGTCAGCATATCGATGCTTTTGCGGCGTGTTCGCAGGAGGCGGCAGAGGGGGAGTCCCCAGGCGATGATGCCGGCGACGGCGATGAACGAGAGTTGGAAGCTGATGTCGAACAGGTAATCGGGATGGAAGAGCAGCATGACGAAGGCTACGCCGGCGAGTGTGTTCATCCCGACGTATTCCGACGACGAGGCCAGGGCGAATTGCAGGACGGAGAACATCAGCGCGGCCCGGACGACGCTGGGCGGGAATCCCGTCGTGGCGGCATAGAGCCAGATGAGCAGGATGACCGCGATATTGCGCAGGATGTGTCCGTGTCGGAAGAGCGGCAGCCACCAGAGCAGCAGGTTGGCGAGCAGAAAGACGATGCCCACGTGCAATCCCGAGACGGCGAGCAGGTGCGAGGTCCCGCTGCGCGAGTAGGCCGCACGGAGTGCAGGGGAAAGCGAGCGTCGATCCCCGGCCGTCATAGCGTTGCAGAGGGCCTGTTCGTCGGGTGCCAGGGCCAGACGGTCGAGCCGTGTGACGGCCCGTTCGTGCAGGAACAGGGAGAGGTGCTTCGGGGAAAGCTCCCGGTGCAGGGTGTCGCTCAGCAGCAGGCTTGAGCGGTTCAGGTAGAGGGTGCCGACGTATCCCCGGCGGGTCATCAGCCGTCCGTAGCCGCCGTGACGGGCGGTGAAAGGGTAGATTTTGCCGCGTACGACGGCTCGGTCGCCGGGATTCAGTGCGGTCGAAGAGTCGCATCGCACCACGAGGTTTCCAGCAGCAGGGAGCCATTCTCCGGTTGCGGAGTTCCGCCGGGCGCGGATCGTTGTGCCGGAGGCCGTTTTGCCTTCCCGTTCGGAGAGGCGTTCCCGGACGACGATTTCGTATTCGCCCGGAGTGCCGGTCGGCGGAGCGGGAGTGTGTCTCAGTTCGGTGACGGTCATGCCGAAAAGCAGAATGGCTCCCAGGGTGGCGAGGTTTGCGCCCCGGTCGTCGGCGAGCAGTGCCAGGATACCGCAGACGAGGAATCCGCCTACTAACAACCACAGCGGCAGTACGTAGTGGTCGGCCAGCAGGATGCCGGCCGCGAGCGGCGGCAATGCGCGGAGCAGGGGCATGCGCCGGAGTTTCGACCGGAGGTTTTCGGACTTGAGTCGTAGCATAACGGAGCCGGATCGCGGGAAATGGACGGAGAACCGGGCTTTGACTTTGTGTTTTTTTCGTTTTCTGCGTTCGGCAGGACCTCGCGGGCAGTCGCGGGCCTCGTCGATCGGATATTTGCGGTTTGCCTCCTTTGGAGGCGGCGGAATATTCCCGCCTCTTCGTTGCATCCGCTTCGAGTGTCGGTTTTCGGATTCGGCGATTTTCCGATTCGTAAAGATAATTATTTTTCGGAAGAATAAGCCGTTCGGATGTATGGATAATACAAAACGACACGCATCATTCTATTTGATGCGTGTCGTTTTGTCGTGTCGGAGATCTTTTCGCCCGTTTAGAACGATGCGAATGTGTTCCAGTTCGAATTTTGCTCCGCTGCGGCCTGAATGTCGGCAGGCAGGTTGGCGAAGAAATCGAAGCCGGTGAGCCGTTCGATCTCGGCGACGGAAGTCGCATAGTTCGTGTAACTATCGTTCGAGTACTCCCTGTGTTCCATCCAGAAACCGATCGTCATGGCCGACGTCACTTTGTTCGACGCGTCGCGCCGGACTTTCAACAACGCTTTGTAGTAATAGTTCGGTACGGGGCATCGTTTGCTGTCCGACTTCGGTGTGATCCAGGTGATCGCTTCGTGGTTGCCTGCGGTCTGGAGAATAGCGCCCGTCACCACATATACCGTGTCCGTAGTCGCAGCGATATTTCGGACGCCGCTTTCGAGCTGCTGCCAAATACCGCCGTTGAATTTGTTCTGAATCTGCGGCGTGGAATTGGTTGCGTAATAGGTCTGTACGACCAATTCGTCCGAACCGTTGCGGTCGGCGTTGGGTATCTGGTGCCCCCGGGCGTAGAACTCTTTCGAACTGTCATATCCGTCCGATGTGGTAGCTCCGAGATTGACCCCGTAGCTGCTCGACCAGACGTTGATCTGTTCGGATTCGGCCAGTCCGGGATTGCGCTGCCATTTGTCGGAACGTCCGTTTCCCATGTGTCCTTTTGCGAGCGGATAGGCTACCCAGTAAGCCGTGTAGGTCGATTTGTCGTAGTACATCGTGTAGTTGCGCTGCGATCCGGAGGCGGGATAAACCGTCTGCGTGATCGTCTCATCGGCTGTCGTGCGGGCCGGAAGTTCGTACCAGGCGGCATGATCCGTCCGTGCTCCTTCGGTGGTAAAGGTTGTCGAAGAACTCTGCGGCGTGGAGCCGTTGGTCGCCGTTACGACGCCGTAAACCGTGTACGTCGTTGCGGGCAGAAGATCGGAGAGGTTGGCGGTCGCTTCGTTTCCGACAACAGCGGCAACGACACTTCCCGTGTCGCTGCCGTTCGTTGCGGAATAGAAGAACTGCACCTCGGTTGCGTAAGCGGCGTCGGTCAGACTACTGGAAACCTTCGCTGTACTCGAAGTTATGTCGCTTACGTTCGGTGTGGCAATTCCCGGGGTAGGGTCTGGGGAAGGATTATCGCCTCCCCCTTCTCCCGAGTTTCAGTTGATCGTGATGGTTTTAATCATCAACGACTTGCCGCTCGATTCGGTGTTTAACGTAAGGACGATCTCGCCGGACAGCGGAGTTTCCGATTCGACGACATACTCCTGGTTATTCATTTTTGCCAAGGAGATCTTTTCGCCGAGTGCTTGTCCACCGACGGTTGCATTCACGGTACTTAAGTTTGCCGTATTTGCCGACATAACCAACGTGATTTTTTTGATTCCTCCGGTATAATCGGACGTTTTTATGGTGACACCGCTGGGTTTCGACCAGGAAAGACCGCGTATCCCGCTATTGGTATCGAATGCAGTGGGCGCTTTGCTTGCAGTCCATGTCAGTCCGTTTACTGTTAAGCCGGCAGCGATCTTGTCTTTATCCGCGCTTTCGAAGGTGTAGGTCCAAGTTTCTCCGACACCGCCTTCCGGCTTGCTGTTCTGGGTAATGAGCAATGTCGCGTTGGCTGTACCCAGTGAAGTAGTGGCGGTAAGAACGATGCGTGCTGTACGAGGTGTTGCGACCGTATTCTCTGTGGCTGCGACTTCGAGGCGATTTTCGCTGCCGTTGTAATCACCTGTGGTGATCCAGTCCGGCTGTTCGGTTCCTTCAGTGCCGTCGTAAATAGCGACGGAAACGTCTTGCGTTTCGGCGTTCTTCAACGTAACGGGGATATAGTGAGTTTCCGTATCGTTATAAGACAGTGTCAGGGTGGATGGATCCAACGTGATTTGAGGCAACTTGACGTATTCGGCAGGGATCAGGGTCAGATCTTTTGTCTGACTGCCGGTATAGAATCCGAAACCGAGGTTTGCTGTATTATTTTTCGCCAAAATACGGGAAGGGGTCGCTGCCGATGCGATTTGGTAAGTGCCTTTGTCCTTGTCCTTGGTAATTATCAAGTCGTAAGCCTCCGTAGAGATCGTAGCGCTGTTGTCACTTTCCCAGGAGAGGTAGTTTTTGCCTTGACTGATCGTGTAGTTGTCACCCGATTTGGTAATTGTCCAAATGAGGGTTTCATCACCCGTTTTGTAGGGATTTGACGGTGTAATCACTACGGGGGCCAAACGAGAACCGTCAGCCAGAGAACTCATTGCATAGGTTATTTCGGATTGGGTCGCCGTGATGACGTAGTCGCCGCTCAATGTTTCGGTTGTCTCTTCCGCAGCGTCGGTCATATCGACCGCGAAAGTCGAACTGTCGCCTGCTGCGAAAGCCAGGGCCCGCCCCTCCTGAACGGTTACCGTCTTGGTGAAGATCTTCGTTGCGGTAGTCACCGTAACGGTGAAGGTTTCACCGGCGGCCACCTCGAACGGGAAGCAGGTGAAATAGGCGGTCATGCCCGTTGCGCCGTTGGCCTTAAGGTTCATCTCCGAAGAGTAGCTCAGCGTCACGTTGTCCGAGAAATTACCGGGATAACCGTACTCCTTGACGGTGCCTGCCGTCATATCGACATAGCTACGGCCCGTGACCTTCTTATCTGGAGCCGTGAATTCGACGCCAAGGACAGGCTCCTCCGATGCGAGGTTTTTGACCGTCATCTTACCGATGGCAACGGCACGGCCGAAACTCATTTGCAGTTCGGTCGGCTGACTCTCCAGCGAGATCGATTTGGCGATCAGCAGGTCCGCGTTCGAATCGAAGCTCGTAGCGGTCGGCTGTTGAGATGTGCGTGTGACGACTTTCATGTTGGTAATATCCGTATTGTTGGACGTAATCCATGCCGAGGCGGGATAAACCGCGTTATAAACGAGCGGAGTGTTCGTATTCTCCGGGAACGATACGGCGAATTTCGCCGTGCCGTCGCTTACCGTACCTTCCTGCGAGTTGGCGTATGTGGTTTTGGAGGCGGCCGTTTCGAACACCTGAAGGTATTCGCCGGTTTCGTTCCACGAGATTTTCCCCGTCAGGGGATCATACGTCGTACGGGAACCGGATGCCGATTCGAGTTCAGACGATGCGGTGACCGTCATCGTTACTTTACGACCGTTCGACGGGTCGGAAACCGTGTCGTCTTTGGAACAGGCTGCGAACAGAGATGCACACACTGCGACAGCCAAAATGGATTTGAAAAAAGTTTTCATAGTCGTAGGATGTGTTTGTTAGTATTCTCCGTAATCGGTGTCATTAACGCTGCCGCCTGCTTCGCCGGCTCCGCCATAGTCCAGGACAGTGCTGTTGGCAAAACCTTTCTCGATCGAGATGCTGTGGATCTCAACCGAAGGAGCGGAGTACGAAGTTCCCCCCCCCTTAACCGTAGATTCGTAGTGTTTTTTCATAATCATAGAGGTATTATGTTTGAGAGTTTTTACATCGTGTCCTGGTTATGGGCTACCACAAATATAGACAATATTCAATTAAGGAACAAGAAAGAATCCAAAATTCATCGAATCTTCATATTTCGATGCGGATTATGCGTGAAAGCGTCCGAAATTTAGTATAAATTGTCGAACATGCTCTGGCTTTTGTCGTATTTCAGGTCGGCGAGGGAAGCCGCTTTGACGCCGATGTTGAAACTCCAGCTCTGATAGTGGCCGAAGGGGACCCACGCGAACGACATTTGCCAGCAATGCAGGTCGCGCGAAATGGTGATGGAGGCCGGAGTCAGCTCCTTGGCCTGGAAGTCGTAACCGCCTTGGAATGTTATGCCCATCTTGGGTAGGATCGTAACGCTGCCGTTGATGCCGAGCGTTTGGGTGATGTTTTTCTGGTAGCCCGTCGTGCCGTTGTTGGTCGGTGATGCGGAGTAGCTGACCGTATAGTTGAATCCCAGGTTCCAGGGTAGCGAGAAGTCGTAGTAGGCCTGGGTCATGTATTGCCGTCGCAGGGCCGGGTTCATTTGCCCGTAAGGGTCGTAGAAAGGATTGGCGTAGGCCGGATCGACCGGGGCGCTGTTGATGTCGTTGATCGCCGGGGTGGAGTTGTCCTGGCGGGATTGGAACGTATAGCCGAACGAAGTGCTGGCCGATACCACACGGCCCGGGAAAAAGAGTTTGTTGATACGCTGGCCCTGCGGGGTGACCCGGTAAGGGTCGAGCGTAGCGTTGATATTGATGCCGAAATTTTGGAAAACGGTCGTGCGCAGCGAAATGGGGATGTTCGAAAGTCCCATGGAGTCGGCCAGGAAGTTATAGGATACCTGTCCGATGCGGAGTTCGTCGATCAGTTTGATCTTCTTCATACCCGAGGTATCGCGTTTGCTGAGCACCTTCATTTCGAGCGTCTGCGAGAGCGAGGCGTTGATGGCCATGGACTGACCGGAGCTGGGCACGCCGAAGATGCTCCCTTCGAAAGGCGAGTAGGTCTTGAAATTACCCAGCGTATCGCTCTGCACGGTCTTTACGTAGCCGTATTTCTGCTTGGAGAAGTCGGGGGCGTAGGAGAAGCTCACCGTCGGGGTGATCGTGTGGCGGATCGCCTGTATCTTGCGCGTTTTCTTCTTGGCCTCGTAGCGGCCATAGATGATCGTCGAGGCCTGCAGGCTGAAGTTGTAGTTGTACAGACGGTAGAACCCGTACTCCGGGTCGAGTTTGTCGATGCGGTTCAGCACCGGGTTCCAAACCTGCTCCTGTTTTTTGAAATACCACTTTTCGGTGTAGTTGATCGTAGGTCCGAAGTTGATATAGTTGAAGATGTTGTACGTCGCCGAGATGGGAATGCTATGCTCGAAGCCGTACTGCATGTTCTGGAGTGTTTCCTTGGTGAAGATTTCGGACTCTTTGGCGTTGGCCTTGTTGTTGAACTTGCCGGTGTAGCGGAGCGAAATCTTTTCGTACCATCGCTGCTTGCCCATCGCCTCCTTGCGTTTGAAGGGGTAGAAGGTCGAAACGTTGAAGACGACGTTCGGCAGGGCGATCGAGAGCGTTCCGCTCTGCGAGTTCTGCGAAACGGACATGTTGGCCGAAAGGGAGAACGGTGTGCCGAGCCAGCTTTTCGAATAGGAGATCGTCGAACTTGTCTGCGTCTGGAGCGCTTCGTTCAGGCTGGTAGCCGAATAGCGGTTGTAGCCGCTGGTACGGAAATCGACCGATGCGGAGAAGGTCGATCCCGGATTGGCTTTGGGGTCTTGCGTATGCTGCCAGTAGAGCTGGAAGTTGTTCTGCTGGAGGAAGTCGGGTTCGCCCTTGTCGCCGACACGGACGTTCGAGTAGTTGAAATTCAGGGTGCCGTTGTACTTGTAACGCTTCATATAGCGCGACATCGCGGATGCCTCCCACGATCCGAGGGTGTAGATACCGCCCCGGATGGCCAGGTCCATGTGCTCTCCGAGCGTGAAGTAGTAGCCCAGGTCACGGATGTAGAATCCCTTGGTCGATTCCTCGCCGAAAGTCGGCATCAGCAGACCCGACTTGGGGCCGGAACTGAGCGGGAAGAAACCCTCGGGCAGCAGCGGAAAGTAGATGGGAACGTCTTCCAGGACCAGGTAGGCGGGACCCGTGACCACTTTCTTGCCGGGAATCACCTTCGCCTTGGTCATCGCCAGGTAGAAGTGGGGGTGGTCCGTCTGGTCGCAGGTGGTGTATTTGCCGTCCTGGATGTGGATGGTGTTGTCGTCCATCTTTTTGACGTTGTTGCCGATCAGCCAGCCGTCGCCCTCCTGAGTCGCCACGCCTTTGATTTTCGCCTTTTTGCTGCCGATGTTGTAGGTGATCGTGTCCATCGTGTAGGGATTGGCGGCTCCTTCGGTGAAAGTGGGGTTGGTAACTGTCGGTTTGCCGTCTATCGTGTCGCGCTTGCCGTGGGCGTAGATGATCTTTTCGTCCATATTGACCCGCATGAAATCTCCCTTGAGATTCATGTTCTGGTAGTTGATATCACCCTGGTTGTAGATATAGACCGTGCGGTTGCGTACGTCGTAGTAGAGCGAGTCCTGGTTTTTGCCGCTGATGATGTCGTCCAGGAAAGATTTTTTCCGGGTCGTATCGCGCTGGGTCGTGTCCTGACGCAACGAATCGCGCAGCAGCGAGTCGTTGCCGGTGGGAGCCGTACTGTCGGCGGGGGCGATCGGCGAGAGGGGAGGCGCTCCGAAGATCGAGTCGATCCTGGTGTCGAAAAGCGAATCCTGCTCCTCTTCCGTACGTGTTTCGGCGGTCGGGGGGCGGTCGGCTTCCCGTTGAAGGCGCCGAATCTCCCGGCGGGTTTCGCGGCGGGATTTTTGTACGGCTTGCGTCGGAGTGCTGTCGGGCGGTGTTTGGCGTTCGGGTGTCGCGGGATGCTGCACTCCGCCCGGCAGCGCCATGCCGAGCACCGGAAGCAGGAAGAGCAGCAGGAGTGCTCCCGAGAAGATATATTTTGCCTTTAGCCTGTCCAAAATTCCAAAAAAAATCATACCTTTGCCGACGAGTCGGCAAAACCGCCCGAAAATGGCTCCGAAGGCCTCAGTGCGGGGGTTTTAACATCCGGCAAATATAGGTAAAAAATTCAGAACCGTTAAATTTTCAGCCACTTTTGCTATGCGGAAATCGCTTTTTCTTGTTGCCCTGTTTTTGATTGCGACACTCTCTTTCAACGGAGTTGCCGCGCAGAATATTGCACAGGGCGTGCGGGTCGTCGTAATCGATGCCGGGCACGGGGGGCCGAAGTTTCCGGGAGCTCATTACAGAGGCGTTTATGAGAAAGATCTCAACCTTCAGATCGCTCTGAAGCTCGGGGCCTTGATCGAGAAGGAGATCCCCCAGTTGAAAGTGGTTTACACGCGTAAGACGGACAAGCAGTTTTCCGAAAGTCTGACCCAGGATTTGCAGGCTCGGGCCGATATCGCCAACAAGGCGGGCGGCGACCTGTTCATTTCGATCCATACCAATGCTGCGGCATCGGCGTCGGCACGGGGAGTCGAGACCCTGATTATGGGTGAGAGTCCGCTGGAGAAGAACGCCAACGAGCGGGCCCTCTATTATAACAACCAGGAGGAGCTGCTCGATATGTCGAACGAGAAGACGGCGGCGATCGTTCGGGCTTATATCCAGAACCTGCAGTTCACCTATGGTGAATACAGCGAAGCGATGGCCCGTCTGGTGCAGAAACATTACGTCAAGTCCGGGCGGCACAATCGCGGTGTGAAGCGACAGCCGCTCAAAGTGCTCTACGCTACCGATATGCCCGGTATCCTGACCGAGATAGGTTTCCTTTCCAATTCGGAGGAGTACGCTTATATGAATTCGGCGAAGGGGCAGGCTCAAATCGCACGTGCGCTGTGCGATGCGGTGAAGGATTACGTCGCTTTCGTTCGGGGTGCGCTGCTTGTCGATGACGATGCCATTTACGAACAGGCCGATGCCGATGTCGCAGAGCCGGCTTCGGCTGCCGCTTCGGACAAAGCGGATAAGGGTAGTGTCAAAACCGGGAAAGCCGAACAGGAGAAGACGTTTTATGCCGTGCAGTTGATCGCCAGCGCCAAGCGCGTGCCGCCCAAGGACCGGCAGTTCAAAAGTTACCGGGGAAAAGTCACGGAGTTCGTTACCGGCGGCCGGTTCAGGTATAAGTATTGTGTGGGGCGTTTCGATACCCGCAAGCAGGCCGAAGCCAAGTTGGCCGAGGTGCGCAGGGAGTTCCGCGATGCGTTCGTGGTGAGTTGTCGGGGCGACCGGATCGTACAGTAAATAAAACGAAAAAAACAGGTATATGAGAAGAGAAGTTAAGATCGGCATTTTCGCCGTGCTGATGATCGGCGCCCTCTGGGCGGGTATCCGCTTTCTGAAGGGGTTCGACATCTTCAGTCGCAACGCGGTCTATTATGCCGCTTACGACCAGGTCGATGGCGTGCAGAACGCTTCGCCGATTCTGATCCGGGGCGTGAAGGTGGGAGCCGTGACGGATATTTCGTTCGATCCTTCGATCGGTAACGAGGTCGTACTTCAACTGACGATCCAGCGGAAATACCGGATTCCGTCCAATTCCGAAGCCCGGATCTACAGCAACAGCATCATGGGCGCCAAAGCGATCGAAATCGCTCTGGGCGATGCCGGGACCTACCTGCAATCCGGGGACACCCTCTGTTCGAGCCGCAGCAAGGGCCTGATGGATATGGCGGGTTCGGAACTCGAATTTTTCAAGCAGAAGATGTCGCAGGTCGTGGGGGATTTGAGCCGCACGATGGATAACCTGAATCTGATTATGGAGCAGAACGCCGCGAATATCGAAGGTACGATGTCGCACCTGAATTCGATTACGGGCAGCGTAAACGGTATGTTGCTGTCGCAGCGTGCGAATCTGGAGAGCGCCGTAGCGAATTTGACCCGTTTTTCGGAGATGCTCGGCGAGAACTCTCCGCGTATGGACAGTATTATCCTGAATTTAAGCAATTTTACCGACCAAATACAGCGTGAGAATCTGGCCGGGGCGCTCGATTCGACTCTGATGAACCTCAATGCGATCTTGGCCCGTGTCAATGCCGGGGAGGGGACTGTCGGGCAGCTCGTCAGCGATCCCCGTCTGTACGAATCGCTCAACGAGGCGACTGCGAACTTGGCGTCGCTGCTGGCCAACTTGCAGGCCCATCCTGCTCGTTACGTCCATTTCTCGCTGTTCGGCCGCGATCCCGAAAAGGCCGACCGCAAGCAGCAGAAAAAAGAGGCGAAACATGCCCGGCGCGATTCGCTCAAGGCCCTGAAAGCGGCCCGATAGTTTCGAATGTTTTCTCTGTGCGATGATCTATCCGGCGAACTTTGAACAGAAAGTCGGTTTCGACCGGCTGCGTGAGCAGGTCGCGGCGCTGTGTACGATTCGCGGCGGCCGGGAAAGGTTGTGCGCCGAACAATTCAGCACTTCGCAGGCCGATGTCGAGCGGCGGCTGGCGCTGGCGGACGAGATGCGCCGTCTGCTGGAGATGGAACGGGACTTTCCGGACGACGAGTTCGTCGATGTCGATTATATCCTTTCCAAACTGAAGATCGAAGGCAGTTTCCTCGAAGTCGAGGAGGTCGTGTTGCTGCGCCGGGCGCTGGCTTCGGCGGGGGCGATCGCCGGTTTTATCCTGGGGCGCGGTGAGGAGCTATATCCCGAACTGCGGCTCCGCAGCCGGGGGATCGAGGCTTTCCCGGAGATCGTTCGGGCGATCGACGGTATCGTCGATCAGTACGGCAAGATCCGGGACGACGCTTCGCCGGAGTTGCAGCAGATCCGGCGGATGATCCGCGAGCGGGAGGGGCAGGCCGCCAAACGCCTGCAGCAGGTGTTGTCGAATGCCAAGAAAGCCGGTATCGTGGAGGCCGACGCGATGCTCTCGATCCGCGACGGCCGGGCGGTGATTCCGGTCGCAGCGGCCAATAAACGCAAGTTGCAGGGTTTCATCCACGACGAATCGGCCACGGGCAAGACCTTCTACGTCGAGCCGGTCGAGGTCGTCGAAATCAATAACGAACTCAAGGAGCTGGAGTACGCCGAGCGGCGCGAGATCGTGCGGATCCTCTCGGCCTTCACCGACTCGATTCGCCCCGAAGCGGATCGGATCGCGCTGATTGGCGACTATCTTTCGGATCTGGATATGATCCGTGCCAAAGCCCGCTGGGCCGTTGCCAACGGAGCGGTGAAGCCGATCGTTTCGACGGACGACCGGCTGGTGCTGCGCAATGCGCGGCATCCCTTGTTGCAGCAGACGCTCCGGGCGCAGGGCAAGCAGGTGGTGCCGCTCGATCTGCAACTCGACAAACGGCGTCATATCCTGGTGATTTCGGGGCCGAATGCCGGCGGCAAGTCGGTGTGTCTGAAAACTACGGGCATCATCCAATATATGTTCCAGTGCGGATTCCTGGTTCCGGCATCGGAGAATTCGGAGCTGCCCCTGTTCCGCAACCTAATGATCGACATCGGGGACGAGCAGTCGATCGACGACGATCTTTCGACCTATTCGTCGCACCTGCTCAATATGAAGAACATGCTCGCCGGAGCTTCGAACCGGACGCTGGTGCTTATCGACGAGTTCGGTTCGGGTACGGAGCCTATCATCGGCGGGGCGATCGCGGAGTCGATCCTCGAACGGCTCCGCAGTAAAGGCTGTTACGGGGTGATTACGACCCACTATGCCAACATTAAGTATTATGCGTCGAACACCGAGGGAATCGCCAACGGAGCGATGATGTTCGACGTGCAGAATATCCGGCCGCTGTTTCGGCTCGAGATCGGCAAGCCGGGCAGTTCGTTCGCGGTGGAGATCGCCCGCAAGATCGGGTTGCCGGAGGATATTATCCGCGATGCGGGCGAAAAGGCCGGCAGCGATCATATCAACCTCGAGAAACAGTTGCGTGAAATCGCCCGTGACAAACATTACTGGGAGCAGAAGCGCGACCGCATCCGGATCGCCGACCGCAAGGTCGAGGAGCTGGAACAGACCTATGCCGACCAGCTTTCGCGCATCCGGCAGGAGCGCTCGGAAATCTTGAAAAAGGCCAAGGAGGAGGCGCAGCGGATGATCGCCGACGCCAACCGTCAGATTGAGAATACGATTCGGACGATCCGCGAAGCGCAGGCCGAGAAGGAGCTTACCCAGTTGGCCCGTAAGGAGTTGAACGATTTTCGGGACAGGGTGGAGAGGACGGATGCAGCGGATGCGGCGCACGACGAACGGGTGGCCCGCGAAATGGAGAAACTCGAACGCCGCCGCCAGCGTCGTGCCGAGCGCAGACAGCAGGCCGGCGAGACTCCGGAGGTCGCACAGCCTGCCGTGCCGGAGAAACCCCGCGAGGCGGAGGTCGGCTCGAAGGTGAAGATCGCCGGGCAGGACATTCCCGGCGTGGTGCTTTCGATCAAGGGCCGGAAGGCGCAGGTGGCATTCGGACAGATTCTTACGACGGTGGATAGAAGTTCGCTCGTCGTGATCTCGGGCGCCGAATTCAAGCAGGCGACCAGGCCCGTGCAGCCGCGCACGGTGGTATCGGTCGATGTGTCGGCCCGCAAGCTCAATTTCAAGGATCATATCGATGTGCGGGGCCTGCGTGCCGCCGAAGCATTGGAGGAGGTGCGGGATTTTATCGACGACGCGATCATGGTTGGCGTCGGTACGGTCACGATCCTGCACGGCAAGGGGACGGGGGCGCTCAAGGAGGAGATCCGCCGTTATCTGCGCACGGTGCCGGAGGTCGAACGGGCTGCGGACGAACACGCCGACCGGGGCGGAGCGGGGATTACGGTGGTGACTCTGCGTATGGATTGACGGCAGTTATGTAAAGGAAAGATACGACATGAAATACATGTTATCGGAAATCGCCCGCATTTGCGGGGGCGAACTCATCGGGGAGGATTTGCCGGTGGCACGGGTGCTTACCGACAGCCGCAACTGTTCGTTCGGCGAGGAGCCGCTGTTCGTGGCCATGAAAGGTACCAATCACGACTCCCACGCCTTTATTGGCGAGATGGTTCGCCGGGATGTGAAGGCATTTCTTGCGGAGCGGAAGACGCAACTTCCGGCCGGTTGCGGCTGCGTGGTGGTTCCGAGCGCCATCGCTGCCCTCCAACAGCTTGCGGCCCATCACCGGACTCGGTTCAAGGGGCGCGTGGTCGGTATCACGGGTTCGAACGGGAAGACCGTGGTCAAGGAATGGATCGCCCAGCAGATTCCTGCCGGCGTCAAATATTTCCGGTCGCCGAAAAGTTATAATTCGCAGTTGGGCGTGGCGCTCTCGCTGCTGATGATCGAAGGGGACGAGGAGTTGGCGTTGATCGAAGCGGGGATCTCCTGTCCCGGGGAGATGGTGCGTCTGGAGCGGATGATCCGCCCCGATACGGTGATTTTCACTTCGATCGGCGAGGCGCACCAGGAAAATTTCACCTCGCTCGAGGAGAAGAGTGCCGAAAAGTTGGTGTTGGCGAAGGGAGCGCGAACCATTATTTATCATGGTGGCTCCTCCCTGCTCGAACGGATGATCCGCACGTTATACGGCGGCCGGCAGTTGCAGGACGCTGCGGAATATCCGCTGCCGGAGCAGTTGCCCGCAGGGGTTCTGGAGAGCGGGGCCGGGCGTGTCGATGCCCAGTTGGTCGGGGCGTTCTGTCGGGTGATGGGCTTTCCCGACCCCGATTTCGGCCGGATTCGGCCCGTGGCGATGCGCCTCGAGTTGAAGGAGGGAATCAACGGTTCGCTGCTGATCGACGACGCTTACAATTCGGACATCAACTCCCTCTCCATTGCGCTCGACTACCTGCATAATATGGCCGCCGGCCGTCCCATGACACTTATTCTTTCGGATATCGAGCAGAGCGGCGTCGAGGACGGAGTGCTTTACGGCGAAGTGGCCCGTCTGGTGGCCGCCGCCGGAGTGAGCCGTCTGATCGGCGTGGGAGACCGTATTCGAAATGCCGGGGCGAATTTCGCCTGCGACAGCGCCTTTTACCGCACGACCGACGAGCTGCTGCGCAACCTGCGCCGCGACGATGTGGCCGGGCGCGTGGTGCTCATCAAGGGCAGCCGTGACAGCCACTTCGAGCGGGTGAGTCATGCGCTCGAACGCAAGAGCCATACGACGGTATTGGAGGTCGATCTCGATGCCATGATCCACAACCTGAATTATTTCCGTGCGCGGCTCCGTCCCGGGGTGCGGCTCGTGGCGATGGTCAAGGCGGCCAGCTACGGCGCCGGGGATTTCGAGGTGGCCCAGATGCTCCAGCATCAGGGGGTCAATTACCTGGCCGTAGCTTTCGCCGACGAAGGGGTGCTGCTCCGCGAGCGGGGAATTAGAATGCCGATCGTCGTTCTGAATGCCGACGAGGGCAGTTTCGATCTGATGGTCGCTCACCGGCTGGAGCCCGAAATATACAATTTCCGTTCGCTGGCGTTTTTTTCGAAAGCCGTCGAACGGGTCGGAGAGGAGAGTTACCCGATCCATATCAAGCTCGATACGGGCATGCACCGGTTGGGTTTTATGGAAGGGGAGTTGGATATGCTGACCGAAACGCTGGGCGAAACTCCGTCGGTGAAGGTCGCTACGATCTTTTCGCACCTGAACTGTTCCGATATGCCCCAGGAGGATCGTTATACGCGGGAGCAGATCGCCCGTTTCGACCGTATGAGCGGCCGTCTGGCTGCGGCGCTTCCCTATCCGGTGCTTCGCCATACGGCCAATTCGGCGGCGATCGAGCGTTTCCCCGAGGCGCAGTTCGACATGTGCCGTCTGGGGTTGGGACTTTACGGTTTCGGCTTCGAGCATAACGACGAGCTGAAACCCGTTTCGACGCTCAAAAGCCGTATCGTGCAGCTCAAGCACCTGTCGGCGGGCGAAGCCGTCGGTTACGGCCGGGCGGGGAAGCTGACGCGTGACAGCGTGACGGCCACCGTGCCGATGGGGTATGCCGACGGACTGGACCGTCATCTGGGGTGCGGCCGGTGGTCGATGCTGGTCGCGGGGCGGCCCGCGCCGATCGTGGGCCGCGTCTGCATGGACAGTTGTATGATCGACGTGACCGACATTCCCGGCGTGGAGGAGGGGGACGAGGTGGTGATCTTCTCCGCGGTGCCGGGCAATACGCCCGAAGATATGGCCCGCGTACTCGATACGATCCCTTACGAGGTGATGACCTCCGTGTCGGGCCGTGTGAAACGGATTTACAGCAAAGAGTAAAAAAGAGAATCCCGACGGAGCCGGATGCCGGGGCGGTGGCAGAGGCGGGGTTTTCGATAAATGGAATGAAGATATGTCGCAGGAACGAAAACCGGGACAGCCGGGTACGCTTTACCTGATTCCGTGTCCGATCGCCGAGGATACGCCCGTGTGGGACGTGCTGCCGGCGGCGAACCGGGCCGTGATCGACTCGCTGGATTATTTCATCGTGGAGAATGTCCGCTCGGCGCGGCGTTTTCTGTCGAAGGCGGGCTTCGGCCGTCCGATCGACAGCCTGGAGTTCCGGGAGCTGAACGAGCATACGACCGATGCCCGGGCTGTGGACGAGATGGTGCGTCCGATTCTTGCGGGGCGTTCTGCCGGAGTGATCTCCGAGGCGGGTGTGCCGGGAGTGGCCGATCCCGGGGCCCTGGCGGTGGCCCGGTGTCACCGGCTCGGAATCCGCGTGGTGCCTTTGATCGGTCCTTCGTCGATCATCCTGGCAGTGATGGCGTCGGGGTTGAACGGACAGTCGTTCGCCTTCAACGGCTATCTGCCGGTCAAACCGCCCGAACGGGCCCGGGCGATCCGGACGCTGGAACGGCGTGCGACCGGCGAGAGGCAGTCGCAGGTTTTTATCGAGGCTCCTTACCGGAATGCGAAGCTGCTCGGGCAGTTGCTCGAGGTATGCGCCCCCGATACGCGGCTTACGCTGGCCGTCGATATTACCTCGCCGCAGGAGTATATCCGCACGCTGACGGTTCGTGAGTGGCGCTCGGCCCTGCTGCCGGAAATGGATAAACGGCCTGCAATTTTCATTTTGGGCTGATGCTTCTGCCGGTTGGTATATATTTTGGACAATAGAGGAGTGGAAAATCAAATAATACATCAGATATGGACAAGGAAAAGGTTTATAATGAAGCGGTTGGCGGCGACGAAGGCTTCGCGGCGGGCGATGGGTATCCCTCCTGCGACGGGGAGCCGTGTGCCAATGTGACAGATGAAAGCTCTGCCGATGCTGACACAATGGCAGGGGATAGGAATACACCGAAAGCGGCTTCGGAGGAGTTGCCTTCGCGCGACTGGGAGGCGGAGATTGCGGAGTGGCAGGACAAGTACCTGCGTTTGCAGGCCGAGTTCGACAATTTCCGCAAGCGCACGCTGCGGGAGAAGATGGAGCTGGTGCAGAGCGGAAGCGCCGAGTGCGTGAAGAATTTTCTGCCTCTGATGGACGATTTGCAGCGGGCGCTGGAAGCGATCGAGAAGAGCAATGACCTGGAGGCGCTTCGTGAGGGTGTGAAATTGATCGCACAGAAGTTCAGGGAAACGCTCAAGAAACAGAATGTGAAGGAGATCGAGGCGCTCGGACTGGAGTTGGATACCGATCACCACGAGGCGGTTGCCCGTTTCGATGCCGGGAAGGAGAAGAAGGGCAAGATCGTCGATGTGGTACAGCCCGGTTACAAGATGGGCGACAAGGTGTTGCGTTTTGCGAAAGTGGTCGTCGGAGAGTAACGGGCGTTTTCGTTTAACGGGCGCGGAGTTGCTCCGTCGCGCACTATTGTGCCGAGCGTAGAGTGTGAAAATACGACTATTGAAAAAGAATATTGAGCCGGAATCGAAGTCCGGCATTCGAATACTATGGCAGAAAAGAGAGATTACTACGAAGTGCTTGGCGTGGCGAAGAACGCCAACGCGGATGAGATAAAGAAAGCTTACCGAAAGGCGGCTATCAAGTATCACCCGGACAAGAATCCGGGGGATAAGGAGGCCGAGGAGAAGTTCAAGGAGGCGGCCGAGGCGTACGATGTGCTCTCCAATCCCGAAAAGCGAGCCAGATACGATCAGTTCGGCCATGCCGGAATGAGCGGTGCGGCCGGAGCCGGCGGCGGGTTCGGCGGATTCGGCGGCGGGTTCTCGATGGAGGACATCTTCTCGCAGTTCGGCGATATTTTCGGGGGTCATTTCAGCGGCGGAAGTTATCGGACCTCTTCGAGCGGCGGCCGTCGCGTAAGCCGTGGTACGGATATCCGTGTGCGGGTGAAGCTCTCCCTGGCGGAGATCGCTGCCGGAACGGTCAAGAAGCTCAAGATCAACAAGCAGATCGCCTGTCCTAAATGCGGAGGTACGGGAGCCAAGGACGCCAACTCCTATTCGACTTGTTCGACCTGCAACGGAGCGGGGTATGTGAATCGTGTCGAAAATACCTTTTTCGGTCGGATGCAGACCCAGAGCGTGTGTCCCACGTGCGGCGGTACGGGCAAGGTGATTACCAATCCCTGCGACGAGTGCAAGGGCGAAGGGACGATCAAAGGCTCCGAGGTGGTGGAGATTCGGATTCCGGCCGGTGTGGGCGATGGAATGGTATTGACGGTGTCGGGCAAGGGAAATGCGGCTCGTCACGGCGGTGTGAACGGTGATTTGCAGGTGGTGATCGAGGAGGAGCGGAATCCGGAATTGCTGCGCGACGGAAACGACCTGATCCATAATCTGAATATTACGGTTCCGACGGCTTTGCTCGGCGGTTCGGTCGAGGTTCCGACGGTCGATGGCCGGGCGCGGATCAAGATCGCACCGGGTACGCCTGCGGGCAAGGTGCTGCGGCTGGCCGGCAAGGGCTTGCCCGACGTGAACGGTTACGGACGCGGCGATATACTGGTCGTGGTGGATGTTACGGTCCCCGCCAAGCTCAATGCCGAGGAGAAGCGGTTGGTGGAGCAACTGGCCGCACAGCCTTCCTTCCAGCGGGCCGAGGCGTCCAAAGGACACAACATTTTCGACAGGATGAAGAGTTTCTTCCGGTAATTTCCGGTCGAAAAGTGAGAGCTCCCGGAGTGACATGGCTGGTTATTCCGGGAGTTTTTCGTATCTTTACCGAAGAAATAACCGGTTTGGACGGCTGCATTCCGATCGGGCGTAACACGACGTGTTGCGGGCCCCGTATTTTTTGCGGATGACGATGAAGCGGGCCGATGCAATTCGTCTGTTCGGAGCCTCGCCCGGGCCGCTGCTGTCTTCACCTTAAAAAACAGAATTTTATGTCCGGTTTTACGCCGTTTAAGAAACACGCCAATAAATTCAACTACCTGCCGCGCTACTACGATCCCGAGAAAGAGGAGCGCGACCGGCGTCGTGCCGAGCTGCGCGGCGAACGGGCCGAGGATGCGGGCAAAGAGTATAAGCCGGGACAGTATATCCGTACGCAAAGCCAGGCCCGGGCAGCCCGCCGCCGCGAAGAGATGTCGCGAGGCTCCGGCCGTATGTGGATGATGGTCGTACTGGTCGTGCTGGTGCTTTTGTTCTTGGTGTTCGGCTATCCGCGTGTGGTCGCGTTCATTTCCGACATGCAGAAACCCAAAACCCCGCAGACCGAGGAGTTCAATCCCTACACTCCGATTACGGTCGTCCCTAACGATTATGAGGAGTAATGGCTGATCGTATCAAATTACTGCCCGAGGTCGTTGCGAACCAGATTGCCGCCGGTGAGGTGGTGAACCGTCCGTCGTCGGTGGTGAAGGAGATGATGGAGAACGCGATCGATGCCGGAGCCCGCAGCGTGAAGGTCAATTTCCGAGACGGCGGCAAGGAGCTGATTCAGATCGTGGACGACGGTTGCGGCATGTCGCCCATCGACGCCCGCATGGCTTTCGACCGGCATGCTACCAGCAAGATCTCTTCGCTGGACGATATTTATGCGCTCAAGACGTTCGGCTTCCGGGGCGAGGCGCTCGCGTCGATCGCCGCCGTGTCGCAGGTGGAGCTGCGTACGCGCCAGGCGGAGGATGAAGTGGGTACGCTCACGACGGTCAATGGCGGTGAGTTCGTTTCGCAGACCCTCGCGGCTTGTCCTGTGGGGTCGCAGTTTTATGTGCGCAATCTGTTCTACAACGTGCCTGCCCGCCGTAAGTTCCTCGAAAAGAGTACGACTTCCACGGGGCAGATCAAGTCCGAGTTTCAGCGGGTCGCGCTCTGCAATCCGCAGGTGGGGTTCGAATTGCTGATGAACGATCAGCCGCTCTATCGGTTGCCCGCTGCTTCGCTGGCTTCGCGGATCGTCGATGTGGTGGGGCGTCATATCAAACAGAACCTGCTGGAAGTCGATGCCGACACGTCGATCGTGCGGGTGACGGGCTTCGTGGGCCGTCCCGCTGCCGCCAAGAAGAGCAATAGTTCGGAACAGTATCTTTTCGTGAACGGGCGTTATTTCCGCTCCCCCTATTTTTTCAAGGCGATCCTGAAGGCTTACGAGAAGCTGATTCCCGATGCCTGTTCGCCCTCCTATTTTCTCTACCTGACGATCGACCCTTCGCGGATCGACGTCAATGTCCATCCCCAGAAGACCGAAGTCAAGTTCGCTGACGAAGAGGCCGTGTGGCAGATCATCAACGCTGCCGTGCGGGAAACTCTCGCCAAGACGGGAGCGGTGCCGCTCATGGATTTCGATCAGACGGACAGCGTCGAGATTCCGGTGCTGACCAAAGGGGCCGTTTACCGTGAACCCAAGGCGATGTCGAACGAGAGTTACAACCCTTTTCGTGCGGATTACGCTTCCGATGTGTCGGAACGGATGCCCGACGTGGATTTTTCGGGCTTCGACGCTCCTTACGACGGGGAGATGCCTGCCGGAAAGGGTGTGGGGGCGGAGGATCGATACGACGAGATGATCCCTTCTGCCGGGTTCGCTCCGACCGAAATGGAGTTCATTCCTTCTGCCGGGGAACCGGTGCAACAACGGCTGATGGACGATCCTGCGGCTTGTTTCAGCGGTGTGACGGTGCTCGGCAACGGGTATGCCTCGGCGCTGTACGGCGGCAAGTGGGTGGTCGTGGACCTGCGCCGGGCGCGGGAACGGGTGTTGTACGACAATTACCTGCTGCTCCTGACCAACGGATCGTCGGTCAGCCAGCAGCTCCTTTTCCCGGAGCGTCTCGCGTTTTCGGAAAACGAATATGCGTTGCTCGAGGAGAATGCGGTCGATTTCGCGGCGTTGGGTTTCGACCTGGAGTTTTGCGGCGGCGGAGCCGTCGAGGTAAAGGGCGTTCCGGCCGACATTCCGCACGATACGATCGACCGGTTGATTTACGAATTGCTGCAGGAGTTCGCCGTGCCTGTGGACGTTCAGGCATTGCGGCGCGAGAAGATCGCCGCTGTCATGGCTTGCAGCGGAGCCCGCAGCATGTCCCGTACGATTTCGACGGAGGAGGCCGAATCTCTGCTGGGGCAGCTCTGCGAAGGCGGGAATGTCAGCTTCACGCCTTCGGGCAAGGCGGTCATGGCCAAAATCACACTGGAAGAAATCCGCAATAAACTTGGTTGAGAGGTTGCCGGAAGGGATATAATCGTTACATTTGCATCTAAATCTTACTTTGTCTATGAATAATAGCCGCTATTTTTCTTCGACGCCTCCCGTAGTGCTGAACCTGATTATCATCAATGCGTTGATGCTTCTTGCGACCGAGCTGCTGCCTGTCGGGAACAGAATCGTCGGGGCGCTGGCGCTTTTCAACGTCGAGAGTCCGTTGTTCCATTCCTACCAGTTGGTGACTTATATGTTTCTGCACGGTGGATTTTCCCACTTGTTTTTCAATATGTTCGCCTTGTGGATGTTCGGTCGTACGCTCGAATACGAGTTGGGGTCGAAGCGCTTTCTGACCTACTACATGGTGTGCGGCGTCGGTGCCGGGGTGTTGCAACTGTTGGTCGGCTGGCTGGAATACCGCTATGGCAATGTCGGTATGATGGCCCTGATGGTGCCGACGGTCGGAGCTTCGGGTGCCGTGTTCGGTCTGCTGCTTGCTTTCGGCGTAATGCACCCCAATGCGGTCATCATGCTGCTCATTCCGCCGATTCCGATGAAAGCCAAGTGGTTCGTGGTCGTGTATGGCGTGATCGAACTTTTCTTCGGCATTTCGGGCCGGATGGACGGTGTCGCCCACTTCGCCCATGTCGGCGGTATGTTGTGGGGATTCCTGCTGCTCTATTATTGGAAACACAAAGGGGTGATCCGCTATTGATCGATGAGCAGGGAGTATTACGACGATTACAGACACGGTGCTTCCCGGAAACGTCGGAAAAGTTTGCCGGGCAGCGTGTTCAACGGGGTGATGCTGATCCTTTCGGTCGCGACGGGTGCGGCCATGATCGTAACGCTGCTGGCACCGTTCGTGCACCCGGGGCGAACCTGGATTTTTCCGGTGCTGGGGTTGGTCGCTCCGGCGGTTTATGTAATCACCCTGCTGGTGACGTTGTACTGGATCATTCGGTGGCGGTGGCGCATTGCCCTTCCGCTTGTCGTACTGTTGCTGGCGGGCCTTTTCAAGGTGCCGCTCTTCCTGAAGCCGGAGTTGCGCCGTCATTACGGTGAAGAGACGAGCTTCGGCCGGGGGGCGATCACCCTGCTGACTTTCAATGTTCGCAGTTTTTATAACGACCGGGGACAGTGGAGTTTCGACGGGGTGACGGAGGTGATCCGCCGTGTGAATCCCGATATTGTCTGCTTACAGGAGTTCAACCGTACCTCGAGCAAGGCCGAAGAGTTGGATTCGCTGTTATCCGATTACGATCGTACGGTGGTTATGGAGGGGAACAGACGGGATCCTGTATTTCCGCTGGCGCTTTATACCAAATACCGGATCCTCGGAAAATCTCATTCGATATTGGGTCCTATGAAGCAGGACGGGCAGTCGGTATGGGTGGATCTGCTGGTGGGGGACGATACGATTCGGATCTTTAACAACCACTTGCATTCGACCGCAATTACCGTGCATGACGATAAGTATCTTTCGGAGCATCAGTTTCTTACGGATACCGCTGGCGGAGCGAAAATCAAGAATATCTTCCGCAGGTTCCGCGACAACAGCATGTTGCGGGCGGCACAGGCGGACACGATCGCTCGGGCGATCGCTGCGACTCCGGGCTGTAAGATCGTTTGCGGTGACTTTAACGATACGCCTATGTCCTATACCTATCGGGTGATGGCACAAGACCTCGACGATGCTTTCCGGGCGAGCGGTAAGGGGTATTCCTATACCTTTCGCGGATTCATGGATGTTTTGCGGATCGATTACGTCCTCTATTCCGAAGATTTGGAGTGTCTCGATTACCAGGTTTTGTACGATGTGGATTTGTCGGATCACTATCCGGTCGTGGTCCGGTTGAGGCCGGTCAAAAGATAGTTGTTGTTATGATTTTGGATTCATTGAGAAACTGGGCTTTTTATTGCGGGGCCGATTCCCGGTTGAAGCGGGCGTTGGAATACCTCGCTGCGGCCGATTTGAATACTCTTGAGCCGGGGCGGTACGAGATCGAAGGAGCTGAAATTTTTATGAAAGTGACAGAAGGGGAGCTCAAACGGGAAGAGGAGGCTTCGCTGGAGGTGCACGATAAATATATCGACGTACAGGTATTGATTGCCGGCGAAGTCGAAACGATGGGTTGGCGGGAGCGTCGGGAGTGCCGTGTCCCCCGGGGGCCTTTCGATGCGGAAGAAGACATTCGGTTTTTTGCAGACCGGCCGCAGCTTTTCGTCGGGATCAGGCCCGGACAGTTCGTCGTTTTCGGTCCCGAGGACGCCCATGCTCCGATGATCGGTCGGGGACGGATCAAAAAGGCGGTCGTAAAGGTGATGAAATAGGGGCTTGTGCCGCGGTCGCAAGACTCAGAAAGAGATAGAAACTAAACAGGGACGGTGCCAATGACGGCACCGTCCCTGTTTATTGCGGACGAATCGGGATTTTCTACCGGATTTTTTCGGCAATGGCTTTGGCAAGTGCCGTGCAGCATTGTGCCCCCTGATCGTCGTATCCCTGTTTCATTTCTGTCGGCTGGCAGATGGCCTCCCATTTCATTTTCTGGGCGAATTCTCCCAGCAGGCGTACCGCTGCTCCAGCCCAGGTATAGGAGCCGAAATAGGCGAATTTCCGGCAGGGAATGCAACGTTCGCTGATTTTTTGCAGCAGGGACCCGACTTCGGGGAAGAGTTCGCCGTTGTAGGTCGGAGAACCCACGATCAGCGTGTCGTATTTGAAAATGTCGCGGATGACATTCGAAATGTCGGCATACGAAAGGTTGTAAACGATGATGTTTTTTACACCCTGTACGGTCAGCTCCCGAGCGATTTTCTCGGCCATCTGGGCCGTATTGCCATACATCGAACCATAGGCGATCACCACACCCGGTTCGCCTTCGTAGCGACTCAACTGATCGTAGATACCTATTACGCGCCCGATTTCCTGCTGCCATACGGGGCCGTGCGTCGAGCAGATCGTTTCGATGGGAAGGCCGCTCAGTTTTTGGAGGGCTTTCTGTACGGGGGCGCCGTATTTGCCCACGATGCAGGCGTAGTAGCGGCGCATCTCGTCCCAGAAATGGTCCAGCGAAAGCTGGCTGTCCAGGATACCGCCGTTCAGGGCACCGAACGTGCCGAACGCATCCGCCGAGAAGAGTACCTTGTGTTCGGGGCAATAGGTGACCATCACTTCGGGCCAGTGAACCATCGGCGCCATATAGAACGAGAGGTTTTTTTGGCCGAGCGAAATGCTTTCGCCCTCTTTGACTTCCCGGGTGAGGGTATGGATGCCGTAATATCCGTCGAGCATCTGAAGGGTTTTGGCATTGCCCACGATCTGCATCTCGGGGTAGAGCAGGCGCAGGGTTTTGATCGAAGAGGAGTGGTCCGGCTCCATGTGATCGACCACCAGGTAATCGATCGGCCGGTCTTTCAGGATCGCGCGGATATTGTCGATGAACTGTTCGCCGAACGATACTTCGACCGTGTCGATCAGAGCGACTTTTTCGTCGATGACCAGGTATGAGTTGTAGGAAACGCCGTAAGGAAGCGACCACAGCGATTCGAAACGGGTCGTGGTGCGGTCATTGACGCCGACGTAGTGTATTCCGGGTAATATTTCTGTAAAAGCCATAAATTGTTTAGGTTTTGATTCGGCGCGAAGATACGAAAAAAATCGTTTCGATCCATTGCTGCCGAATTTTATATATTATAAGGTGTCGAATAAGAGCGGGGTGTAAAACCGGTATTTTTCCGCTGCTTTGTCGGGCAAATGGCTTTTCCGCGCCGGTCAGATCTTAAATTGGTCAATATGGGATTTGAAAGGAGATAAATCCGAATATACGTGCTTTTTTTGATTATTTTGAATACGGTTATTTGCTTATGAAGCAATTAATTTCTATATTTGCTCGGAACTTTTATTTCAAACTCAATTTTTAAATTAACGCTTATGATTAAGAAAATTGTACTATCGTTAATTACTGTACTGAGTTTCTGTTCGTTGGCTCTTGCGCAAAACAAGCAGGTGACGGGTACGGTTACCGATGAGAAGGGAGAACCTATCATCGGTGCTACGGTTGTGGCAGAGGGTACGTCTGCCGGTACGACGACCGGAGGAGACGGGCAGTTTACATTGACGGTTCCCGCCAATGCGACGCTCTCGATCTCTTTTATCGGTTACGAAACCCAGAAGGTGAGCGTAGCCGGTAAGACGCATATCGACGTGACTCTCGGGGAAGAGGCTACGGGCATCGAGGATGTCGTGGTGATCGGTTATGGTACGGGTAAGAAGATCGGTTCGGTGATTGGTTCTGTAGATCAGGTGAAGTCCGAGAAGATCGAAAACCGTCCCAGCACCAACGTCGTGGACGCTTTGCAGGGTCAGGTAGCCGGTCTTCAGATTATGACCGGTAACGGTGAGTTGACTTCGACTTCTTCGATCCGTATTCATGGTCTGGGTTCTATGGGTGCCGATACGTCGCCGCTGATTCTGTTGGACGGTGCGCCGATTCAGGCTTCGACGCTGCAGACGATCAACCAGAACGATATCGCTTCGGTGAACGTCCTCAAGGACGCTTCGGCGACTTCGATCTACGGTTCGCGTGCTGCCAACGGTGTTATCTATGTGCAGACCAAAACCGGTCGTCGCAACCAGGAGAGTGTCGATGTGACGCTTACGGGACAATACTCCATGTCGAGTGCCGTAGCGCCTGAATTGAATATGATGAGTGCGAACGAGATGTTGGATTATATCGGTGCGGCTGTTGCCGTTCGTTTGTCGGGCGATGCCTTGACGACTCCTGATAAGATTGCGTCCGGCCGTCAATATTTTATCCGTAATTTCGGTCTGGCTAAGTTCATGGATGAGAACTATAATCCTATGAATGACTACAAGTGGTGGAACGAGATTCTTGAGAGAAATGCGCCGATGTATCAGGTCGATCTGTCGGTTTCGGGCGGCTCGGCGAAGACCTCTTACTATTTCTCGGGTAACTATGCCAATAAGACCGGTATTCTGCCCGGTTCGGAGTTGGATCGTTACAACTTCCGTACGAATATCGATACCAGGGCTAACAACTGGCTGCGTTTGGGCTTGAACCTCGGTTTGGGTTATCAGCACAGTTCGGTTGCTGATACGAATGAATCGATGGGCAGTCTGTATGTATCGAACCCGGTGATGGCATCGTTGATTACGCCTCCTTACCAGCCTCTCTATGACGATAACGGTCAGATGCTCAATTTCTTTGATGCTACCCAAGCCATCAACCCGTTGATGACTGCAGACTATATGCCTCGCTGGCAGAATCGTATTACGATGAATGGTATGGCTTTCATTGAACTGACTCCGGTGAAGGGGCTGACGATCCGCTCCTCTCTTGCTGTGGATGCTTTTGACTGGCGTTCACACGGTGCGTCCAGCCCTGAAACTCCTACTCCTTCGGGTAAGTTCGGTACTGGTAGTGCCAGTGAACTGTTCCAGCGTTTCTATGAATGGACTTGGACCAATACCGCCGAGTACAAGCATACTTGGAATGAGGTTCATAACTTTACGGCGCTGCTCGGTGAGGAGACTCTTTATCGGAATAACAACAGCTTCTCTGTAGCTTCGATCGGTATCACCTCTTCGCGCTTCCTGAATATCGCGATGGGTACGGAAGTTTCCGGCGGTCTGCCGACCTACAGCATCGCACAGTCAGCTTCGAATTCTGTATTTGGCCGTCTTGAATATAACTTCGCAGAGCGTTATTTCATCAGCGGTTTGTTGCGTAACGACGCAAGCTCGCGTTTCGGTGAGAACAACCGCAATGCGCTTTTCTGGGCTGTCGGCGGTATGTGGAATATCAAGAATGAGACGTTCCTGCGCGACAATCAGACTATCAGTGATTTGAGTCTGAAAGTGTCTTACGGTACACAGGGTAACTCCGGTATCGGTGACTACAACCACCGTCAATATATGGCTGCGGGTTCGGCTTACGGCGGTTACACGACTTGGATGGTATCCGGTATCGGTAACCCCGACCTGATGTGGGAAAGCCAGAATACACTGACCGTGGGTGCCAATATTGAGTTGTGGAAAAAACTCTCTCTTTCGATTGAATACTATCGCCGTCAAACCAACGATATGCTGATGTCCATTCCGTTGGCTCCGTCAGGTGGTTACAGCGGTCGTGCCGGTAACGTCGGCGGTATGCGCAACTCCGGTATCGACCTTTCGTTGAACTACGATATTTACGCTTCGAAAGACTGGTTCGTGAATTTCCACGCGACTTTCAACTACAACAAGAACCAGCTGACCGATCTTTGGGAACCGGGTCTTGAATTCGTTTATATGGGCAACGGTCTGCAGGCTTACAGCGTAGGTGATCCGTTCCCGACTTGGACAATGCAGGAGTGGCGCGGTGTCGATCCTGAAACCGGTCTGGATACCTGGACTACGGCAGACGGCGGCATTACTTCCAATTTCAACCAGGCTGCTTTGGTGAATCTGGGTACTTCGCTTTATGCGCCTTATACCGGCGGTTTCGGTGTGACAGCCGCATGGAAGGGACTCAGCCTGACGGCAGACTTCTCTTGGGTTCACGGCAACTACGCGCTCAACAATACGATGTATTTCGTTGCTAATGCCGATATGGGACTCTCTTCCCAGTTCAACCAGTGCGACCTGGCATGGGACTATTGGCAGCAGGAAGGCGACCAGGCGAGATATCCCCGTCTGGACCAGGCGATCAATTTTGACAGCCGTATGCTTGAGAAGGCTTCGTTCCTGCGTCTGAAGTATATCCAGTTGGCTTATACGCTCCCGAGCCATATTATGGAGAAGACGAAGTTCATCAAGGGCCTTAAGGTTTGGGTCGGTGGCCGTAACCTCTGGACTGTGACGGGCTATAACGGCCTGGATCCTGAGGCTGCAGAGAAGGGTGTCGATGTCGATACTTATCCGAATACGCGCGAGTTCACTTTCGGCCTTGAGTTTAAGTTCTAATTTTCAGTGTTCATTATAAAAAAATAAATACAAGGCTTAGACTATGAAAAAGATAATAAATTCGATTTTGGCATTCGTTACCCTCTTTTCTGTGACGTCGTGCGACTTGGATATGGACCCCGAAACGGCGATCCGGCCCGAGGATGCGTACACCATGGAATATTGCGAGGGTGTGAGAGGTTACGTTTATGTGGACCTGAAAGCGCTCCTTTCCGGTGGTTTCTACTCGACACCGGACCTTTATGTGGATGTTCTGAATGTTTGCATCGGTAGCGGTAATCAGGGTATCTATTCTTTCAACTGGCGTTTGTATCCCACTGATCAGGATGTAACGTCGTTCTGGTCCAGTTATTATACGACGATGATGCATATCAACTATGCGATCCGTCATATGGATGCAGCTTATGAATATCTTACTCCCGACGAGCAAAAGAAAGTGGATGTTTACAAAGGCGAGATGTATTTCTTCCGCGCCTATGTAATGCACCGTGCCGCGCTGCTTTTCTGTGAGGACTATGATCCGGACAAGGCCGCTGATCAGTTGGGTCTTCCCTATCCGAAAGAGTGGGAGCCGGAAGCGAAACTGGCTCGCGGTACGTTGGCAAAGTTGTATGAGAACGTAGAGGCAGACCTCGTAGAAGCTGAAAAAACCGTGACTGCTCAGGGTACTCCGACGGATCAGATTTACCTGACCAAAGATGCCATTACCGCATTCCGCGCCGAGCTGGCACTGCATCTCCACCAGTACACGGAGGCCAGCCAGTATGCCCAGTCTCTTTATGGAACTTATCCTTTGGTGACAACGGCTGAAGGTCTCGAAAGAATGTGGCGCGAGGATACTTCTACCGAGAATATTCTGCAACTGGAGGTACTTCGTACGACCATGACGACTGTGAACTCGTTCGGTAGCTATCTGAACAGTAGCTGGGAGCCGAATTCGGGGGTATACTTCTATGCTCCTACCTATATTCCGGAGCAGCATATTGTCAAGTTGTTCAAAGATGCCGATTTCCGTACGGATATTTTCCTTGTTAAGAATGCCAATGTTACGATCAGTGGAAATAAGGGGGTCGGAGTTCTTATTGGTAAGTTCCGCGGTAACAAGAATTTCCAGACCAATACGACTACGTTGGTTTATCGCAACAGACCTAAGATGTTCCGTATCTCCCAAATGTATCTGGTCGATGCCGAGGCGCAGTATCGTTTGGACCCTGCTAAAGGTTTGGATCCGCTGAACCAGTTGCGTACGGCCCGTGGTCTGACAGCCCTTACGGCGGATGATGTGAAGGATGATGTTACGTTGCTTGACGGCACGAAGATATCTGGACTTTTCAATGCTATTCAGGAAGAGCGCGGCCGCGAGATGCTTGCCGAGGGTACGCGTCTTTTCGACCTGAAGCGCTGGGGACAAGGTTTCAAACGTGATATCAATGCCAAACTTGCTCCTTTGGTTGACCAGGTGTCTTATTTGCAGACTATGAAACAGACTGCTGGTAGCCCGAAGTTCGTATGGCCGATTCCGAATAGCGAGATGACGCAGAACCCGAATTTCGGTAGCCAGAACCAGGGATATTTGTAATAGATATCTTTGATCTGACAAGATATGTGAAGGATCGACCCGTTACGGGTCGATCTTTTTTATTTTGCGATCATATTGAATGAATGGGTTGGTATGGATTCTCCTTTTTCGTTGAGAGGTTCAGCTTCTCTTTTCTGACGCGGTTTGGAAATGGATTCGGGATTCCGGATATACTGTCGCAGGAGGATTTTCGGACCTTGCAGTCTGATGCAAATAATCCGGAATAATGCAATATGCCTGTTTTTTCTTGGTGATAAGTGGGCTTTATCGGTCGGGATATTTTTGTCAATGTGGTGCGTGTCCCGGGGTGTTCGGGAAAGCAGTGATATTTATGTGTTCGTTCGTAGTACACTTCCGGATTTTGTTGCCGGGCACGAGCGATGCCGGTGGCGTTGTCTTTTCTCTCTTTTGGGTATAGGGAAAAGGGAGGGGAGGATCCGCAAAACAGTGTGTCGGAGGCGGGATTCAGGCTTTTCCCTTGCTTCGGGTAAGGCCCTGCGGCAGGGAGAGCGATAGCCGTGAGAAGCTGACGACGGAACCGGCCAGGGCAAACCCTCCGGCAAGCAACAGGGCGATATGGCAGCCGTTTTCCGGGTCGATATGGAACAGCAGGGCTACCAGAGCCGCTCCGGTCGTCTGTCCCGTGAGCCGGGCTGTTGCCAGCATACCGCTGGCGCTTCCGCTTCGCTCGGGCGGTGCGGAGGCGATCAGGATGCTGTTGTTGGGAGATTGGAACAGGCCGAATCCGAGGCCGCAGAGCAGGAGTCGCCAGACGATGTCGGCGACGTGGGGTTGCTCGGGCAGAAAAGCCAGCAGAACCACGCCCGCCGCCATGATAAGCAGTCCTACGCCGCCCATGGCTCCTGCGTGGATCCGTTCGACCAGCAAGCCGGCGATCGGAGCCACGACCATAATGATAGCGGGCCAGGCAGTGAGGATCAGGCCCGTATGTACTTCTGTATATCCGAATGTCTTTTGCAGGTAGAAGGGAAGCGCGACCATAGCGAGCATCTGGGCGATGAACGAGCAGATCGAGGTGATGACCGAAACCGAGAAGATCGGGATGCGCAGCAGGTCGAAGGGGAGGATCGGATAGGGTTTGTGGAGCTGGCTGCGCACGAACAGTGTGCCGATGACGACCAGCAGAATGACGCTTATTCCGATATAGCTGGGTTTGAGGCCGTGCGAGTAACCTTCGATCGAAGCGATCAGCAATCCGAAGGTGAGGGCGTTCATCAACCCGTCCCGCCAGTCGAAGTGGCGGCCCCGGATGCGTACCGGATTTTTAGGCAGGAATCGGTAGCTCAACAAACACGCGATGAGTCCGATCGGGATGTTGATAGCGAAAAGCCAGGGCCAGGTGGCGATGGAGAGAATGCCCGAAGCCAATGTGGGGCCGGCCACCGAGGAGACGGCTACGACCGTAGCATTCACGCCCATTCCGCGTCCCAGGTGCCGGCGGGGGTATATCAGGCGGATCAGCGTGGTATTGACGCTCGTGATGGCTGCCGCCCCGAATCCCTGGCAGACGCGGGCCGTGACCAGCGTGGCGAGAGAGTCGGACAACGTGCAGCCCAGTGAGGCGACGATGAAGATACCCAGTCCCCCGATGTAGATTTTACGGTAGCCGATCACGTCGCCCAATGCTGAAAACGAGAGCAGGGAAACCACGATGGCTAACTGATAGGCATTGACGATCCAGATCGAATTGGCCGACGAGATGCCCAGCATACGGGCCATGGTCGGCAGAGCGACGTTGGCGATGGCTCCGTCTATGACCGAGAGCGATACGCCGAAAGCTACGGCGAGGATGGCCCAGAATCGGGTCGGCATGGGAAGGCCGTCCCACTCCCTGTTGCCGGCCAGACGGGGTGCTGCACCCTGTATCGGAATTTGTCGCAGACCTGCTTTCATCGTAAAAGAATCCTCTTGCAAAGGTGCGGAAAAAGCCGCGTGCAAGGTAAATTTATCGGCATTTTGCCGGGCGAAGTACCTAAAGCGGAGGCAAAGGTACGAATAAATACGGTCGGATGGACCGTCCGTCGGCATTTTCGGGTGTCTGGAAGCAGCCGGATATTTGTGGGAGAAAACGACCGGTTCGACGTTTTGCGGGGCAGGATGTGCCGGTCAGAGGATTTTCTGGAATGCGATGCGAGGATCTCCGGCGTAATGTATTTCTCCGCAGCGGACGAAGCCGAATTTGGCCAGCAGGCGGAGCATGCAACGGTTGTCGAAGTTGGTGTCTATCCGGAAGCTGCCTGTGCCGCGCTCCCGGGCCAATGTCATGGTGCGGCGCATGAATTCGGTCGCTATGCCCTGTCCTTTGACCTCCTGTGCGACGGCCAGACGGTGCAGGACGACGTATGGGGCTTGGTCGAGCCACGTGCCGTCGATTTCGGCATAGGCCGGTTCGCCGTCGAAGACGACAGCCCCGTAAGCGACGACGAGTCCTGTGTGAGTACATAGTACGTGGCCGTATCCGCGGTCGATGTCGTCCGTTATATGTGCCGCCGCCGGGTAGCCGTTCTGCCATTGGCGACTTCCCCGCAGGCGCATCTGCGCCTGGGCCTGGCGGATGATCGTGCAGATACGCTCCAGATCGTCGGGAAGTGCCGGGCGGAAGAGCAGACTGTCTGTCTGAAGGACGGTTGTCGTTGCGTTCATCGTCTTGCGAAAAATTTTTAGGAAGGGACGGGTAGTTCGGTCGTGCAGGGTGCGGGACGAAAAAGCGTTGGATTTATTCCGCCGTAACGAACATCCGGCCGAAGTCGAAGACGATGCGGTCGAACTTTTCGAAAAGGTCCATTCCGAGCGAACCGAAATAGGGTTGTTCGGATGCGGGGCCGAAGTCGGCTGTGACAGTCACCTTTTTCAGGGTGCGGGAGCCGTCGCCGATCGTGAAGGTTATATTCTTCAGGTCGTAACCCGTACCTCGCAAAATTCCGCCGAAACCTCCTGCGGCCGTTTCCCGCTTTTTCCCGCTGCGGTCGATCTCTTCGCGGTGCAGGGTGTAGTAGTTCGGCGAAAGTCCCGTGCGGGAGTTGCCCGTGTCGAAGACCATCGGGACGGTGTCTTTTCCGGCGACGAGCGTGTTGAGAATATATTGTCCCGAGGAGGTGTCGTGCATCAGGTTTCGCCCGCTTGCAGGTGTCGGTTCCGGAGTGGCGGGCAGGAGAAAGAAACCCTCTTTGGGGCGAAGCTCGATCTGGCCGGCCAGACGCATGAAGTCGGTGCCGAGGACGGCTTCGATATGGCCGATTTGGTCCGAAGCCTCGTCGTTGTCGAAGACCATGAAGTAGGGGTGGCGGATCGTGACCGGTCCGATCTGCATGGAGTCGGTCGTGGCGAATTTCACGAATCCGTTGCCGCCGATACCGCTCACGGAAATCGAATCGCAGATGATTTCGAGGTCGTGGCGCTTGGCGAATTCCGCCGAAACGAAGCTGGCGCCGCTGCAACCCGTGTCGAAGATGAAGCGCTCGGTGCGGCCGCCGATCGTTATGTCGGTATAGAAGTTATGGACCTTTTTGTCCGTGCCGTCCAGCGGGCTTTTGACCGTTTCGCTTCCGACGGTCAGCGGCAGCCGGATTTCGCCGTCGGGTTTCGTGAGCGACGTGCGCGGATGTCGGGCCATGGTTTGGAACCACCGTTGGGTCGCCAGGGTCGAAGCCCTCTCTTCCTCGCTCTGTCCGGCAGCGAACTGGGTGAGCAGGTCGGCCGCCTGTTCGTAGGCGCCCAGCTCCTGCAGGTTGCCGATAAGCATGGAGAGGAGCCAGCCGAGCATCGAGCCTTCGGGATCGGCGAAGAGTTCCTGTTGGTAGTCGTTGAGCAGCGTCCCGATGGCATTGCAGCTCTCCGGCAGCCGGTTGAAATGACTGCCCAGAGAGGCTTCGCAGAGCAGCCGGACGAAGGGCGACAGTTCGTCGCGGATCTCCGGGTAGCATGCTTCGAGCCGGAACCACTCCTGGGCGTTGATCAGAGCGGCGGCCTGTTCGTCGGCTGTCGGTACGGCAGGCTGTTCCTCTGCCGACAGGGGCAGGGTGAAAACGAGGAAGAGGGCGAGCAGCAGTTTTTTCATAGCGTCTTAATGGTTGGTATCGGTTTTTCCGGTCAGCGTCCGCAGGTCGTTGCCCGAAGGGTTTTGGAAAACGCGCAGGTCGAATTCGGGGATGACGGCCAGCACGTGATCGAATACGTCGGCCTGAATGCCTTCGTACGGGACCCAGTCCACCGTGTCGGTGAAGAAGTAAAGCTCCATCGGGAGGCCTTGTTCGGTGGGCTGCAGTTGCCGGACGAGTACCATCATGTTTTGATTGACCCGTTCGTTCTGCCTGAGATAGAGGTTCAGGTAGTTTCGGAAGACTCCGATGTTGGTTTGGTGCAGTCCGTTGATTTTGTCTTCACCGGAGGGGATGTCGTGTTGCCGGTTATACTCCTCGACCCGCTGCTGGGTCCGGGCGATGTAATCTTTCAGCAGGTCGATGCGCTTGTATCGCTCCAGCATTTCGGGTGTGCAGAAACGGATGCTGGTCATGTCGATATTGATCGAGCGCTTGACGCGGCGCCCTCCCGAGGAACGCATTCCTTCCCAGTTTTGGAACGAGTCGCTCACCAGCAGGTAGGGCGGGAGGGTGACGATCGTGTTGTCCCAGTTGCGGACTTTGACCGTGTTGAGCGTGACCTCCTCCACCGTGCCGTCGGCGCCGTACTTGGGCATGCTGATCCAGTCGCCGACTTTGAGCATGTTGTTGGCCGACAGTTGGATGCCCGATACGAAACCCAGGATGCTGTCGCGGAAGACCAGCATGAAGATCGCGGCCGAAGCGCCCAGACCGGTGAGGAACATCGCCGGAGAGCGGTCGAGAAGAATCGAGAAGACGAGGATGACGGCGACCAGGAAGGCGATGACCTGTCCGGTCTGCATCAAGCCCTTCAGCGGCTTGCCTTTCCACTCCTCCCGGCGGCCCATCAGTTGAAATATGGCTTCCAGCAGGGAATTGACGAAGCGCAGGACGGCGATGACGATCGCTATCTGTACCAGCCGCGTGATCAGGACGACGAGGCCGTTTTGATCGGGAAAGGCGATGGGCAGCATCACCACCACCAGGATCGGGGTGACGATGTGGCACAGCCGCCGCAGGACTTTGTCGTCGAAGATGATGTCGTCCCACGTGACTTTGGTCTGCTTGACGACGCGTCGCACGACCTGCAACAACAGCAGGCGGATCAGGAAGTCCAGCCCTACGCCGATGGCGACGATGATGGCCAGGATGACCCATTGGTCGATGCCGCGGGCGCTGTCCGCAGAGATTCCGATGTAAACGAGCAGTTGGTCGATCCAACTCCGGATGGTTTGTTGCAGCATAAATTCTTCGGTTCCGTTTTTCCAAGACAGGGAAAGGTGAGAGCAATCGTGCGGGACTTGCACGCGAAGATTGTCGAACCGCTTCCGATCTTTTGCAAAGATAGTGAAAGTCGAGAAGAAAACGGGAGCTTACTCTCAGTTTTCCGAGGCGTATCCTATCTTCTGCAAAGATAATGGAAGACAAGCGGTAGGCCAAACTTAATTTTCAGTTTTCTTATCCTTGCATGGCAGAGTTCACGAGCGTCCTCGGCGCATGCTTCGAGCGTCGGTTCGTGCAAATTTGATTCAGCCCTCGGTTTTCACTATATTTGTATTTCGAAATACGATGAAAATGAAACCCTTGTTTATTTGCTATCCCCGTTGCAGCACTTGTCAGAAAGCCCTTAAATGGTTGCAGGAGCGCGGGATCGAAGTCGAAGTGCGCGATATCGTGCAGCAGAATCCCTCCGAAGCGGAGCTCGAAGAGTGGATCGATCGCAGCGGTCTTGCGGTCAATAGATTTTTCAATACCAGCGGTCTGCGTTATAAGGCGCTCAACTTGAAAGAAAAGGTCCGCACGGCTCCGCGCGAAGAGCTGATCCGCGTGCTTTCGACCGACGGTATGTTGGTGAAACGGCCTTTGCTGATCGCTTCCGACAAGATTTTGGTCGGATTCCGCGAGCCGGAGTGGGCCGCAGCCTTGTCGGAAAAAAGATAGGCGTTTCCGGCTGTACCGAAATAGGAAGCGGACGGAAATTTTCCGTCCGCAGGGGCTATTTTTTCATTTTGTCGGGTTGTCGCTCCCGTTTGATTCTCTTTTTGCGGCGGACCGACCAGCCGAAGTAGCCCAGCATACGGCCCAGTGCGAAGTATTCGCCGTGCGAATAGACGATGGGGCGGGCTTTCTGCAACTCCAGTTTACCCGTTTCGGGGTCGATGTAGCGGCTGTCGGCCTGGATATTCACCACTTCGGCCAGAAACAGGTCGTGCGATCCTAACGGTAGGATCTGTCGTACGCGGCATTCGATCGACAGGGGAGCTTCGGCTACGACGGGAGCCTTGACGACGGTCGCCGGAGCCGGAGTAAGTCCCGTTTCCCGAAATTTGTCGTGGTCGCGGCCGGAACGTACGCCGCACCAGTCCGTAGCGCGTGCCAGCTCTTCGGTGGTGAGGTTGATGACGAATTCACCCGTGCGGCGGATGATGTCGTAGGAGTGCCGCTCCGGGCGGACCGAGATGTAGCACATCGGGGGATTGGTGCAGACTGTACCCGTCCAGGCGACGGTCAGCAGGTTATATTCGTCGGGGGTGGCGCCGCAACTGACCAGTACGGCCGGCAGCGGGTAGATCAGCGTTCCCGGTTTCCAGTTTTCTTTCATTGTTTTCGGAGGAATCTTGCGTGATGTCCCCTGCAAAAGTAATCATTATTTCACAAAGCTTCCGGACTGTTTTCCGACTTTGTTCCGCCGATGAACGAACGGTACCGTGCGATGGCGGCATCCAGTGCCTCGGGGACGGTATCTACCCATAAGGTCGTTTGTATGGTGACGTTCCCTCGTCCTGCGGTTCGTTTCCAATTGCCGACGATCTGTCCGTCGCAAAGGATAACCGGTTGGAAAATTCCGTGGGAGTTGAAGGCTTTGGAGGTGTGCTCTTTTGCAAGGACGCCCGAACGGTCCTTGTAGCCGATCAGGTATTGGTCGTAGGCGGGCAGCAGATGCGTCGTGTCGCACGGAGCGGCTGCCGCAGCATTGCGGAATACGAAAAATTCCCTGTCGCCGAAATGTTCGGTCGTGAGTTCTTCGGCGATGCTCGCCACGGCGCGGCGGGCTTCGGTCGCGGTGAGTCCCGACCACCAGGTGAAATCGGCGAGCGTGGCGGGGGAGTGGCTGCGGAAATAGATTCGGGCCAGCCGGGCCAACGCCTCTTCACGGGAAGGTTCTTCGCCGTGCGGAGCCCGTTCGTCGAGAAGGGCGTAGGTCGCGGTGCCCTTCTTGTCGGCGCCGCTGCAGACGATGCCGTCCGTTTCGGCCCGCATCAGCAGATGCCGCAGCGCATATTGCGAGAGCGGAATGCCCCGCTGATTCAGCGCTTCTCCGATTTCCTCTTTCGTCCGGTGTTTGTTCCCTTCCAGCGTCTTTTGCAGCAGGTTCATGTAGCGGTGAATCGATTTGGAGTCGAGAGCGGCGTCTGTGCCCCGGGCGTAGGAGTCGTTGGCGGCACGGATGCGGTCGGCAGTGAGCGAGAGCATCCAGCGCAGGTCTTTCGAAGAAACGAAATGCCACGTCGGACGCAACAGGTGCGTGCGCAGGATGTCGCCCCTGTTCAGGGCGGCTTCGATCTGTGTGGCATCGGTCGATGCGGTGCGGCAGCCGACGGCCCATTTGGCCATGCGGTAGTCCTGGGCTTGTACGGCTCCCATCCACTCCACGACCTGTTGCGGAGCGTCGAAAGGCGGCTGAACCAATAACTGGTTTTGCAGTCGTAGTGTGATGAGAGGCAGCATTGCGATTTCGTTTTATACCTCTCCGGCCGTGGAAAAATCGGAGCGGATTCTATGATTAAAATATATTGATTCGAATTTTACGCCACAAAGGTACTAAATTGCATTCACGGTGGAGGATGTTCCGTACTTTTCTGTCGAATCGATTGGGATTCAATTATAAAATAGGTATGGGAATCGGCAGACAGGTTGATCGAAGAAAGGTTTTGACCGAAAACAGATTAAATCGGATATTTTTTGTTCTTTTTGTCGTTATTGTAATTTCAAAACGGGAACAAAATTTGTCTTTTACAGAATAATTTTTTAATCTTGTTTTAGAAAGGAAAAATTACTTTATAATATATTTCTCTTATATAGTTAAATTTTAGGCACTAAAATATGAAAAAAATTTATTTTGGGATATTATGCTGTCTGTTGGGGTTTACGACAAGTTGTAGCGATGACGACAATGCGACTGCATTGTTGCAGATCGATCCTTCGACCGACCTGGTTTTCGAAGCTGTCGGCGGTACCAGGACGATCGAGGTTAAGACCGACCAGGCTACATGGCAGGTGGAATCGAATCAGACATGGTGTAAAGTCGAAAAGTCGGACGGCACTCATTTCACGGTGACGGCCGAGGAGAATACGGCTTCGGAACCGAAGCCCCAGGCAGTGGTGACGGTGACGGCCGGTACGGCCCAGGTGGTATTGAAGGTCGATCAGAAAGGGACGGCTACCCCCCCCCTGGCAGGAACTACATTTGAAATTACGCTCGGTGAGCCGACTCCGACCGGAGTGAATATGAAAGTGGTGCCTTCGGACAACGATGCGGTTTACTATTACGACGTTCTTTCCAAGCAGATCCTCGATCAGCACCACTCGGGCGATTTGGCCGTATATATGAAGAATATGATGGCAGAAGCGGTCAAGAATTACGGCTCGGTCGAAGAGGCTCTCAAAAAGTTGGGATCTCAAGGCGAATCGAACTATGCATTCGAGGGGCTGGATCCGAATACCGATTACCTGGCTTTTGCTGCGGGGCTCGATGCTGCGGGCGAAGTGAATACCAAAATCGAGAGTAAGACTTTCAAAACCAAGGAGCTGGCTGCGGGAGCTACTTTTGAGGTGAAGTTCACCTGTTATTATAACGGAGCGGACTTTACGATTACTCCGTCCGATCTCGAGTTTCCGTATTATTCGGCCATCCGTCCGGCGTTCCGCTACCAAGGACTCGACGACGATGCTTTGCTCCAGACAATCATAGCGGAGGACAGCTTCATGCTCGATTTCATGGCTGCTCCGGGCGTATATGAATACAAGAACGAAGGAGTTTATCTGCCCGATACCGAATATTGGGTGCTGATCTTCGGTTGGGCAGCCGGTGCTCCGACCACTTCGATTCAGAAATTCCCGTTCCGCACGAGCAAACCCAATATCGATCCGGCGGCGTGCCAGTTCACGGTGACCCATTCTGACCTTACTTCGCGCGGAATGAATATATCGATCGAGCCTTCGGACGATACGGTACCTTATATGTTCGATCTGATCTCCGAGGCCGATTACGAGCGGTACAAGGCCGATATGAAGGCTTACGTGACCGAGTATGTGGGGCAGGACATCGACAATCTCGATAACAACCGGGTGTGCGGCCAGTCGGGTTACAGCTATACGAAGGTGCTCGAACCGGGAACGAAATATTATGTATGGGTGGCCAGCATCGACGAGTTCGGCAAGCCTCAAGCGGATGTTTATATCTCCGATCCTATTACGACGCTGCCTAAAGCCGTGAGCGATGCGACGGTAACGGCGACTATCGACAAATACTTCAACGGCGACGACCTCTATGCACTCGATAACGAGAAGTACGCGGATTGCCGGGGGCAGGCCTATGTCATGGTGACTTTTGCGGCCGAGAATGCGAAGGAGTGGTACGGAACGATGGTCGCCGAGGATCCGAACGATCCGACCAGTGCGATTTCCGACGACGAGGTTATCGAAACGTTATTGGTCGGCGGTACGTGGTGTCCTACCGGCAAGCTCTACCTGTGCAAATGGGATACGGAGCATACGATTCTGGCCGTAGGTGTCGCTGCGGACGAGAATCCGGGCGTACTGTTGCGCCAGAGCCATACCTTCACCAAGGCGGGCGCGGCTCCTGTTTCCGAATTCGTGGCACCTGAATCCCAGGGCGTGCGTACCGGGACAATGAAAATCGCTCCGCATGTGGCTTCAGTCAGGAATTACAAGTAACAAATGATAAACCGGATGAAATAGTTCCGGTTGGGGTTAATAAAAGTTAAATGGTGGGAAAAGCGGGCACGTGATGTCTCCGCTTTTTCTTATTGATATTAGAAATCCGCCGGTTTTTCAATCGCTATCCGATCGCCTGTCGCCGGATGGCGGAATTCGATCCGTTCGGCATGCAGAAGCAACCGCCGGCCGGCTGTTCCGTACAGTCGGTCGCCCGCGATCGGAGCATTGAGTCCCGATGGATGGGCCGCATGGACGCGCAACTGGTGCGTGCGGCCGGTCAGCGGGTAGAAGGCGATGCGGGTGCGGCCGTTCCGGAATTCCAACACTTCGTACTCCGTGATCGCCGGCTTTCCGTGCAGGGGATCGACCGCCTGTCGGGGACGGTCGTGGAGGTCCGGTCGCAGGGGTAGTTCGATACGTCCTTTCGGCGGGGTTATCCGCCCCTCCAGCAGGGCGATGTAGCGTTTTCGGACGGTCCGGTGTTTGAATTGGGCCTGGAGATCCTGGTGCGCTTCTTTGGTCAGGGCGAGCAGCAGTACACCCGAGGTGTCCATATCGAGGCGGTGGACGACGAGCGGTCCCGTAGCTGCGGGATAACGCTCCCGAGCCCAGTCGAGGATCGACGGAGCTTCCGATTTTCCAGGAACGGAGAGCATCCCGGCAGGTTTGAAGACGGCGGCTATCCAGCGGTCTTCGTACAGGAGCTCCGGGGCGGACTGCGGGCAGGCGCGATCGGGTTCGGGCTCGACGTCGAGTCCCCGAAGCATGTGGGCGAGAATCGGGCCGCATTTACCTCGGCAGGCGGGATAGTAGTGTCCGTGACGGCGGATTTCGCCCTTCGGCGAGGCTCCCCACCAGAATTCGGCGATCGCCAGCGGTGTAAGCCGGTGTTCGAAAGCGTATTGCAGCAGTTTGGGGGCCGCACACTCCCCTGCACCGGCCGGGGGTGTACCCTGCGGAGTCGGTGCGAATATTTCCGCCAGATCGCGTATCTCTCCGAGGGCGTTGAGCAGACGGAACTTGCGAAATAGTTTTGCCTGAAGAGCCGCAGAACGGGCCTTACGCTCGCAGCGCAGGGATTCGATTCGTTCCGCGATGGAGGTTCGTTGCGCGTGAAGCGATGCGAGCCGATTTTTCCAACTCTGTTTCAACCGGTGCAGCTCCGCTTTTTCGTATTGGCTTTCCCGGACTAAAGCCGTCTGCGTATTTTCGTCCGGGTGCTCCCTGCGTCGGGCTTCTCGGGCGGTTTTTGCGATTCGCATCCGGGCTTTTGCGGCTGCGATTTCCCGGGCGACTTCTGTTTCCGTTTCTTCTATGGTTCGGAGAAGTTCCCTGTAGCGGCCGGCCGTTTCGAGGGTTTCGATTTGCCGGTTCAGGTCCGAAATGGAGGCCTCTTCGGTGCGGAAGAAATCACCGGGCCGCAACATGTCGTAGATGGGCGGGACAAAGTATTCGTGGCTGTTGCTGCCGGCCAGATTACCTGAAAATGCGGCCAGAAAGCCCACAGTTCCGGCTGGATCCTTCACGACCAGCACCCCGAACATTTTACCCGCAGAGAGTTCTTCGGTCCACTCTTTCCGTTCGCACAAGTAGGCTCGCAGCTCCCGGGCCGCTAATTCGCACAGCGGATGCGGGGTGTAGTGGAATGGGTTGTTGAGCCGCGTCGGAAGCGAGAACGAAGCGATGGAGTGTCGGAAACGATGCAACATGGGTACTGTCTGCGGATTCGGGTAGTCGGACCGAAAAAATATTTCGGGAAAAATGGCCGGAGTCGTTTGCTGCGACTTCGGAGTAGTTTGTTATCGTTCCGTTTCGGAGTCGATCGGCAGGGAGCCGATCGGTTTTGTGACGATACTATCGACCACGAATTTCGAGAATCCCCGCCAGGGAAGCGCTCCGAAATACTCCTTGTAGTGGAGTTCGATGTTTTTGCCGCCCAGCAGCATCAGCTTGCGGGCGAGCGCTTCGTTTTCGACGGAAAATTCGAATTCGTAGGATTGGATCGTACCGGCCGTTTTGGACCGTATGCCGGATTGGATCAGCTTGCCTTCGTAGGTTTTGAAGACGAGCCCTTTATAGACGACATAGTTCAACTCTCCGCTTTTGACGCCCTCGCCGAAGACGAAGAAGAAGCGGATGTAGAGGAATGCGGTCAGGGCGACGATAAGTAATACGGTGAAGACGATCCAGCGTTTTTTCATGCTTGCGGCGATTTGTTCCGATGCAAAAATAATCATTTAATCCGATTCCGGTCTTCCCTTCGTATTTTTTCCGGGAACCGGAGCGGAAGGCCGGGAAACGCTTGCGGGGGCGAATCGTCTGTCCGGCGGCATAGTCCGGGGTGCTATTCCTGCCGACCGTTTTGCAGCAAATACACAATGTTATAAAAAAAGAGTTGCATTGCTGCAACTCTCTCTCATTCTGTGGTGCCACCAGGAATCGTAATCTAAACCTAAGCAGCTCTATATCTTCACTTTGAGGAATCGCCAACTCCGCAATCTCCTCCTATCGCTCCACCGCAAAATTGCCCCATTCTGCGCATCGCGGAAGCGGATGATTTCTTGCTGGCAAAAATACTAATTTTGGATGAGAAATCGAAAGGATTGGGGTATTTTCTTGATAATTTGGACGCATTTGATGAAAAAACGCACCTGTTTTGTAGGTTTTCTACGAAAATTCGCCAAATTTATTTGTAGAGACAGAAATTTGTTGGTAGTTTTGTAGCACAGTTACAATAACATATAGTTGAGCATCATCTATGATACGAGAGTTTTGGGTAAAGAACTATCTTTCCATTCGCGATAAGCAAGAGTTGAATTTCTTGGCTAAAGGTCCTTCTTCGGAGCTTGTTACTGAGATTGCCGAAGGGGTGTTCTTATATAAATTAGGGATCTTGTACGGTTCCAATGCTTCAGGCAAGTCAAATATGCTGATTGCACTGGACGAGGTTTTTCGCCTATTGATACAACCCAAATCGGATGCCAGCCAAGAAATCGGTGGCTACATTCCCTTTGTACTCACGAAGGATGAACCTACGGAAATGTTTGTTTCGTTCTACGCAAACGGTATTCGGTATGATTATGAGGTCAAGTTCAACGACAAGTATATCCTGAGCGAAAACCTATATTACTACCCTAAGGGTTCCAAGTCCTTGTTTTATGAACGAACGTACGTGGATGATAACGTGCAGGCAGAAATCAAGTTCGGTTCAAGCCTTAAATTGTTTCTCAAAACGCAAGAGAGCATTCGCGAGAATACGCTGAATAATCATAGCGTCCTGTCCGTTTGCAGAAAAGCAGCTTTGAAAGAAGATATTGCTCCTTTCAATATCCTACATGATTGGATTATGGCCAACTATCATGATGTAGATGGTGACGGCGAGAAAGGTCTTGTTGAAATTCTTAAAGAAGCCTACAGCAACCCGAAAAAGCGCAAGTTCTATAACACCATGCTTCAAAAGGCAGACTTAAACATCATGGAGTATAGACCTATTACAGAAGACCGCTTTGTGCCTAATGAGTTCCGCGAGCGCATCCAGAAGGAGAACATCCCGGAGGAAATGAAAGAGGCTTTGTTAAGAGCCACTACCGACTCAGTGACATTTGTCAACCACTCTGCCGATGGTGATTTTGACATACCTATTAGATGGCAGTCCAAAGGTACTCAAAAGTACATCCGCATTTTGGAGGCGTTATATGATATGATAACAGGTTCTCATGTGTATTACCTTGACGAATTAGGCGAGGATTTGCACTACGACCTGTTGTACTACTACCTCAATGTCTTTATATTCAACTCAGAAAAGTCACAACTGATTATAACGAGCCAAGAAACAACGCTTCTCTCTCAAGACTTAATCAATGAGAACAGGGGCGTGGTATGGTTCGTCGAAAAGAACAGAGAAACAGCCTCATCCGAATACTCTCGCGGTGACTCTTTCGGTCTGCACAAGAACCTGTCTCTTTACAACTCCTATCGCATAGGTCGCATGGGAGCCAAGCCGGAACTGGGTAGCATCTTCATAAATCTGGAGGATTGATATGGGCAAACTACGACAAACAGCACTCATCTTAGGTGAGGGTCCCACGGAGTTCTTCTACTTCAAGTCCTTGTGTGATGTATTCAAGCGTTTGACCATCAAACCTGACTATCCCAAGCATACAAACATCAAGGAACTTGATTTGAAGATTGCCGATGGCATAGCAATGGGCTACAGCCACATCTTCTGCATCATTGATATGGACACGAAGGACGAGGAACCTGAGCGTACCCAATACCAAAGACTAAAGGCAAAATACGCCAAGCCCATCAGCAAACCGAAAAAAGGCATCTATTGCGAAGTCGAGTTCTTTGAAACTCACCGCTGCACAGAGATCTTCTTCCTATACTATTTCCGTTACACCTCTCGTCCATACGAGAATCAGGAGTCACTACTCAAAGACCTCAACCAGTGTGTAGAATACAAAAAGACGATAGATTTCTTCATCAAAACGAAAGGACTACACGGCTACTTTGAGCGGAATGGCGGAAGTCTTGAAACTGCTATCTCCAATGCTAATCGCTCTTTGGAAGAGATGCGGAAGAGTGATAGAGAATATACGTACTCGGAGCTCGGGCGATTGATAACGAAATTAAAAGATTTTCAACCTTAATTCAAAAGAATATGATACAAACAGTATTAACTTGGATGCAGTCTCACGTCTGGATATGCACTTTTATTACTGCAGGGTGTGCTGTACTTACGTTCTTATGCAATTTCATCTTTAAGAAGCAAAAGAAAAATGTAAGTATGAAAATCGACAATGTTAGTGGAGGAGAGATTAATCAAGCAAATGGTAACATAACAATTTGTAAACATGCTAAACAAAAATGATGAATTACAAGTAAGCGATGTATCTGGCAATTCAATGGTGAATCAGGCTAAGGGTAACATCTACAACATAAGCAACAACAATAATGGTTTACAAATTGCAGATGTTGTACCATTAGTGCAAGCGTTAGTCAAGTCAGAACTTGGCGTTTGCCAATTACAGGCAGAAAATACTGTTTTACGTCGTTTCAATGAGTTTACCGCATCTTTAGAGTCTGAAATTGAAAAAAAGGTTTCTGATAAAATAAGTCGCTTTGCAGAACCTGCAATGCAATTTGCTGCTCGAGAAGCAACTATTGGATACCTTAAATCTGGTGACCCCGCAGAGGGGGAAGCTTTGATTGACTTATTGATAGAACGAGTAAAGGAAAAAGAACGAACTTCCAAGCAGTTCTTAATTGATGAGGCAATCAGGACACTTCCCAAATTGTCACGTGAGAATATTGCTGCGCTAACTTTAATAACCTATGATAAATTAGCAGTAACTGGCAATAAAAATTCCTTAGACAACTGGATAAAATGTTTAACCCCAATCCTTGACATTGTCCCAAAAATAAACAGATTAGACATAGAGTATTTAGTACAAGCTGACTGCGTTTCTGCATCCTCTATTTCTATTGCACAAACTGAGAATTGGTACGAGCGAAGTCGGAAGAATTATCCTTTAGCATTTGCTTCTCCGATAGATGCATCTTTTTCCATGGAATTTACTGAGAAATATGGTATTCATATAAAAGAAGATCAAATTCTGTTTTCTTCTTCAGAAACGATGAATCATATTCTTGCTTTAATTCAAACACTTAAATTCAATAAGGATGGAACGATAACCCCTTTACTACTTAAACGAGAGAATTATGCAGATTTCTTCCAGAGTAATGGGTTGAATAGTATGCAGCCAGATATTGATAAATTACTATCTCACATAGAAATTATAAGCGATGAAAAGATTCTTTCTTATTATGCAGAGTATCACCCCAATTGGCCTACTGCAATTAAGATGTTGAATGAAAGACCGATAAATGGTTTTACTTTAAAACCTGTAGGAGCTTATATAGGTTCTCGTCAATTAACTAAATTATACGGAAATGAGGTTGACTTAAATCTGTTTTTTAGTAAATAAATATACTACTTTTGCACTTACTATACGACAAATTTCCCCATATCGGTCGTCATTAAGACTATAGCATATTACTTCTATTGACCGATTGGGGTTTATTTGTTGTATTATTTGCCCTACCATGATAGAACAAAGTGTCCTTCTCGTATTTTGAATGAAAAATTATTTCTCCTTCAATCTCTTAATCTCTCTATCAAAGTCGCTTTCAAGCAGTTCCATTTCACGCTTGCGGTAGATTTCGAACTCCTTTTCCGCCTTCTCAATCGCTTGCTTGTGCGAGATATTTCCTTTGCCAATCAGCACCTTTCGTTTGTGAGTGATAATCTGGTTGTCCAAGGCTTCTATCCAGTCTTTCATCGTCATGGGATTCATTTCCAATGCTTGGAACTCGGCGAAGTCTAAGAAACCGGAAACAAGTAAGTTCAAACGTTGTAGTTCAATCTCAGACAAGTAGTTCTTGGCAATCTTCACATCGTCCTTGGTTACATAGTTGCCCTTGAAGTTGGTCATGCCCACAAACGGTTTCTCGTTATCCACACGATTGTAGATAACCTCTGCCGCCGTGTTCTCGTGAACCGCATAGTGCAACTTGTTTTGCACGGTGGCGAAGAACATTTTGGTCATTTCATCCCGTGGGTCATAATCTGTAGCGGTAGCGTAAATGTCCGTGACCAGTTGGTAGAAGTTACGCTCACTGCTACGAATATCCCGAATGCGCTGCAGTAACTCACGGAAATAACGGCTTCCACTTTGCTTCAGTCGCTCATCATCCATCGCAAACCCCTTCTGGATATACTCATGAAGCCGCTGTGTAGCCCAACGGCGGAAACGAGTTGCGACCTGCGATTGCACACGATAGCCCAAAGCGATAACCATATCAAGATTGTAGTGCAACACACTACGCCGCACTTGACGTTTGCCCTCCTGCCGAACTGTCAAGAAATCCTTTACCGTTCGATTAGAGTCTAGCTCACCATCGCTTAGGATGTTGTCTATGTGCTGACTTATGTTCTGCTTCGTGGTACAATAAATCTCAGCCAACTGGTTTTGTGTCAGCCACAAATCCTCGTCAGCAAAGCGCACCGACACACGCGTTATTTCGTCATCGTCCTGATAGAGTATTATCTTGTTTTCTTCGTTCATATTTGCCCATTTTTCAACAGTTACAATTGTAGTTATATCTGTATTATCTCTTTTTGAAGATAAATAAGAAATCTATGAACTTAACATAATTGACCATACTTGCCAAGTGCCTATTATTACCTGAATGGTTTCTGCTTATATAGGCAGGCGTAGTATCAAGAATATGTTGATACCTTTTTATATCCTTTTGGTTGTCCACTTCATAAAGAGAGGAATAACCATCTTTTCCCAATTCTTCCTTAATGAAATCAGAACAACTCATCAGTGTGGTTGCATAAGCATTACGTGATGTGGAACTAAGACCTATTAACTCCATAAACATCAGAAAGCGTTTTCTGTTGAGTTTTTCTTTTTCTGTTAACTCTCTCATGACTCCGGCATTATAAATCCTTTGTTTTCTATTTTATCAATAATCTTCATCAATTGCTTGCATTGTTTAAGAGAAGGTAACTTTCCCAAATTGATATAGTCGCCTATACCATTGATGAACGACAATTCACCATAAGGAAGAATTGCTTCTTTTGCAACCTCGGCATAAACCTTATGCCAATAAGTTGCACCTAACTTAAAAATTTCAACAGACAAATCAACACTACTATTGAACTTGTGTGCTCGTTTGGCTGCTTTTTCTGCCTCTCTCGTTTCTTGGAGTGAAACAAGACTGCTTATGAACTGCTCGGAAAGTTGGAGTTTCAGATCCTTACATTTCTTCCAAGTATCAAGTTTACGAGACATAGAACGTACCAATCCACCATCAGCCTCTTTCATCAAGAACTCATGGATAGTATGGGCGATTTGCTCCAATTCGGTTGCAAGTTGGTAGTACAATGTTTGGTTTTTCCATATGGAAATCCAATCAAGATCTGTGCCTTTTGGTAGCATCGACATCAACTTTGCAATAGAATAAGGTACAATTTGTGCCTTATTACCACCAGAAGGATACCACTCTGCTTTATTTACCATACGGTCAAGGGTGTCAAATACAATAACACAACAAACACATTTCTTGAAATATTCTTCGTTTATGCTATCTCTTGACTTCTCATATATATCATCAATAGTGCTTGCAAAACGTTTAAAGTTAATAGCTGAACTTTGACACACTTCATGAGGATTCATAGCAAAAGCATTCAAACACTTCGCCAGTTTTTCTTTTTTAAGAACTTGGTTCTTGGGATGCTTTGCTATGAACTGCTGACGTTGTGCAGGTGTCAGTTTCATCTGGTCTTGTTCCCATTTACCCCTTGAACGCTCATAATACCAAATAGTTTGGAATGGATTTCCATTTACTGGTGGTGCCATTGTCTTCAGAGATAGCTTCTCCATCATCACATGGAATGGATGATTAGAGAAGAAGTCTGCATCAGATACAGCATTTTGACTATTAGCACATTGAGAAATTTTCTTTGTGATGTCATTGTAGCGCTCCACCTCCTCTTCCGACATTTCGTTTTCGATATTGAGAACGGTCAATTTCATAGGTACAAAGAGGTTTTGCATATCATCTGCCATCTTTTCTTTTTTGATAATGGCATTTGCTAAGGATGCCGTTGTTTGACCACCATTTATGATTTGTGGGTCTCGCATATGAACAATCTTTGTGCCGTCTGCAGAAAAACGAACAGAACGGGCTACGACAGCAATACCATTGTTATAGGTAAAAAAGTTTTCTGGAGTATTGATTATGGTGTCTCGTATTCCACGATTGACTTTTCCTCGAATACTTAAAAAAGCACGAACATTTCCCTGAAGCAACTTACTACCATATTTTAGATAAGCATTTGCTAAGAAGCTACCAGGAACAATACCCAAATACGCATCATAGTCTGCTTCTTCGCCAATTTGTGCTTTCAAGCATTGTATGCCATCACATCCAAACTCATCCGTATCAAATTCAATAATCTCGGAAGAATTAGACGAGTATGTTTGGAAGAATCTTTCCAATGTCCAAATGTTTAATACAACTGGGCGGTCTAGAAAATCTTCTCGGCTAATATTTTTAACTTGTTTACTGAGGATAGAGTTTGAGATTATGACGAATTTGAATCGCACAATATCCCAGTTCAATCTACCTTTGCCTGCTTTTTCTTTTATCTCCTTGGCAATGCTTAACGCAGGGTCAGAGTCATCACAATAATCCGACATTTTGCCAGTCACGCTCTCTTCAATAAAATTGCGCATTCTTGTATAAAGTTCATCAATGCGTGTATTAGTGAGAGTATGAACGGCATCCATCTCGTTTGAAAAATCACTTGCAATCATAATAAGCGCACCGTCAGCTTCATCGTATGCATAGGCATCAAACGACATTAGACGGTTTCTCTTGCCACGAATTTCAATAGAGATGGGCATGGCATCACTAACATCTCCCGTTTCTTCAAGAATTTCAAGAGATTTCTCTATAAATTGTGTTTCGGGAGCTGTTCCTTCATGCTCTGCATCAAAGCGAAGTTGCTCCATAAATTGTTTTCTATAATCTTCTATTTCCATGGGGTTGTTGACTTGAAGGTGTCTAATTCAGACAAAATTATTTCGTACTGTGATTTCGCAATTGCCTTTGGAAGCAAATCTCTCTTTAACCTCGGGAAGTCTTCTGTCACGGCAAATGTCAAGCACTCTGTTATTTCATATACATAGTTGTCGTATTCAGGAGATCCCTCATATCCATAGGTCGCCAGTTTAGACATGAATATGTCTCTCGAAAACTGACTGTGTATGTTAAGCAATAGTCCATTGACAATGTTGTTTAGCTTTATACCTTTGTAGTTGGCGCTCATCTTTTCAAGAGCAAAAACAACAAGGCTACCATTTCCATTTCCATCAAGCTGTTCAATGGACGAAATTTTAACCTGCTCTTTTCCAGAAGATACAGTTTTAATTTCAATCCATTTATCATCAAAGGAAAAATCCTTATGGGTCTTTTCTGAGCCCATCCAACTATCAATAGCTTTTTCTTCACCCAAAGTGGGAATCATGGTGTCTTTCAAAAAGAGTAGTTCACCAATAAGGCCCATAATCTCAGGTTCTGTAAGATTTCCAGTAGAGGGCTTAAACAACTTTTTCCATGAGAAAAAACGGTTGCAGATTTCCTTATAACCTTGGTTTACGTCTGTAATTCCATCAACAGCGTCAGCGAGGTCTTGGCAGAAAATACTGAAACGTTCGAGTAATTCATCTTTCTCTAATGAAAAACAGATTGAGTTGAACGAATCGTGCTTAAATTGCTCGACTAAAATTAACTCTGAGCATTTAACTTTAATGGGTGTAAACACACCTCTGTATTCAAAAGAATAGAGTCCGCTATCGCTTTTCCCGACATACAAATCTAATGTTGGGTTGCTGTTTAATCTCTTGTAAAATCCGGCATCGAAACCTTCTTTGAAGATTTCGAAAATAGAGTTATTCATCTTCATCGTACAGTTCTTCAGGTTCGTCCATCAAGTTTTGTGTATAATAGACTTTATTAACCTTGTAATGTTTTGCTTTATCTACGCCTTTCACACCAGGGAAACCCATTGCAAATGCTACTATGTATGATTGCCCCAAATCACTTCTAAACTTGATTAATTTCTGCTCTTCGTCCTCATTCTCTTTAGGCGGTTTGGGCACTATCAGCATTACAATCAGTATTGGTTTTCTATTAGGTAAATGTTCAAAATATGCCTTCGAGGGGATTGTTCGGTCTACGCTGGAACCTTCTTCTTTCCACTTCGCGACACAAGCATTAACAGCTGTTGCTATCTGATCATCACTCAAAGCCAATTTACCAGCACTGGTATTAAGCAGTCGTCGTCTTGAACTGACAACAACTGCATTATGTTCGATATGAATAGCACGTCCTGCACATGTCAATTCCTCTAATCCTTCAATATCAAAATGCATTTCAGATTCACCTCCTTGGAAAACGACATCCCAATAATCAAGACCTATCGTATTGGAGTCATCTATAAAGTCTTTGATATACTCCTCGTTGAAACTTGGATTCATCTTAGAACACACAATACCACTGGCAAAACATGAAATCAATGATTTGGGTACATCTCTAACAATGTATGCACCCTTACCAGACTTCTTGAAATTATATCCTTGGCTCCAGAGTTGAGAAGCCAATGCTTTTGTCTGTGCTATATTCTTTTTGTTTTGTTCGGTATTTAGGCTAATATATGGAGTTTCATGCAAATTGCCATAGAATGAAACCTGCTCATTCAAGTCGAACGCCATACGCATTTTGTTAGACGCTGTTATTTGCAACTCTTCACAGTTGTCTCGCACCTTAATTCCAAAATCCTTTGGTGTGAGGTGTTGGTCAAACATTTTGCGAAGTTGCTCTTTTAAATCCTCTGAAGCCTTTGAAATTTCATCGTACCATCTTGCACTTGCCATGGTAGTCCAAATCTGGAATATATCCTCGTATTTGGGTCTATATCCAAACCATCGTCCCATCTGCATTAACACATCAAAGGTTGCTGTATTTCGATAGAAATAACTGGTTAGTAAGCCCTCCAATGTCAAGCCTCGTGAAAGAGCAATACCACCAACAGCGATAACGCGTAATGATGGATTTTTCTTATAGTCTAATTTGTTACTATTTTTAGACCCATTGACCACGACAATTTTAATATCTTTGATTGCCTTAATAAGGTTTTCTTTTTGAAGGACTCTTTCAACAGAAATATCGCCAACAAAAGAATAGTGTTTATTCCACAACTCTTCCAAAGTCTTATATAAAGGAAGTTTTTTGTCTGTATCTGTTCCACTAAAAGAAAACTCTATTTGTGATTTGAAATCATTATAGATTTTCTCAACACGCTCCTTGATTACCCTCTGTACCTTTACAAAACGCGACATATTTACAAGCATGCTACGTGGTTTTACGCTATCTCCACGCAAGTCTCTAATGACATTTGCTAAAAAGAAACAATACATAGACTGGGTCAGTGATTTGGGTAAAACGCCATCCCAGTTCTTGCTGTGTTTATAGTAAAATGGACCATCGTTAAGCCCATCAATATCATTAGAAGCCCGATCTTTATATTCTTCGCTTGCGTAGTCCGGCTCTTCAATATCCGTAATGAAGCGCACGTTTCTATGGAACTCTCCATCTTCATCAAAGATTTTCTTCGCTCCTATATATGTAGAGGGGCTCGGCAGAACATACATAAAGTTTTCAGGAAAAAGATCCGCATTCTTCATACTGTCAACTGAATCAGGGTCAATGAAACAGTTGGCAAAAGGAGTTGCCGTAAAACCAACATACGTTGCGTTTTTAAACAATGCACAAATATGTCTGATTTTTGCATTGGTCTTTGTCGGATTGGTTTCGTCCTTATTCGTATTCAGTGAAGCATTATCTGCTTCGTCATCAATAAGCAACAATGGACAGTCAATATATCCCTTAGAAGAATCGTAATTATTGTTCTTAAGCCAGTTGTATAGTTTGCTGAGAACCGACACATTCTTTTTTATGACAAGCAAAACTGTTTTGTGCGAAGCCAAAGATGTGACAATATTGTCATTGGTTGCAATAAAGTCATACGCTTGTGTAGTCAGCGAGGTTGCCCGTACTTCCTTCATATCCAATCCGACACCAACGCGATGCGTTTCAGGCGTCTTAAGGATAGGATTCATAGTACGAGCTAAACCAACGATGCCCTCGTCAATACGCTGCTGAGTCTGCTGACGTAGGCTCTCTGTAATTCCTGCCAAAAGAATTACGACTTTATAGCCTGCGTCAACAGCCTTACATATCAATCCTGAGTAGGTTGCGGTTTTACCTGATTGCACATCACCAATAACAAGACCTCTGCGAAGGCGTATACCCTCAAAGTCTTCAGTAGGATTACCAAGACAATTTATGATATTAGGCAGAGTCGTCTTGTCAAGGAGTTCTATGCTTTTGGGATTCAGCGAAGAAAACTCCTCCAGATACCTTTTGTATTTTGTCCAAAAGTATGGGTCTTCAATGTTTTCTTCATGATACCAGTCTCTTAACTGATCATAATCATCGAAGATGGCACACCCTTTACTATGTTTGATAGAAAAACGTTGCTCTATATCATGGAAAACCAATTTATACTCGTCTTCCGTGAGTGTAACATTAAGGAACTTTTGGACATTCTCAATGTATTTATCAATGTTATTATAATTGACCTCAATTCCTCGATTTGTGTCTGCCTTGACATTCTGATTAGTAATAATCAGGAAACTTTGTAGGAGTTCATTTTCCATATTTTTCGGCGCAATAAGTGTTCAACATTCCTTTTAATTCGCTCTTGGTGCAGAATGGTTCGGAGGCCATAATGTATTCGATGGCCTCATCTTGGGATTTTCCAAATTTTATAACCGCTTCTATAAGAGTTATACCTTGTTGATATAAATCGTCAAGACGATCGTCTTTCTCCGGAATTTCGATGACTTCATTGCACCTATCTATATATATCTGTTGAATAGGAATGCTTAACTGAATTTCATTCAACATCATGTCGATGTATGAATGGTAATCTGCAGGGATGTGGTCTTTTACATTTTTGAAAAGAAGATTATCCTTGTTTAACTCATAATAAAAGTTATTGTTGCGTCCCTGCATACGATTCCATATATAGCTGATGCTGGCATCCACATTTTCTTTTCTTCCTCGATGAGTCTGCTTTCTTGTTGCAATATCCATAGCGTCCTTAACCGTTTTTCTTAACTGGTTAAGGATATTCTTTGGAATCGTTGCGGTTCTTTTTGTAATATCAATACCCCAAATATCATCGAGACTATTAGGAATATCGACTCTAATTCTTGCATTTTTAGTAAGTTCTCCTAACCGCATACCAAACCATGTACCCCAAATGATAAGCCTCTTGTTTCGATATATGTAAAACCCCTGAAGGGAACGAAAGTTCTCTACCCCTCCTGCATTTTTCATATCTTCAACTGTCATGTCCGTAGTAAACGGCAACACAAAAGCTTTAACTTTTATCTGTCGTTCTATGTTTGAAGAATCACGGTTGCTTATGGAAACTTCTTTCTTTTGAGTGGTCTTTTTATTCTTTTCAAGGAAAGGGTCTCTCGGTTTTAACGAGTGATTATTTATTTTAATTTTAATAGACTTGTCGTCAAGAAATCTATGATAAATTAAAGATAGATAGTCAGATGTTTTGTTTTGTAGTTCAGTAAGCGCATCGAAGATTTGTCCATCGGAAGATTTTTCAAGTACATCAAAGTCTTGCCAGACCACCAATGTGCCATCTTGTGATGGCTCTAGTAAATTATTTACGTAAGGTATTGATGCAACTTCATCCTTATTTAGTTCTTGAAGAATCCATGCTTTCTTCTCTAGAATATAGTTATAATCCCATCTGAAAGCATGCACCTCACCAGCTTGTTTGCTGACCACAGTTAATATACGACACTGTGACATGGATGCGGATTTCATTCCAAGTCCAAAACGTCCCAAGTCAGTCTCCTTCCGTTCTTCCTCAGAGTCACTTCCATATCTCATTGCCTCAAACAATTCGTCAGAAGACATACCTCTTCCATCATCCAAAATTCCGACAGCAAGAGCGTCGTAACTTCTAAGTGGGAAGTATAAGATAACATTCTTGCAATTGGCACTAATGCTGTTATCTATAACATCTGCCACAGCGGACTCAAAGGAGTAACCCATTGAGCGCATTGAGCCCATTAACATATTTGCTCTCGGTATGTTCTCTCGATCTTTGCTCATTAAATTTTAGTTTTGATAAGAAAGAATTTTTTCGACGACTGCTTTTGCAAGCAGTGGTGGCACAGCATTTCCAATTTGTTGCTGTATGTGGGAAAGAGGACCGTCAAAGGTAAAATCATCAGGGAAACTCTGAATACGAGCAGCTTCTCTTACCGACAAACCTCTATCTTGAAATGGATGAATAAGCATACTTTTGCGGTAATTCGATATTACAACAGAAGGCTTGTCTGCAACCAAACGCTTGTAGATACCGCTGTGCGTACGTTTTTTGTCCGCATAGTTTTCCATTAGGCTATCGGGGATTGCACGCCAATTTTGTCCCTGTTTTATATGTTTGTATCTTTCAATCACGAGGTCGTTATTCCTAGAAACAAAATTTTGGGTTGCACTTTCCGAATGTTTACGCATTTGTTGAGCATATTCGCTTGCATCTTCAAATGAAACGCGATATGGTAAACTATCGTAACTGTCACCATTACAAAGTATTGGCAAATCACCGATAGCTTCTTCAACACTAACTTGTTTCTTGTGCGTTTCGGGGAACTCAAATTTTACACCATTTGCATTACCAATCAAGAAAAAGCGATTACGATGTTGTGGAACACCATAATCGGAAGCCCACAGCACCGCTGGAGAAACAGTATACCCAAGACTTTCAAAACATTCCTCAATCATTTTCTGGGTCTCTCCATGATTCATGCTTGTAAGTCCTGATACATTCTCAAAAACGAACCAAGTAGGATGTAATTCATCCACAAAACGAACGAACTCCCTGAACAACAAATTTTTAGGGTTATTCATGTTCCTATTCATGGTGTTTGACAAGGAAAAGCCTTGACACGGAGGCCCCCCCATAATAATAAAGATTTGATTATCTCCAACAATTTCTTTTGGCGATAGCTTGGTAATATCATTACAGATAACCTGAGCCCCTTGATGATTTCTTCGGAAGGTTTGAGCAGCGCTTTTGTTTATTTCAATAGCGTACTTGACATCAATCCCAGCCATTTCTGCACCGAGACTCAACCCGCCAGCACCTGAAAATATATCTAGTCCTATTTTAGGTTGTGTTACATTGTCTTTTCCCTTACCCATAGTTTCAATCCAATGCTTTTTTAGATAGACTTTCCCTTACTATGGCAAGGAAATTTCTTTCATCATCTATGTCAAGAGTTGAAAAATCTTTGTTCAAAACCTCCAACACCGCACTTAATTTATCTGCTTGCTCAATTAGCAAAGTTCTTTGTTCCTGTGTCATAATTATACTATGTCTCTTCTTGCCAAATCATCAAGTGTAACATTAAGAGCATTGGCGATTTTTATCATTGTCTTAAAACTTGGTTGGCATGTGTTTGTCACCCACCTAGAAACAGTGGTTTGGTCTCGATGCAATTCATCTGCCAGCCACTTGTTTGTAAGCTGTTTCTCAGCAAGTATAACCTTTATCCTATTAAATTGTTTGTTCATAAATCGACACGTATTTGATGTTTGGATGCAAAATTACAAAATTACATCTAAGATACACTACAAAAGCACCTATAGTATTGGCAAAAACATCATTTTTATAACAATTCCCGCAAATTTGTGTGGACAGGATATGGTATGATGAGCTTAAAAATCGCATCGGAACGGCTGTCCTATTCCGATGCGATTTATTTAGTCTGTATCCCTCTCTTCACACGGCAGGAGGACTATTTTCAGTCTTGCTTATCAGTCTTTGTCTTCATGCTCTCCTGCATCAAACTATCAGAGGTGATTTTCGGAGATGCGTCATATCCATCCGCTTGCTTCCGCACCCACTCAATAGCTTTCTCGTCTCGGTTGATGTCAAACACTTTGTTCAGCCAAAGAACACCATTGGCATTGCATCCACCCCATGCACGGATGGTACGGAACTTCAGGGCATCATCGGCGTTCTGGCGGTTGGATTGCCACTGCGCGATGTTGCCCCATAGAGATAAGGCGCAGACCACGCCCAGCCCTACGACGAAAGAAAAGACTTTCCTGGATTTGATGTCGCAGCTGTGCTTATGGATATGCTCTTGCGGTTGTTGCTTCTGTTGATCTCCTTGCTTATCCTGCGATTTCTTGATGGTGTCGAGGTGTTGCAGAATCACGGTAGAGATTTGTGCGTATGCCTTCCAGTGCTTTGCCAACATGCCCTTAATATCTTCCGATTGGGCTTTGGCAATCTCCATCACAGCCTCCTTAATCGGAGGTAAATCTTGGGCATTGGTTGTGTTTTGTGGGGCTTGTGCCACCACTTTGGGTAGTTCTTCTAACTTACTGTTGATGCCTTTTAAGGCGGTTTTGATTTCCTCGAAGAGGACGAATACATTGTTGTCTGCCATTGTTACCAGTTAATTTTACGTTGTTTTTTCTTTTTCTTGTTTCTTAGATAGGGGTCGTAAGGCTGCTGTTCCTCCGGTGCATTGCTTGGAGAGAGCAAACCTAATGAGCCGCTAAAAAGCTCACCACCGTTGCTTGAAGTCGGGCTTATTTCTTCCCAATTAGCCTGCGGCTGAGGTTGCATCTGCCGTTCACCGTGGTTGTTACTGTTTAGTACTGCGTCAATCTTGGAATAACTGAATTGTCTATCTATCTTTGAGCCGTTGAGGCGGTAGCCATTCATGGAGAAGACGATGCCTTGAAACTCATCCGTCTGTCCCTTGTACTTGAACTGCACACCGATGCCTTGCCGTTCCAATCGTTCAAGCAGGGTCTTCCAGTCTTTGCATCTACAGACCTCCGCTTTCAAGATTTGATAGAGTTCATACCTCGTCTTGTCCGGTTCTCGCAATCGGTCCATCTTCACCTGCTCCTTGCCGTTGGCGAAGTGAAGTCCGTATTTCCGGGTTAGTTCCTTGCAAATACGCTCGCTGCGGAAGCGGTCGTTTCGGTCGGGAATGGTCTTGCCGTTATTATTGATGCGGTTGAAGGCAATATGCACGTGTGGATGCTCCTTGTCGAAGTGTCGCCCGATGATGTACTGTGTGTCCTTGATGCCCATCCGCTCCATATACTCACGGGCTATCTGGGCCATGACGGCGTTGTTCAACCGTGGCGCATCTTCCTTGGAAAAGCTCAAAGCGATGTGCCCGACGACTTTTGTAACCTTCGGATTCATATGCGCCTGACCTATAAATCCTTGTGCTATCGTGTAGTTATTTTCCAGAAATAAACCGTCGGCATCTATGATTTGAGTACCTTTCTCATCGTTCAGAATGTAATTTACTACGCCCTTAAAGTCCGTACCTTTCATGATTTTGGCTATCATTGGAGTATGCGGTTCACAAGGTTGTCTATCTCTATCATCAAGGTGCGGCAGGGAACAAATACAGAGGCGTAGCCCTCTGCGTTCGCCTTCCGTGCTAGCTGGTTCAGATTGTTCGCCATGCCACACAACTTGCGGATAAGATCGCCGTGCTCTTTCGAGAGTCGTTCTCTTACGCCGCCTTCCGTGATGCAGCCACGGATGAACTCGCTGACAGAGACTCCTGCCGACTGCGCCTTGGACTTCAACAGATAGTAGTCTTCCGTTGCCATCTTCACCGTGATGCGATACTTCAATTTCTCGGCAGCACCCTTGACGGGGCGACCGCCTTTGTTCTTTTTCTTATTGCTGTTCATGATTATCAAATTTACTTTATTTTCTGATTGTAGTAGTTATAGACCAACGGGATGTCTTCTCTGCGAGGTTTGGAGCGGGGCAAGTGGTTTCGGTCTGCCCGAAACATAAACTTGCCCTCTCCAAACTTCGTTACAGGGATTTAGAGCAACTCTAAAAGTTCATCCGTTGATTGCTTCTTAATTCTCACAATTTACGCCATTGGTCGATGTCGTTTCCGTATGTGGAAAGATGATGGCGAGCGAGATTCTCGACCAATCCGGACACACTCATTCCCCGGCCACCAAGACAGCGGACAATTTTGTCCAACTCATCGCGCACCTCAATGCTGACAAACACGGGTTTGCGGTCGATAATCTTGGGGACGCGCAGATAGGTGTCGCGGTACTCGTCCAGCGACAGCCGACGCTGCTTGCTGCTGATGCGTCTGACGATGGTTCGCTCAGCAGGAATTCCATCCAACTCTGTGGCCGTTTCCTCTTGCTCATGTGTAACAGCTGCTGACACCACCGTCTGCACTACGGATGCGTCCGGTTCTTCCAACGGAGGAAAGAGACTGCCCGTTTCGGCAGGCACCTCCGATTTCGCGTCAGCCGACTTTTCTGCCCGCTCTGCATTGGGCATGGAAGGCAGAAAGTCTTCCAACTTGAAGTTCTTGAACTCCTCATCGTTCTCAATGTTTTTGAATTTCTTACTCATACTGTTTCTTATTAATGTTGAATTACTATTGGTCGTTATGCGCATACTTGACCGTTTGTCGGATGCAAAATAACTACCTATAGTTCACCCCGTCAAGAAATTGGATTCTCTTAGGCAATTTTGTGTGGCTTTGCTTTGGAGCAACAGAAACAATAGTGCAGACTTCACCGATTCTCCGAGAACGAATAATAGGAAGCAATTATGGACGCACTATAATTAAAGTCTTATCTGAACTGCGACATTCCCATTATATATAGGAATTAAGGCATATTCACCCAACAACTGGCACCGGTTTTCCAGTATGGTGACGCCAAAGGCTGCCACTTCTGAAAAAAGCATTGTCGGATGGCGGATTATCCATTCCTTTGCGGCAGAAAAACAACAAAAGCACTGAATTATGGAAATAGTATCTATTGAGAAAAGAACCTTTGAGGCGATGGTCGCCAAGTTCGACCAGTTCGCCCGCCGCATGGATGCCATTTGCCATCGGCACGGCGAAAAAACAATGAGTGAGTGGATGGACAATCAGGACGTATGCCGGATGCTCAACATCAGTCCGCGTACCTTGCAGACGCTGCGGGACAATGGAACACTCGCCTTCTCGCAAATCAACCACAAGACGTATTATCGTCCCGAGGACGTGAAGCGCATCGTGGCTCATGTGGAGGACAGACGAAAAGAAGCACGGTTCAAAGGACGGACAATATAAACAAGAAACAAAGTAGAATAACAATAACCACTAAATCCAACGTGACATGAATGAACTGATGACCAAAGACAACGAGTGGATTCTCCACTTCATGGGTAGTCTCGACCGACTGCTGGACAACTACGAGCGTATGGCTGCCAACTATCGCCCTACACTGGGCGGAGAGCGTTTCTTCACCGACAAGGAAGTCTCGGCGCGATTGAAGGTAAGCCGACGTACACTCCAGGACTACCGTAACGAGGGACGGATACCTTATATCCAGTTAGGCGGCAAGATTCTCTACCGCGAGTCGGATATAGAGAAGATACTGCTTGACGGCTACCGCTCCGCCTACCGACAGACAGCCATCTGATTTCCTTGAAGGAGCGCAGTTTGCCGTCTGCCCTATAAATTGCGAGAGCAATAGACACGTCACCAAAAAGAAAAAGGAACGGTTTACGGATGAAGCATCATAATTCCGCTTCGTCTGTAAGCCGTTCCTTTCTTGTCTTCTGATTTCCCGTCAGTCGCTTGTTTCCGTTGCCGGATGCCTTACAAGTGTATGGTCGGCAGGGGCAAGGTTTTCGGGCTGAATACGCTCCGCAGGAGGAAGATTCTGCCCGAAACTGCTTTGCCGCCTGACCTTGCCTCTGCTATCAAACCATGCGCTACCTTTGCATCCGAGCATCGGGAACGTGCGTCTGATGGGATGGAGTCAATTATACCATTGGTTGGTTCCTCTGCTACAGGAAACAAACAACGAGACCTTACCAGCATTCAGTTTACCGATTACGAACTGTCTGAACAGCATACTGTTCTTACTGCATATTCTGAATGCAATGGCAATAACCATTTCAAGGCTGTAAACATCGTAACTGATTCCATCGGCTTGTCTGACATACTTCATCGTGTCCGCCTCGTTCAGTTCACCATTCTTATAAATGGCATGAATCGCCTTACGAACATCGCAAGAGAACACTCCGAACAAGTCAGCAATCTCGAACTGCGTCATCCATACGGGTGCAGTGGGCATACTCACCACACCGCCTTCACTGATTGTAATGATTCCTCTTTCCATACTCATCCCATTACTTTGGCCATCATGCTCTTCACATTATTCATATCACGCAGGATAGAGGAATCCAACACGCGGGCATAGTGCTGGGTCATCTTGATGTTGGAGTGACCGAGCATCTTGGCCACGTTCTCAATGCTCACACCATTAGCGAGGCAGACGGAGGTGGCGTAGCTATGCCGGGCCGTATGTGTTGTCAAGTTCTTCTTGATCATGCAGAGGTCGGCTATTTCTTTTAGATAGCTGTTCATCTTCTGATTGCAGGGGACGGGAAGCAGCACCTTCTTCTTTAAGCAAGCTGGGTAGTTCGCGTATTTGCGGAGGATGGCCAAAGGGATGTCGAGCAGGGGGATGTTGCACATGTTCTTCGTCTTTTGGCGAGGCTTGCGAATCCAAAGGTTGCCGTTGGCGTCTTCCACGATGTGTTCGGGCGCCAGTTGTTGCACGTCGATGAAGGCGAGGCCGGTGAAGGCGGCGAAGATGAAGATGTCGCGGACTACGGTGATGCGCTCCAGCGGGAACTCCTTGTGATAGATGGTGAGCAACTCGTCCATCGTCAGGAACTCGCGGATAACTTCTTTTTCGTGGAACTTGATGCCGACGAACGGGTCTTTGGCTATCCACTCGTTGGCAAGGGCGAGGTTGGTTATCTTCTTCAGGCACTTCATGTAACGGATGACCGTATTTTGCTGACATTCCTTCTCGGTCTTCAGGTAAAACTCGAAGGCGCGTACCAGTTCGCCGTTAACCTCGGTCAGCGGCAAGTCCTCCTTATCGTATCTCTTTTTGATGAGTTCCGCCAGATAACGCTTACAACTTTCATAGCGGCGGACGGTAATCAGGGCGTAGTCCTTGCCCACGAGGGCGCGGCATTGGTCGTTGTGCTCCTGCATGGTGCCGATGATGGTGCGGACGGCCTCGGGTTCCTTGTCCTGTCCGAAGAAGCGTTCCTGCAAGATGCGGGCGGTGATGAGTTGGCCCTGTTCCTCCATCTCGTTGAATAGCTGGTGGAGTTTGATTCTCGCGTCCTCGATGTAGGCGTTCAGGTCGCAGGCTTTGCGGCTCTTGCCTTTGGCGCACTCCTTTGGTTGGTTCCACAAGGCAGGGTCGATGCTCTTGCGGATGTTGTTTTCCACTCGCGCACCGTTCACGGTGATGCGCATACACACGGAGGCTTCTCCGCTTTTCAGCAATTTGGCTTTCTTCAAGTAAAAAAGCACATTGAATGAGTTTCTTTTCATGTTCCTACAGTTTTATTTGTTTTTGCAAAAGTAGGAAATCTTGCGCGCCTTCTTGATACGCAAAATGTTGCAAATCAACGCAAAGGAAGCCTTTGAGGTGGAGATTTTCCGTCCTCCTTTCTGCTCCACCTTTTGCTCCACCGGAAAGGGGAATATCTTGCCGTTTTTTGCGTTTCGCGGGAAAAGAAAAACTCCTGATTTCGTTTGGAAATCAGGAGTTTGCAGTGATTTGCTTTTTCTCAAAGTGGTGCCACCGGGAATCGAACCAGGGACACAAGGATTTTCAGTCCTTTGCTCTACCAACTGAGCTATGGCACCATCATCGACTGAAACTCGTGTGGGTTTCGAATCGTGGTGCAAAGATAGATATTATTTCCTGAAAACCAAAAAAACGACCGAATATTTTCCATCTCAGACTTTCATTTCAGGAACGGCAGGCCGGAATATCGGAAAATTTTTTCGGCCAGGATACCGGAAATTCAGGATTTTGGTTATTTTTGTAAAAACTGTAAAGATTATGAAAACAAGCAGTTTGATGATGTGTGCGCTGGTTGCATTGACAGCCTGCGGTACCGGAGTGAAGCAGAGTGTCCGTACGCCCGTCGAAATGGGCGAGCGGATCGAATTGAAGACGCCGGATCCCAAGATGGGACTGACTATCAACGAAGCGCTTGCGGCGCGCAGCTCGTCGCGCGACTTTTCTCCGGAGATGCTCTCTCTGGAGGAACTTTCGGGTGTACTGTGGGCTGCTGCCGGGGTAAACCGGGAGGATGGGCATCTTACCGCGCCTTCGGCTATGGCGCTCTATCCCATTCGGGTCTATGCTTTCCTGCCTGAAGGTGTGTATCGTTACGATTCGAAAGCGAATGTATTGAATCGGGTCATCGAAGGAGATCGTCGGGAGCTTACCGCGATGCAGGATTTCGCTTACACTGCGCCGCTCAATTTGGTGTATGTGGCCGATTACAGCGTTTATGCGGACCGGAATCAGCCGGTGGACCGCATCCGTTTCTGGTGCGCGGCCGATGCGGGCGGATATACGGAGAACGTGAACCTTTATGCCGCCGGAAACGGTCTGAAGGCCATTACACGGGGCAGCTTCAAGGAAGAGGCGCTGTTGGAGTTGCTGGGGCTCGATCCCGCACAATACGGTGTGATTCTCGCCCAGACGGTTGGCCGGTAGTATTTTCGGAAAGAGTATCGACGAGGAGTTCCCGGAAACGGGTGGCTCCTCGCTGCGTTTTGTCAGGAGCGGGCAGACTGCAGGTCCGGTACCGGGTGGATTTTTCGGACGAACCGTGCTATCGTCGCTTTTTCCTGACAAATGAAAGGGGAATTTCACTATCTTTGACTTCGTTTTGGATACTCCGCCTCGGCAAAACGCAATAAAAATTTGCTTTTGCATTCGGCTTATTCGTAATCTTTGACTTTGTCTTAGATACTTCGCCTCGGCAAAATGCAATAAAAATTTGCTTTTGCATTCGGCTTATTCGTAATCTTTGACTTCGTCTTAGATACTTCGCCTCGGCAAAATGCAAATAAAATTTGCTTTTGCACTCGGCTTATTCGTATCTTTGCCGTGGAAAATTTTCGTATGGGCGGCCAGCTGTTCGGCGTAGTTCGAAAAATTCGGCATTACGTTCGATGTGCGCTGTCTTTGTATTGTAAATAACGACGATTTTATGCTTTCAAAACCCGAACGGGAGCAGATAATTGCTCTGATAAAACGAGAGGTCGTTCCGGCGATCGGCTGCACGGAACCCATTGCCGTTGCGTTGTGCGTGGCCAAGGCCCGCGAGATACTGGGGACGGAACCGGAAAAGGTTTCGGCCCGGTTGAGTGCCAACATACTGAAAAATGCGATGGGAGTGGGAATTCCCGGAACGGGCATGATCGGATTGCCGATCGCGATCGCTTTGGGCGCTTTGGTCGGACGGTCGGAGTATCAGCTCGAAGTGCTGAAGGATTCGGATGCGAAGGCCGTCGAACGGGGTAAGCGCTTTATCGAGCAGGGGCGGATCGACATCTCCCTGAAAGAGGGCATTACCGAGAAACTCTATATCGAGATCGAAGTTTCGGGCGGCGGACACTCCGCTGTGGCGATCATCGCCGGCGGGCATACGAATTTCGTCTTCATTTCACGGGACGGCGAAACGCTTCAGGAGAGTCGTCGTACCTCCGGCAGCGAACAGGAGGCGCAGGGCGTCGAACTCAACCTGCGCAAAGTGTTTGACTTCGCCATGACCACACCGCTGGATGAAATCCGCTTCATTCTGGAAGCCAAGCGATTGAATAAGGCTGCGGCAGAGGATTCGTTCAAGAACAACTACGGGCATTGCGTGGGAAATACTTTGCGCCATGCTCCCGAATTGCGGATTATCGGGGATTGTGCCCTCTCCCGCATTCTCTCCTATACTTGCGCGGCCTGCGACGCCCGCATGGCGGGAGCCATGGTTCCGGTGATGAGTAATTCGGGCAGCGGCAACCAGGGCATCGCGACTACGTTGCCTGTGGTCGTTTATGCCGAGGAGATCAAGGCGGACGAGGAACATCTGGTGCGTGCGCTCGTTTTGAGCCATCTGACCGCTATCTATATCAAGCAGAGCCTGGGACGTCTTTCGGCCTTGTGCGGTTGTGTCGTGGCGGCGACCGGTTCGAGTTGCGGCATCACCTACCTGATGGGCGGCGGGTACGAGGCCGTTTCCTTTGCCGTGAAGAATATGATCGCCAACCTGACGGGTATGATGTGCGACGGTGCGAAGCCGAGCTGTTCGCTCAAGTTGATGACGGGAGTTTCGACGGCTGTGCTTTCGGCGATGCTGGCTATGGAGAACCATTCGGTTTCGTCGGTCGAGGGCATTATCGACGACGATGTCGATAAGTCGATCCGCAACCTGACGCTGATCGGACGGGACGGCATGAACGAAACGGATCATCTGATCCTGAAGATCATGACTTCGAAATAGCCCCCTCGAAAAATAACAAGCGTGCCTGCCTTGCGGCCGGTGCGCTTTTTTTGTACAGAAAGTAAAGACGGTGCGGAGCGTTTATCCGTTCGATCGGAATATGTGCGGAACAGGGCGAATCCCGAAACCGGTATTGTCGGGAAAGGGGTGCGGAACGACCGGTCTGAACGAAGAACCTATTCCGGCTTTCCGAAAACGGTATGCAGGACGATGTTCGTCGCCCCTTGGTGGGCCGTCGTGTAGTCTTTGGCGATGCGGCTGCATTGTTGAAGCAGATGCTCGTCGTCGCGCAAGGGGGTGAACCAGGTTTTCAATTCTTCGTATGAGTGGATGGGCGTTGCCGCTCCGAGCGTTACCAGGTCGCGGGCTTCCTTGAATTTTTCGTAGTTGGGGCCGAAAGCGATCGGCAGACCGAACGTGGCGGCTTCGAGCGTGTTGTGGATGCCTACGCCGAATCCGCCGCCGATATAACCCCATTCGGCATAGCCGTAGGCCGAGGAGAGAATACCTACCGTATCGAGAACGAGCAGTTGTTTGCCATCGAACGATGTTTCGGCGGTGCATTGCGTATAGCGGACAGCTCCTCCGAGGGTTTCAGCGAGCAGGCGGTTGATGCGGCTTTCGTCCATTTCGTGAGGTGCCACGATGAATTTGACCGAGGGGTTATCGTTTATCAGGCGGATCAGAAGGTCTTCGTCCGGTCCCCAGGTCGAGCCGGCGATCAACAGACGGGTGCCGCCTTTGAACCGTTCGATGAGGTCGATTTTTTTCGCCGCAGCCGCAATTTCGGCAACCCGGTCGAAGCGGGTGTCTCCGGCGACTACGACGTTGTCGAAGCCCAGTTCTGCCAGTAATTTTTTGGAATCGTTGTTCTGAACGAAGATCGTGTCGAAACTTTCGAGTGCCATGCGCCAATAGCCTCCGTAGGGGCGGAAGAAGATCGAGTTGCGGCGGAAGATGGCCGATACGATGTAGCTGCGGATCGAGCGGCGGCGCAGCTCGGTGAGCAGGTTGATCCAGAATTCGTATTTGACGAAGATGGCGATTTCGGGGTGGGCGATGTCCAGAAAACGGCGGGCTTTGCGCGGTGTGTCGATCGGCAGGTAGAAGATGTAGTCGGCCTGATCGTAATTTTTGCGGATTTCGTAGCCCGAAGGGGAGAAAAACGTGAGCAGGATTTTGTATTCGGGATGTTCCTTGCGGATTTTTTCGATCAGGGGACGGCCCTGTTCGAATTCGCCCAGGGAGGCGGCATGTATCCAGATAATGCGAGCCGAGGGGTCGATGCTCTCTTTCATGCGGCGGAAGAGTCCTTTCCGGCCGTCGATCCAGAGTTTCGCCTTTCGGTGCCAGGGTGAGGCCAATGCAATGGCCCAAACGTAGAGTACCAGCCCCAAATTATAGATCCACATCCGCTTTCGTTTTGTGCGTCTTTATATCGCGGATGCAAAGATAAGATAAATTGTCAGAACTGCCAAATTACCAGTGGAGTTCGATGGCGTCTTCGATATAGCGCACCTCCGGTGTGCCTGCGGGGGCGGTTTCGACTGCGATCAGGTCGAATTGCACCTCTCCTGCGAACGGATTTTCTGTCAGATAAGCATTTGCGGCCCGGACGAGTGCCCGGCGCTTGTGCGAGTCGAGTGCCTGTTCCGGCGGGGTGAGGCCGTCCCGCCGGCGTGTCTTGACCTCGATGAAGTGGAGGGTGCCTTTTCTGGCAGCGACGATGTCCAGCTCGTAATGTCCTTGCCGCCAGTTGCGGTGGAGCAGGGTGAATCCGTGGTCGAGGAGCCACCGGGCGGCGGTCTCTTCGCCCAGCCGCCCGGTATGCTGTGTCGTGGTCATCGGTTCGTCGGAGAAAGCTGTCCTGTTTTTTCGAAATATTTTTTCATGACCAGCAGCGAAATGAACCGTTCCCGGCGACTGTCGTAGAATTGTCGTGCGAAGTCGTTCGCATGGTCGATGATCTGTTGGGCCTGTTCGGGGTGCGCGATGTAGTAATCGATCTTCTCCTCCAGGTCGGAGTAGTCGTCCCTCACTTCGATGTAGTGGTAGCCGGGGCGCAGGCGTCCTTCCATGAACCAGGATTCGTTGCGAGGCCGGGGCATCACGGCGATCGAATTGGTGGACATGACCCACCGGATGTTGCTGGCGATGTCGTTGCCTTCGAACGTCATGATGAACTTCGAATCGAGGTGGGCGTAGAGCGTGATTTGTTTTGCTGTACCTGTTTCCTGGGCGCTGTGTCCGCTGCGGGTATCCGCCGTGTCGATGCGGGGATTGTCCCGGAATGTTTCGATGAAGCGCCGACGCTGCTCGCTACTCTTAACCGATCCCCGGAAAATCACCCGGTCGGCTTTCTCCGTAAACGGAATTTTGTCGTGCAGCCGGATATCTAAGCGGCAGCGGTCCAAGTTGAGCAATACGGAGTTATCTCCTTTGCCGGAAGCGGCTTCTCCCCCCCCCGGTCGATTTTTCGAGCCTTGATGATCGTCGGATGAAGCAGGTCGAAAACTCCGTCGCCGAAATAGGTCTGCCAACGCAGGGAATCGTCGAAAAAACGGGTGGTTTGGTAGGAGTCGAAAATATAGGCGCTGTGCCGGCCCCTGAACTTGTGTTCTTTCAGGGGTGTCGCTTCGGTCGGAGAGAGGCGCTCTGCGCCGGTCAAACGGTTGTAGTAATTGACGCGGTCGAGCACATAGTCCATGTCATAACGTTTCTCTCCGTCGCGCAGAATCTCTTCCAACCGGCTGCGGAGGAGCACCTTCGGTACGGCATAACGGGATAGCTGGGCGATGAAGTAGGGCAGCTTGATGTTCTTGCCGCCGTGCAGTCGGTTGAGAGCGGTCATTAATTCCATACTTGCGAATACGGTTTGTCAGGGATTGCGGAAAATACGGGGCATACCATAATTATAATAGGAATGACAGGTCGTCCCCGGCTTTCACCTCGTAGGGGGCGATGCCCTTCTTGAAAATACGCATCGGACGGCTGCCGATCAGTTCCAGTTTTCCGTTTTCATAATGAAGCATGCAGCCTTCGCGCAGGCCGACGACGTAGCGGCGCGGATTGGCCGTGATGTACTCCAGAATACGCTGCTCGCGGGTCTCTCCGGCGTGACCTTCGGGGTTGGCGTCCAGGTAGTGGGGGTTGATCTGGAACTTCACGGCCCCGATAGCCTTGAACGATTCCGGTTCGACGATGGGCATGTCGTTGGTGGTGCAGATCGTCGGGCAGCAGACGTTGCTGCCGGCCGACCAGCCGATGTAGGGCGTGCCGGCCTTGATCTTGCCGAGGATGGCTTTCAACAGCCCCTGCTCCTGCATTTTCTTGGTCAGGGCGAAGGTGTTGCCGCCGCCTACGCAGATGGCCTGCGCCTCGCGGATCATACGCCGGGGATCTTTCGAACGGTGTACGGAACGTACCTTGATGCCGTATTCCGCAAAACGGGCCTGCACTTTCGCTTCGTATTCGGCGTAGGAAAAGGTGATGCCTGCATAAGGGACGAAAACCACTTCGCGGACACTTCCGAGGAACTCGTCGATGCGGGGCATCGGGTATTTCAGATAGGGTTCTCCGGCGTTCGTGGAGTTGGAAATTAACAGTAGTTTCATAAAGTATTGATTTATATTGTGTTATATTGAATACGCGACCGAAGAACGGCAATTTCTTTGGTTGTAATGTCAAAAGTAATAAAAAAAGTGTTATTTTTGTGCGATTGTTTGATAGAAAGAATTTCAATTTTTAATAAATGATTGTTTAACTAAAAAATTAAAATTATGTCAGAAGTACAGTCAAAAGTTGTCGAGATCATCGTTGACAAATTGGGTGTTAAAGAGTCTGAGGTTACTCCGGAAGCGAGCTTCACCAACCACCTGGGAGCCGATTCACTCGACACCGTTGAGCTGATCATGGAATTTGAGAAGGCTTTCGATATCCAGATCCCTGACGAGGATGCAGAGAAGATCGCTACCGTTGGCGACGCTATCTCCTATATCGAGGCACACAAGAAATAATTTACGATTTTTCCAACCGGCAAACCTTAAAGCCTTAAATTTATGACAGAAAGACGAGTAGTCGTGACGGGTATCGGTACCATCAACCCGCTCGGCAATAATATTGCAGAGTTTTTTTCCAATCTCGAAAAAGGAGTTAGCGGCGCCGCGCCGATTACTCATTTTGATGCCGAGAAATTTAAGACGAAGTTCGCTTGTGAAGTAAAAAATTACGACTGGACGCAGCATTTCGACCGTAAGGAGGTGCGTAAATACGACCTCTTCACTCAGTATGCCCTCATCGCGGCCACGCAGGCTGTCGAGGATTCGGGACTCGATCTCGAGAAGGAGGACCTGGAGCAGATCGGCGTGATCTGGAGTTCCGGTATCGGAGGACTTAAGACGTTCTTCGATGAGTGTTTGGGCTACGCCGCAGGAGATGGAACTCCTCGGTTTAGCCCATTCTTTATTCCGCGCATGATCGCCGACATCGCGGCGGGCTACATCTCCATCAAATATGGTTTCATGGGCCCCAACTACTGTACGGTTTCGGCGTGCGCTTCGTCGAATCACGGTCTGATCGATTCGTTCAACGCCATCCGTTTCGGTGTGGCCGACGTGATGGTCGCCGGCGGTTCGGAGGCTGCCGTCAATGAACCCAGCGTGGGCGGTTTCAACTCCATGCAGGCTCTCTCGACGCGCAACGACGATCCGGTGCACGCTTCGCGTCCGTTCGATAAGGATCGTGACGGTTTCGTCATCGGCGAAGGCGCCGGTGCGCTGATTCTCGAAGAGTACGAGCACGCCAAGGCACGCGGTGCGAAGATTTACTGCGAGATGGTCGGCGGCGGCCGTTCTGCGGACGCATATCATTTTACCGCTCCCCATCCCGAAGGCAAAGGCGCCATGAAATCCATGCGCGACGCGATCAAGGATGCGGGTATCAAACCCGAAGATATCGACTATGTGAACGTACACGGCACTTCGACACCTGCGGGCGATCTGCCCGAGCTCAAAGCTCTGCACGGCGTGTTGGGCGATCACATCTACGATGTCAATATTTCATCGACCAAATCCATGACGGGGCACCTGTTGGGTGCTGCCGGTGCTGTCGAGGCGCTGGCCTGCATCTTTGCGATCAACAACGGTGTGATTCCCCCGACGATCAACAACGAAAACCTCGATCCCGAAATCGACCCCCGACTCAATCTGACGCTCAACAAGGCGCAGAAGCGCGATGTGAAGTGTGCGATGAGCAATACGTTCGGTTTCGGCGGTCATAACTCGACGGTTATTTTCCGTAAGATTTAACACCTCGTCCGTGCCGTGTGGAATTTCGTACGCCGTGCCGTAAGAAGAAATTACGGGCAGGATAAGGAGTATTACAGAATTATCGATGAGCTGTTCGGATTCGTTCCGCACAACATCGAACTTTACAAGCTGGCTTTGATTCACAAGTCAGCTTCTTTAGTTTTAGCCGACGGACGGCAGATCAACAATGAACGGCTCGAGTTTTTGGGCGATGCCGTGATCGAAGCCGTGACATCGGACTATCTTTATATCGAATTTCCCGACCGGCAGGAGGGATTTCTTACGCAGTTGCGCTCGAAGATCGTTTCGCGCCAGTCGCTCAATACGATCGCCCGGACGATCGGGTTGGACCGGTACGTGATCGCCAACCCGACCGGAAGCACCAACCAGAAACATATCTACGGGGATGCTTTCGAAGCGATGATCGGGGCGATCTACCTCGATCAGGGATATGAGTTCGCCAATCGATTGCTTATCAACAATATATATTACCGTTACCTGAATCTCGACAACCTGACGGACGAGGAGACGGATTTCAAAAGTCGGTTAATCGAATGGTGTCAGAAGACGCATCATACCATTGCTTTCGAAACGGTGCACGGCCGGAATTATTCGTCGAATCATCCGATATTCGACGCTACGGTCGTGATCGACGGTATCCGTGTGGGACATGGGCAGGGCGAGTCGAAGAAGGAGGCCGAACAATGTGCGGCCCACTCCGTGTCGTGTGCTATGAGTGACGAAGCGTGCGGGGATATTCTGGATAAAATCGACCGGCTCTACCGGCCGAAAGGAACCGGGGTGTCATGAGCGAGGCATCTGTAAAACTGCTTTCCCGGGGCGTTGAAACGCTGACCGATCAGGAGTTGTTAGAACTGTTGCTGGATGACGGTGATTCGGAGCGGCTTGCCGGGGCGCTGCTGTCCAGTTTCGAAGGGCGGCTCGCTGCATTGGGATATGCCGACATCGCACGGTTGCGTATGGCTGCCGGGATCGGCCTCAAACGCGCTGCCCGGATTCAGGCGGCTGTCGAATTGGGCCGGAGGGTGCTTGCTGCCAGGGAGTTGGGCCCCGATCCGATCGGTTCGAGCAACGATGTGGTCCGAATATTCAGACCCCTGCTGACGGAGATGAAGCACGAGGAGTGCTGGTGCCTGTACCTCAATACGGGCAACCGGATCGTCGAGCGGCAGCGGGTAAGCCAGGGCGGGGTGCAGGCGACGGTGGTGGATCACCGGTTGGTCATCAAACGGGCCCTCGAACTGCTGGCCACGCAGATTATCCTGGTTCACAACCATCCTTCCGGTGCTGCCTTGCCCAGCGAGCAGGATAAGATTCTCACGAAGAAAATTGCCGAGGCGGCTGCGCTGTTCGATATTCGGCTGCTCGATCACCTGATTATCGCGCGGGGCGGTGAGTACAGCTTCCGACAGAGCGGTTTGCTGCAATAGTTCCGGCTGTGACGAAGCTGTCTGCCAAATCCCCGAAATTGAAAGTTGCCCCTGTCGGAGTTTATCCGGCAGGGGCGAAAACATTAAAATCGGACGTGTTAGACAGCTTTTTGTTCTGCCGCTGCGGTCCATCGTTGCGCAGGTTGTGGGCAGGAAGAGACGGGACCATCGTAACGGGGCGTGCGACTCTTTAATCGTTGCGGGAAGAGTTGGCTGTGGATTATCGTCTTCCGGGTTCACTTTGTTTTGTCGTAGAAAGGTTTTTCTTCCGAAGGGAGAACGTAAGTTTAGACTGCCGGGAAATTTTTGCCGATCTGTGCCGTATTTCTTTTTTGAGGAAGAGCATAAGGTGAATCTTTTTTCGAATGATCGGAAACTCTGAAATAAGGACTGCAAGTCGAACGAATGGACGATTATCCCGGAGATGGGAGCGAAATGACCGGACCGGGCATCGGTAACGAAAAGCGAGGAATGGCAAGAACCTTTCCTCGCTTTTCGTTGCCGGGTGCGCACAGGCTGGCCGCAAAGTACGAATTTCTAATTTTGGAGGTCGAAGCGGCGGAATTGAATCTCGAATCGACAGACGCTCTCCCGCTCGTCGCTTCGGGTCGTGCGGGTAATGATGAGCGGTGTCGCAATTTCAGCATCGTGTGCGACTGTCTGACGCGTGTATTCGAAGGTCTGGGTCGTAACCGCGTCGTCGGAACGGGTCGTGACCGTTCGGAAAAGATCGTTGTTGAGACTGCTGAAGAAACCCAGTCCGCGCAGGATATCCGGTTCGGCAACCAGCAGCAGGACCGGGTCGCTGTTGAGGAGGGGAGTGCCTTCCAATTCGTAGATGAAATCGCTCCAAGCCGTCGTTTCATCGTAGTCGTAACCGTACTCTTGCCGGAATGTTTCCGTATTTGGCTCGTTCTCGAGCGTTCGGATGACAGCACTGCAATTATCCCAAGCCTCCAGCGGACCCCAGGGATCTTTTTCCCATTCGTATTTTTCGCAGATGGGTTCCAAAGTCAGGGAATTGTAACGCGATATGGAGGTGAGTTTGTCGGAGTTGAAGGTGCCGGTGCCGTATGTGCAATCGAAGCCGTACGTTTCTATTTCACTGCCGGAAAGTGTCGAGGTGAGTTCGTATCCTCCGCTTCGTACATCGCAGAAGTAGCCGTATAGGGTTCCGTCTGCAGTTTGCGTATAAGGTTGCTCGCCATCGATTTCCCGGGTGAAGGAGAATCGGATGCAATCGTCTCCCTCGTAGGTGAACTGCCATGTTTCGACGGGACGGAGCGTGCCGTTCTTGTCCGCTGCGGATATTTTGAAACCCGTGATACGGCACTCCTTGCTGAATTCCGCCGGAAGTTCATAAGTATATTCCATTTCAGCAATCAGACTTCCCGAAGCGTCGCGCCCGACGATCTTGTGCAGTTGCCAATACCGAACCTGTTCTCCGATGTTGGGTTCGTCCGGTTCATTGGTATCCTCTCCATCGGTTCCCGGCTGGGTGATGGTGATGAGAATCGAGTTCGTGCCGCAGGTGATTTCGATAAAGGCCGTGCGGGATTCTTCGGCGGTGTTGGGATCCGTTTCGACGCGGATGTCGTAATCGCCTGCCGCATCTCCGTGATCGGGATTTATGCGTACCCACGTCGGGGCTTCGGCGCGGGATTCGTCCGTGATGGCGGAATTCCAGGCATCGTTCGTCGAAAAGAAAATTTCCGAATTCCCTGCGGTTTGTCCTGCGGGGATCTTCTGGGAGAGCTGTCGTGTATCGGGGACCTGAATGGAGCCGAAATCTCCATGCCATTCATCCGTTGTGTCGTCGCTGCAAGCCGTAATCGCGAGGGTTGCAAACGTGAGAAGAAGAAGTTTCAATCCTTTCATTTGTGTATTTTTTGATGGTTATTCGTTCGGGTACGATGAATATGAAACAGATGTATTTGTCTTCCGCTCCGGATATTTCCGAATTTTGGCGTAAAGATAGAAAAAACGGTTCGGAGTACCTTACATTCCCATTTATTTTGTACTTTTGTTTTTCAGAAAATAGTAAATGCAAAATACGATGACTCAGGAAGAACTTTTCAAAAAACTGGTAGCCCACTGCAAGGAGTACGGCTTCATCTTTCCTTCCAGCGAAATATACGACGGACTGGGTGCCGTGTACGATTACGGGCAGAACGGCGTCGAGCTGAAGAACAATATCAAGCGTTACTGGTGGGATTCGATGGTGCGTCTTCATGAGAACATCGTCGGCCTCGATTCGGCGATCTTCATGCATCCCCGCACGTGGGAGGCTTCGGGCCATGTCGGGGCGTTCAACGACCCGTTGATCGACAACAAGGATTCGAAGAAGCGTTACCGCGCCGACGTGTTGATCGAAGAGTGGCTGGCCAAGCAGGACGACAAGATTCAGAAAGAGGTCGATAAGGCGAAGAAGCGCTTCAAGGAGAACTTCAACGAGGAGCAGTACCGCTCGACTTCGCCCCGTGTGCTGGAGATTGCCGCAGCGCGGGACTCCGTGCACAAGCGCTTTGCCGACGCGTTGAACGCCAACGATCTGGAAGAGCTGCGGCGGATCATCCTCGACTGCGAGATCGTCTGCCCGATTTCGGGTACGCGCAACTGGACCGAGGTGCGGCAGTTCAACCTGATGTTCTCGACCCAGATGGGATCGACGGCCGAAGGCGCCAATACGATTTACCTGCGGCCCGAAACGGCGCAGGGTATCTTCGTTAATTTCCTGAACGTGCAGAAGACCGGCCGCATGAAGCTGCCGTTCGGCATTGCCCAGATCGGCAAGGCGTTCCGCAACGAGATCGTGGCGCGGCAGTTCATCTTCCGCATGCGTGAGTTCGAACAGATGGAGATGCAGTTCTTCGTCCGCCCGGGCGAGGAGATGCGGTGGTGGGCCGAATGGCGCGATACGCGTATGAAATGGCATCGGGCGCTCGGTTTCGGGGCGGATAACTACCGTTTCCACGACCACGACAAGCTGGCCCATTACGCCAATGCCGCGACCGATATCGAGTACAATTTCCCGTTCGGGTTTAAGGAGGTGGAGGGCATCCACTCCCGCACGGATTTCGACCTGTCGAACCACCAGAAATTTTCGGGCAAGAAGATCCAGTATTTCGACTCCGAAACAGGCGAAAGTTATGTGCCTTACGTCGTGGAAACCTCGATCGGCGTGGACCGTATGTTCCTGCAGGTGATGTCGGCGGCTTATACCGAGGAGAAGCTCGAAAACGGCGAAGAGCGCGTCGTGCTGCGGATTCCTGCAGCTCTCGCTCCGACGAAGGTGGCCGTGTTGCCTTTGGTGAAGAAGGACGGCATGCCCGAAGTGGCGCAGCGGATCGTCGATCTGTTGAAGTATGATTTCAACGTCGTGTATGACGAGAAGGATTCGGTGGGCAAGCGTTACCGCCGGCAGGATGCGATCGGTACGCCGCTGTGCGTGACCGTCGATGGCCAGACCCTCGAGGATAATACCGTGACGGTGCGCCACCGCGATACGATGCAGCAGGAGCGCGTGGCGATCGATGCCCTCTTCGGACTGGTCGATGCGGAGTGCTCGCTGCGCAGCCTCCTCAAGAAATTGAATGTCTGACAGGGCTGTATGCGGGTTTCGCGCGGGTGTGTCGGACGGCGAGTACAGTGTGCTTTGTATCGGGGATGTCCGTGAGGGTGTGTGGGCCGGTGTTGTTCGAGCTATTGGATAAGGTAAGATCGTGGGACGTATTTTGGCCATAGATTATGGAACGAAGCGCACGGGAATCGCCGTGAGCGATCCCTTGCGGATCATTGCCGGAGGGCTCGAAACCGTCGAAACCAAAGGGTTGGAACGCTGGTTGGCGCAATATTTCGCGGCGAATGACGTTTCGACCATAGTGATCGGAAAGCCGATGCAAATGAGTGGCGCTCCGTCCGAAACGTGGCGTTACGTGGAACCGTTGGCGGCCCGCCTGCGCAGGGCCTATCCCGACAAGGAGGTGGTGTTTTACGACGAGCGTTTCACCTCGGTCATCGCTCACCGCACGATGCTCGAGAGCGGTATGGGCAAGATGGCCCGCCGGGACAAGGCGCTTGTGGACAAGATATCGGCGACCATTATCCTGCAAGGATATATGGAGAGCCGAAGTTAGTTTTCCGGCTGCGGCCGGGTTAAAAATGGAAAAAAGTTATGATTTATCCGATAGTTGTTTTCGGGGCGCCGGTACTGCGCGAAAAATGCCGGGAGATCGGACCCGACTATCCCGAAGTTAAAAAGTTGATCGAGGATATGTTCCTCACGCTCGAGGAGGCCGAGGGCGTAGGGCTTGCGGCTCCCCAGATCGGTAAAAGCATCCGCCTGTTCATCGTGGACTGCACGCCTTGGGGCGAAGATCATCCCGAACTGGCCGATTATCGGCGTGCGTTCATCAATCCCGAAATTTACGAAGTTTCCGAGGAGACGAAACTCTACGAAGAGGGATGTCTTTCGCTGCCGGGATTGCACGAGAGCGTGCGGCGTTCGCTTGCGATCCGGATGCGCTATCTGGACGAGAATTTCGAGCCGCACGACGAAGAGTTCACCGGGCTGCCTGCCTGGGTGATCCAGCACGAATATGACCATCTGGAAGGAGTCGTCTTCACGGATCGCCTGTCTCCGTTGCGCAGAAATCTGATTAAGAGTAAGTTGATGAGCTTGACGAAGGGGCGTTACAAATGCTCGTACAAGACTAAATAGGGATAGTCATTTAATTCCTTCAATTTGAATTAACCAGCAGACTTTCCCTTATTTTTCCGATCATACTCATCGTTTTTTATATCA
>ERZ772879.58-NODE-58-length-85571-cov-6.029199_pt1 | contig 85571 bp, 83 predicted proteins | sample MGYA00580582_ERZ772879 | MGnify/ENA primary metagenome ERZ772879 (study PRJEB29015, sample SAMEA2737682) | human gut metagenome | biome: human gut; feature: human-associated habitat; material: faeces | place: China | collected 2012 ... | reverse complement strand
CACCACAAATGCCCATTTCTCGGAACTTAACGCATTATTATTAAATACTTTTCATAAATGATTATCGACTATGCAAAATATAATGAATGCCTTTTTAGCTTGCGTACCTTTAGTAATAATGATAAACTTCTAATTATTGAGTACAGAAAGGGTGGTCGTCATCATGATGAACGATTTTATTAACGCAAATCAATTTGTTGGTATGACAACCACCACCTCAACCACCATTTTCGCTGGTTGGGATATTTAATGTGCTGTTAACAAACGATATTAACAGACCGTCCAACCAGTTCGACACCCTATCGCGGTGCGTGTTCGGTTGGACGGTCTTTTTGTATACACAGAGGAGAACAGGAATATGGCAGATAAAAAACCAGAGGAAGTGCAGCTTAAGCGCTCCCTGACGTCAAATCAAATGCAGATGATCGCCCTTGGTGGCACAATCGGAGTCGGACTCTTTATGGGATCAACTTCTACCATTAAGTGGACCGGACCTTCAGTATTGCTAGCCTACGCGTTCGTCGGGTTGCTTCTTTACCTGGTGATGCGTGCCTTGGGTGAGATGATTTTCATCAACCCAACGACTGGTTCATTTGCCGATTATGCAACCAATTACATTCACCCCTTGGCTGGTTACCTAACAAAGTGGAGTAACGTCTTCCAATATATCGTGGTTGGTATTAGTGAAGTCATTGCCGTTAGTACGTATCTGAATTATTGGTGGCCTAACCTACCTGGTTGGATTTCGGGTGTCGTCGTCATCGCGACTTTGACGCTGGCCAACCTCGCTTCGGCCAAAGCGTACGGTACGATGGAGTTCTACTTTGCCATGATCAAGGTGGTGACGATTATTTTGATGATTGTCATTGGTGTAATGGTCATCTTCCTTGGTCTAGGTAATCACTGGCACGCAATTGGTCTTTCAAATCTTTGGTCACACGGCGGTTTCTTTACCGGCGGTGTAAAGGGATTCATCTTCTCACTTTCAATTATTGTTGGTTCATATCAAGGAATCGAAGTGCTTGGTATCACCGCTGGTGAAGCAGCTGACCCACGCAACGCCATCGTTAAGTCAGTTAAGTCAGTTGTTTGGCGTATCTTGATTTTCTACATCGGTGCCATCTTCGTTATCGTGACGATTTACCCTTGGAACCAATTGGCTGCCGTCGGGTCACCATTCGTTGAGACGTTCTCAAAGGTTGGTATCGCCGGAGCTGCTGGAATCATTAACTTTGTTGTGTTGACGGCTGCCATGTCAGGTGCCAACTCTGGTATCTACAGTTCAAGCCGTATGTTGTACAAGTTGTCTCGTGACAAGGAAACGTCAGGCATCTTCCAAAAGTTGTCATCACACCAAGTCCCTTACGTTTCAATCTTGGGAATTTCAGGTGGTATCTTGCTTGGTTTGATTTTGAACACTGTGCTATCAATCTACAGCAAGTCTACGGCTAACATCTTCGTACTTGTTTATAGCTCAAGTGTGTTGCCTGGTATGGTGCCTTGGTTCGTTATTTTGTGGTCAGAATTGTCATTCCGCCGTTCGAACAAAGAACTGCTAAAGGATCACCCATTCAAAATGCCGCTTTATCCACTATCAAATTACTTTGCCATCTTCGCTTTGTTGCTAATCGTTGTCTTCATGTTTATCAATCCTGAGACGCGTATCTCAGTTATGATTGGTGCCGGATTCTTGATTTTGCTATCAATTTTCTTCTTCGCTACGAATAAGCACAAGCAAGTTGCTGAATAACTAAAAACAACGCCTTACACACGTAAGGCGTTGTTTTTTTAATACCCGTTAACCACTGTCCAAGTTAACGTAGTCTGGTAGCTACCAGGCATGAAATTATTACCGTTAGCATACAGTCTCAAGCCATCATTTTTCTGCCAACTAATGGCTGACAACGCTTGACCTGCGTTTGTTTGGCCAATCTGTACCCCGTCATTATCCAACGTTGTGAAATTACCATTCTCATAGTAACGCAACTTCGATGGTAAGACGGCATTGATATTATCCGTCATCTTGAACGGTGCATCTTGGCTAACAAATACCTTGAGCGCTGATTTGTCACGACGTGTATCTTTCACATCAACAACTGTATTTGGTGCATTCGTTGCATCTGTGCGATCGAACACCTGATCCGTATTCACAAACGGATGCGCACCATAATCAATGTTCTTCGGCGTGAATTTGAGCATATTGTCGGTGTAGTTTATCGTCATGCTCGTTCCGTCAGTCGTAAACTTAGTCCCGTCCGGGTTATTGCCGGTCACAAATGGCAGCGTGTCAAAGGAAAGTTGTTTACCACCGGCATCCCCAATTGTCACATCAGCAGTAAATTCAAGACTTCCCGGACCAACAAAGTTAACGTTATTAACGAGCACGACATCCGTGGTACCTTGATGAGTTACCGTATAATCGGTCCCAGCTGTGAGCGTCTTGTCGCCCAGCTTCACCTGATTAAATACCGTACCCGCTGGCACTTCGAAGCGGTAGACACCATTCGTCATTGATGATGCCTCAGCCGTATTTTTAATATCCGTCACATACCGAACTTGATCACCCGGCAAAACACTGTTAATAGTTGTGTTGGCTGCATTATGATCATCCGGATACGTCGTATTAAACAACTGATTTTGAATGGTTAACTTAACCGGATTTGCATTTTCCTGCTTCTGAACATTCACAATCGCGTCATTTGACAACAAAGTCGTCGGTGACACGTAGTAATTTGAGCCGGTTGCCAAAGCGGTATTACGCAAGGCAACATCCTCATTCACCGTCACCTTGGTTTGAACCGTCTTCGTTACCCGACCATCCACCGGAACATCACCAACCGATAGTTGAATGTGTTTTTGTCCATCCAGCGTCGTAATGCCATCTGGTAAATCATCATTGATTTCAACATTTTCCCAGGTATTTCCAAGTCCATTCAACTTTGAATTTTCAACCACAAATTGATACTCTAACGTATCACCAACTTTTGCAGTTGTACTATCTTTAAACTCAGTCTCACCAGCCGTTACATTGCGAACCAGCTTCGTTAAATTAGGTTGCTGAATAACTTCCGTATAAGCAACGGCACCAATCATTGATTCAGCTCCAGTTGAACCACTGAATCCCCAGTAGACATTGCCATTACCAAATTGCGATAGTTTTACCGTGTGATCACCCACAGGTTGACCATCAAACGTCGTATTCATCGTCCCTTGACCAGTCGATGTATTCGGCGTCCATGTAATAACAACAGAGTGCCATTTCGCATCATTCATATTAGCCTTAAAAGGCGAATAGTGCTTCATATACTTCTTACCGCCTCCAAAGAAGCCAGTACTACCATACTCATCAGGGTGGACGTATGCGACGTGACCTGACCGCCCAAGTTGATTAACAACTTGCGAATCACTATAGTCCGCGTTGGGATAGGGGTCAAATTCCACACTCAGGGCATTGCGAATATAACCACTGTAAGTGCTATTACGAATCGTTCCATAGACACCCAGACTTTCACCGTTCTGACCAAGCGCAGTTGGCCCCTGACCTTGCAAGGTGAACGTTAGTCCATCGGCATCTCCTGCCATATAGATATAGAACTTGGTCTGAAAGGGCTTATTAATATTGACGGGATTTTTATACCACATGGTTTCATAGGTACTTTTTGTCCCGTCAGAAATGATTTGCATGTTGCGATACTGATCATCCTGTTTCGGCGTGTAACCATTGATATAAAAATTTCCAGCCACGTTCGGACCTGATGACGGTGGTGCCGGCACAACACCTGCTGCCTTAACATCGTTAGACTGCGTATCCGTTAGCCCCGGCGCTAGTCCTACCGGCACACCAACGAACCCCAGCAACACAGCAGCCAACATCATCATCGTTCGCAGCCGACCATGTTTATGCTCCATCACGGTTCCTCCTTTTCACTAAGTAATACCCACCACCAGCAAGACCAGTCACGAGTAGCCCGCCACCCCAATAATAAGGCGTCCAATTATGCTTTTCGGGTTTATCCGTCGTGCCCGGCGATGGTTTTGTATTATTAAACGCTACCGTTTTTTCTTGATCATCCTTTTTAAACGTCACAGTTGCTTTGGTAAACGCATCTGGACGGCCATCTACTGGCAAAAACAGCTTAAATGGCGACTTCGGCGCGATTGTAATTGGCTGCAACGTCTTTTCAGCAACTTTCTTGTTGTGGTTATATAGCGTCAACGTTGCCTGAACCCCAGTCAACAACTGCGCTGTATCATTGTCGAATTTAAATTCGTAACCTCGCTTAGTTGTCGTGAAAACATCAGCCACATTCGTGACATCAAGACCGCTTACGGCCGTCGTTTCAGTTTCACTTGTCGCCATCACGATACTAGTAATGAGTGAGATATTATTTTTAATATCATTCTTTGATGCCTGGGCTAACTCTGTCACACGCAAACCGCCAATTTTCACCCCGTCAAATGGTTCTTGATTCGTTTTTAAATGAAACGTGATACGTTTCGTTTCATTTGGTGCGATGGTCCCCGTTTGTTTTGGTTTATCAGTCAACTTACGAATACCTTGACGCTTGTCAGTATCACGATATACTAGTTGCCCATTCTGATTTGTATAGGCATCTTCTATCTCCGCTTGATAGCGGCGCTTTTCAGTCCCCGTATTCGTGATATCAGCTTCAACAGTGTAGTCATGGTCCGCTTCATAGTGAAAACTATAAATATTCGGCTTTGCTTGCGACGCTGATTCGCTAATGACAGGCGTGACGGTTAAATCCTGACCTTTCAGCGTTGTCGCCGACACATTAGTCCCCAGTAACAATCCCAATAAACAGCTAAGGCTCAGAATCCCCCATTTCTTCATCGCTACTGTCATTTTTCTTGCTTTTTATCGCGAGTCAAATACCAGGCATAACCCATTGACCCAATTAAAATCACAACCAACGTCGAAACGCCGCCCTTCATCATGGCGCTCGTCTCTGGCAATTGTGTTTGTTCAACGATGACAGTTGGTCGATTACTGTTGCTTAAATCATCTTCAGAGCTTTGTGTTTGACTCTGATCGGCTGTTTTATTTTTTACACCAACACCGGCATCTGAATGACCATACGTTTCTGCATGAATCGTATTAACTGGTGCCGCCAACAGCGCTAGTGATAGCAACCCTGACAATAGCATCCCCACTTTTTTACGCATCATTCCTCCTCCTTTAAAACTTAACTTGCTTGATTCTGTTCCGCCTTCTTTTTACGGTGGATGTAGTACCAAATTGCCAAAATCAAAATAATCAAAATAACGGCCAAGATAATCCACTTAATCCATGGGTTGTAGTGATCATTAATCACAACTGCATCTGCAATATCAACCGTAAAGTCCTTCTCTAACGTCCAATGGTGGCCATCAGCTGTTTGTACTTCGGCTTTGTAGTGATAGTCTCCAGGCTTAATCGTCTTTTTGTCCCAATTATTGGTAAATTTGAAACTAGAATTTGGCGCCATGCTCAACCCAGTTTCCGTCGTCTTACCCATCACTTTGCCATCATCTTTAGTCGTAATCGTGGCGTTCACCGTCATATCACTGATAATGGCTGGCTTGATATTCTTGTAAACCGACTTCACCTCAATATCTGTGCCAACACGACCGGCTTTAATTTCACCCAACTTCAAATCAGGCTCAGCTGTTTTGTCTTCTTCTTTCAAAACAACCGACATCGTGTAAGCAAACTTATTCTTTACGCTCACACCTTTGTGGGTTAATGGATTTTCTTCAGTCGCTGACTTTACTAATAAACCACCTACCACAACACCTTCAAACGGCTTCTTTGGTGTCGTAAACGTAAACGGCACTTCCACAATTTCGTTAGCGGGAATCGTGACGGTCTTTTTGTGATCCGCCTTGCGAACAATATTGCGGAACTTCACCGGTGCCGTAGTCGTTTTAGGTGCTTTTACACGATCAATCGACAAAACGCCCGAATCAGCCGTGTATGATGTCGTTGGCTGAATCGTTACTTTTTGATCTTCCTTAGATAAATTAGCGATCTTAAGTTTGATGGTTTCTTTTTGACCAGGTGTTACCTTTAAATTAAAAATACCGTTCTGCGCAATTTGGTTTTCTGGATATACCGGCGCAATCGCTATTTCTGATGTCCCGGTTGCATGAGCGGTTACCGCACTAAACGGGAACACAAGCAACATTGCTAACACCATAAATAGCGGCTTCAATAAACGCTTAAACGTCATTGTCATGATGGTTATTTTTCTCCCTCTGTATCAGTTTCACCCCTAAATAAACAAAAGGACCCTTATTCAGGGTCCCTAAAAAGATGCGAAGTTTTAGTTTACCGAAGCATTAGGCGTTGCGTTTAGTGTCCATGTAATAGGCGCATCGTATTGACCGGCTGGTACGTTAGCACCCATGTCCAATGATGCCGTGTTAGCCTTGTTGTAGTAAACACTCGTGCTTCCGTAACCCGTACCTTGTGCTGATTGCATGACACGGTGTTGCGTCTTGTCACCTGAAACAAGCTTTGGTTGGTACAAGCTTGGCATCTTACCTGACGTGTTCTCACCTGAAGTTTGCTTCAAGTTGATTGCCCAGTCAGAAAGGTTTGCAACGGCAGTACCGTCAACGTTAGCAAAATCACCCAACGTTGCCGTCAATTGCCAAGGCATTGTCGTCGTTGTCGTTGAACCCTCTTCACCTGAAGTTGACGTACGTGAATCCGTAACCTTCAAAAGTCCTGAATCGTTTCCGTCGTCAGAAATCAAACCTTGGTTGTTAATCAATGGCAAGTTCTTGTTTGCCGTCTTTGATTGCGCCGTCAAACCGAAGTTCATGTCAGGCACAGCATCCAAAGTCAAGAATCCTTCTTCAACCTTTACCGTGGCATCTGAGTTACCTGATACAGATCCGTTTGCATCGTTCTTAGTTGTGCTTGTAGCTGCTGGCAAAGTTGAATCAGCGTTTGCAACAACTCCAGTAGTTCCCACTACAGCTGCCAAAACGGCAGCACTAGCCAAAATTGACTTGTATGACATAGTTCCTCACCTCAAAAATCTTATTTGTAACTTAAGTACAAGATGATATTACCTAAATTACTTACATTAAGTTGGCGCCGTTTTTACCAAAACCGAAATTTTCCACTAAGCAATTCATACCGTTAACCACTATATATAGGAAAAAGGCAATCGTGAACAAATCACAATCGCCTTTTCAAATTACTGCTTATTCTTGTAGTAAAGGTAAACCGGCACGCCGACACCCACGAAGATGAATGAAATCAAGACCATCGTAAAGCTTGAGATCAATGTGTTTACCAAAATGAACAATGCGCCCAAGATGGCAACCAATGGGATGAATGGGAATAGCGGTACGCTAAACACTTCCGGATCCTTTTCTAAACCAGCCTTCTTATTACGGGCACGCAAGATGAAAATACCAAAGAACGTCGCCGTGTAGAACAACCAGATAACAAACACAGCCATGTCTGACAACCAGTCAGCCTTTGATGTGAACATCAATGCACCAGCCAATACAGCCGTCGTCCAAAGTGCGCCAACCGGTGCTTGCGCCTTGTTCAACGTGCCCAAGAACTTAGGCAACACACCATCATGTGACATGGCATAAACCATTCGAGGGAATGCTAGCATCTTACCATTCAACGTTCCGGCCATTGAGACCAAGATACCAACTGACAACAAGCGACCACCTAACTCACCGAACGCTGACTTAGCCACTTCGAATGTGACGTTGTTGCCCAACTTCACGATTTGATCAGCTGGCATTGCACGGTAAACACCGTATGACACACCAACGTAGGCAATCATAACAATCAAGACACCCCAAATGATTGAACGTGGAATGTTACGACGTGGGTCCTTCAACTCACCACCCAAGTTCGTCAACGTTGCCCAACCATCGTACGCAAACAACGTTGCCAACACAGCCATTCCAAAGTTACCGGTTGCCGTTGATGACAATTGTGAAACCGTTTGGCCCAACGCATCAGCCTTACCGAAGAACAAACCGAACACCATCAACACGGCAATCGGAATCAACTTAATACTTGTTGTTGCGACTTGGAACATTGAGGCAATGCGATTATCCAATGAGTTCATCGCCGTCACTAATACCAACGCTGCCAAACCAATCCAGACGACGCTGCTCTCTGGTAACCCAAAGAAATTCGCAAACAAGTAGGCAAAGTAAGCTGAGATTGAGGCCACAATAGCTGGTGCATAGACAACAACCTGCGTCCAGCCCGTCAAGAAGCCCCAAAACTTACCATAAAGCTTTTCCATGTAGATGTAGATACCACCCGTTTGCGGGATGTGTGCCCCGATTTCAGAAATCGTCAAACCGGCTGCCAACGTTACCACACCACCAGCAATCCAGGCCCACAAAGCACCCGTTGTGCTACCAGCGGTCTCCAAAACTTGCCCTTGCTTGAAGAAAATACCTGATCCAATAACCGTTCCGATAACGATTGAAATACCCGTCCAAACACCCATTGAGCGTTTCAAATGTCGTTCATTGCCTACCATAATGTCTACCTCATCTTTCCTTAAAGCCCCTACTAAGTATACAAAAAAGCCACCCAACCCCTGGTATGCCTATACGGTCTGTGTATAGGGGTACCAACATGGTTGAGTGGCTTTGTGAAATACAATTATTATTGCACGTCAAAGTTACTCAACCACAAACGGGTGGTTGAGTCAGAGGACGTCGTCATGATCATAGCTGTGCTAATTCGATTATTCATAGGTCTGCCCTCCTTTTGGCGTTTTTAGTATGGTTAGAACTTTATCATCTAGGTATAGGGTTTGTCTAGCCTTTTCTCATTTTATTTACATTTTTAGTTTTTACAGTTTTTGGAATTTATATAACTTGATGTTTCGCCACTGGCGGTTGGTTGGGCTGGCACGACACTAACCACAAAAAAATCCATCATCCGCAACCAAACGAATGATGGATTAAAGCTTATTTATTAACCGGCCATTGTAACCAAGATACCACCTAGCATAACAAAAATCGCACCGATTCCAATTCCGATGATTTGGCGCTTCGTCTTGCGCTCCTTCAAGATGATGATGGCTCCCATCGTTGAAACGATGATTCCCATTTGTGACAACGTTGATGCCTTGGCTTGTCCAACTGCTGGATTCAACACTGCCAAACGGATCATCACTTCACCAGTCCCCCACATCACACCGGCGATTCCGTTCTTAGCCGTTTCCTTCGTCAACAATGGCAAGCTCAAGTTTCCACCGTTAAAGATGATAATACCGAAGACCAACGCACCGATTGTTTGTCCAATCGCAATTGGCAATGATAATGCCATTGTGTTGTGCAACGTACCCGTGTTTACGTGAACCAAATCAAGAATAGCAACCGTCTTCGGAATCATGAAGTAAATCATGTAGGCAAAGACGGAGATAGCTGTTAGACGAACACCGTCTTTGTTCAAGTTAGATGGCTTACCTGAAATCAAGAACACACCAATAATTACTGAGGCAATGGCCAACAAACCAATTGTCCATTGGTGTGCGCCCGTCCATTCTCCAAACACGGCTGCACCGACCAAGGCATTCACAGCAATTTGTCCGGCAGTGTTCAAACCTGACGCTTGTGATACACCCATCTTCTTAAAGGCGGCTAGTTGGAAACTCGTTCCAGCTGCCCAGGCAATTCCTGAAAGGACGTACGTCAACCCTGCCATACTAAAGACAACTGATGTGGTTGGTGCTTCAACGTATGCGTACACGCCAACAACAATTGAGAATACTAGTGATCCAAGTGCACCACCTAAAATTTGATTTGCGACACGGCCACCAGCCCAGCCGTTCACAATTCCCATCGCACCCCACAAAACCGCAGGAATCAAAGCAAGCATAATTGACATGTACCAATTCTCTCTTTCAATCTCTTAATCAATGTAAATTACTATAGCACCGTGCATTAACCGCGCGAATTAAAAAGGGAACAAAATAGACCAATTGTCAAATTGGCGTATACCATTTCTGACAATTGGTCTAGTTTTTTTATTATTGAATTGCTTCTGAACCTGCATCCTTAGGCAGCGTCAAAATCTCCAACATTGGTATGATGGCGAATACACCCAGGACAACGAAGCCCCATGAGTACGCGCCTTGCAATGAGAAATGCGTTTGGAACAAGTGAATAATCGCCGTAATCAATGAAATACCCAATCCTTGTCCCATACTTTGCGTAACCGCTGTTAACGTATTGGCACCGTTACGGTCTTCTGGCGCGATTTCAGTGAATTGCAATCCGTTATATGACGTAAACGCCAATGAACGGCCGACACCAGAAATCAAAGCCAACAACATAATCCAAACAGCTGGTGACGTTGGACGAACCAACGCCAAAGCAAATGAACTTAAAGCTAACATCGAGAACGAGGCAACCAATGCACCGCGGAAGCCCATCTTGCGAATAATTGGATTCGTGAATGGCTTGATCCCAATATTACCCACGAAGATAAACAACACATACCAACCTGCACGCGCAGCCGTCCAGCCAAATACCGTTTGGAGCAAGACCGTCAAAACATATGGCAAACTAGCAATCGTCACTTGGAAGATGGTCCCACCAGTTTGGAAAACACGGAACGTCGGTACCTTCATGGCATCAACTGAGAATAATGGATTCTCAGCCTTACGCAAGTGGAAGAAGACATTCACACCTAACAAGATACCAATGACTACCAGAATCAATCCGTACCAAACAACTGCACCAGTACGAGCGACCATCTCTGCCCCCGCCAACAAAGCAACCGATGCCAAGGCCAACTCAATGAAACCACGCACGTCAAAGGCACGTGCTTGCTTAACCTCATCCTTTGGCAATAAATGCAACCCGATCAAAAAGGCGATAATACCGATTGGCAAATTAATCAAGAAAATCCAGTGCCAAGTGAAGTATGTGACGAACATACCACCAATCACCGGTGCCAATGCCGGTGCGACCAATGATGGCCACACTAGATAACTAATCATACGGAGTAGCTGATTAGCTGGCGTCTTTTCCAACACAATCAAACGTGCCGTTGGCGTCATCATGGCACCAGCGATTCCTTGAATTACGCGCATCGTTAATAGCACAGCGAAATTTGGCGCTAAAGCACTACCCAAAGAACTAACCGTAAACAGTGCCACAGCTAACAACCAAATGCGCTTGTTGCCCAAACGTTGCGCAATCCAACCACTCAATGGAATAAACACGGCAACTGCAATCATATATGTACTTACCAACAAACTAATTGTGGCAGCAGACACATTAAAGTTCTGCGCCATTTTTGGCAATGCCGTCGTGACGATTGTACCGTCCATGACATCCATAAATAAACTAGCCGCCATCAATAAGGCAACTTTTATTTCTCTACTCATTTTCCCACCTTTGATCCTATATTTTCTCAATCTGATTGTTCCATGTGAAACAATCGGTCGGATATCTCTATCACAGCAGCTGTCGGTCTAAAACATCTGACATTCCCAGTCTGCTTTATGTATCTCTCCCTTATACAAGAGACAAAACTACGAGAAACTATGCTACGCCTTTTAATTACACCGCGCAAGAAATAGTGTCATACAACATTTTTAAAATTGATTAAACACATAATTTAACAAATCACCGACAAAGCGCTACACTAATAAACGTAGACATACACGCCGGGCCAAACACCTGACGCGCAATTGATGTGCAGGAGGTAATGGAATTATGTCACAAAAGAATAAGTTGAAGAAGTTGTTGGAAAAGAAGGGGATTGAGTCAATTAACGTTGACGGTACACCAACACCTGTTCAAAGTGCCAAGGAGCTTGATTTGATTGAAGCTGCCAAGGCAAACGGCATTATGTAATTCTGACAATGCAAAATAGGACGCACAACCAAATGGTTGTGCGTCCTATTTTTTAATCGTGCGCGATACGCGCTTGTGCTGCAGCGGCAATGGCTGACACGATATCATCAATAAATGTGTTCACGCGGCCACCACGGTGTTGTTCGTCGTTCAAGCGACCAACAATACCTGGCTTCATACGATCGAGGTAACCAAAGTTCGTCCATGAAATTGTGCCGTACACACCCAAAATAGACATCACAAGTTGTTCATCAATACCATATGTTCCGTGGTCGCGGTCGATGCGACTTTGCAATGGTTGTGGCAATTGCTTCGCTTCTGCCAAATCATCGATGGCTAGACCAGTCATAACCGCATCTTGCACTTCAGTCTTGTGCAAAACGTGTTGGACTGAATCAATCGCATCATCCATCGTCAAATCAGGAATAATCGCACGTTGTCCAAACAAGACTAACTCTGCAATATCCTTCAACTCAACACCACGCGCATTAAGCATCGCAACAACATCTTCGTAATAATCACGTTCTGTAAATAACATAATAATAAATCCCTCTACCCGTATTGTAACAACAGGCGATTGTTTCACATGAAACAATCGCCTGATTTTAATCTTTAATTAAAAGGTAAATACCGTCTTACCTGCCAATGAGGCTTGGCGAGCTGCTGCATGTGCTTCACGCAATGCTTCAACTGAGAATGGCTTAATATCCCCAACCTTAACCACAATCTTACCAGCAGCCATGTCATCCAACAACGCTGCCAAGTTTGGACGCTTACCATTTTGATAAGTGTGAACCGCGTCAATATCAAACTTGCTAATTGCGTCTTCATCAAAACCAGTCAAGTTACGCAACTTACCGCCTTGCTTCAACACCTTTGCTGATTGAATGGCAACATCCCCACCAATTGTATCCAACACAGCATCAAAGTCTGACAAGTCATTCTCATAAGCCGTGTGGTAGTCAACAGGCGTTACATCCCCCAATGACTTTAGATAGTCAAAGTCAGCTGGCTTGGCCGTCGCATAGACAATTGCACCACGGTTCAAGGCTGCTTGAATGGCAACTGAGCCAACACTACCAGCACCACCTTGAATCAAAACCTTTTGACCAGGTTGCACATCCAAATCATCCGTAATCATTTGGTAGCCAGTTGCCGCACCGACAACAGCAGCAACTGCGTGGACATCATCAACACCATCTGGCACCTTAGCAACTGCAGATTGACCAACCGGAACTTCTTCGGCATACGTTTGGTGGTGACGCGTTGCAGCAACACGATCGCCAACCTTAAAGTCAGTTACTTCTTCCCCAACTGCGATAACTTCACCAACAACACTTGAACCAGGAATCAACGGTAGCTTGTCTGCCTCACCCATCAACCCTTGTACAAACTTCACATCATAAGGATCAATTGCAGTTGCATGATTCTTAATCAATACTTGCTTCTTCAAAATCTTAGGCGTGTCGACTTCAACTTCCTCAAGTACATCAACATCCCCAAATTCCTTAATTTGTACTGCCTTCATGATGAAATCCCTCCTTGGTTTGACCAATCTTGATTTGTTGATTTTATTTTAGCCTCTTTCGTCACGAGTGTGCAAAATAAAGGCATTATTTTTGTCCTGAAAACAAAAATGCGTATCGTCACACGGACGATACGCATTTTAATGATTGATTATTAGTCTTCTTCAGAACCCAAACCAAACTTAGCAACTACGGCTGCCAAAGCGGCACCAACCAATGGACCTACGATGTAGGCACCGATGTTAGTCAATGCAGCTGATGAACCGAAGATTGCAAGGAAGGCAGCAGGTGCCAATGAACGAGCAGGGTTCAATGATGCACCAGTTGCTTGCAAACCAAGCATAATCAATGCAGCCAACGTCAAACCAATGACGAATGGTGCAACTGATGAGATAGCTGCGTTCTTCTTAGCAGTAACCATCAAGACTACCAAGACAAAGATGAACGTCAAGAATGCTTCGATCAATGAAGCTGACAAGAATGAAATTGGTGACGTAAAGTTCGTTTGACCAAATCCAACTTGCTTAATCGTTGCTGCTGGAGCACCGAAAGCCTTCATGAATCCCAAAACAACGGCTGAACCTGCAAAGGCACCGATGATTTGTGAAACAACGTAACCCAAGAAATCCATCCATGAGATGCGACCGTTAATGGCAGCAGCAAATGAAACAGCTGAGTTAAAGTGACCACCTGAGATTGAACCAAAGGCGTATGCTCCGGCTACAACAGCCAAACCAAAGGCCAAAGCAACTGGCAATGGACCAGCTTGAGTTCCGACGAAGACAACAACGCCAGTTCCCATGGCAACCAACATCAACGTTCCGAAGAACTCGGCAAGATACTTGCGCATGTTTTCCATGATAAAAAACTCCCTTAATTTACATTTGTACGATAACCGTACGAGATTAATAATTTCTGTCCCTACTATATAACACAACCAGTCTTAAATTCAGCTTTAAGGTTTGGCATTAAAAGAATTTTAAGTTTAACGACCAATAATTTTGCTTGCTGCGCGGTCTAGTGCAAGCCAAACATTCATGGCATTTGCCTTAAATTGCTCAATGTAGCTAGGTTGTTCATCTTCCGGCTTTGCTTCACCTTCATAGGCGTTCCCAATACCGAATACTTGTAGGGCGCGGAAATCCTCATCCCAACGAACCGTAAAGTAATTACCTTCCATGCGCTCATCGATAATGTCTTGGAAACCTAGCTTTAGTGCTTCCTTAATCACATCATCTTCACTAACTGGGAAGCCACGCGCTGCCATCAAAGCAACACGGTCAGCCACTTGCGTCATATCTTCTGGGATTGATCCTTCATTCATTATGAATAGTCCTTCTTTCCTTCACTTACTTTGTGTCAATCTAAACACGCTCCTTAAGACATTTTAGCAGTGACTTGCGATATAATAAACTGTGAACGTCCTAATCGACGTTTTTGCTATTATACCTATTAAATTAAGGAGGTTACTTTTCATGGTTGAAGCAGTAACCGCACAAGACATGCAACGATTCGATCGTTACACGATTGAAGAAATTGGTGTGCCCTCATTAGTTTTGATGGAGCGCGCCGCAATGTCTGTGATTGATGTTCTCGCAGCTGGGTCATTCGACTTGGCTAACGTCCTCGTCATCGCCGGTTTGGGTAACAACGGTGGTGATGGTGTCGCTATTGCTCGTATGTTGACCCAAAAAGGTGTCAACGTTGACCTACTTATCCTAGGTGACGAACACCGCGCGACGGCTAACACAGCTACCCAATTGAAGATTGCGCGCGGATACGGCATTGAAACACAAAATCGTGTCCGTGATTTCCGTAATTACACGGTTATCGTCGATGCTTTGTTTGGAATTGGCCTTTCTAAGCCCGTTCCAAGCAAACTTGGTGATATTATTAAACGAGTGAATGCCGCAAACATTCCAGTGGTCTCAGTTGATGTGCCATCTGGCTTGCACGCGACAACGGGAGAAATCCTTGGCTCTGCCATTCGTGCCACAGCAACGGTAACCTTTGCCTACCCAAAGCAAGGGTTGCTACAAAACGAAGGTTTGAAGCGTGCCGGTAACATCTACGTGAAGGATATCGGTATCTATTCACCCGAAGAATTAGCAGCATTTAAGCAGGAAGAGAGTGAGAACTAATGAATATTGCATTGGTCGGAGCTGGTCCTCGAAACTTGACGTTGGTTGAGCGCTTGATGGCGCACGCCAAGAAGACGACTGACCCCGTAGACATTACGTTATACGACCCATTCCCAATCGGAGGTCGTGTTTGGAATCCAGATCAAGATCCAACATTTTTGATGAACACTGTGACGCAACAATTGACGTTGTTCACAGATCCATCAGTTCCTAACCATGCATCTACTGCCCTATACGGACCTAACTTCTACGAGTGGGCTGTAACTTACGGTAAGGAATATGTTAAGATGCACAACTTCGAAAACGAAGCTTACTTCTTGGACGAGTTGACGCGTATTAACCCTAACCGTTTCACTTCACGTGCCTTGTTTGGTGTGTACTCACAATGGTTCTTTGAACACTTGGGTGCCCACGTACCAGCTAACGTGACGTTGTCATATGAACGCAAGTCTGTTGCAGACGTTGTGAAGAATGGTGACGAATACACGGTAACTTTGGATGACAATTCATCAGTTAAGGCTGATCACGTTGTTATGGCTTTGGGTCACGTTGATAACGACTTGGACGACGAGCAAAAGGTTTTCGCTGCCGCAGCAGATGAAAATGCTGACTTGTTGTACGTTGCACCAACGCACCCATCAGAAGCTGACTTGGATGCCGTTCCAGCTCGCGAAAAGGTTGTTTTGCGTGGTTTGGGATTGAGTTTCTTTGACTACATCGCCAAGTTGACTATCAGCCGTGGCGGTCGCTTCTCTCGTGATAACAACGGTGTTTTGTACTACTTGCCATCAGGTAAGGAACCACACATGATTGCCGGTTCTCGCAAGGGATTGCCTATGCACGCCCGCGGTGTTAACCAAAAGGTCGAAGCTGAAGGTTACCAACCAAAGTTCTTTACTAACGAAAACTTGGACGCCTTGGCTGCAAAGTCAAACGGTCAAGTTTCTTACGATGAATTCTTCACGCTATTGCGTAAGGAATTGGAGTACAAGCACTACCAAAACACGATTAACGATTTGGGTGTGACTTGGCCATTTAACGCCGAAACGTTTATGAACGCTTTGGCCGAAAGTGACAACTTGAATGAAACTGCCCGTAAGTTTGGTATTTCCGAAGAATACATCATGGACTGGGAGCGCATTTTGAACCCAGTCAACGATGTTCCTGCAGAAGTTGAATACAGCGACTTCATGATGAACTACCTAACTTGGGACATCAACGATGCTTACCAAGGTAACAACGACGCGCCATATGCCGGTGCATTCGACATGTTGCGTGACGTTCGTGGTATCATCCGTCACTACTTGGACGCTGGTTACTTGTCAGCTGACGAGTACGCCAAGTTCCTTTCAAAGTTCAACCCATTCAACTCATTGATTTCCGTTGGACCTCCTGTCCTACGTGTTGAGCAAATGCGTGCTTTGATTGAAGCTGGCGTTTTGACGATTGCTGGTCCTGGCTTGGCCGTTACTGTCCAAGATGATCACTACCTAGCAACGGATAACCGTGGTAACTCATGGACTGTTAACAACCTTGTTGAAGCTCGTTTGTTCTCTGTTTCATTGGCAAACTCAGTTAACCCATTGGTTGCTAACTTGCGTGATCGTGGCGTTTTGAGCGCTGCAGAATACACGAAGGCCGACGGATCTACTTATGTTGTTGGCGGTACTCGTATGAACAAGGAAACGTTGGTTGTTATCGATGAAAACGATAACGAAGTCGACGGCTTGTACGTATGGGGTGTCCCTACTGAAGGTTGGTCATGGTTTACGACGTTCGCACCTCGTTCAGGTGTAAACGACAAGAACTTGCGTGATGCCGAAAACATCGCACACCACATCTTTGGTTAATAATTAAAGATTAAAAGTAATAGCACCAACTCGCGTAACCATGCGGGTTGGTGCTATTTTTGTGCCCAAAACAGCGTCATATCAATTGTTTTCACATTTGCAAAGATTTTCTAAAGGGTGTATATTAGGTTTATCCTAATGTTAGGATAAACCTAATATAAACAAATAGAGGTCATTCTGATGGTTGATGTCTACCAAAAAGAAACCGCCAGGCACGTGATGGTTATCGACTCAAAAAGCTTTTATGCTAGCGTTGAAAGCGTCGATTTAGGCCTTAACCCCCTCAAGTCGCTCCTAGTTGTTATGAGCCAACAAGAAAACACAAATGGCGGACTTGTCTTAGCCGCCTCACCCCAGGCTAAAAAAGTACTTGGGGTGTCCAATGTGATGCGTCAGCGCGATGTGCCGCGTGATCCTCGGTTGGCGATTGTCCAACCTCGTATGAATTACTATATTCAAAAAAACAAACAAATTAATGACATCTATCGGAAGTTTGTCGCTGACGAGGATTTACACATCTATTCAATCGATGAATCATTACTCGACCTAACTGATAGTTGGCGCTATTTAGAGTCCAAATATCATCGTACCCTGACGGATTACGAAGTTGCCCGCATCATTCAGCAAGAAGTTCGTGACGCAACCGGTATCTATCTAACCGTCGGCATCGGTGACAATCCGGCGATGGCTAAAATGGCGCTCGATTTAACTGCCAAGCACGCCACCGATTTAATCGGTGAATGGCATTATGAAACCATCCCCGATGTTTTGTGGCCAATCGAAAAACTTGATGACGTTTGGAGCATTGGCTCACGTACCGCTAAAAAATTACGCCGTTTAGGCATTTTTTCAATGCGTGATTTGGCTGCAGCTAACCCCTACCGGCTTAAAGAAAAATTCGGCGTTAAAGGCGTCGAACTTTACGCACTTGCCTGGGGCATTGACCGTAGTTTGATTAAACACAAATATCGGCCAAAAGAGAGTTCGTTTAGTAACGGGCAAGTTCTTCCTCGGGACTACGACAATCCGGTCGAAATTGAAGTCGTGATTCGTGAAATTGGTGAGCAGGTCGCGAGTCGTTTACGTGCCAAAAACGTGGTTGCCAGTCAGATTAGCCTTGGCATCGGCTTTGGTTATCGTGAAACAAATCAAACTCACGGCTTCGGAGGGCAATTAACGATTGATGCAACCAATCTTAGTTTGCCAATCACCAATGCCCTCCGCGACATTTTTAGACAACATTACGAGGGACAAGTTGTGCGCAACGTTTACGTCAGTGCCGGTCGTTTAGCACCCGAAGGCGTTGAACAAATCGACCTTTTTACCCCTGTTGTGATTAATACGCGCCAACGAACCATCGATACCGTCATTGATGATATCCGTAAAAAATTTGGCGTTGGCGCTGTCTTCAAAAGTTCCAGTGTTGCCGGTGGCACAATGCTTAACCGTATCGGTCTGGTCGGTGGTCACAACGGAGGAAACGCTTATGGATGATGAACATGATATGTTCGAACGGGCAGCCTATTTTTTCAGTCATGATTATCAAGATCGTGGCATGGTTAAATGGCAGGGGTACTACCTTTCTGACCACACTGAAGACGTTAAAAAGAAGGAAGCCTTAGAATTTGCCCGTCAAAATCGTAAGCGCATGCCAGAAATGAGCTTAGCTGATATGACTGCCATCATATTCGATGCTTTCGGCCGACACGAAGAAGTAGCCGTGCAAGAAAATTATTCAGATACAGATGGTGCGGTGCCACCGATTATAACCGGTTTAGTCACCGGTTATACCGAATCAGACATCATTATCGGCGACACCCGCATACCGTTAGCCAATTTATGGTGGGCACAAAAAACGCAGTGATTCAATCGCGAATCACTGCGTTTTTCATTAATTAAGCTTCAACCAATTGCTTGGCCAAATAGAAGCAACCTAGAATACCGGCATTATCACCATTCCCGACCGTTACCAAGTACTTGTCCAAATCATCAACTGGTAGGTAATCTGCCAGTTGTTCAGCAAATGACTTGCGCACCATTGGCAACAATACTTCACGGTGTGGCACCCCACCACCAAATACAATGCGATCTGGACGCAAAATAACGGTGTATGTAACGGCTGCTTGCGCCAAGTAGTACGCTTCGATTTCCCAGGCCAAGTGATCATCTGGCAATGACTTAGCCGACTCTTGCCAGCGGTCTTCAATAGCTGGACCGGCTGCCAATCCTTCCAAGCAGTTATCGCCGTGGAACGGGCAGTGACCAACGTAAGAATCTTGTGGGTGCTTACGCATCATAATATGCCCGGCCTCTGGGTGAGAATTACCACTTAATAACTGCCCATGTTGAATAATACCCGCTCCGACACCCGTCCCAACGGTTAGATAGACGACATTTTCAACGTCTTTAGCTGCACCTGATACATATTCAGCCCAGCCAGCACCGTTCACATCCGTCGTCCAGAAGTACGGGATGTCACGCCATGCCTTCATTGCACCGAGAAAATCATATCCCGACCAGCCACGCTTGGGTGTGTCCAAGACATAACCATAGGTACGACTATCCGGATTGATATCAATCGGCCCAAACGCCGCAATCCCGATGGCTGCGATGTCATCATAGCGATCAAAGAAATCGATTACTTGTGCAATCGTTCCCGCACCGTCCAACGTCGGAAAACTTTCACGTGCGACAACGACATCTGGATTTTCAACCTCTGCTACCGCAACCACAAACTTTGTACCACCTGCTTCAATAGCTCCCAAAAGTGCCATAATTTTAATTCCCCCAATTTAAAACACTTACAATACTGACAACTTTGAAATCAAAATTGCCCCGATAATTACCAACACCGTTCCCAAGAAAATATATCCCATTTGGCGGGTTGTTTTACGTTCACCAAGAATGAAAATAGCGCCGAACGTCCCTACGATAATTCCAGTCTGAGAAAGCGTTGTTGCTGTTGCTTGCCCCACTTCTGGATTTCCTGTTGAGATGAACATAAAGACGTTTCCAAGTGCCCAAACTAATCCAGTAATAATTTGGCGTGCCGTACCAATCTTGAAAATGTTGCGCGTCTCCTTGAAGTAAAAGGCCACAATCAGCAAAGCGCCTAGAATTTGTCCAATCGACTGTGGCGCAACAATTGCCGTCATGTAATCCAAACCATTATTTTGGTTGTGGATGGCATCTGAAATGTAGCCCCACTTATTCAACAAGTTCGGCAAAACAAAATACATCATAAAGGCCAGCGTAGAGACGATGACCGCCGTCACACCACCCTTAAAATCACGTTCTGGGTTGGTTTCGACCGGTGCATTCTTATCGCGTACCGTCGTCAAAAGTGCTCCACCGGTTACTAACGCGATTGATAGCAATCCAAAGAACCACATGCGACCCGTGTGCCATTCACCCAGCACTGCAGCTGCCATCAAGGCATTTCCAACAATTTGACCAGATGTCGATAACGGATTTCCAATCGACACCCCTAATTTCTTAAAGCCAATTAGTTGACCAACCTGACCAACTGCCCAGATTAATCCTGAGATAAATCCTACCAACCAAATACGTGAATTAAATGCATAATCCATGCCGGCATTCGGAATAACAAAAAATGCCAGTGTACCAAAACCAAGCAAGATGGCCCCAATCGTCATCCCCATGATTCCTTGAGCAGCCGTTCCACCAGCCTTGGTGGTCACAATTCCTACTGACCCCCAGGCTAACGCTGGTACCAACGCAATCAATATCGACATGTCAATAATTCCTCCTAATCAAAAATTCCTATCAACACGTATTACGCTACTCGTATGAAAACGCTTTCACAAGTTTCATTTTTTAACGAGTCGTCATTTTTCAGATAGATGCGTAAAAAAGCTGGGTGACATTGACCATTAAATCAATATCATCCAGCTTATTAATTACATATTAATTGTTTACTTTTCAAACAATTCTAAACCTTCACGACCAACGTAAATCGCAAATAGAATTGCTGCCACTGCATCAGCCCACCATAGGCCAAACAATGCCGTTAACACCATACCACCCAACACAAGGCCAGCTAGCACCGCACAAGTGACGTTACACATCGCATCATCACGCAATGCTTCAGATTGGATGCGATCACCAATGCGACGCTTCATCGTCGTCATGATTGGCATCAAGATAACTGACATAATCGCAATAACCAAACCAACGCCACTTTCCGCTGGCATTTCATGGTTAGTCAAATTCATAATTGAGGTAATCAAGACATAGCCCGATAGCAATAGTAGAATTCCCTTCACCAAACGGCTAGCCGTGCGTTCAACCCGTACCACTGTCTTGGCATCTGCCCCGTTATATTCAGCACGCAAGCGCCAAATTAAAATGCCACCAGCGACTGTTTCCAGAAATGCATCAAGACCAAATGCAATCAACAAAATTGACCCAGCGTGAATCCCCGCAGACACACCAAGCACAAATTCAATCGCCATCCATGCCATTGAAATCACTTCTAATTGAATGCCCCGCGCTAATAATTTCTGTCGTACTTCCATTTCATTTTCTCCCCGTTCAATACATGTCATTTATTTCATATGTTTATTATAACATAAGTTTGAGAAAAAGTGCACAATTCAAAAAACGACCCTGGTTGTTAACCCAAGGTCGTTTTTTGTTTCACGTGGAACAAATCGACTAATTCATTCGTGAATGTTTCATGCCGTACGTTAAGTACAAAATAATTCCCAATACAAACCACACTAGCGCTGCCACTAATGTCTCAAGATGTAATTGTGTAATCAAGAAAAACGTGAACAACGCTGACAAAATTGGCAATACCGGATAGCCTGGCATCTTGTAACCGTCTTGGCGCACATCCGCACGCTTACGCAATGGTAAGATTCCCAATGACACCACCATAAACGCCAACAATGTACCCATATTCACCAAATCAACCAACTTCTCTAGCGGTACGAATCCACCAAAGAACGCCACGACAATCGTTGCAATTCCCAACGCACGTTCTGGCTCACCTTGCTTGCTCAACTTGCCTAGTCCACCTGGGAGCAGACCGTCACGACCAACAGCATAAATCAATCGTGAAGAAGCATATAGCATCGTCACCATCATTGTGAACATCCCAATCAACGCACCAATTGTGATGATTAAGGCGGCCCAATGTTGGCCAACTTGTTGCATCGCAAATGCTGCCGGATCAGCGACATTCAACTTTGAGTAATGCACCATTCCCGTCAAAACTAGTGCAACTAACCCGTACAAAACAGCGGCCACAATCAATGTCCCGATAATCCCAATTGGCATATCACGCTTCGGATTTTTCACCTCAGCAGCCGTCGCTGACAAAGCATCAAACCCTAGAAAGGCGAAGAACACCATCGACGTTCCAGCGAAGACACCTTGAATACCGAATGCACCATCCATGCGCTTGGGAATTAACGGGGTCAAATTATCAGCTTTGATAAAGAAAAATCCGACAATAATGAACAATATAATAATACCGATTTTTAAGAGCACCATGGCATTTTGAACGCGCTTAGACTCGGTCATTCCCCCTCGCAACAGCAGCCCAATTAACAAGACGATCACAACTGCCACAATATTCACGACCGTTCCTTCAGCCGGATTATAAGCACCTGACAACGCGGTTGGCAACTTGAAGAATGGCGACATCAGATTAGCAAAGTAGGCTGACCATCCTGTCGAAACAGCTGCCACGCCCAAGGCATATTCCAAAATCAATGCCCAGCCAAGAATCCATCCAATTACCTCACCAAAGATAACATTACCGTATGAATAAGCTGATCCAGCTACCGGCATTGCCGAAGCCGTTTCAGAATATGCCATCGCCACCAACCCAGACACAACAGCTGCGATAATAAAACTAAAAATCACACCTGGTCCGGCTGTCGTTGCAGCAACCGTACCTGGCAAAATAAAAATACCAGTTCCAATAACCGCCCCAATTCCTAATCCAATTAAATCTTTAGCCGTTAAAGACTTCGAAAAATGCGCATCGCTCTTCAAATAAGTCTCTAACGATTCTTTACGAAACATCCGCTTTAGTAACGACATATAAACACACCTCTTCCCAAATGACAAAAGCCCCAGTAAATAAAAAGCACGCATCAGATACCAATTCAGTATCCGATACGTGCTAAATGAGTTTCATACAAACTAATTGCTTAGTCGTCTGATGTCTCACACACTCGGATACTTTACCGTCATCCGAGTGTTCAACGCAAAATAACTTTACGATTGATTCGGATGACTAACCGAAAAACGTAAAGTAGAAAAACGCTTGCGTTGATGACATAACTAATTGCATGAATTTCATTCCCTTTGACTTTGATTAACGCCGATTCACTTTGAATCAACGGCCCCTTTAAATGACCCCCTAAGCATATGATATCCCTGACAATTCGTCAACAACTTATCGACACTGACTTTTTGTAACCATACCGAAACACATTGCAAGCCGGATACTCGTTTTTCTACAAAAAATAAGTTTATAATAGAAATCAAGTAGTTTGGCGCTGAACCAAACTGAGTCTAAAAATGAGGTGGTTTCATGTCGATTCGCACGTATCATAATGCGCAAGTCTACGATGTTGCGCAAGAAAAATTTATTCCTAATTCATGGTTCACCGTTGATTTGACCAGTGGTCGTATCACATCTACCGGTGTTGGCACAGCTCCTGCGGAAGGCCAAGAACTTGTCGATCTTGAAAACAAGTTTGTAATACCTGGTATGATCAATACCCACGTTCACATCATCAACAAGGTGTTCCCATACGGTCCTAAGGCATCGCGTGAGCCATTTGAGATTGCGATGCAAGCCCAAGCTAACTTGAACGAGATGTTGGCTTCTGGTGTCACTTACACGCGTGTCCTTGCGACAGCCAATAGCTTTGACATCGGCATCCAAAAGATGACGTTGAATGGTCAATGGCGCGGTACTGGTGTTGTGGCATCTGGTCGTGCCTTTTCAACCATTGGTGGTCACGCTTCAAAGATCGGTGAAGCATTGACTGGTCCGGAAGAATTCCGTGCTGGTGTGCGTCGTCGCATCGAACAAGGTGCCCATGCCATCAAGTACATGGCTTCTGGTGGTATCGCCTTCGATCAGTTCGAACAACCTGATATGCCACAAATGACGGAAGCCGAAATGGCCGCTGGTGTTGATGTTGCCCACCGTCGTGGTATCAAGGTTGCCGCTCACGCTGAAGCATTGCAAACCGTTAAGGAAGCTTTGCGCGCTGGCGTCGATTCTGTTGAACACGCCTTTGTCATTGACGATGAAGCGTTGGACTTGTTCCTTTCAACTGGCACTTATTTGACACCAACTTTGGTTGCACCATACGTCATCATCAAGCGTGGTGATGGTTTGTTGCCACAATGGATGGTTGATAAGGCTTACAAGTGGGTTGATTCTCACTTCGAAGCTTTCGGTAAGGCAGCAAAGAACGGCGTTAATTTGGCGCTTGGAACCGATGCCGGTTCACCATTGAACGGTTATGCGGATACGGCTTTGGAAGCTGAATTGTGGTCAATTGCAGGCGCAACAAACCAACAAATTTTGCGTGCCCTATTCACCAACGCGGCTGATTTGCTTCAAATCAGTGATGATTATGGTGAGCTAGTACCTGGTAAGATGGCCGACTTCGTTATGTTCGATGCCAGCCCACTTGCTGATATTAAGGTTTTGCAAGATCCAAAGCGCGTTGCTAAGTTTGGTGAATTCGTTGATACAACTGGATTCCAAAACCCATTTATTTTGCCACTTGATAAGGGTCACTTGGCCTACTAAAATGCAGACAAAAAGACGAGACGAACAGATTGATGTTCATCTCGTCTTTTTACTTTGCCCAGACTTTTTGCATAGCCGCAAAGACTGCTAGCGTTGCGCGTGAATCTGCCAACGCACGGTGCTTTTGCGTGCCAATTTCAACTTCATATTCGTCAGCTAAGCCGGCCAATGAAATATCATTTGGATTACCATTCAATGCACGGTGAATTTGCTGTGTATCAAACACCTTGCCGTTGGTCTTCCACTTACCCAAATCGTTGTAGCGGAGACCTTCCTTAATCAATTGGACATCCCCATCAACAATCGCGTGACCAACAACCGGATAATCGCCGACAAATTTCATAAAACGTGTCAACGCGCGTTCTTCAGCCATACCGTTTTGAATCATTTCCAACGTAATCCAGCCATCATCACCGCCCATTGATTGTGAGATGAACTTAAATGATGCCATCCCGCTCCCCATTGGCGGATTGTTGACAATCACGGAAAACTTTTCAATATCTTGCCCGGTTGTCACCTTTAAAGCACCGATTTCGATAATTTGATTACTGCCGTTCATTTCCAAATCAAAAACGACGTAATTTTTTAGTTCTGTAAAAAGCATACCCTACTCCCAATCGTTAACTATGTTAACAGTATAACCCCTCAAGAAACCGAATGCTTGCATTTATTAAAGGGAGGCGTAAAGTTATCACTAACAATACGTAAAGAAAAGGAACTTTTTTCATGCGCTCTTTAGCAAAATTCAATAAGCTACGCCGCAACTTCAACATGGAAAGCCACCGCAAGTTGCAACTCGATGAGCATGGTGTAACCGATGTTTACGACGGTGTTCAAGTAACCGTTCTAGTTAAGGACGATCAAGCAACGATGATTTTTATCGACTCTGAAGATGCCGATAACGATGAAGCTGGTCGCGCTTTCGTTGCCTTTGAGCACGGTATGAGCTGGTCATCACAAGAATTCTACAACGCCTACATGGCCGTTCACGAGAATCCAGATGAGCCAGCTGTCGCCACGGCCAACGGTATTCAAGTGACTCACAAAATCGACGCTAATGGCTTGCACATCAAGATTGTGCCAGCTCCTTAAAAAAATTCCGTCTCAGTTGAGACGGAATTTTTTGTTTTATTATGACAACGGCACACCGTTGTATTGTGTATCAACTGCGGCCACATTATCCATTAGATAATGTTCAACGGCCACCTTGTATGGCACTTCATTTTCATAGGCAAAAGCCGTTAGCTTCGTGAATTCAGGTGAATTCATGTGCCAAACTTGCTTCACACCAACTTCAAGCAAGTGGTTGTGTAGTAAACCAACAATCGCCTCGAATTGACGTAATTCGCGTGCGTTCGCATCGTAAATGTTATACAAGTTAAATGAACGATTTTCGATGTTGGCCAACATCACCAAACCTTGGGCAGCAGTACCACGCGTTTGGCCAGTCACCTTATACATGGTTGGGGTTGGATAAGCGCGATTGCTTGGGTAAGCCACAGCTTGTGCTTCCAATGCATGCAACTTTGCGATAACTTGTCCAGCAACTTCAGGTCGAACGCCAGTCTTCACCAAAATGTTTCCGAATGACATCATAAATGCTTGTGTGTGTACTGTCCCTGCCATAATTAACTTGCCCCCTTGTTAACGTGTTCTCTGTTATTACAAGTCTAAGTTTATGACGCAAGGCATAGAAAATTCAAAAAGTTCACAGAATGAAACAAATTAGAGTCATTTTTACGCAAAAAGCGTCAACCACGCGGGTTGACGCTTATTTTTAGTGCATTAATAACGTGATCAAACCAAGCGCTAGGACGACTTGGAAAATGATTGTCACCAAGCCATATCCTAGGAAAGTTGCCCCGGAAGACTTGATTGTGGCCCACTTCAAATTCAGACCAATGCCGGCCAAATTGACAATACCAAAGAAACTCGTGACTTCATGTGCTGTGCCGGTTAGCACATGTGGCAAACTCACGAATGAATTGATGACTACCAAGACGATAAACGTCACCACAAACCATGGTACTTTGACCTTCGACGTCGGCGCGACACCTTCAACCGGCGTCGCCTTCGTGGCATAACGTGACATCAAAATGACAACCGCTGACAGCAAGACAACGCGCAACATCTTGAAGATTGGTGCATACGTCACGACGTCACCACCGACCAAGGAAGCTGTACCTGATACTTGTCCGACCGACTGCACCGTTCCACCAATCAATGCACTGACCAACATGTCGTTATGGTGCAACAACTCTGGCCCGATAACTGGCAAAACAAACAGCAAGACAACACCAGCTAGCGAAACCGTTGCCACGGCCGTGCGACGTTGATTATCACTTGCCCCAATTGCTGGTGCGACTGATGCGATGGCACTTGATCCACAGACTGCATTTCCAGCACCCATCAACATCGCTGATTGTGGTGCCACCTTAAAGACGCGCCCACCAATCCACATGACAAATAGAATCGTCGCCGTCATTTGTAGCAAGATGAAAATCACACCTGACCAGCCCAATGTCGCCATATTATTAAGCGTCACATTCAGTCCAAGCACCGCAATTCCAATTTCAATTGGGTACTTTTCTGCCCACTTCACACCGGCGTTCCAGCGTTCGTGTGCAAACAACGTGTTTCCCAAAACGATTCCCATCAACATCGCTAACGCCTCGCCACCCAGCGAAGGCAAATATGGTGATAACAATTTCGCCACAATAGACACCGCCAAAGTTAGCAAAATACCTGCCACCATATTACGTTTAATTGCCATAATACTTCTCTCCTCGAATAAACTACTTTTCCTAGTGTACTACTATTCGACTGAAGATAATGGTTTATTCCACTGAACGTTGCATATGTGTGTAATGATGCTCACCAATCATGAGCTCGCTAACTGGTTCAAATCCTTCGCGTTCGTACAACGCACGTGCCTTTGGGTTGCCATCATCCACATTAAGCCCGATGACTTGTTCACCTTGTGCTTGCGCCACAGCTGGCAAAGCAGCCAATAGCTGTGTTCCAACGCCCTTACCACGGGCTGTCTCGGACACCGAAATCGAATCAAGATACCATTCTTGTCCCACCGTTTCTTTGTCCGGGAACAACTCCGCTAACTCTCCAAAACGGTCAGCCAGAAGGCGTTGCAAAGATACATCCAAATAAGGCTCTTGCTTCGCTGGATAACCAAAGGCCACCCCGACAATAGCACCACTCATTTCCGCTACCGTTGCATGCTTATGTGAGTAACGTGCCGTGTCATCAGCTAATGCACTATCATGTAGTAATTGTTCAATATTGTCACGACCAAGCTTTTCCACCATTGGAATTTGCATTTGGTCAATAATTGTCATTTCTAAATGGACAATTGCCCCTGTATCAGCAATTGTTGCTGGTCGAATTGTAATCATAATATCTTTCCCCCCATCACTCTAGTTTAACGGCTTTATTCAGGTCTGCCCACTAGTTTTTTAGGAATTGTCTACTTTGGATATGTAAACGCCTTGAAAGGACCCGCAAAACCCTTTAATATTGTAAATGTCCCAGTTTGGATTGCGGAAGATCGAGCCGCATAAATGAAAATATAAATGTTTAGAGAAAGGATTTAGACATGGTTAAAGCAAAGTCAGCTTACTGGCAAGGCGTTGTCGATGAAGCACAAAATCACCCTAAGGTTCCTGGTGTTGAGAAGACCCCATTCTTCTCACTAGCACCAATGGAAGCCGTTACGGATACGGTTTTCCGTCGCGTTGTCGAGAAGGCAGCTGCGCCTGACGTTTACTACACAGAGTTTACGAACGCACGCAGTATTTCACACCCCAAGGCAAAGTTTACGGTCCAAGGTCGTCTACACGTTGATAAGAGCGAAAAGATGCCCGTCGTACAAATTTGGGGAAACCGTGGTGAAGACTTCGAAAAGTCATCACTTGAATTGCGCGACCGCGGCTACAACGCCATCGATTTGAACATGGGTTGTCCGGATTCAACGGTTATCAAGAATGGAGGCGGATCAGATTTGATTCGTCACTACGATTCAGCAAAGGAAGTTATTGGCGCAGCTAAGACAGCTGGTTTGCCAGTGTCTGTTAAGACTCGTTTGGGCTTTAACGACATCGAAACGTTCCGTACTTGGATTCCATTCTTGTTGCAACAAGACATTCAAGTTTTGACAGTTCACTTGCGTACGCGTAAGGAAATGTCAAAGGTTCCAGCCCACTACGAGTACATCGATGAAATCGTTAAGATGCGTGATGAAATCGCACCTGATACGTTGTTGCAAATCAACGGTGATATCAAGACTCGTGAAGAAGGTTTGGAACTAGTTCGTCAACACCCTGGTGTTGACGGTGTCATGATTGGCCGTGGTGTTTTCGAAAACCCATTTGCCTTTGAAATCATGCCTACTGAACACACTTTGGATGAAACGTTGGCTTTGTTGCGTTTGCAACTTGACCTATACGATGAGTTCACGGCTGAGTTCGGTCCAATGCACTTCCAAAAGTTGAAGCGCTTCTTCAAGATTTATGTTCGTGGCTTTGCCTACGCCTCAGATTTGCGTGTGGCTTTGATGGACACGAACACAACTGACGAAGTTCGTGCACTTTTGGACGAATTCGATAAGCAATGGGAAGCCAAGAAGGCTGAAGATGCTGTCGCAATCGAAGCAAAGTAAATAATCATAAAAGCCCGCACGCGTGCGGGCTTTTATTGTAAGACCAGAAAACTAGAGGTGCTGCCATGACAGAACTACAAACCGGTGATTTACTTTTTGTCGGATCAACGACCGAGCAATTTTCACAAATGATTGCCCAAAGTACTCAACCGAAAGCCCAAACAATCAATTACACCCACGTCGGTATCGTTGAATTAGCAGATGACGGCGTATTTGTGTTACACGCTTCCCCTGAACTTGGCTCCGTTCGGCAACCCCTAAATTCATTTCTGGCTGCGCAAACCGGTAATGTCGATTTGTATCGTTTGAAAACATCATTTGATTTCAATTCGGTCATTTTCAAAGCCAAAACCCTTTTAGGGCAACCCTATAACTGGTCTTTCATTGCCAGTGAACCAGGTTTTTACTGCTCTGAATTTATTGAAACAGCTTTTTCCGTAGTCAAAAATCCGTTCAAAAAAATCGCCATGACCTTTGGGCCTGACGATTCAATCTTGCCAGAATGGCAAACTTATTATGCAAAGTTGGGATTGCCGGTGCCAAATGGCGAGCCGGGCACAAACCCCAACGCATTAATTAGCAATCAACTTGAACGGGTTGTACGCTTACGATAATGCTTAGCAACTTGTCGCTTAGCTAAAGCCGGACGACGTTTTGCAGGCACCCCTTTTGCAGCCAGCGGTACAGCCGCTGGCTGTTTTTCTTCGGGATCAAAGAGGATGCTAAACCAGGCTATTAAAATCTGACCAACAACCATAATGGTCCCAACCAAATTTAGATAGACCATCAAAACCAATAGCGATCCTAATGACTGGTAGAAGCCCACGCTCTTAACCGCAAATTGCGCATACCAGCTAAATCCAGCGTTCAGCAATACCAAGATGACGACTTCAATGCCGGAACCAAGCAGCGTTGCCTTCCATGGCAAACGCTTAGCTGGCAAAGCAACGTTAAATACACACATCAACAACCACAATCCGATCAAGGCAAACAATCGACTTTGCTTAGCTAACTCATCCAACCAAGGCAAGTCACCAGGAATTGCTTGGATAATCGCCGGCATAATCGCTGTCGCTGCCATAACAATTCCTGCCGTAATCAAGATAACCATCAACCACAGAAAACTAAACACACGCGTCAGCATGCCACTCACGCGTTCCGGCACATCGTGCACACCATTAAACGCTTTTCGAATGACTGCCAATACCGCACTAGCTCCCCAAACAGTTGTCACAATTGAGAATGACAAAATTCCAACACCACCACTCAGTACCGACTTAATAATCGGTGCCAAAATAGACATGATGTTAGCAGGCAGATTGGTTTTCAACGTGGCAATTAACTCCGTTGACGAGATGCCAACCAGACCGGCAATCGCACCAATACTCATTAACACTGGTACTAACGACAACAACGTGTAATACGTAATGGTTGGACCAACCATATTTAAGTTAGCGCGACTAATAAATGTTTGTAGGTCCGCAAAGCGAAATTGTTTACGAAATTTTTCGATATCTACTTTTAACCCACGCATCCCCCTTATCTCCTTCGCTTTTCTTACAGTATCGCAGTTATCGCGTCGCCGGGTCAAAACATTTGCTTGATTGGCAAACAAAAACGAGCGAATGTTCCACATGAAACATTCGCTCGTTTTAATTTTGTGGTCGATTGTCCTTGACATAATTCCAAAAACTAACCACCGCTGATAGCAAATCAACTGCTGGCAAAATGGCAATAAAAATCCATTTCATCGTTGGGTCAGTTGGTCGGAAAATCAAAAACCAAACCGTATCAATAATTAATTGTACAAATAATTGTTGTGGTGTCGCCCTAAAAAACGACTTACCAAACGCACCAAACATGGTTGCCCCCTAAATCAGAGCCACTTCTCCAAGAAGGCAATCTTCTCATCGGTGAACTCTGGCGTCATGTATGACGCAGGTCCGTGTCCAGTTCCTTCAACCAAATGCAACACTGCCTTTTCTTCAGGAACATACTGACGAGCCGCGTCAATCATATTAACTGTCTGTTGATAAGGTACCACAGCATCGGCCGTTCCTGCAAATGCCAAAATAGGTGGCATTTGATCATTAAAGTACATTTCTGGGTTGTAGTTCTTAACGCGTTGTGGGACATCCTTAGGCGCTTGCTTGTTAAACATTTGACCTTCGAATGATTCCGCTGTACCTGTTTCAGCGTACTTTGGCGTCACACCACTCTCTTCAAATTGTGAAACAAATTGATCAAAAGCGTATGGTCCATACATCGCGATAATCGCATTTACTATTTCCGGTTGATTGTTATTGTCACCCATAAATGGATTTTGCAACGCATCAACTGACGCTGATACACCAGTCATCACAGCCAAGTGTGCCCCTGAAGACTCACCCATCAAAGCAACGCGATCCATATCCAATTGATACTCATCAGCGTGAGCACGCAAGAAACGTAGTGCAGCCTTAATCTCGTAAATTTGGAATGGGAAATCCTTTTGATGAATCAATGAGTAATCCACGCTCACGACAGCATAGCCCTTATCCAACATACGCAAAGCTGGTTCTAGCTTGTGTGAACTCTTATCACCAAAGATCAAGCCACCACCGTAGATATCGACGATGACTGGGAAAGGTCCTTGACCGTCGTTTGGTAGGTAAATATCCATGCTGTGACGGTCACCATCCATGTAGGCCACATCGTGCCATTGTTGCTTAATGTAGTCGGTTTCGGCTGGGACCTTTTGATAGTCTCGCTCAATAAACTTTTCTGCCATGTGTTTCGCTCACTTTCCTAGACAAATAAAAAAGGTGAATGCATATCTGCATCCACCTTTATCATACACTATTTTATTCTTTAACTCGGCGACTAAGGGCAATCATGATGATAAACCAGATAATAGCCAAGACCGTTGTTGGCATCGTTGACTTCGTAAATAGCAAAATCAAGAAGATACCTGCTAGGAAAGCCATCGTTAGGTAATCCGTAAATGGCGCTCCAGGCATCTTGAAGTGTTGTTCACCGTTCTTGAAGTCATCTGATTGACGGTAACGCAAGTGCGCAAACACAAGCACGCCATAGATAACCACGAAAGCGGCCGAGGCAACCGATGTCACCAAATCAAACGCGTTCGATGGGAACAAAACATTCACAACAGCTGCCAAAGCAATCAAAATCGTTGAAATGTTGATGGCGTTACGTGGAATGTAACGACGGTTCAACTTACCAGCGTAGCCCTTTCCATTAGACAATGAGAAAAGCATACGACCAGTTGTAAATAATGAACTATTCAATGATGACGCAGCGGCAGTCAACACAACGAAGTTAATAATTCCAGCCGCAGCTGAAATACCAATTCCGGCAAACACTTGCACGAATGGTGATTCGTTTGCATTGTAATTCGTCCATGGTTGAATACTCATGATGGCAATCAATGCACCAACATAGAAGATCAAAATTCGGATAATAATTGAATTAATTGACTTCGGAATCGTCTTCAATGGATCTTTTGTTTCAGCAGCCGTCATACCGACGAACTCAATTCCCAAAAAGGCGAAGAAGACCATTTGGAACGCTGCCAAAATTTGATGTCCTTGGTGTGCCACCACGCCGTGTTGCCATAGGTTTGATAGGCTCGTTACCCCGGCTGACGTCTTCGTGTGCATCACAATCATAATAATTCCAGTCACAATCATTGCCAAGATAGCAACGATTTTAATCATTGAGAACCAGAATTCCGTTTCACCAAAGGCAGAAACGGCAATGATGTTAATTCCGTAAAGGGCTGCCAAGAAAATGATTTCCCAAATCCACACTGGAACTGATGGAAACCAGAACTTCATATATGTTCCAACGGCCGTCAATTCAGCCATCGCAATCGTAATCCAGCCAATCCAGTACGTCCAACCGATGACGAAGCCTGCCTTTTTGCCTAGGTACTTCTCAACGAATCCGACAAAAGTTGGCTTATCAGGATCAGTAAGCAACAATTCTCCCAATGCGCGCATCATCCAGAACATGAACAATCCAGTGATGATGTAGATTAGCAGAATAGCTGGCCCTGCTGTACTAATTGAGTGACCAGCACCCAAAAACAGTCCAGTTCCGATTGTTCCACCAAGCGCAATCATCTCAACGTGGCGACTTGATAGTCCACGTTCTAGCTTCTGATTAGAAGCTTCTTGCTGTGCCATAGTTAACACTCTCTTTCTGACTTTTTATTTAATTTTCTTTTCCAATAACGCTGTCGCAAAGTTGCAACACTCTTTCTAGTATATAAGAATTCACTCATTTTTCAAGATTTCGCCGACTTACGGCAACTAATATTTCTTTTTTCGCAAACAAAAACGGCTAGGTTCAATCGAGCCTAGCCGTTAATTGATTTTAGTAATTTGGACCTGGGAAATCGTCCGGCGTCATGTCGTTCAAACGCTTCAACAAGCGACGCAAGATACCCTTCTCAGTCATAGCTGCCCACATACCTTCCAAGCGACGCTCACCGTAAATGACAACAGATGTCACAGCGCGCAAGTCGCGGAAGTCTGAGCTAGTACGTGAAATTTCATCCACTTCTTCTTCAGGCAACTCTTGGTGTCCCTTTTGCTTCAACGTACGATCGAAGTTGCGATCAAAGTAATCTGACCACTCAAAAGCCTTAGCAAGCTCAATCATGCGTTCGTCGTATTGTAGGTGTCCATCTGCGACAGCCCCCATTACCCAAGGAATTTCCTTGCCTTCAATTTCTGCCAAAAAGGCGTCCCACTTCTTAAAATCAAAAGGGTGTTCTTTTGCCATTAGTTGCCTCCTTCATTTTGACGAGAGAGCCCAATGTTTCGACCGTCCTCTCGATATCACGAAAGCTATTGTAACACTTTACTTCCTTTTAGTCAGTAAATTAGGCCGGTAAGATTTCTGGGAACAATTCCGTCAGGTCCTTGGACTCGTGCAAAACTTCGACATGGTCACCGACTGATAGCGTCACAGTATCGCGGGTACGCTCTTTAACAGGTACACCTAACTCATACGCCTGCTTAATGACACTAGCTAATTCACCACGACCAAACAAATCCTCAAACTGTTCGTCATGTTTCACGTGGAACAAATCACCACGTTCATTTCCCACCTTCGTCGCCCACGCTTGTAGCTCATCTGGCGTTTTAGCCAGCGCCACAATTTTAGCAGCTGGCGTCTTGCTTGGTGTTAGGATGCGTTCTGCAATCAGTGATAGGCCATCGTTAAAGCGCATACCAAAATGATCGGCAAGCTTTGACACTTCACCCATTAAGGCCATTGCCTCTTTTTGATTAGGCAATTTATCCGTCGGTGACTGCATTGCGATTTCATTTGCTAGCTCATCGGCGTGCACCAAATCATCTGCCGAATAGACCTCATCTTGAAGTAACAAGTAAATAATTACCAAGTGAATGATGTTCAGCGCATTTTCAGAAATGCCCGCCGGGTCAAAGGGGTCAGCATCCAAAATACGCAATTCTAAGTAATGAACACCTTCTGTAACCATCGCTTCTTTTGTCTCCGGCCCCTTAAATCGAACCGTGCCATAGAATTCGTGGTTTGAATATAAATCCCCTGCCTGGATATGCTGATCGATTTGGTCCAAATGATCTGCCAAATTTGTCGCATAATTAATCTGGATGTTTGCATCATTTGCAAATCCAAATTGACTCGTTCGTAGCGAACGTACTGGGTGCTCAAGTTCAGGCAAACGTGAATCAGTTGAATTCAAACTAAATGGCGTTGCCCCAAACAAGTACACAAACAACCACCGATTAGCTGAAATGGCTTGTGCCAACTTGAAATACACGCGATTCTTATACGTCACATAGTCAGTTTCATCGCTAAGCGCAAACAACTTTTCAAGCAACGATTCTGGCAATGAATAATTTAAATGAAGTCCGGTGATAATTTCGTGGGTTGACCCATATTTATCCGTTAACCAATCGCGATATTCACTAATCCATGGTCGATCAAACGTTTCATCGACCCACTGCAAATCGTCAGGCGTCAAACGTGGTGGCATACTCAATGGCCAAATCGTTTCGTTTTCGGCCATGTGATCACGCAAAACCCATTGTAATTGCAACAACAAGTCGCGTGCCATCTCAAATGACGTAGCTGGCTCAGTAACAATTTCTGATTGCGTTTCACTATAATCCGTCTGTAAATAGGGGTGCGTGGCCCGTGGACCTAATGTATCCGGATACACACGACGGCTCAAGCGTCCCTCTTCCGTAACGCGATGCTCTTCAATTTCGATGCCGAAACGACCACCCAGCAATTCGTGATATAAATCATTTTCAGCAACTAGCTTGCCGATTTCCAACTGGTTTTCTGCCATATTTCTCATCTACCCTTCTGCGGTATTTAAGAATTATTATAAATGAATGAGACGACTTTAACAGCGAAATCTTTTTTGACCCTTTTTATTTGTCCACTTTTATAAAAGCGACTATTATAAGGTTTGAAAAAACAGACTGGAGTATGCACATGAAGATTGGAATTATCGGGGCAACCGGAATGGCCGGTTCTGCCTTTGTTATCGAAGGTTACCAACGTAGGCACCAAGTTACTGCAATCACACGTTCAGCCGGCAAGGTGACGCGTATGTTTGGTAATGAAATCCCTTCTTTCGAACGTCAAAACTTCGAATTGACGCGCGAAGACCTAACACAATTTGATGTTATCATCGTCGCTTCGAACTTCACTCGCGCTAGTGATCACGTTCGTTTCGCCGAATATCTACACGACCAATTGGCTGGCACTGACGCCCCTATCGTCGTCTTCATTGTTGGTTCTTCAACTTTGCAAATGCCTGATGGCTCAGTAATGGCTGATCGTCTAGGTTTGATGCGTGGACAAGCACCTTGGATTGAAGCAGCAATCGAGCAAGCAAACGAATACAAGTACTTGCAAACGGTTGATGATTTCGCCTGGATGGCAATTTCACCACAACAAGCCTTTATGCCAGGTCCTGCAACGCCAACATACTTGAAGTCAGACGACGCTTTGATCTTCAACGCACGTGAGGAATCACGTGTTACGACTGGTACGCTGGCCAAGGCTTTGTATGATGAGTTGGAAGCTCCTACTCACATTCACGGTCGTTTCACGGCAGCTGACAAGTTCTAACAAAAACATTACCGTGTCTATTTAAAACATATACAATCCAATCCAAAAAATACGGTAATTAAAAAGCTGGCAATCATGAAGATTGCCAGCTTTTTTGTACTATTTAAAACTTACCGTTGTCGTTAGCCCACTTGTCTCGGGCCGGAATTTCTTCAATAATGTCCCAGTGTTCCGCAATCTTGCCGTCAGCAACACGGAATAGATCGTAGAATGTCACTGCCTTACCGGCAAATTCACCATCCCCCATCACCAAGACAAAGTTTCCTTGGCCCAAAACCTTGAATACCTTGTCATAAACCATGGCAACGCCTTGTTCAGCCATCGCTGCAAAGGCCGTCGTAAGTCCCGTCAAACCATCAGCAATATCTGTATTGTGTTGGATGTAGTCCTCACCAGCAATGTATTCTGGGAGCTTTTCTGGGTTTTCACCACGCAAAACGTCGCGAACGAAGTCTGATACCAATTGCTTGTTTTCGTCAGTCTTGTCCAAGTCCGTCACGGCTGTTTCACCATCGAATTGCGTGTGACCTGATGGGTTTGGTGCCACCACGTTGGTCACGTTATCCCAGTGTTCCGCAATCTTGTCACCTTCAAAACGGAAAACATCAAAGGCAACTTGATCACCCGAACCGGCGAAGTTCACCACGTTTTGCAAAACAACAAAGTCGCCATCTTCAAATGAACGAACCGTTTCCAACGTGGTCTTCACGGGTGCTTCTTGCAAGCCCTTAACCGCGCCAATAAACGCATCTCGGCCATCCCCAAAGTTCAAATTGTGTTGCTTGTAGGTAGGCAACGCGCTTGCCTCAGCAACCGCGATATCACCTGAAACAAATGTACCAACCAATGCTTTTGCAATATCTGTATGGGTCATAGTTTTGTACCTCCAAGTACTTTTTCAAAATCGTTCTTGTCTATGCCTATAATATAGCGCACGCGGATAAATTGCATAAGTAGGCACTTTAAAGTGGCATAGTTTCCCTAAAGAAACTATTGTGTGATACATTAGCTTCACAGAAAAAAACAAGGAGACACCCGATGACGTTTAGTATCGACATGACACCAGAAATTGCTGAGAAACTCGTAACCCTTAACGAACTGCATCGCAATCGTTGGCGTCCAGACATCGTTAACCTCTTATTAGAGGACGGGACGCTCCGCTTTGGCGAATTGCAAAAGAAGCTGGGCATCACGCAAAAAGTGCTGACTAGCAATTTGAAATGGCTGGAAGAAAACAAAATTGTAACTCGCAAGGTTTATCCCGAGGTGCCACCCCGTGTTGAATATTCATTGACTGACGTTGGGCAACAGCTACAAGACGTTCACGAAGCAATGCGGGTTTGGGCTGACTACTACGTAACTCACGTTAAATAGAAAAATGGCGCTACTTCTTGCGAGGTAGCGCCATTTTTTAGGATTCTGTTCGTTGTTGTTTTTCGATTTGCCATAGTTGCCAAGCGTAAACGATAACCGTTCGCACAACCGCATAGAATGGCACGGCCAAAATCATACCAGCAATACCGGCAATATTTCCTGCTGCCAACAACAAGATAATGATCGTCAACGGGTGAATGTTTAGCGATGCTCCCATAATACGTGGATAGATTAAGTTACTATCAATTTGTTGCACAATCAACACCACTACAACAACCCAGACAACTTGCCAAACATCTTGGGTGAAAGCCACAAAGATGGCCGGCACCAACCCGATGTATGGTCCAACATACGGAATCAAGTTTGTTAGACCAGCAAAGATACCAAGTAGCAGTGCGTAATTCTGACCAATAATAAAGTAACCAATCGTCGTCGCAACACCAACGAAAATCATCTCAATGGCTTGTCCGCTAATATATTGCGCAATCGTCTTGTTTAAACGACCCAAAATCTCAGCCACACGACCCTCATTTCGGCCAGGGAAGATTTTTTGCAAGAACGGTACCAGCTTTTGTCCGTCATTCAACATATAAATGGTCATAACCGGGACGGTAACCGCCGTGATTGTTACACTGGTAATCGTCCCAATCAACGTACTCAAACTACTTGCAGTACCAGAGATTAACGTTTCACCGTACTTTTGCACTTGAGCCTGCAAATCCTGCAAATTAGCATTCACGCCAATGTCTTTTACCCAGTCCGTTTCGCTTAGCTGCGCAATCCAACTTTGCGATGTCTTAATCAATCCTGGTGCATTATCAACCAGCTTACCAAGTTGTGTGGCTAATGCTGGCACCAAGGCCATAAAAGCGGCAACAATCAGTGCGATTAATAACACCATCACAATTGCAATTGACGCAACACGGTTTAGGCGAAATTTGCCAACGTGAATTTTTTGAAGTAACCCAACAATCGGATTCAACAAATAATAGAAGAACCCAGATACAATTAGCGGCACAAAGACCGCCCCGATAAATTTACCAATCGGTTCGAGTATGAAACTCAACTGCGTTACAACCAAGATCAAGAGGGCAGCAGCCAATAATTCCACTGTCCAATACAAGAGTCGTGATTGTCTCAATTGCTGTAACACGCGCCTACCTCTTTTCATTTTTGATAGTTTCCCCGCGGTTGCCAACGCAAAAGTAGGCAACCTAATGAATTTTATTATACCAAAATGCGCCACAAATGCCCGTTTATGGGCGTTGTGATTTTCTTCACTTGTTAATTAAGTTTAACCCAACAAGTGATTGCGCGTGACATTTGTCATGCGAACAAACTTTCCACAAGTTATCCACAGGCTTTTTGTGTAAAATAATAAGTATTAACATATCGAGGCATTTTATATGAAATTGCATACTAAAGATGGTAGCCAAATTGATTATCAAACATATGGTTCACCTACAAAACCCGCCTTGCTGTTATTACATGGTAACAACGGATCACAACAGGACTTTAAGGCCTACCTCCCCCTCTTCGCGCATGACTTCTATGTCATTACGCAAGATGCGCGTGGTCACGGTCAATCAACCAATAACCAGCTACAACTCAATTACCAGCTACTAGCATCAGATTTGGAAGAATTGCGTGTCGCGGTTAACATCCCGACATGGAGCATCTTAGGCTATAGCGATGGCGCCAACTTAGCTTTACGTTATACGCTGGATAATCCTGCGCACGTTCACGCATTAGTCTTAAACGCGCCCAACCTAACCATCAACGGATTAACCAAGCCAATCGTCTTGATAGCCAGCTGGGTTGAATGGTTACTGGGGAAACTGAGAAATATCCATCCATTCTTCGAAGCGCGCTGGCAGCAGACTGGGTTGATGTTTAAAACACCCGGCATTTCCAAGCGAGATTTGCAGGCTGTTATGGCGCCAACTCTTGTTTTAGTTGGGCAATTCGACTTTATCAAGCGACGCCATTCGCTAAACATCGCACACGCTTTGGGTAATGGCACACTCTACGTCGCACCATTCAAAACGCATTTATTCATTCAATTTTCGCCGTTGGTTTTCTCAAACATCGTGCGTCAATTTCTTAAGGAGCATTAATTATGAAATCTAGTTTTCTAAATTTCAGGCGAATCTTCATCATCGGTGTCGCATTCGTCGCATTGTTCGAACTGGGGGCATTGGTCAAACACATTCCGCCCGAAAGCATCCTCGCCATTTTGGCAGAATTGCCAATTAGCCTAACTATCAGCATCTTTTTGATTGGTTTAGTCGCCGCTAGCACCGGCGTCTTGTCAGACTGGGTTCTACGCAAAATTTTCCAGGATAACGATGCGGATAACGCACCTAAAGGTCGCAAGTTTTGGTTTGAAAGTTGGACAATCGCCAACTTAAACAATGCATTCGGTATTGGTGATGTGGTCATGAGCTGGTTACGCGGCCGCGTGTTTAACAGCCGTTCCATTCAAGACTCAGCCACAATCCGCCAGCACTGGTGGCAAGGTACATTCGGCTTGGGCATCGCCAGCTTGTTGAGTTTCGGTGCGACGCTTATTTTCTGGCCCAAAGCACCCGTTGCTGATTACTCATTTATTTTGTTAGTTGGTATGTTGCTACCATTCATTGGCGTTGCGGTCACAATTCGCAATTGGAAATCACTTGCATTCCCAGTTACGAAGCGCAGATTCACACAGACAGTCGGTGCTTCATTAGTTGAATGGCTTGGTGGCACCGTTGCATTCCTAGCATTCGGCGCCGTGATGCACCTGCCAACGCCTTTACTTGAGCTCGTGCCATTATTTATTGCCGCTCGCATCATCGGCCTCATTACGCTAGTTCCTGGTGGATACGGCACATTCGATATCTTCATTTTCTTCGGACTACAACATCTTGGCATTGACTCAGCAGTCGCATTCCTATGGATTATGTTCTACCGTTTGGCATACACCGCAATTCCCGGCATCATCGCCGTAATTGCAGCCATCAGTAGCGCCCTAGTTAATTTGAATACGTCATTCCGTGGTGTACCAAGAGCCATCGCCGGATCAATCATTCAAAAAGTCGATGCCGTCTTACTCTACTTGATGGGTATCGCGATGATTTTGGTTGGTGCGCTCCCTGGCACACTGGAATCAATCACATTCTTACAACGTTTCAGCCCTTGGACGAGCAACTTCCTAACACAGGTGCCCAACATCTTCTTAGGGTTCATGCTAATCATGGCTGGACGTGGTATCGCTAGCAAAGTAAAGCGCGCCTACGTGCCGACGCTAATTTTGCTAGCCATCACATTTATCTACGTCTTTATTTCACGCAGTTACATCACACCAGTGATTCTGGTGGGTGCCTTATTCCTAGCCACATTATTCATCAAGCCACGTTTAACACGTGAGCAACTTGTATACAGTTGGGAATCTCGTCTAATCGACGGCGCCATTTACAGTATTTTGTTTATCGCTTATCTATTGATTGGACTGGCCAACTTGCCAGTTGTGTCAGCGCACTTCCACATCCGTTCTACAGGGCTGTTGTTGTTACCATCATTCCATTGGTGGGTGATTGGCTTCCTAACAATCGTCGCTGTGAGTCTTGGGGTATTGGGCTTTATCGCCTACTTACAAGGCAAGCACGAATTACTCGGTGAAGCGCTTGATGAAGAACGTGTTGAAAAGGTGCTCGCAATCGGCGATAACCACTACACAAACTTGATTTTCTTAGGCGACAAGCGTCTCTTCTACTACCAACCTGAGGAAGGTGCTGAAGATTCCGTCGCTATTCAATTCCGTCTCATCAACAACAAAGCCGCCGTCATGAGCGATCCATTTGGTAACGCGAATGACTTCAAAGCTGCTATGAGCGCCTTCATCACCGAAGCCGACCGCCTTGGTTACATGCCAATTTTCTATGAGGTCTCAGAACAAATTGCCATGATCGCCCACGAGTTCGGTTATAACTTCATGAAGCTCGGTGAAGAAGCTCGCGTTGATACCGTAAACTTCAAAACGGCCGGTAAGAAATTCGCGAATATCCGTAGTGAAATCAACCAGGCAGCAGCCGCCGGCTTTGAATATGAAGTTTTGCAACCACCATTCGGCCCTGCGCTAATGAACGAGTTGCGCACTATTTCAAACGAATGGTTGAACGGCCGTGAAGAAAAAGGTTATTCATTGGGGTTCTTCGATGATCATTATCTCCAACGTGACGGCATTGGCGTTTTAAAGGCTCCTGACGGCCATATCGTCGCCTTCGCAACCTTGGTTACGTCACACACGGAAAATCAAATGACCGTCGATCTCATGCGTTTCACGAAGGAATCGCCAAACGGCACGATGGACGTACTGTTCGTTAAGACTTTCGAATATGCTCGCGATGCCGGTTATCAAACATTCAACCTTGGGATGTCACCGCTAGCCAACGTTGGCTTGTACCAACACAGTTTCATCCGCGAACGTATCGCCAACCTCATTTTCCAATTTGGTTCTGCGATTTATTCATTCGAAGGTTTGCGTCACTATAAGCGTAAGTTTGCTAGTGATTGGCAACCTTACTACATCGCTTATTCAAACCACTCAAACATCATCTTCGTCATGATTGCCTTGTTGCTGATTGATAACCCTGGTGTTGAATTGGATTAACACAAAAAGCTGCCCGCTCTCAAATTGGAGCGGGCAGCTTTTTCGCATTGTTCAAAATATTAAATAAATAGCGCAACAACCAAACCAATTGCCAAGGTCAATGAGATGACCACCGCATTCTTAATTGCTTGCGGAAAGTTTGGCTTAATTGGGTTCGCTTGAAAGGCTTTCGTATTCTTCATAACGATTGGGAATGAGACCAACGTAATCAATGCCGGCCATGGCAAAATACGCAAAATAACTGCCAAAATCAACACGATATAGCCAGCCAAATAAATCCAGCCGAACACCTTAACGGCTCGTTCCTTGCCGAGGTACCAAACCAATGTGTGACGATTCTCAGCCAAGTCTTCCTCGTAGTCACCGATGTTATTGGCCAACATGATGTCACCAATTGCGAACCAAGAAATGGCTGATGCAACGATAGCGTGTAACACCAATTCAGTCGTAAACGTTGGGGCAACGTTTACGTAGGTTGCACTTAGGAAAATCAAATATCCCATCGTCAAACCAGATGCCAATTCACCAAAAGGCGTACGTGACAATGGCAACGGCGTACCCGCATACCAGTATGCAACAACGAAGCCAATTAAGCCCATCACCAACAATGGTATACCCGTCTGTGAAACCAACCAGAGACCCCCGACGGCAACAATCAAAACCAACGCAATCAGCGTCGTCCATCCTTGACGTGGCGTAATGCCCCCTGACCCAACAATGTTGTTCACACCGTTCTTCCATTCCTCACTTGTGGCCGACTTAAAGTCCTGCAAATTGTTCCAAACATTCACTGCCATCTGCAAGGCAAATGCGACGATCACAAACACAATCGCTAGCACTGCATTCATATGTTGATAAGTAATCGCCGCGTATAAGTTACCCAACACCAACGGCAATACGCTTGCAACCAAAGATTGAATTTCAACGAATTTCAACCATGTTTTCAAAGTCATTCTCAAAAACCTCCAAAAAGTTTTTCCGACAATTCAGCTTACCCGAAGTACCCGCTGTAAGCAAGAAATATTGAGTTATCCACAGGGGTGGGGTAGGTGAAATGACGTCTTAATAACTTCATTGTATAATGCAATTTCGCCAAACAAAGGCGCTAAAGGCAGAGTTTACACGTGTTACACGTTACATCTGTTGAACGGGGCGTTCAGTTAAAAATGTAAAGGATTTTCACGTTTTTACACCACCAAGACGGCGTTCTTACATGCATATCCAGTATGCATTTATATGCAAAAACATGTATGTAATTTATGCATTCGGTTGCATATTAGGAATCGTCAGGACGACAAATTCCGACGGTACCCAACGTCCAAAATCACCGACATTTGCAACCGTCAATCTAAAGAAACGCAACTCATCCCCATCAAAAAATAAACAAACCGCACCCCAAAATCCACCCCAATCAGCCATCAAAACAACACCCCAGTAAATACAAAAAAGCGACAAAAAAGACGTCAATCCACACCACAAAAGTGGTGGATCAACGTCAAGCTCAACTGCTAAATTTCAACTAATAAAATGGTCGATTCTCAATTTAAAAACATAGATTGGTATACGTCACTAAATCGCCTTAAAAATTCGTCGTTCTGGCGATACAGTAATCGCCTCAGATGTGACCGAATCAACCCGACCATACGGTGAAGGTGACACACTCACCCCATTCACGAAGTCCTTCATTGCCATCTCATCACCCTGCGCTTCGATTCGAACGGAGCCGTCCGAGGCATTCCAAACCACACCTGTAACACCCAAGCGATCAGCCAATATCTTCGTGAAATAACGAAAGCCGACCCCTTGAACACGCCCTGTCACCACGATGCTTTTTGCTTCTACCATAGCCTTTCCCCTATCAAAAAAGTCCCATGGATAATGGTATCCATGGGACTATTATAGCGTTTTACTTCTTCTCAGTGGTCAAATCAGAACCGAAGTACTTCACTGACAACTTCTTCATCGTGCCATCCTTTTGCAAAGACTTCTCTGCCTTTGTAATTTGAGCGGCCAACTTCTTATCCTTCTTGTCGAGCATAGGTGCGGCGGTCGTCTCGCCCAAAGCCTTCGTTACCTTAGCTTGCAAGTCCGTCTTTGGGTGGGCCTTCTTGTAAACGCCCCATGAATCTTGTGAGTTCAACGTCACATCAGCCTTACCTGAATCAACCAAGTCCAAAGCTTCTGCAAAACCAGGCGCTGACACAATCGTTGCCCCAGCCTTAGTAGCAGCTTGACCAAAGTCAGATGATGACGTTTGTGCCGCCTTCTTACCCTTCAAGTCGCTGTAATCCTTAATCTTTGAACCCTTCTTCGTAATCATCACTGACTCAGTGAACAAGTATTCTTGCGCAAATGCGTAAGCCTTCTTACGTTCTGGTGTGATTGACATGTTGTTAAACACAACGTCGTACTTCTTAGCATCCAAACCGGCTACCAATGAGTCAAACTTGGTTTGTACAAACACAGGCTTCAACTTCATCTTCTTAGCAACAGCCTTAACCAATTCAACTTCGAATCCAGTCAACTTACCTGAATCACTACGGTATGAGAAAGGTGCGTACGTACCTTCCAAACCAACAGTCAACTTGCCCTTAGTCTTCAATTCGCTCTTATATGATGCTGCTGAAACAGTCGTTGCTGATGCAACAACCCCACCAATCATACCTGCTGCAACCAATTCAACGGACGTCTTCATAATCTTGTTCATTTTTATATCCTCGCCTACATAGCTGTATTTATCATCAGTGTTGATCCCAAGCTAAACGCAACAAACATTACGCTTAACGCAACAAACATTATGCTTAACGCAATGTTTATACGCATAACCCAGTAGCGCTTACGATAATTTATTGACGAAACCATCATATCGTTTCACTTCCTCAACTCTTATTCTGTTGAGTGAGTATATGCGCGTCTATTTGTTAACGCAAACGAAAAAGGAATCGTTCCGGTTACTTTCAAATAATAACCAAAACGATCCCTAAATTGCAAATGCTAAATCTTACTTGGCTGGATTGCTGTAGTCAGCATCCAAGTACTTTTCTGAAATTTTCTTCATGACACCATCCTTACGAAGCTCGTGTTCAGCCTTCGTAACGGCCTTATCAAGGGCAACGGCCTTCTTATTCATCATAGGTGCCGCCCCAGTTACAGGCATGTACTTTGATGGTGAAGGAATCGCAATCAAATCAGTATCAGGGTGCGCCTTCTTGTAAACTCCCCAGGCCGCTGCATCATTCAATGTTGCGTCTGCATGCCCGTTTTCAACCGTGGCAACCGCTTCAGCAAATCCTGGTACAGCAACATTTGTAGATCCTAGCTTCTCGGCGTACTTCACATAGTTACCAATTGCTGACTGAGCAGTCTTCTTGCCCTTAATATCAGTAACTTGCTTGATACCTGAATCCTTCTTAGTGACGACAACTCCCCCAGTATAAATGTACTTCGCACCATAGCGGAATACCTTCATACGTGCTGGCGACACAGCCATATCATTCAAGATAATATCATATTTGTGGTCTTGTAGACCTGCAACCAGTGAATCCCACTTCGTTGGTACAAAGACGACCTTAATCCCCATCTTCTTACCAATTTCCTTGGCCATATCCACATCAATTCCTGTTAGATCACCTGAATCGGTACGGTATGAATATGGTGCATACGTACCCTCCAAACCAACAGTTAGTTGATCCTTGTGTAGAAGGCCGAGGTTCTTAGTAGAATCCGCATTAGCGGTTACACACCCCGGCGCTCAACAATGTTCCTGCGGCAAATACCGCTGCGACTAGCTTAATTCCATTAAAGCTGTGCTTTTGCATAATTATCTTACGCCCTTTCAAAAAGTATGTTGCATAGCATAAACCCACTTTGCCATGGTTGTCAAATACCTTTTTAATGTTTATTTAATTCAGCATCGAGAAATTTTATCCTAAAACGCTTGCATTTAGTCAGTGATGTCTCTAGAATGAAACACAGCTATTACAAATCAAAAAAGACGGAAGGAAAGTTAACCATGATGACGATCAACACACAAATTACTGTTGCTTGCATCAGCCTAGCGCGCTACTCGCGGTAGGTCGTTTTGGTGAACTTATCATTCCGATGAACCGTTAAGAAGAGCGCGCTAGGCCTTTCCTGTGTCACACAGAAACTGTCGGCGCGCTCTTTTTTGCGCTCATCCTCAGAAAGGAAATCTTCATGTTTGAATTTATTGCCAAGTATGCCCCACAATTGATTATGGCGGGTATCAAGTACACTGTGCCTCTAGCACTTATCTCGTTTGTTATTGCCGTCATCATTGCCGCAATCGTTGCGATGCTGCGTTCATATGTCCCACATGCAACTGGTATCAAATCCATTGGTTGGCGCATTTTGAAGTTCATCCTATGGTTCTACGTTTGGTTGTTCCGTTCAACCCCAATGTTGGTCCAATTGTTCGTGGTCTTCTATGGATTGCCTAAGCTGGGTATCAGCTGGCTATCTCCTTCAGGATGGGCAGCCGCTATTTGGGTTTTGTCATTGAACACAGCTGCATACGCTTCAGAAGCAATCCGTGCAGCTATCTCATCAATTCCTGATACGCAACGTGAAGCTGGTGCAGCACTTGGTATGACTGATTCACAAATTTTCTTGCGTATCATCTTGCCACAAGCTGCTCGCATTTCAATTCCAACGTTGGCAAACTCATTCATTTCTTTGGTTAAGGATACGTCATTGGCATCTGTTGTTACGATCGTCGAGATGTTCTACCTTTCACAACAATTGGCAGCAGCCAACTTTGAACCATTGCAAATGTACTTGCTAGTTGCTGCAATTTACGCGCTATTCGTTTCAATTTTGTCTATTCCACAACGCTACATCCAACGATGGGCTGATCGTTTCGTAAAGGTACAGGGGTAATTTATTATGTTGAAGTTAGAACACATTGATAAGCAATACGCTGAGCACCACGCACTAAAGGATATCAACGTCACGTTCAATCCACATGAGACGACGGTTATCGTCGGACCTTCTGGTTCAGGTAAGTCAACGTTGCTTCGCTCACTTAACTTGTTGGAGCACCCTGATTCAGGTTTGTACACGTTGGACGATCGTACGATTGATTTGAGCCAACCAATCACAACTGAAACACTACTTTGGGTCCGTCGTAAGACTGGTATGGTTTTCCAACAACCACGTATGTTCGATCATCTAACAATTTTGGGTAACATCATCGAGGCCCCTGTTCACGTTTTGAAGCAAAATAAAGCTGAGGCAATTGCTAAGGCCCACGAATTGCTACAAGCTGTTAATTTGGATAACACGGCTGATCGTTACCCTTACCAACTATCTGGTGGTCAAACGCAACGTGTTGCCATTGCCCGTGCTTTGGCCATGTCACCTGATTACCTATTGCTTGACGAGCCAACCTCTGCCTTGGACCCTGAATTGGAAGCACAAGTTTTGCGTGTCTTGAATGGTTTGGCCAAGGATGATCAATCAATGATTATCGTGACACACAACATGGAATTTGCGCGTGAAGCTGCTGACCGCATGCTGTTCTTGGAAGACGGTGAGATTGTCTTTGACGGTACACCAGCTGAATTCTTCAGCGAGCCAACCGATCGTATCAAGCACTTCCTAAACGCCTTTAAATTTGAAGATTAACCACGTGTTTCACGTGAAACAAAAAGACCTTCGAGATTTTTTCTCGAAGGTCTTTTTTCTTACTTCTTAACTGGCAATTGTAGTTGCCAACGTTCATTAAAGAACTTACGGTAGGCCATAAAACTAGCAAAGACCGATGAAATACCGGTCGCTGAAAGCAACATGAACACAACCATAATTTGATACTTAATGGCATGAATTGGATCAACACCCGCCATAATCAAACCAGACATCATACCTGGCAATGACACCAATCCGTAAGTGCGAACCGTATCAATCGTTGGTTGTATACCAGTACGAATAGCTTCATGAACGATGCTGCTAGCCGCCAGCTTAGGTGAACCGCCAAGCGCCAAACGCTCAAAAACTTGTCCCTGTTGATCACGGAACTGTTGGTTCAAACTGCGATAAACAAGTCCCACAGCGGTCATTGAATTTCCGGCCACCATACCCGTAACTGGAATCATTTGATAAGGTTCAAACTTCAAGACACCCGTCAAAACCAAAATGCTCATTGTCACCGTCGTTGATAGAAGCAATCCCCACCAAGAGATATAGAAAGCCCCTGGAATTCCTTGGCTACGCTTCTTACCATTGCGTGCAGCGTTATAAACAATGAACAATTGCATCACAATCGTGACCAACCAATTATCCAAGTTAAAGATAAACTTCAATAGGTATCCAACAATAATCAGCTGAATAATCGCGCGGGCAACCGAAATAATCGTATCTTTTTCAAGCCCTAATTTTTGCCGATAACTAATTCCCAATGAGATAACAACCAATACAAACGCAAGGGCGAGCGACCAATTGCTAACATTAATCTGACTATCCATGCGTCAATACCCCCTCGCCTTCGTGCAACGTCAGTACAGTTTGTGCTTCAGCAATCTCTTGCTCATCGTGCGTGACCGACAAGACAATATTGTTCTCACGGTCATGCAAGGCGTGAATAGCTTGCCAAATCGCCGTCTTGGTTTCGCTGTCTAACCCTGTCGAAATTTCATCTAACAACAAAACCTTTGGTGGAAATAGCAAATTACGAAGGACCCCAATTCGCTGGCGTTCACCGCCTGATAATTCTGAAACCGCCTTATCAAGATAGTTCTCTGGCAGTCCCATCTTCACCAAACCCTCGCGTTGGTTGACTTCATTTACCGTTTCTTGACGTACCAAAAACGGAAAATCCAAGTTGTCACGAACCGTCTCACCAAATAATTGAGCCGACTGCGTAGCGTATGAGATTTGTTGGCGCACCGTTCCAATTGGCATGGTCAGTGTGCTGGTATCATCCAGCACGACATCACCATCAGTGGCATCTTGGAGGCCAGCAATAATTTTCAATAGTGTACTTTTACCTGTTCCTGACGGTCCCACTACCGTCACCCAATCACCGGATGCAAGCTTCAAATTTAAGTCTTTCAAAATAGTCCGGTCGTCAATCGAATAATTAACATGTTTCAATTCTAAAGTCGTCATAGATATCCCCCCACATTAAACCTAATGACATTGTAAACCAAAAAGCGTTGGTGCACCCGTCACCAACGCTGATCGATCAATTTTCTTCTTCATTTAAGACGATTCCTTGCTCCACAACCGGCAACATTTCTTGCCACGTTGTTTCGAACAGCGTTTTAAACAAATTATCATCCCACTTATCCGCAAAAAACGGGTGATAGAAATATGTAAACGTCTGCATAATGGTCATGCCACGCTGATTTCGGAATGTATCCCAGGCCATGATGTTTTCAACAGCCAGTGCAAAATCCTGCAAGCGCGGATCAAGCAGCACATCACGGTTAGCCAATTGTTCTTCGTAAAAAGCCATCATTTCAGGCTCACGGCTAAATCCTTCGCGTCGACGTGATGCCAACAACCACAACCAATCGTGCAAGGCTGTGACACGTTCTTCTTCCGGGGCGCGAACATTCGCTTCCCAGACCGGACCATCAACCTGCTCTAACCAAGCCGTATTCATCGCTTCAAAAAGCGCTTCTTTATTTGCAAAATGCTTGTATAAAGCCGCCGGCGTAATTTCCAACTTTCGGGCAACGTCAGCTAAACGTGACTTTTCAAAACCCTTTTCGTCGAGAACTGCTCGTGCGGCATCAAAAATGGACTCTGTCGTCACTTTCGCCATGGCGTTCACCTCCGTTCTGGTTTATCACAGCAGCTGTTGGTCTAAAACCCCTGACTTTAGTCAGGCGTAAGACCAACAACGCACCTGATAAGGGCGACTTGGTCGCGTCGGAGGTCAAAACCTCCGACACTCCTAGTCTGCTTTATTATAGCTGAAGCTTAAAAAAGTGCCTAATTTTTTAAACTTCTCAATATTTTTGTTATCATTAAGGAGTAGTTGTGTAACTTATTTTTATTTAGTAACGTTACACGTCGATGCACCTCATCAATTTAATAGGAGTGTGAAATTTAATGACTATTTCATCATTGACTGATACTTACACGCTTTCAAACGGTGTTAAGATCCCCGTTGTGGGATTTGGAACTTGGCAAACGCCTGATGGTGATGTGGCCTACCAAAGCACGTTGGATGCTTTGGCTGCCGGCTACCGTCACATCGATACGGCCGCTGCTTACGGTAACGAAGAATCAATCGGACGTGCTTTGAAGGATTCAGGCATTGCCCGCGAAGACATCTTCGTAACGTCAAAGTTGTGGAACGACATGCACGGATACGAGTCAGCTAAGCAAGCCTTGGAAGACACGTTGAAGCGCTTGGACTTGGAATACTTGGACTTGTACTTGATTCACTGGCCAAACCCAAAGGCTAACCGCGAAAACTGGGCCGAAGCTAACGCTGAGACTTGGCGCGCGATGGAAGAAGCCTACGAAGCTGGTAAGGTACGTGCAATTGGAATCTCAAACTTCCAAGTATCTCACTTTGAGGAATTGTTGAAGACGGCTAAGGTTACGCCTATGGTTAACCAATTGTTCGTTAACCCTTCAGACATGGAAGCTGAAATCGTTGCCTTCAACAACGAGCACAACGTTTTGACTGAAGCTTACTCACCATTGGGAACGGGTAAGATGTTGACGGTCGCTGCAATTCAAGAAGTTGCCGACAAGTACAACAAGTCAGTTGCCCAAGTTGCATTGCGCTGGTCATTGCAACACGGCTTCTTGCCTTTGCCAAAGTCAACGCACAAGGAGCGTATCGTTGAAAACGGTCAACTCTTTGACTTCGAGTTGTCTGCTGAAGACATGGCAACGTTGGATAAGCTTGAAGGTGTCGCTGGTACTCACACTGACGCCGACAAGACAAACTTCTAATTATGCATAACAAAACGCCCCTAACTGAAAAGTTAGGGGCGTTTTTGTCTGTAAGGAATGATTCAATTGAATGATTTCTTGCTCGCTGGGTGGCTCTCTCACCAACCGCCCAGTGATATATGATTACTTCTTAAGACGCAAAGCGACAGAAACGCTACCTACGACTAACAAAGCAACAAAGGCTAGAACAACATCTAGCTCAACTTCAAACGTTGAGGCGTTGCCCTCAGCGCTAAATAGCAACATCAATGCTGCGAATACAGCAATCGTTACGATAGCGGCAATAGCTGACGCCTTTGCTGACATCACATACTTCACCTCTTGCATTATTCAAACCTCTCACAAATATAAATCTCACACGAGTTCTTATTATAAACGTTACTTACTTTTATTCAAGAGCAAAAGGGGAAAGTCGTCCACAATAAAAGATACCCAGGTTAACTAATTTTGTTCCACATGAAACAAAAAGCGAGTGTAATTATCTACACTCGCCTGCAAAAACATATTAATCTTGATTGAATTGTGTATCAACGTACTCACGGTACAACTCGTGATTAGCCACCAATTCCTTGTGCGTACCAGCGCCGCTTACCGTACCTTGTTCGATAAAGTAAATCTTATCGGCATCCACAATCGTACTCAAACGGTGCGCAATGACCAACGTTGTTCGTCCCTTCATCAAAGACTCCAACGCCTTCTGCACCATTGCCTCAGACTCTGAATCCAAACTGGCAGTCGCTTCATCCAACATCAAAATCTTTGGATCACGCAAAAATGCACGTGCAATTGCCAATCGTTGACGCTGTCCACCAGACACCTTCACACCACGTTCGCCAACTTCAGTATCCAAACCTGCTGGCATGTCGCGCACGAACTTTTCTGCAAACGCTAATCCAAGCACGCGCCACAAATCATCATCCGAGTATTCACCCGTTAATCCATACGTCAAATTGTGGCGAATTGTTCCGGCCATAATCGCTGAATCTTGGCTAACAAACCCAATTTGTTCACGCCAATTAGCCAAATTCACATCTGACACATCATGATTACCAATCATGATCTCACCGGCCGTTGGCGTGTAGTAACGCTCGAGCAAACTAAAGATGGTTGACTTACCACCACCTGAAGGACCAGCGAACGCCACAACTGTATTAGGCTGGGCCTCAAACGACACATCGCTCAAAATCTTCTTGCTGTCATCATAAGCGAAATCAACATGGCTCATCGCCAATGTTTGTCCTTCAACGTCGACGTCGACACCAGACGTCAAATCTTCTTCTGGCTCAGCCAACAACGCTTGGACGCGTTCCGTTGAACCGCTCGCCTTAGCCAAATCTGAGAAAAATTGACCGAGAGTTGCTGATGGACCAAGCAATTGGAAAAGATACATCAAGAATGAGAACATCGTTCCCATCGTCATTGTACCTTGTGACACACGGTGCGCACCGTAGGCCAATACACCAACAAATAATCCCATCATAACCGCCGTCATTAACGGACCCGCAACTGAATCATACACAGCTTCACGCAAACCAATCTTATACAAAGATTGAATCGTCGTGTGACCCTTTTCAGTTTCAAACGGTTCCGCATTAGATGACTTTACCAAACGAATTTCACTTAACGTTTCACCAGCCGCGCCATTAAAGTCAGCCAATGAATTCTGACGATCACGACCAACCTTGTGTGATTGACGCATCACTGGCAACATCACCAACATCACCAATGGGATTGCCAATGCCATAATCGCCGTCATGCGCCAGTCCTTCAAGACCATCAACGTCAACGCACCCACCACCGTTAGCAAAGACGTAATCATACGAGGAAATGAGTTTGCCAACAAGTCTTTAATTTGCGTTGAATCATTAATCAAACGTGACGTCATTTCGCCCGCTTTGGTTTCATCAAAATATGCGACGCGCAAACGAATTAGTTTATCCCACAAGGTATTACGCAAACGACTAACCACGTTTTCGCCAAAGATTCCCAAAACAGTTCCTGACAAGGCGCTAATCACCGCGCTCAGGATAAACATACCAATTACACTGACGAGCAATGTTTTATCAATCGACTTACCAAAACCGTTAATTAAATCACCCGCAAAATGTGGCACGGCCAACTGAATACCCGTTGCAATAACGCCTAATCCTAGCCCCAATCCTAGTTGCCAGTAGGCTGGTTTTGTTTGACGAATTAAGCGCATAAATGCCTTCATATCAAACTTTGCTGGTCGTTGAAATGCTTCCGTTTCAACGCTTTGTCCACGATCCATCTCTCTGCCTCTTATCTCTTATCTTTTGACGGTTAGAACCAGCCCTTGAAGCCCTTGTGCAAGTCGTGGTGCATCTTGTGCATCTCCTTGCGCATTTCACGGCGGTCAGTGAAGTCCATGTTTTGGAAACGCTCGGCGAATGGTCCAAACGCATCGCGGAGCATCTCAGGATCCATTTCAATGTCCTCGGTATTGGCTGCGATGCGACGCAACATGTCCTTTAACTGCGCCTGCTCGGCTTCAGTGAGCACTGAGAAAGCACGTTCACTCATCTCGTCATTACCGTTATGCAAACCAGCTAGCGTCTCCTTACCGGCATCTGTAATGAAAATAAGTGAAACACGGCCATCGTTCTCAGAGGCACGGCGTTCGATCATCCCCGTTTCAACCAAGCTCGTCACTTGCGCACTCACTGAGCTAGGACGAATATCCAACTTTTCTGCGATTTCCGCATTCGTTAGACCGTCTTCCTTATTCAACAAAGACAACAAGCGCAAACGGCCACGTCCCAATTCCTTATCACTACCGCGCTTAGTACGCATATTCATTGACATCGCTGCCATAAAGAAGCGCGAGTGCATCAAACGGCTGAATGATTCCATCAAATCTTGTGTTTCATCTGTCATTTTATTTTTACCTCAAATAGTCATTAGTTAATTAGTTAGTTTTAAAATAACCAACCTAACGAAAAAGAAGTATAAACCGTTAGTTAGGTTAAGTCAACACAAACTAACTAATTAATTTTGTAATTAAAAAGTCGCACCCAATTTGAGTGCGACTCTCGTCTAGTCTTCACGTAGCCAAACAGCCTCGGAAGCTTCATTATCATTAATCACTTGATGAACAGTTTTTTGCGCCTGTGGCACAAACATCTCGGGTTCTGGGCGCACCGGTACGTATGAAACAACCAACGTTTCCTCACCATCTTCACGCAGCGTGCCACCGACCGCTTCAACTTCAAAGCCCATTGCAATCGTTTCTTGCGCATCACCCCAGCGGTTCTCACTGACGATTTCAGACGATACACCGAGCAAACGCTTCACACGCACATCAAGTCCCGTTTCTTCTTTGAATTCGCGTACAATCGCTTCCTGTGGCGTTTCACCGTATTCGATATAGCCACCTGGAAAGCCCCAGCCTTTTTGAATATCAGAACGTTTCTCTAATAAGATTGCCGAACGATCCGTCTGCCATAACACACCGAATACCGTGTTAAAAATCATGCCTTCATGACCAACTTTTTCGCGCATACGTGCGATGTAATTTTTCTCTGCCATATGATTCGCCCTCTTTTCACCACCCATTATTCCACGTTAAGGATATAATGCAACACGTTATCCACGCATATGCTGGAAAAAGCTATTCACAAAATTGACCAGGTAGTAAATACCTGCCGGCACAATAATGATACCGACAATCAAGATTGAAAAATGTTGTTGGAAAAACGGCACTGAGCCCAAAAAGAAGCCAATTACGGTTGATCCGAGCACCCAAATTAAGGTCCCCGCCACATTCTGGTTTTTAAATCGGGCAGCTGCATACTGACTTTCGCCTGCGATAATTGGGATAAAAATACCCAGCACTGGAATATACCGGCCAAATAGCATTGCTAAGGATGCATGACTGTTGAAGAACGCGACTGTATCGTCCATACGCGCATTCTTAATCTTATGCTTCCGACCACGCTTATACTTTGCCTGCCAGCCAAGATACACCGTCGGCAGATAACCAAGCCACAACAACCAAAGTTCAATCGGAATATCTGGATGCGCCGCTAAACTACCAGCTAAAAACATCGTCGTTTCGGCTGGCATCCAGGCGAATAAGACGAAATAACTTTCAAGCGCCACAATTGCCCAAAGTACTGGATAAACCAGCCAAGGATTATCCATAATCGGCCGAATGAAAACGATCGGATTTTGGATGACAGAAATAATATCTGCTAATTCAATCATGACTTAACCCAATCATCTGGCAATACTGCCATGAAACTAATGTATGTCGTTACTGTATGCTCGTATGATCCCATGCCACCATTAGCCATATGTTCGAACAACTTAGCATACACCGGATGCGTCTTTGCATATGCCATAACATTAGCCGTTCGCTCTGGTATTTCCAATCCTTGCGGTGCCATCATCATATCCTGCACCCATTGATATGGGGTCATTGTTTGACCGTCCCACCACGGCGTTGTCGCATGGTAAAAGTCATGCACGCTAGGCGCCAAAGCGTAGTACAGCTGCAAGCCACGATCTAGCATGTCAGCATCTTGCTTGGCATCTCCCTTAAATGGCACCCCATTAATTCGCTCATATTCCTTAGCCACTTCAGGCAATACTGCCACTGGCAAAATGTGTTGCTGGCCAATGTGCGTGAAGCCCCACTGAACCAATGGGAATGTTGGCGCAACATCTAACGGATTGATGATGGCATGAACCGCTTGATACTTCACGGCATAGTCAATATTATCAGCACTCTTGTAGGTCGTCGTTGGTGCAAAAGCATACGCGAAAACACGTTCTTCCCCGGCATCAATCAACATTTTCCCAACGACTTCTGTCGCACTACCACCACGAGAATGACCCGTTACCCAAAAGATGTTTTCCTGACCGACATTATCAAATTGCATCACGAATTCGTGTAATTGCGCCGCAATCTTTTGGCCGATATAAATCATGTTATCCATGCCTGGTGCATCTTCATCACCAATCATGAAGTCACCTGACCATTCCGCATTTTGTGGCGTACCACGAATAATCACGGCAAACAAATTGTTCGCACCAACGCGCTTATAACCCAGCGTAAACGCCACGTTATTTGGATCATCAACCACATGATAGCCATGTGATTCTGTCTTAAAGCCCAAGGCACGCAAATTTTCCGTCGCATATCCTGGCCCTGCAACTTGGCTATCACGCGTGTACGTCGAACCCGCCATCACAGCACTAACTCGCGCCAAATCATGTTGATACTCAGCTGGATTCTTATCAAAAAGCGCATCACTATATGGCACATCCATCTCGCGTGCTTCCGGCAAACGCCCCTGATTATTACTTGTTGTAAATGTTAAAACAGTCATTTCATTACCCCCACCACTAATTCCGTCACTGTCATGATTAAAAACGTTACTTGTTACCCTCCAGTCTACTCGATTTGTATTCTAAAAACATGAAGAAACATTGCCATACAACTAAAAAAATGCTTGCAGAGCATTAGCTCCACAAGCATTTCGTCATTTCTTAACGACATTCATAATCAAAATTGCACCGAGGGTCATGACAATCCCAACGACTTGGAAAGCATGAAATGAAACGCCCAACACAAGCGCTGATAAAATGGTCGCACTTAGTGGCTCTAACATGCCAAGCATTCCCACCGTTTCCGGCGCCACTTTACGGAGACTCGCAATATACCAGACAAATGCAACAATCGATCCGAATACCACAATAAAGAACAGCAATATCAAATCAATCGTATCGAAATGATAGGCGGGGTGATAGAGTGGTGCCACAAAATTAGCAGCCAAGCCACCCATAAACATGCCCCAACCAACAACGACGATGGCGTCATTCTCAGCCAACAAAGAACCCGGAATCAGCGTGTATGCGACTAACCCTAGCGCTGACAAAATGCCAAAGAACAATGTCTTCTCCGAGATTTGCAATTGCGCCAGATTGCCATTGGTTACCAACAACACAATGCCCACTAACGACAGAATTACTGCGATTAATTCTTGTCGTTGTGGCCACCTATGGCGAAAGATAGCTAGAAAAATAACAATCAACGCCGGTGCCATATACTGCAAAACGGTCGCAACCGCTGCATTACCGTAATACAACGTTCGCACGAAATTGGACTGGGCAAAATACACCCCAATTAACCCAAACGATACCAATAAGATGGCGTTTTTCGGCTGCCGCCAAATCGCAAAAATATTTTGCCGACGGATCAACGAATACAACAGCAACGCTGCACCGGAAATCAGCAAACGGGCGGTCGTTAACCAATCTGGCGAAATGGCAATCCGATCAAATAACATATTCGACAAGATTCCATTGATACCCCAGAATAGCGCGCCACCAGCAGCCATCCCCACATACCACTGCTTACTCACACAAACACTTCCCTTACTCTAAAAATAGAAACTTATCGCTAAGTATACCACGCAAAAAACGGCTATCAGACCTTAATCTGATAGCCGTTACGCCAAATTGTTTTAACAGTCATGAAAATGACGAGGCCTATCCAAAGTACAGCGTTTCCTAAAATGATCATTTTAATAACTGGTGACACGTCATACGAAATCGTCACGTTATTCTGACCGACCCGTGGTCGAACCTGCAACGTCCCAATACGTGTTGTTTGTGGTTTTGCCACCTGATGCCCATTCAAAATCACCTTGGAATGCGCATAGACAGCAACTGGCACCGTTATTTTATTGTCATTTTGACTATGCCAACGATACGTAAGTGCATCGTTACCTTGCGTTATCTGCGCTTTTAGCGGGTTCTGAATAACCTCACGCATATACATGTCATAGCTATTATCCCCTGATTGCAAACCGTTATTCACCAGATAATCAGGGGTCGCTTTTTGCACATCCGCTAAGGCGTTCTGCACATCACCATAGCGCCATTCCCGTGCAATCTCGGCCTTCGATTTCGTCTCATTGAATGCCGTATGCTTCGTGACATGGACTAGCTCATCCGTATGCAACCGATGGGCACTCTTGGCCAAAATACCTGAGGAAATCGCAACTGGCACCACGATGGCAATCATAACAATCACCAATCGTAACTGGCGATTTAGGTGTTTTTGCACATCCGGCACTACCAAGAGCCGTGGCAACAACAGTACCAAAGCCACGTTGCTAACTACCGACAAACGCGACGGAAATTGCATCGTATCAACAATCGTTGGTTCGATCTGTTGAATCGCATTCCACGGGAACACCGTCAATGACAAACTGAAAAAGACAACTGCCAGCCAAAATAAGAAGCGGTATTCACGGGCCAGCTTTCGATAAACCAACACGGCAACAATTAAGACAACCACCGCAATAATGCCAAGCCAACTATAGTTTCGAAGTGTTGGCGATTGCGATAATGTGATTCGCATTCCTTCCCGACTAATATCTAACGGCGTATATGGCGTTAGAATCTGATTGCTTCCCATCACGTCAGCCATGCCCACTAAAACATTAGCGACTAGCAACCCGTATAAGACAACCGCTTTTAGCAAACGTTGCATCAAAGCAATGATTGTTGCCTTGTTCTTACCAATCACCGTCACCACAAATAAAATGCCTAATACCAAGACACCTAATAGTGCCGTGAATAAATGGGCTTGTGTCAGTACCGCCAACGATATCGCCAGACCAACCCAAGAAAAGGTTGTCGGCTGTTTAGCCATTGCAATGCCGTAATACACCACATACGGCAGTAGCGCAGCGCCGATACCAGTAAATGATTGGCTCGTTTGCCAAGTTGTCGTTAACGGTAACGCCATATAGATAACCGCACTCACTAAACTGGCATATCGACTAGATTTCAAATAACGGCCTAGTCGATAAATCCCCACACCGGCGACTAACAAGATAGCAATGTCAGTTACAATTTCAAACCAAAACCAGTTTGGTATTAGCATGAGGACAAACCCCATCAAATACGATAGCCACGGTCCATATAACGGTGTGACAATCCGTCCGGAATGTTGATAGCCATATTCTGACATGAAGTAGTTAAATTGCCCGTGTTTCATCTGTTCCGCAATATCATAGAACCGATTAAAGTGAAACAACGCATCGATACCGATAATCGGCATATTCGATATCAGTTGCGGTAAAACTAATACAACTGACGTTAGTAATAACACGCCACCAGGCAATGCCAGTGATCGCCATGAACGCATCTCACACCTCCTATTTACGACTAATATATCACCTTATAGCGTATCAATAAGTTGTTAATTTATTTTGATAATTAACTAATGTCATCACAAAAAGGTCGTCAGTCAAAAACTAACGACCACAGTATTATGCTTTTTGATATTGCGCCAAATAATCCTTCAAATACTGACCTGTAACACTTTTTGGCATCGTGGCTAGTTCAGCTGGTGTCCCAGTACCAACAATTTGACCACCGTGCGTACCGCCGCCCGGACCCAAATCAATCAACCAATCAGAATTAGCCATTACTTCCAAATCGTGTTCAATGGTAATGATTGTCGCTCCTTGTTTCAGCAACAAATCAAATACGTGAAGCAAGTTCTCGATATCCAGCGGGTGCAACCCAACTGACGGTTCGTCAAAGATAAACAAGCTAGCGCCCTGCTTTTGGTGAATTTGTGACACTAACTTTAGTCGTTGCGCTTCACCACCTGATAATTCAGGCGTACTCTCACCCAAAATTAGGTAATCCAAGCCCAATTCTTGCAACGTTTCAAGCGTCTTAAGAATCTTCTTTTCATCCTTGAACACTTCAAGCGCGTCCGTGACAGACAACGCCAACAAATCCGCGATTGATCGGTCATACCACTTTACGTCCAACACATCAGCACGATAGCGTGAACCTTGGCAGGTTGGGCAGACTTGCGTCACATCTGGTAGATATTGCACATCAAGCGTAATGTGCCCGACACCCCCACAAGTTGGGCATGCGCCAGCTGCATTATATGAAAAATCACTCGCCGTAAAGCCACGTTCTTTAGCATCAGGCAAGCCAGCAAACAACTTGCGCAAGTTATCCAGAATGTTGGTGTATGTCGCAACTGTTGACCGCGCATTCTTACCAACTGGCACTGAATCAACCATCACAACATTCGCAACACCCGCCGCATCAAGAGACGCAACACCCTCAGGTAGTGGTTGTTGTTCATTTTGCGCCAAAATACCTGGCACCAACAAATCTAGAATTAACGTCGTCTTACCAGCACCGCTCATCCCCGTGACACTCGTCAATCGATTCTTAGGGATATGCGCGCTCACATCATGCAAATTATTCTTGGCAGTCACTGCGATATCGATACTACCGTCATCAAACAAAGTATCTCGTGATGCAAGCGTTCTTGTCTGGATATCATTCGTTCCGTTTAGATACGGCGCGACCAATGCATCGGACGTTTTCGCATCAGCAGAACTGCCCGCAAACGTCACCGTCCCACCGTAATCACCCGAACCTGGGCCGATTTCGATAATGTGATCACTCGCGCCAATGACGCTCATATCGTGATCAACCACGACCAATGTATTACCTTGTTCCAAGAGTGTTTTGAAAATCGTAAGTAGACCCGCAACGTTAGCTGGGTGTAGTCCCACCGTTGGCTCGTCTAGCACATACAACACACCGGTCGTTTCATTGCGAATCGTTCGTCCGAGTTGAATACGTTGCAGTTCACCAGTTGAAAGCGTACTTCCCGCGCGTGCTAACGTGAGATAGTCCAGACCGAGCTTAATTGGCGCATCTAGCAATTCCAAAAACTCATCAACTAGTTTTTGCCCCATCTTGTGCATCTCATCCGGCAACGTTGCTGGCAATTCAGCAATAAATACCGCTAGTTCTTCGATGGTGTACTCTGACAACTCAGCAATATTCTTGTCTCGTAGCAACTGTGTCAGTAACTTTGGGTTAAAACGCGTTCCATGACAAGTTGGGCAAGTTTGGAAAGTGTAAAACTGATTCAAGCGCTTGATGGTGCGCTCATTTTTACTGCTCTTCATACTGTCCTCAATAGCGTTCGTCGCATTTTCAAAGACCGCGTGATCCATGTGAAACACCTTACCGCTCTTGCTTAGAATATTAATTTCATATTCATCGCGGTCACCGTGCAAAACCAAGTCTTTTTGGTCATCTGGCAAATCTTCATATGGGATATCAATATTGATGCCCGCTGCCTCAGCCACCAGTGGCATAAACGTTCGTCCAGGGGTACGCCATGAATTCACCGCACCATCGCGAATAGTCAGCTTTTCATTGATTAACAATGCTGGATTAATCTGTTGCACCTCACCCGTCCCCTGACAAGTTGGACATGCGCCAGCCGAATTAAAAGCGAAATCTTCGGCACCGTAGGGCATGAAATGCACGCCACAAACTGGGCAATCCATCCCCGTCATATCAACATCCATCGCAACGGCTAACGTTGGTCCGATTCGATGGCCATTTGGACACACCATCGACCCTAAACGTGAAAACATCAAACGTAACACGTTCAAACTTTCGGTCATCGTCCCAACAGTCGAGCGCACGTCTGGCACCTGTGGTCGTTGACGTAGCGCCAAAGCCGATGGCAAATGGTGAATACTTGTCACGTCAGCACGATTTGCCTGTGTAATTCGGCGTCGCGTATATGTCGACAATGCATTCAAATAACGCCGCATCCCCTCACCATACAGCGTCCCCATCGCCAGCGAACTTTTTCCAGAACCACTGCGACCAGTAATTCCAGTCATTTGACCAAGTGGAATATCCACATCAATGTTTTTCAGATTATTAGTTTTTGCACCCCGGACTTCAATCGAAAATGTCATTTTCTTACCACCCCTTAGTTGTCGTGCTCGTTTTCCCTGTTACCTTTCATTGTATCGCTTCAACGCATGAAAAACAGTTCTCCTCAACTGAAAAAAGGACGCGCAAATAAATTGCGCGTCCTCTATCTTACTTGCTCTTCTTCGTAAACTTAACAATACCTTCCCAACGAGCAGTTTGTGGGAACATATCGATTGATTGGATGTATTCAACATCATAAACACGCGTCAAGTCGACCAAATCACGGGCCAACGTTGATGCATTACATGACACATACACAAACTTATCTGGTTGGGTTTCCAAAATTGTCCAACGCAATTCTTCATCCAAACCAGTACGTGGCGGATCAACAACCAAAGCGTCGGCCACCCAGCCTTCATTTGCCCAGCGTGGAATCAAATCTTCAGCTGCACCTGTGTAGTAGGCAGCATTCTTAACACCGTTATCCGTCGCATTTTCATTAGCGTCATCAATAGCTTCAGGCACCGTGTCCATACCGCGTACTTCACCAGCATGATCAGCCAATGAAATACCGATGGTTCCGACTCCTGAGTAGGCGTCAATCAACTTATCGGCTTGTGTCAAATCAAGCGCTGAGATGGCCTCGTTGTACAAGCGTTGCGTTTGGCGGGGGTTCAATTGCAAGAATGCACGTGGTGACAACTTGAACGTCTTACCGTTAATTGTCTCCGTAATGTATTCGCTACCCCACAACAACTTGGTATCTTCACCCCAAACAAGTGACGTCTTGTCTGAGTTGATATTCTGGTGAACAGACACAACTTCAGGCAATTCCTTGTTGATGCGGGCAATCAATTCATCAGCACTAGGCAAGTACTTGCCGTTCGTGACAATCGTCAATTGCACATCACCTGTCGTTTCTGACACACGGGCAATCAACGTCTTAACAATTCCTGAGTTCTTGCGCTCGTTGTAAATTGGCATTTCCATATCAGCCAAAATATCACGCACCTTGCGCACAACCTTCAATGTTGCCGGGTGTTGCGTTGAAACCTTTGGCAAATCAACCAAGTCGTGAGAATTACGCTTGTACATTCCCACGGCCAACTTACCATCAACTTCACGAACCGGGAATTGCGCCTTGTTACGGTAACCGTCTGGGTTTTCCATACCAATCGTTGGGCGCAAATCAAACTTTTCATACCCTTCAGGCTTGTACTTTTCCAAAGCCTGACGAATCACATCTTGCTTAAATTCTAGTTGGCCATCGTAAGACAAGTGCTCCAATTCAAAGCCACCAACTTCTTGGTTATCAACTGGATCAACACGCTTTGGTGAGCGTTGCTTAATCTTACGAACACGCGCTTCGATGAACTTGTCTGTGACGTTCGTTACAACAACATCAACAACTTCATCAGGAAGTGCTCCTGGAATAAACGTAATCTTACGCTTATAGTAACCAATTCCTTCACCGTTGATTCCCAATCGCTTGATGGTAATCAACAGCTTGTCACCAACGTTAACTTCGACGTTTTGTTGGTTGCGATTATCACGACGAGGTCCACGTGTTCCACGTGGAACAAACTTACCGCGATTTTGATTGTTGCCACCCTTACCTTGGTAAGGACGACGCTTCTTTTCTTCAGCCATTTCGTTCTACAAAGACTTATCGTCTGCTCTTTCTATAAGATAGTTCTATTCTAACATGTAGTCAGTAAAAATGACCGGTCAGTCCTTCGCGACTAACCGGTCATTCGTATTTAAATTAATCCGCTATTCAACAACCAAGGCAGGCCGTAGCCAATCATCAATCCTAAGATAACGACACCGACCAAACTACCAATAAAATCATGTCGCTTACGACGAGCAATTGCTTCTGCTTCTTCACGCATTTGCTGTTCAATGATTGGGCGTAACTCTGGGTGCTCAATCATCATCACTTGTCGACGAAGTTCGAATTCCTTATGACTCAATTCATTTTGAGTTGCTAGTTCTGCCGCCTGCTGTGCCAAAAGACGATTTTGCTCTTCTACCGCATAAGTGTTTTGCTGCAATTCATAAGATTCCATATTCAGCTTACCTCTCTAAAAGTCATAGATATAATACGCTTCTAGAAAGTAAATTGCTGAGTTCCAGCTTGTGAAATAGTTAGATAATTTACCCCTCCGATGAGGACATCACTACACCTAATGAAACCTTATCGACCTTATCCGACGTCTCCAGTGCCTTTAAATCTGCAATGTTTCCCGTAATAACAACACCAGGGAATTTCGCTAAAGCCAAATTTGGTACCTGATTTGGCCATGACATTTGCGATTTGAAACGATTATAAGACTTTAAATAATATCGGTAGTCACCCGTTGGATCTTCTTTTCCGATTGGAACACCTACATACTCTGCGTTACCAGTGGCAATCCCTGACCACAGCCAAGTAACAGCCACGCTTCCGGGCATCCCCCGTTTAATTTCGTCATAGGTCAACTCAGATTTAAATGTCACAGCAAGCTCAGCAACATCGTTATCATGAAATTTTGAAAAATCAGCTCTAACAAAACGCTCCTGTGTTTTCCCGTTAAACTGCAATAATCGCTGCCCATTCTCACTATCTCGCCAACTACCATCAACGTAGCTTTGGCTATTTTGCCTAAATTGATCTCGACCCATAGCGTTGTACAAATAGGTCTGATTTTTCCAATGAATAGCCTGGCTCGAGATTTTTTTACTGGCGCGATAATCAACTCGACCCATCAATCGCCCAATACCAGAAGCAACTAAATAATTCGTCTGAACATTAGGCGTGGTGATGTTAGTCCAATGTTCAACATCCGCTCGCATTAACGCACCTTGCTTATCAGTGCGGTGAAACAAGAACAATACAGCTACACTCCCCACGACCAATACTGCAAAAGTAAATCCAAACACCCTCTTCATATTCCAGCATATTCCTTGTCCACTAATATTTTGCGCAACATCTTGTTACCTCCATAGCTTTCTTGGTATGTCTTTCAATATAGGGGTTTGTTTATTTTTTCACCACGATGAATTTTTTATATTTTTTAAAATAAATCTCGCGCATAACCGTTAAGACCTTGCGATAACTGAAAAGGGACCCGCAAAAATGCGAGTCCCTAAATGAGTTTTTTAATTACCACCAACCGTTAGCAACACGGAATGACACGGCGTTATCGATTGATCCGTAACGTGTCACAGCGTAGTTAACCATACCAGCTGTTTGTTCTGAAACTGAACCAGTTCCCCATGATTGCTTGGTTTGACCCAAACCTAGGTAACCGTTTGGTGATACGGCATCTGGGTTTCCACCTGATTCAGGCATCACGATGTTTGACCACAAAGCATCCGTTCCGCCGGCTGCAATAAATTGATCATAAACTGAACCAGTTGCTGCTGGTGCTGGCGTTTCAGCCGCAACTTCAGCCGTTTGGTAAGCCGTCGTAACACCTGAGTCCGTCGTTTGCGTGAATGAATCAGCTTGCGTTGGTGCACCGACGTAGTTTGACGCTGGAGCTGCCACGACAGGCGCCTCTGAAGCTTCTTCAGCAACTGGGGCAACTTCTGATACGTCTGATGCTACCGGTGCCTCTGAGGCAACTGGCGCTTCTGACACAACAGGAGCTTCAGATACCACTGGTGCCTCTGACGTCACAACTGGCGCAGCACTTTCAACAACCGGTGCAACCGGCGCAGCTTGGGCAACCAAGTTGATCGTTTGACCGATGAAAATCGTGTCGTTAGCTGTCAACCCATTAATGGCCAACAAATCAGCCAACGTCATATCGTTCGCTTGGGCAATGGCGAAAAGCGTATCACCGTTCTTCACCGTGTATGAACCATTTACACCAACTGGGGCAGCTGTTGTCGTTGCCGTCGCATCTGCATCGGCTTGCACTGACGTAACCGTTCCATCACCGTTAACCGTCAATGACACACCCGTCAAAATGAAGTTCGCATCTTCAATGTTGTTATCACTAGCAATCTTTTCAACCGTCGTTCCCATTGCATTAGCAATGCTCGTCAACGTATCACCCGCCTTAACCGTGTATGTATCAGCTGATGCATTCACACCAACAGCAACCGTCGCAACTCCTGCCGTTGTCATTGCTGTCAAAATTTGTTTATTAATCATTTAATGTCTCCTATTTTCGTAGAGGTCTACAATCCTACAAAATATTCACTCTCTATGATACCGGTGCATTATTCAGAACACGTTACAAAACCTCGCCCTTAAACCATTTTTAACTACCATAAGAATTGACTATGAAACTTTAGAAAGTTATTTTCCGGGCAATAAAAAAATCACTCACAACCAAATTTTTTGGTCATAAGTGATATGCCAATTAGTGGCGACGTTGTTCCACACTGTAAATAATCGTGCCTAATATCGCAAACCCAATACCGACCAGAACTGTCGTAAACGCAAAGGTTGTAAACAAATACGCGACCACCACAATCGTCAGATAAGTCATCCATTTACCACCAGGTAACTTATAACCAGTTGGCAATGTCGCATCACCACGCAGCTTAATCGATGAGAAGATTGTTCCTAAGTATTGCACGAAATCACTCAGCACAATCAATTTGATCAAAAATAGATAGCTACCACTCAAAATCAAGCCACCTGAGATTGCAATCGTCAGCAAGATGGCCCCAACCGGTGCGCCATAACGGTTCAAACGTGAGAATTCACGCGGTAGGAAGCCGCGTTCACGGGCCATCGAAGTCAATTCAATTGGTGAATTAAACGATGTCGCAATCGCAACCCCGATAATCGACAACATCATCCCCGTGATGATAATCGTACGGCCAACACGGCCCAGAATAACATTAAAAATGTCCGCGACTGGCAAAGCTGAACCCGCCAAATGATCACCTAAAACCGTCATTGCGACAACTTGCATCAAAACGAAAATCGCCGTCGTGGCTAACATCACGGTCAAAATCGCACGTGGCAACATTTTTCCGGGATTCTTCATCTCTTTAGCCGCGATTGGAATCAGTGAGAATCCAGTAAACATATAGAAGGCGTTTCCAAAGGCACCTGAGAAATCATGCACCGGTTTCGCTTGTGCGATTGAGAATTGCGATGTGCTACCCAACAGCAACCACACAACTGTCGCGATGAACACCGCCAGAATCACACCGATTTTTATCAAACTGGACGCATCATCTATGCGACTCGCAATCCCGGTTCCGAAGTAATTCATGACTCCCAGGAGCAACATAATGCCGATAGCCAAACTATTGTAGACTAACGGCGTTCCGACCGCAGGCACCAGCCCTGTTAACGTTTTTAAAAAGGCCGCCGTTTCAGCACTGATGGTGATTACCCCGAAAAGCCAGCCAAACCAACCGACCAAGAATCCCGGGTAGTGTCCAAAGGCACGCTTGGTGTACACCCACGCACCACCATCTTCATCAATTCGCGATGACATGACAGCATAATGCATCGCGATTAGCGTCGCTGAAATACCGGCTAAAGCAATTGCCAATAAGACGTATTGGCCACCCTGCTTGTACATCGTACTCGGTAGCAAAAACAACCCACCACCGATAACACCGTTAATACCTAGCAGTACAACGCTCGGGAATCCAATACCTTTTTTGAATTTTTTCATTGTTCAATCCCCCCTAAGGCCCAGTCTACCTAAATTTCGTGCCTTTTTCTTTTACAAGTTGTTAAGGACGAACGATAATGATGGCAACAAAACAAAGGAGGCCACCATCATGATGACTTTAGGACAATATGAAACACTTGCATCTGCATATAACAACACGAGTACCATCACGTATTCCATTCCTACATCATTACCAATCGGAACGACCGAAGTCATCAATGAAGACGGACTTCAAATGAGCATCACGAATACCGCAGACGGCGTTACTGAAATTCGTTTTGATGCTGACGCAAATGATCGTCGCTACCCTGGCACATTCCAAGGATTCGAGTTCGGCATGCACTGGATGCACCCTTCATTTATCGGCGCTTTCTTGGAAGCCAAGGATAACCACAACCAACACTTCCTTGGCGATAACGGTACCGCTGCATACGATGCTTTCGTCGATTCTGATAACCACCTAACTGTTACGCTTACGCCAAGTCACTAACAGTTTGGCGTTGCTTTTAAAGGAAATTCCCCGTATGCTATCAGAAATAATGCTTACGGAGGATTTGCCGATGGCGAGTCGCAAAACACGTCGACAACGACACAATCCAGTTAAAAACCTGCTGAAATGGCTGGCAACCATCATTGTCATCATGCTATTAGCGGGCGGGGCCTACGTTGGTTACGCCATTCATCAAGCGCCAACCATTACGGAATCAGCCCTCAAAGCGAACCCTAGTCCCGGTGACAATCAAGTTTATGTCACTTATGACAACATTCCGGACGACTATCGTAATGCTCTGATTTCAACCGAAGATCGCACGTTCGAAACGAACAACGGTGTCAGCTTAGGTGGGGTATTCAACCTGGTTGTTTCAAACATCAAGGCCCGCTTTGGCGATGGCGTTGCCCGTGGCGGTTCGTCAATCACCCAACAACTTGTTAAGTTGACCGTTTTCTCAACTAGCAAGGCGGATCAAACACCAACCCGCAAAATTCAAGAGATTTATCTGGCACTTCAGTTGAATAAAACACATACCAAAGCACAAATTTTGGAATACTATGTCAATAAAATTTACGAAGGCCACTACCAATACGGTGCGCAAACGATTGCCTACTATTATTTTGGTAAGCCACTGTCTCAATTGACGTTGTCACAAACGGCCATCATCGCTGGTTTGGGTCAGAGCCCATCAAACTTCGATTTGTACAGCAATCCAGAATTGGTTGAAAAGCGTCGTAACATCGTGCTGGCCGCGATGCTAGATAATGACAAAATTAATCACCATGAATACGAAGATGCGAAGGCAACCAGCGTTACTGCTGGTTTAATTCCACGCTAAAAAAACCGCGATGAACTCAAGTTCATCGCGGTTTTCGTTTATTAATTAGTTTTCAGGTGTTTCTGGAACCTTGATGTCGCCAGCAATAATCTTTGCCTTTGCATCTTCAACAGCCTTCTTCTCGTCTGCGTTCAAGTTGTTAGTTGTGACACCAACACCCTTTTCCTTCAAACCGTAGTAGACCGTCTTACCACCAGGGAACTTGTCCTTTTGGGCAGCTTCAGTAACCAATTGCACACCTCGACCGATTCCAGTTAATGATGATGTCAACGTCAAGTTATCAGACTTGCCATCCTTTGTCTTGTAGGCACCCATGTCAGTTTGATCCATGTCGACACCGATAACCCATACCTTATCATTAGAGTCGGCAGCCAACGTTGCGTCTTGATCCTTCGCAGCTTGGAAGACACCGTTTCCAACACCACCAGCGGCTTGGAAGATGATGTGCTCACCTTGTGCAATCTTAGCCTTCGCAATCGTTTGTCCCTTGGCAGGGTCTGAGAACGTACCAGCATACGTTGCATCTACCTTGATATTAGGGTCAACTGACTTCACGCCGGCTTGGTAACCAGCCAAGAATGCTTCGATAACTGGGTTCTTCATACCACCAACGAAGCCAACAGTGTTGTCGCCCATCGTCTTAGCCTTCGTAGCTGCAGCCACACCAACCAAGTATGATGATTGCTCTGAACGGAACATGACTGATGCAACGTTCTTGTACTTAGCACCAGCAATTTCGTCAACCAACACAAACTTCGTGTCTGGGTACTTCTTTGAAACAGTTTGAACTGAGTCCTTAAACGTGTTTCCGATTGCTGCGACAACATCGTACTTAGCCGTTGCAGCTTGCGTCAATTGCGTGTTGTAATCCGCAACTGTCTTAGGTTGGAAGTAGTTGTATCCGTTTTGGCCCTTTTCCAAGCCATTTTCCTTACCCCACTTCTCCAAACCTTCCCAGGCACTTTGGTTGAAGCCCTTATCGTTAACACCGTTCGTGTCTGAAACCACTGCAGCAGTGAACTTATCACTTGAGCCACCGTTGCTTCCTGACGTTGCTGCGTATGCAATTCCTGCAACCGCGACAAGCGCTACTCCACCAATAATTAAGTTACGACGTGAAACCATTTTCCTAATACCTCCAAGTATAAAATCCCTCGACCCGACCACTCGTTTTGTCGGCCAAAACTGGCCAACTCAGAGTCCATATAAAAATTTAATTTTTACCACTATAAAGGTGTATTTAAGATAATGCAAGGGCTAAGTCATTACAAAAATCATTGGTTTTGAATTATTAAAAACGATTAACCTGATTATCAACGTATGAACCCTTTAAAATAAGTATTTTTCGTCAATAACTTATTTTTAGTAACTATGATTATGAGAACATTGTAATATGTGAACAAATTACGAACATTCCCAAAACTTATCATTGATAAATATCGACAAGTACGTATAATTAGAAACAACTTATTAATGGGGGACATCATGGGAAACACACAAGCACACGACAGTATTCTTGTTTTGGACTTTGGATCACAGTACAACCAACTCATTTCACGACGTATTCGCGAATTGGGTGTGTACTCAGAACTAAAGCCACACACTTTGACGGCAGCCGAGATTAAGGAACTAAATCCTAAGGGACTTATTTTCTCTGGCGGACCAAATTCGGTTTACGAAGACGGCGCCTTCACAATTGACCCAGAGGTGTTCAACTTGAACATTCCTATTTTGGGTGTCTGCTACGGTATGCAACTCATGGCACACGTTTTGCCAGGGGGAAAAGTTGCACCAGCTAACGATTCAGCTGAATACGGCGAAACTGAAATGGATGTGACGGATGATAGCGCGCTATTGTTCGGTAACACACCTGAGAAGCAAACTGTTTTGATGTCACACGGAGACTATGTTGAACAAGTTCCTGATGGCTTCAAGGCGGTTGCAACATCAGACAGCACGCCAATCGCTGCAATGGAAGACACGTACCACAACTTCTACGGTGTGCAATTCCATGCGGAAGTGCAACACACTGAATACGGGATGCAAATCTTGGAAAACTTCGTCGACAAGGCTGTTCGCGCTGAGCGTAACTGGTCTATGGATGACTTCATCGACGAACAAATCAAGCAAATCCGCAAAACGGTTGGCGACAAGAAGGTCTTGTTGGGACTTTCTGGTGGTGTTGATTCATCAGTTGTTGGGGTGTTGTTGCAACGCGCCATCGGTGACCAATTGACATCAATCTTCGTTGATCACGGTTTGCTACGTAAGAATGAAGCTGATGAAGTGATGGCATCACTTGGTGGTAAGTTCGGTTTGAACATCATCAAGGTCGACGCCCAAGAACGTTTCCTATCTAAGCTTGCCGGTGTTACTGACCCTGAGCAAAAGCGTAAGATTATCGGAAACGAATTCATCCGCGTCTTTGACGAAGAAGCTGCAAAGCTTGATGGTATCGATTTCTTGGCCCAAGGAACGTTGTACACGGACGTTATCGAGTCAGGTACTGATACTGCGCAAACGATTAAGTCACACCACAACGTTGGCGGATTGCCTGAAGACATGCAATTCCAATTGATCGAGCCTTTGAACACGCTCTTCAAGGATGAAGTACGTGCTTTGGGTGAAAAGTTGGGTATGCCACACGAACTTGTTTGGCGCCAACCATTCCCTGGCCCTGGTCTTGGAATCCGTATTTTGGGTGACGTCACTGAAGACAAGCTTGAAATCGTGCGTGAATCTGACGCAATCTTGCGTGAAGAAATCGCCAAGCACGGCCTAGACGGCGAAGTTTGGCAATACTTCACGGTATTGACTGGCGTTCGTTCAGTCGGTGTCATGGGTGACGGTCGTACGTACGACTACACTATTGCCATCCGTGCTATTACGTCAGTCGACGGTATGACGGCTGACTTCGCAAAGTTGCCATGGGACATCTTGGAAGAGATTTCTCGTCGCATCGTAAACGAAGTCGACCACATCAACCGCGTCGTCTACGACATCACGGCTAAGCCACCTGCAACTGTTGAGTGGGAATAATCCTTAAATAAACAGCAAAGCCCTGCATCAAGGTTCAAAATGACCTTGATGCAGGGCTTTTAATTATTAATTCTTACGGTTATAAACCAACACCGTTAGCGGTGCGAAGATTGCAACCACCAACACACCAGCACCTAGCACAATCCAGGCTTGGTTTGACCAAACACCTTGGTTTAGCATGACACGGGATGCCTTAATGACATATGTTACCGGGTTGAGATTTACCAAAATTTGCATAACATGTGGCAACGTCTTAACAGGCACAAATGCGCTTGATAGGAAAGTTAGCAAAAGCATCGTAATCAATGAGACGCTTTCGACCATTGTTGAACTCTTGGCGACCATACCGTACAAAGCGAATACCCAACTCAAGGCCCATCCCAAGAATACATCTAGCAACACAACGACAACTACCCAACCAAATCCAGCGGCTGGACGCCATCCCATTAGGAATCCCGTCGTCAATGACGCAACTGCAGCGATAAACAAACGCAAAATATCTGCGAATAGTTGGCCGGCCAACGGCGCGATGTGGGCAATGGGCAATGACTTCAAACGATCATAAATACCTGAATTCATGTCGTCACTAATTTGGGTACCAGAACCTGATGCGGCTGAAATCAACGCTTGCATAAGAATTCCTGGCACAATTGTTGGCAAATAAGCGTGCACGTTACCAGCAATCGCCCCACCAAATAGGTAACCAAACATCAACATGAACATCACAGGTTGCACAATTACATCCAAAAACTTGTCTGGGTTGTGTAACGTCTTCAGCAAATTACGGTATGCCATCGTGGCCGTGTTCGCAATAATGTTTGTCTTGTGTGCTTGTACATCCATCATGATTCTAACCTTCTTATTTCCCTTAATTCTTTCCAACCGTCAAAGCAAAGAACACATCATCCATAGATGGTTGTTCAACGGCCATATTCGTCATTGTGAGCCCCGCTACAGTTAGTTGGCTCAAGATACCTGCAACCTGATTCGTATCGCGTAGTGGCGCTGTGACGGTGTTATTTGCCACCTTTACTTCTTCATGCAATGCGTCAGTTACGATTTGCTTTGCCTGATCGGCCTGTTGTGCATCCGTCATTTCCAAACGTAGCTTTGCGCCCCCAACTTGGGCCTTTAACTCGGCTGGCGTACCAAGACTGACCAACTTTCCGTGGTCAATCAACGCGATGCGATCAGCTAATTCATCAGCCTCTTCCAAGTACTGCGTCGTTAGGACGATTGTCGATCCTTCTGCGACCAACTCGCGAATGGTATCCCACATTTGCGTACGGGTGCGTGGATCAAGACCGGTTGTTGGTTCATCCAAGAAAATCAACGCTGGTCGTGAAATCAAGCTAACCGCCAAATCCAAACGGCGACGCATACCACCTGAGAAATTCGAAATCGCCTTATCAGCTGATGCCACCAATGAAAACTCGTTCAATAATTCTTCCGTACGTTCCTTGGCTTCGCGTCGTGACAAACCATTCAAACGTGAGAAAATCATCAAGTTTTCGCGAGCAGAAATATCTTCATCAACCGATGCGTATTGACCAGTCAAGCCAAACAATGAACGAACGACCTTAGGTTCCTTCTTAACGTCGTGTCCGAAAATTTGAATCGTTCCTGACGTTGGCTTTAGCAACGTCGTCATCATGCGCAGCGTGGTTGTCTTACCCGCTCCGTTTGGTCCAAGCAAACCGAACACCTCACCACGCTTGATGTTAAATGACACGTTATCAACCGCCGTTTGCGTGCCAAATGTCTTGGTCAAACCTTCAATTTCAACTGCATACTCTTCACTCATGATATTGCCTTCTTGTTTTCAAATTAATTGTCAGGGTACCTGACGAAAATAATAATAAGGTACCCTGATTAATATGTCAACGATTTTGCTCAGGTACCCTGTGTATTTTAGTTCATATTCGTCACGAACCCTGTTATACTGGCATTAGTAGAAAAATTTAAGGACGGCAAGATACATGGCTGATTTGATCGAAAAACACCAATTAGCAGCAAAACTATTTGAATTTACATCACTTCAGCACTTGGCTGATGAACAAGTTGAACGTCACTCACCCGTTTTTCGTGGGCAAAACAAAGTCTTGGTTGCGTTGAGTGAAGGCGATAATATTTCTCAAAAGGAACTCGCTGAGCGCTTGGATATGAGTGTGCAATCAACGGCTGAATTCGTCGCTAAGCTAGTTAAAAAGGACTTTGTCACTAAGACAAAATCCCCAACTGATGGTCGTATTCAATTAATTCAGCTCACTGAAAAAGGTCGTCACGAGGCCGAAAAGAGCTTGTTTTACATCCCAGAGTATCTCGACTATCTAAGCCCTGAAGAATGGACGCAACTCGCAGCCATGCTAGATAAGATGAACGATGGTATCCGTGATCACTTGAAGCTTGATGGTATCCAAAACCTTGGTACCCGTATTATGTTAAGCCAATTGAATCGTAAGACTGAAGTCGAAGATAAATAATATGCCTAATCTCGATGAGTTATCAAAAACTCATCGAGATTCTTATTTTGGCAGGTGATTTTAGCATGAAACCCAATAATTACTAGACTACCATTTATTTTTTTCGTCATTATAATGATAGATATACCAACGGAAGGAGACACATTTACAACTGAATATTACCAATGTTGTCGTGAACAGATTATACAAATCAAGGAGCATACTGATGAACGAAAATATTTACACACAACTTGTCGCTGACTTTGCTGCAGCTAACGGCTTCACCTTTTACCAAGGTGCGCAAGCCAGCCCAGCACTCATTCGCAACTGGGAAAACGGTTCGCTGAAGATCCACTTCGTTTCCTATGGGAATGATGGTCAAACTGCAAGCTGGCATTTCATTAACGAGGGGTTCAGCCATCCAGTTTCTCACAAGGGCACTGGTATTGATGAACTAACTGATTGGATCAACAATACAATCACACCTCAACTCGCTTAAAGATTCACGGAAGCGGTCAAACTTGACCACTTTCCCCTAACATATGGTAAAATCACCTGCCGTTTTTAAAACGATACATATTCGCCAACGTTTCACGTGAAACATCGGCACCCAAATTGACATACATATAGCAAATCAGCCATCCCCCAACACAAGTTGAGAGATGGCTGATTTTTTATTATTTAAGCGTCTTGTCTAACCATTCAAACATGACGATCAATCGCGCATTGCGTAAGTTCGGTAATCCGTTACGAGACACACCGTGCCATGATTGCGGGAAACGCACCATTTCAACCGGCGTATCCGTCAACGTCTTCACCGCCGTGAAATACATTTCCGTTTGCGCAATCGGCGTCCGTAAATCATATTCACCATGCATCATGAGCAGTGGCGTTTTAACCGCCCCAGCGTACGTAATTGGCGAGCGCTTAATCAATTCTGCTCGACCAGCTTCCGTATATGGCGTTGCGCCCATTTCGTCAGCGACAAAGTTATATCCAATGTCACTGGCACCTGTTAGATGTAGCCACTCTGTTACTGGTCGTTGTGAAACAGCTGCTTGGAATCGATCAGTATGACCAATTGCCCAAGTCGTCATAAAGCCACCATACGAACCACCAATAATGATTTGTTGGGTCGCATCAATCTTATCTGAATAACGTTCAATAGCCCTATCTAAGCCCGCTAATACATCGCGATAATCTTGTTCGCCATAGTGGTTTACTACCGCATTGATAAACGCTTGGCCGTATGTTGTTGAACCATGCGGATTCGTAAAAACAACGTTGTATCCCGCTTCCGCAAAACGTTGGAATTCCCAGAAGAACGCATCCCCATAAGCTCCATGAGGACCGCCGTGAACATATAGCACAACTGGTGCCGGCTCCTCTGAATGCGCTGGCAAGAACCATCCATCCACATCCGAACCGTCTTCACTATCAAAAGTGAATTTTTCAGCTGCCGTAAACGACAACGTCGGATTAGCATCATAACGCACCGTTTGTGCATGCGTGTCTAACTCGGCTGTAATCAAACGGCTTGGGTGGCTCGTATCTTGTTGCGTAATCACCAATTCTCGATCAGCAATCGTAAAATCAGTTAGCAATTGTGGCTCATCCAGTAATCGCGTAATCTCGCCAGCTATCGTTCCTTGATAAAGACGCGTATGTCCGTGATACCCCGCCTCAAAGATGTAGGTTTCGGAATCTAACCAACGCACATGGCGTCCTTGTCCCTGCACAATGACATCAGAATTAGGTTCTGCTAACAATTCTTCGTCATCAAAAACCGATCGTGTTTGATGACCATCATAATAATGCAGGCTCACTGCCCGTCGATTAGGATATTGATCATCGTTGCCGAGAATCAATATTTGCGTTGCATCTGGTGCAATTGTCGCTTCATACACCTGTGCCAAATTAGCGGGCACCGTGGTTTGCGTCTTAGTTTCAAAATCAATCGTGCGTAATTCTGAACGATATTCGTGAGCGTCCTCATCATTCGTTTGCACAATAATTACCGCCTGCGTATCAGTCGCATCTGCAATCTTAACCGGCAACAAGAACGTGCCCAATAAACGTGTCACCCCTGAAATCGTGGCTTGATAAATCTCAAAGCGACGTTGCTCATCGATAAAGCCCACCCCATCATCTTTATAATGACGCTTCGTATAATATCGCACCGTTGGTCGCTCGCTGACGGCATTAAACGATGCTTGTGTTTCAACTTGAACAGCAAACACAACACCTGCCCCATCAGGTGTTGGCACAAAACTCGTGATGTGATCACTTTGATGCGTTAATTGCACCGTTTCGCCATCAACAGAACGGCGGTATAGTTGCCCATCATGCTGATAGAAAATGGCCTGTGTCGTTCCTTGCAAATCGGTCGCGTCATTTACCAACGTGGTTGTATCCGTCTCGTTCACAACCACCAAATTCGTTTGATAACGATTCTCAATTTCGTCCGCGACACTTTCCGTCGCATATAGCGTTTGACCAACAATCGTTGGACGTGCGATTCCCCTGATGTCTCCTAGTGCTGTTGCCATTCAAATCCCCCTCGATTTTGTGATTAGTTTGATGATGCTGATGACGCATCGCTAGCCGTATCGGCCGTCACAACCGTAGCCTTAGGTGCACCCTTCCAAGCTGCGATTTCCGTACCATTGTTGTGGTCGTTGATGTATTGCCCAACTTCCTTCGTTTGGTATGACTTTACCAAAGCCTTAATATACCACTTCTTAGCATCATCATGACGCGCTGCAATAATGTTCACCCATTGGTGTGATTGCTTGTTGTTTGCGTTCCAAACGTAGATGGCTGAGTTCGGGTTGCGACCAGCTGCTTCAACGAATGTGGCTGAAATAACGGCGGCGTCAACTGAATTCAAGCTAGCCAACGTTTGATCCGCTGCCAATTCCTTCACGTGAAAATTCTTAGAACTTGAAACGATGTCGCGAACCGTTGGGCTTGTAACGCCTTCCTTGATCTTAATCAAGCCAGCTGCCTGCAACAAGAACAAAGCGCGCGCCTCGTTAGTTGGGTCGTTGGCCACAGCAATCGTACCGCCATCTGGAATATCCTTCACTGACTTGTACTTATCTGAGTACAAGCGACCAGGTCCCAAAACCGTCTCACCAACTGGTTGCAAGTCTGCCTTGTGTGCCTTATTCCAATCTGACAAGAAGGCGTAGTGTTGGAACGCATTCGCATCAATATTACCTTGCTTCAAGGCTGCGTTTGGTTGATTGAAGTCCGTAAAGGTAATCAACTTAATCTTGATACCGCGCTTCTCACCATTCTTCTTAACGATGTTCCAAACGGCTTGATCTGTCTTAGATGGTGAATTAATTCCCACCTTCACCGTCTTCAATTCCTTTGCTGATGCCACAACTGATGTTGCTGGGATAACTGCGCCGGCCACTGCCAATGCTAGAACTGCACTTGTAATAATCTTCTTGCTCATAATTTCCACTCTCCGTTTAAACCCAATTCATTAACCTATCTTTGATGGCTGTTTATTTGGCCGAATAAACAAAAACCCGGGGACCGTGTCTTATGACACAATCCCCGGGACGAAATGACTCGTGTTACCACCCAGTTTTCTTATTCAGTCACCCAAATAAGCTTACACGTACGCCTTCAAGCCGGACTAGTCGACAGCCGCCGGAAATACGTTGGCGCTATAACGGGCGCACCCGGTAACCACTTACAGAACCTGCTCGCAGTCACACACTAACTCAGAGACCATTTTCACGATTTGCCAATCACTAGCTTTCACCAAACGCTAGCTCTCTGCAGATTTTTCAATCGCTACTACATCTCGTCTTCGTTGATGTTGATTATGATATGCTCATACTTTTAATTTGTCAACAATTTTTGTCATCGTTTTCTAATTTTAGTTATGGTACGCTTTACAGAAAGAAAGTTGGAACCAAAAATGACATTTGAAGAACTAACTAATTTAGCAAAAGAAAAAGTAAGTCCTCGTGAACTGACACCAAATTGTTATGTCGCCTCCGTCGCATGTGCATTAGAAACCGAGGACGGCCACGTGTACACTGGTGTTTCAATTGATTCCTCAAGCAGTTTGGGGTTTTGTGCGGAGCATGGTGCAATCGCCGATATGATTCAGCATAATGAATCTCGCGTTGCACGCTGTGTCGCAGTCCATTACAGCGGGAAAATTTATGCGCCATGCGGACGTTGCCGACAATTCTTTTATAATATTAATCCAGATAACTTGGCAACCAAATTTTTATTACCGGACAACGACACGACGGATTTAGCCACGCTATTACCCTACTTAAACTAAAAAATAAGGTGCTCAGTACTGCTGAGCACCTTATTTCATTTAATCTATCAAACCATGCTGCTTCAAATAATCACGGGCAACATCCCCAGCCTTTTTATGCTGAACCGTCACTTCATAATTCATTTGAATCATGTCATCTTCTGAAATTTTACCAGCCAACTTATTCAAGCTCTTCTTAATGCTTGGATACTTCTGCAATGTCGCATCGTTAACCAACGGCCCACCTTGGTAAGGTGGGAAGAATTGCTTATCGTCTTTCAAAGACACCAAATCATCCTGCTTCAATTGCGGATCAGTCGTATAAGCATCCGTCACATCAACCTGCTTATTGGCAACCGCCTCATAACGTAAACTTGATTCCATCGTAACAACCTTGCTGAAGTTCAAATCGTACGCCTTTTGCAAACCAGGGTAACCATCGGACAACTTGGCGAAATCCGGGTCGAACCCAGCTGCAAATTGGGCATCAACCTTCTTCAAATCAGACGTCGTTTTCAGGCCATACTTCTTAGCGTCAGCCTTACGAACCGCCAACGCGTACGTGTTTTGATACTTCATTGGTTGCAAATAATCCAAATTATCCTGTTGCTTCAACAACTTCTTGCCACGCTCATAAGCCGTGACGGGGTCATGTGGAATATGACCATCTGTCTTAACCAATGATTGCAAAACCGTTCCGGTAAACTCAGGATAAATATCAACCTGACCACTCTTCAACGCCTTATACAAGAACGTCGTTCCACCAAAATTAGGCTTTAGTTGCACCTTCAAGCGTGGATTATCTTGCTGAATCAAATCCTTATACATATTGATTAGAATTTCAGGCTCACCACCCAATTTTCCAGCAATCGTAATCGTGCCGGCTGGTTGAACAATTGCACGATAACCAGCGACGCCACCAAAAATCACAATCAAGCTGGCAATTACAATGCCGATACGCTTTAGTGACAACTTGCTTAATAGCTTAATACCCCAAGAGAATACCAACGCCAACAAAGCTGACAAGATAGCCCCCAACAACAATTCAGCGTTGTTATTGGTTTGAATTCCCAACATAATGAAGGTTCCCAAACCGCCACCACCAATCAAGGCAGCTAAGGTTGCGGTTCCAATAATCATCACCATCGCAATACGCAATCCTGACATAATCATCGGCATTGCCAACGGCAACTGAACGCGGAACAGCTTGAAGCGCTTCGATAAGCCAAACGCATCTGCCGCTTCCAACAATGTTGGATCAATCCCCGTCAAACCAGCATAGGCGTTTTGAAAAATCGGCATAATCGCGTACAACACTAACGCAATGACTGACGGCACCGTTCCGATACCCACAAACGGAATTAACGCTCCTAGAATCGCCAAACTTGGAATCGTTTGAATGACCCCGGCGATTTGAAGCACCCACTCACCGGCACGGCGATGATTCATCAAACCGATAGCCAATGGCAGGGCAATGATTGCTGCAATCACAATCGCTAACAAAGAAAGCAGTACGTGTTCACGCAACGCCGTCAATATATCGCCAGATTGTGTTGTCAGCATGTGTAACATATCTGCTAACATCCCCACACTCTACTTTCTCTAAAACGCAGCCAAATACTGCAACAAATCTTGCACCGTCAACTTGGTCGTCCCGTTAATCACCACCGCTGGATGATCAACCAGTTGCTTCGATAATTCAGCCAAATAATCAGTTGCTTGTAACTGTGGCTCGTCTCCCAATTCAGTGATTGGTTCACCAAAACCAGCATCCAAAATCGCTTGAATCATGGTTGCCGGACGCTCACTAAACATCGCTTCAACCAGTTCATTCGCTGGGTGCGTCGTAACTTCCGTTGGCGTACCAACTTGTTGCAAAACGCCATCATACATCACACCAATGCGGTTTCCTAGGCGCGTCGCTTCACTCATATCGTGCGTTACAAAGAGAATGGTGGTGTGCAAATCCGCGTGCAATTCCAGCACCAAATCTTGTAGGGAACGACGTGACAATGGATCCAAAGCACTAAACGGCTCATCCATCAAAATGATATCTGGCTTTGTCGCTAGCGCACGTACAATCCCAACACGCTGTTGTTCTCCACCTGAGAGCTCATTTGGCATGCGATCCGCATATTGTTCTGCTGGCAACCCGACTCGATTCAACAGTTCGTACACGCGTTGTCGACGTTGTTCTAGCGGTACGCCAGCTGCTTCCAATTGAATACCGGCATTTTGAAAAATCGTCATATTAGGAAATAAGGCTGAGTTCTGGAGCACATAGCCAATCCCCCGACGTAGTTCAACCAAGTCGTACTCAATCGCACGCTTACCACGTACGTACGTATCCCCATCGGTCGGTTCAACTAATCGGTTAATCATCTTCATTGACGTGGTCTTCCCACTACCACTTGGGCCAACTAAGACAAATAATTCACCGTCAGCAATATCCAACGTTAGGTTCGAGACCGCTGGCTTACCTTGATAAATTTTCGAGATATTGCGAAATTCAATCACGTCTCTTACCATTCCTTACTTTTTGTTATTGTTGCCATATTAACGCCATTTGCTCAGATTAGCCAGACGCTAGTCCGAAAAACAGAAAAGCCTGAACGTGAAGTCCAGACTCTCCTTCTACTTTGCTTCAGTAATTGCCGTCTTCACTTCTGCGACCGTACGAATTTTCCCTAAGCGTGGGAAAATCACCTCTACTGAAGCGTCGTGACCTTGCACTGTGCGATCCGTCATAGCTTCTGGCACAAACACAAGGTTATAACCACGTTGCGCTGCTTCACGGGCAGTTGTATCAACACCAATTGATGTCGCAATACCCGTCAAAATAATGGTGTCGATGCCACGACGACGCAATTGCACATCCAGGTCAGTACCGTAAAATGCACCCCAGTTGTGTTTGTTCACAACAATCACATTTTCAGCCGTTTCATCAGTTGCAATATCCAATGACAAACGTGTCGCCTCAGCTGACAATGGTTGCGCTGGTGTGTATGGTGCATCAGTTACAGGATTAAATCCTTCTGCACCGTCATTCTTAACACGTACCAACACAATTTGAGCTGCCGTATTCTTCATAGCTGACGCCAACTCGTTGTTGCGTGCCACCAATTGTTCCGGCGTATTAGGCGTTGCTTCACCCTTAAACGCAATCCCATCCTGCACATCAATCACAACCAAAGCTGTGCGTGCCAAATCAAGTGCCAAGTTCATCTCAAAACCTCATCTCATGCTTTCGTATTAGTGGCCTAAGCTTACACCAGTTTGATTTAGTCCCGCAAGTTTGGATAATTAGTTCCACGTGAAACAGCAGTTAGACGCAATCGATTGACGGCTTCGTCTAGCTCCTCTTCTGAAAAGATTCCCAACAGAAATGTGCGTTGCCGACTGATTGTTTCTTCTAGTTCGTGAACACGTTCCTCAAGATTCACCAAAGACAAAGCTGCGTCCTCAAGTGCAGTCGTTACTGGCGCCTTTGGCTTCATCACATCAAAAATGGCTGGATTATCGGCGACGAACTTTTGTGCCAATGCATCATTGTTCTTCGCACGGTTCCATAGTTGTGTGATTCGTTGCCTACGTGCCATCGAACCAAACATTCCCTTGCCCGTCAGTTCTTCCATATCCATCATCAAGCTTACCGTTGAAGCTTCTTGCATTGTATCTGTATTAATCGTTGGCATTACGATTACCATCCTAAAAATATTTTTGCATAGCAAAAACGACACCTACAAAACCAGTAGGTGCCGTTATCATTAGCACCTATCCGTTACCAGTGGAGCACCTTGCATCGCTGTAGGTTGCTGTCGGGTCATCGTGTGGTATCACTCACCGAACTCTTGATAGGTTATCGTATTCGTATGTGGCTTTAGAATACATGACTGCCATTTTTCCGTCAACACTTTTGTTTGGCAGCTGTGGTAAACTGACACCAAAAGCATCTGGAGGTGCAAGCAGTTTCCAAAAACGTAGCAATTTGCAGCAAAACATAGAAAATCAGCACAGTAACTAAGTGGAGAATGCTGATTGATTAAACGAACTGAAGATTACTTTTCACACTAACTAAAATCGGGTATAATTAAGTTATTCCTAACGAAAGTGGTGAGAAAAATGATTAAAACGCATAAAGTTAAAATTTATCCTAACGCCACAATAATTAAGGAGTTAGAAAACCTTTTTGATTATCGACGCTTTGTTTGGAATAAAGGGTTGGAAGTTTGGCAAGAAATGTACGAAGCGGCACAATTGATGTCCGACAAACATCTTAAGCCAAATGAACGTAAGGTACGTGATGAGCTAGTTCGTGATAAAGCAGACTGGCAATATCAGTTGTCCGCACGTGTTTTGCAGCTGGCAGTTAAAGACTTGGCGCAAGCATGGCACAATTTCTTTAATCCGAATATGCCCAATCATCGGCGACCGCTGTTTAAATCCAAGAAGAAATCAGTTAAATCCTTCACGACGGATAGGGCCAAGATTATCGCTGGTAAGTTACGTTTGGATAAGCCGCGAGAAGGTATTTCGAAGTGGTTTGACATCCGTCTATCTGAGATGCCACGATGGCATGGTGAGTTGAAGCAGGTGACTGTCAAGTTAGAAGCGGACGGTTATTACGCATCACTCGCTATTGAAATGCCGGAGGTTGTAGTAGCGATCAATCAATCGAAAGCAACGGGAGTCGATGCCAATATCGGTCGCTTCGTTTATCAAGACGATGCCGGATATCAAACGCAGGCAACATTGCCGGATAGCTTACTAAAACTCTATGAGCGTGTGACGTTGTATCAACGCCAACTTGCCCGTAAACGGGTTGAGAATCCTAAGAGCTACAATTCGAAGAAGTACCAGACAACGAGAGCCAAGTTGAAGCGGTGCTACCAACGAATTGCGCGCAGTCAAGGGGACATTCTGAACAAGTTTACGAGCAAGTTGGTGGCGAAATATGGGGTGATTGGCATCGAAAACTTGGATTGTCAGCACATGAAGATGGACAAGCACTTGGCGAAAAATCTGCATCGGTCAATGTTTGGTAAATTCCAACTGATGATGCAGTACAAAGCTGCGTGGCAGGGCGTGACGTTGATATGTGCGGATCAATTTTTTCCAAGCACGCAACGTTGTTCAAACTGTGGGCATATCAAGACCGGTGTCGATAAAATTACGCTGAATGGCAATCGCAAACACGGGACAAAGCATCATGAGTACGTTTGTTATGAATGTGGCTTTGAAGCGGATCGTGATGAAAATGCCGTTGAAAATTTGAAGCAATATGCAATTAATTCAGTTTGGGGGCAGGCTATTGTCCCGACTATTGGGTAACTGATAGTTTAGGTGCGTCCAGAGATGGTCAATGTGGCTAAGATATTTATCAGAGTCAGAATACTGTTGTTTGATGGGCGTGAATAGAACAAGGAATGATATGACAGAAAGGAAATACATGAATCCTTACTGGTGTTTATACATTTCTCCACGTTTTATGTAGCAGGAACCCATTATGAAAGTATCCGTAACGCTTGATAATCAAGGCTTGTTGCCTGATAAGTATGCCAAGTTTGCACCAGCGGAATATCGTTTAGAAGATAATCCCGTTGTTAATTTCCCAATCGCCGTTAGCGACGCGCCAGCTGGTACTGAAACACTCGCGATTGCGTTCATTGATTATGACGCAATTCCAGTTGGGGGCTTCCCATGGATTCACTGGACAGTGGCAAACCTCCCTGTGGGTGACGTGCCAGAAAACCTAACGACATCTGACGTGCCATTTGTCCCTGGTACGAACTCAATGTACAGCATTTTCAAGCACAGTAAGCCTGAAATTACGCAATCATACATTGGGCCAATGCCACCTGATCAAACGCACGATTACACATTAACGGTTTACGCCGTTGATACAACGCTGGATTTGACGCCCGGCTATTTCTTTAACGAACTCCGTAAAGACTTAGTTGGCCACGTTTTGGCAGAAGCCAGCGTTGAATTGCCAGCTCGTAGCGAATAAAGAAAAACGGCTGTTGAACTGAACCCCGAAAATTGGAGTGACGTTTAAGCGGCTAACTGGTCGGAAAGA
>ERZ772879.52-NODE-52-length-87815-cov-8.798690_pt1 | contig 87815 bp, 83 predicted proteins | sample MGYA00580582_ERZ772879 | MGnify/ENA primary metagenome ERZ772879 (study PRJEB29015, sample SAMEA2737682) | human gut metagenome | biome: human gut; feature: human-associated habitat; material: faeces | place: China | collected 2012 ... | reverse complement strand
AGAAATTAAATTCTTAGATTTAATAATAATTTGATAAAATTTTTTAGAATTCTAATATATTAACGTTAATCCTTAAATAGATGCTTATCTATTGTAAGTTCATTAATTATATATCTCAAAACATAGAAAAACAAGCAAAATCGTGCAACAAATTATTACACATTTGCCTGTTTTTCAATATTTTTTTCAGCCACCTTTCGCTATAGCGAAAGGTAACTTCTTTTTTTAGTTCCACTGTGTGGAACTTCCTTTTTTATTTTCAATTATAATTCTATTGTCTTTCATTTTCTTTTTTATTTCATCACTTCTATATGATTTTATACGATATTCATTCTTTCCATCAAATCTAATTGTTACAGATTTTGTATAATCGGTATTGCTCATCTCACGCATTTCATCTATTATAAGACTCGCTTTAGTCTCTTTCATAGTCTCGAATGTAGTCATAAATCCGATGCCAGTACCTCCAGAATCTTTGTGTGTAGTTGCAGGTTTCAAACCTAAATTTAGTAATGTATCAATTTTGAACTCTATACCTGTATCAAATACACAAAACTCATAAACTCCGTTGTTCTCTCCCAGCACCGCTAATATACTCTTGAAAGTATTATTGCTAAAATCAATTGCAATAATCGCATCTCTTAAATGGTCACCAATCAAAGTAACTAATCTACTTTGTGGGATTTTGTTATTTATCATATGATAAATATTTCCATTAATTTTTAGATTAAATTGAATTTTCTTGCTATCGCACTCTGACTGCATATACTTAAACATATCATCAATTTCAACTATTCCTGTAGTTGGTAATTTATCTAAAGTTTTAATCTCCTGAGCTTTATCTGTGTACTCTTTTGTTAAATCGTTTATTTGTTTAGAGAGATCTAACTCATCTGCTATTTCGGTATTCATACTCGTTATTTCTTCAACTTTATGTATCAAAGCCTTCTGTCTGTTGTAAAATTCATGATTTAACTTGCTAATCTTATACTTTTCATCAGATAGAGATTTTATTTGAGCATCCTTCAAAGCAATTTCAGATTTATAATCTTCAATGTTCTTAGCTAAAAGCTTTTGTTTGTAGTACAAGGTTAAAACCTTTTGCATTGTAAAAAGCATTAATACTCCTAGGACTATAAGACTAACAATTATCTGTTTTGTTAAATTTCCATAATAATTGCCAGACATGTAATATATTAATAATATAATTGCACTTATATTTATAAGAATAACACTCGCATATTCATTATTAATCTTATATTTCACAAATGCAAATCCCTTTTTAAATCTCTTTATATTAAAAAATATCTCTACAAGCACTAAATGTATCAAAATAACTAATACAGTATTTATCAATTTTTCTTTAATTTTAAAAAGTAAAATTAAAGGTATTTCTAACATCACAGATATAACAAATAAAGTATAAACTATTGCACTTGCTATTAAATTTGTAACCATTAAATTATTATTGTCATTTTTCTGTATAAATTTTAGAGATACTACTTGCAAAGAATACATAACTATTATATTAAGCATATTATCAATATACTTTGCAGATATTATATATATTAAAGTTATTGCTAAACTCCATATTATTAGCTTACACACTTTCTTATAATTTATGTTCTTTGAGACAATCTTTTGATTTACGTAAAAGGTAATAATATTTATAAATAATATCTTCAATATCAACGTTATCACATTTGTTTCCATTTTTCTTCCTTTTTTATTTTGATTATATTATAAAAATAAGATGCAATCAATATTTTTTTATTAATTACATCTTATTTTTTAGTTACTATAATCCCATTATATATCTAACCCATTCCCATATTTCATCCCAAGTCATCTTGCGTTCACCACCTATCTTTTTATTTATTACAATAAAAAGATACCACTCGAGTGCCTTGATACGAGTGGTTTTTAGAGGCGAACATCATGTGTAAATTTTGAAATTCTATAACATTTTATACAATTTCATTCGCACAAAATTTTCACTTTTTTCTTAAATTTTATGAGTTTTTTTACCAATAGATAAAACTTAATCTAAAAAAGAGTGTAATTTTAATATAAAGTCCTTATTGGAACACACACTTTTTTTCAGTGTCAACTCCACTTTGTACATTATATAAAAACTCACTCTTTTTTTTAGATCTCTTTCTTTATTTTATCTACATAATAGTAAATGAATTCTACAGGTGTTGGTACACCAGTATTATAATTTATGTGTGCTGTATAAAGTTTCTCTAAATCTTCAATAGCAGTTACTCTCCATGCACGCACTATCGCATTTTGCATAGCTCTATTTATAGTACTTGTAGGTCTTTTATGTTTTGATAACAAGTATTGATTTATAGAAACCTGACTATTCTCTCCTTCCTCAGATAACAAATATGTTATTGCATCAAATAAATATTTTCTGCCCTGCAAGTGTGATGCTATACCTATTAAATCTAATTCGTAATTTACCTTTTCCGCTATTAGTTTTTCTTGTTTTTCCTTTTCTTCTTCTATTTCTTTTATATCTGTAGATGCTGTATTTGTATAATTGTTAAGTAATAGTAACGTGTTTATTACATTTTCCACATTATAGTTTTCTTGCTTCTTATAGAAAATGAAGTCAACTTTATTTTGATGTAAATAATCATATACTGAATCTGAATATACATTTGTTGTTACAACAATTTTTGGAATTTTACTTAGCTTCGTAATTTTAAGCTTTTCTAAAAACTCAAATCCATTTCCAGTACCTGAATTTAGCTCTAAGTCTAAGATTACTCCATCAATATCATTTTCCTTTAGACATTTAATGCCTTCTTCTGTTGAGTTTGTTATCTTCACAAATGTCACATCATTCATTTTCTCGGCTAATTTTTTAAATTTATCTTGTTCCTTCTTTTCATCTTCAATTAATATCAATTTCATTTCTACATCACCTTCTACTTCTTATTTTCGACATATTCTATCATATATTGTCATGTTTTACCACATCTTCTATCTGCTTTTTGTCATCTATTTTTAATTTTTTCAAACTAAAATCTATTAAAATAGAGAAAGAAAGGATGTTTTATTATGTTAAGAAAAGAAATAGGATTAAGAGTAAAAAATATACGTTTAAATATGAATATGACGAAGCAAAAAATGGCAGATTTGCTCGGTATTTCTGGACAATATCTTGGCATGATTGAACGTGGTGAAGGCACCCTGTCTGTTGATAAACTGAAGATACTTTGTGATATGACTGGTTTATCTGCTGATTATATTCTATTTGGTAAAGATTTTAATTCTACTCTAAACCTTTCTAAAAAACTTTCAGGTTATTCTGATGAAGAAATAAAACTTGGTTGTGCAACGCTTGAAAATTTAGCCTTGTTTCTTAAACATATAGATTAATAATTAGCCTATAAATTTGAATTAACATTATTTCAAATTTATAGGCTTTATTAAAATTAGTTTTCTGATATAAACTTATAAATATTATTTCAAATATTTTATTTCAAACATTGTTCCTTTTCCCTCTTCCGACTCAACTTTGATATATCCGTTTGCTTTTTCTATTATTGTTTTTGCGAGCGAAAGTCCAATACCAATACTATTTTCAGAACTATTTTTTGATTTATAAAATCTTTCAAATATATGATTTATGTCTTTCTTACTTATTCCTTCTCCTTCATCTTTAATCTGTATTTTTACAAACACACTCGTATTTTCCACATTTATATAAATGTTAGAATTATCACTACTATGTTCCACAGCATTTTTTATTATGTTTGTAATTGCTTCTAATTGCCAATTGTAGTCAGCATTTATTGTAGCCGCTTCGTCTATATTAGAAATTATTTTTATATTTTTTACATCTAATATTATTGCTAAATTTGATACGGCTTTATCTATTAAGTTCCTTACATTTATTTCTTCATTTTTCATTACAATAGCCCCTGCATCAAATTTTGCAAGTTTCAGTAATGAGACTACCAAAGAAGAAATCCAGTCAACCTGTTTACTTATTTCTTTTATGAACTCTACTCTAGTTTTACTATCCATGTTTGGATTGTCTTCTATATTATCTAGCATTATTCTCATTGATGTAATTGGCGTTTTTATTTGGTGTGATATATCTGCCAAAGAATTACTTAGGCTCACTTTTTCTTTCTCACTATTTTCAGCAGTTTCTCTTAATAATATTGTAGTTTTATACAATTCATTTCTTAACCTTGATATTTCATCTTCTCCGTTTTCTTCTATTTTTAGCTTGTAGTTGCCTCTGTTTACTTCATTTAAATATTGATTTACTTCTCTTATTCTGATTTCTTTTTTATTATTGTAATATATCACAATTAATATAATTACAATTCCAAATATTGAAATATATAATATGTTTATTTTTCTGTCTACATTTTTTTCATCTTCTAATTTTTTTATATAATTTTCATTATCTAAATAACCATATTTTTTTAATATATTGGTTTTGTTATTTTTAGTGTTTCTTAATATATTCAATATTTCTTCTTCTCTTACATCTGGATATTTTTCTATTACTGTATCAACTATATTCGATATTGCTGAATTTACTATATATTCATATTTTTCATTCTGCTTTTCTGAAATATAACAATATCCCAATATTGCAACAATTACTAAACATGCTCCGCATATTGCAATTTTAACTTTTTCCATTTATTCTCACTCCCTGCTTACTTTTCAACTCTGTACCCAATTCCTTTAATAGTTTTAATTACATCATTTTCTCCGAGTTTTGCTCTTATTCTTTTTACATAAACAGTAAGCGTATTATCGTTTACAAAGTTTCCTGCCACATCCCAGATTTTATCTAAAATATTCTCTCTTGTTACAGTCTTTCCCATATTAGAGAACAACAGTACTAAAATTTTGTATTCGAGCGCTGTAAACACAATTTCTTCCTGTCCTACATATACTCTGGATGCATCTAAATCTATTATTACATTTCCTGCCTGTAGTTTATTGCTTTCTTCTTTTTCATATCTTTTTAAAATATTATTTATTCTTGATATTAACTCTCGTGGTCTAAAAGGTTTTACGACATAATCGTCTGCTCCTAAATCAAACCCATTTACAACATCTTGTTCTTCGTCTTTTGCTGTTAAAAATAATATAGGAGTCGTCATATTTTTCTTAATATCTCTGCACAATTCAAAACCACTTCCATCTGGAAGCATTACATCTAATATTATTAGGTTAAACTCACTTTTGACAAGCTTGTCCTTAGCAGTCTTTACATCACTTGCAAGTTCTACTACAAATTTTTCTTGCTCTAATGAATATTTTAGCCCTTTCTGAATAGCCTCATTGTCTTCTACCAATAAAATTTTTTTCATTCATTTCCCCTTTTATAAATTTTAAGAAATAACTTATATTAAAATATAAATTATTTCTCTACTATTAATAATACGTATTTCTATTATATTTGCTCATTTGCAGATAATTTGCATATATTCCTGTTGTTGATATTGTGATAAATTTTATTGCATATATGTCACAATAAACTAAACTATCATTTTCAAATGAACGAAGCAAAATATAGCTTGCTCCAACATCTTCTAGTACACCAATTCTATCAACTAAATTATTTGTTCCAATTAAAAATTCAACACGCATCAATTTTCCTATTTGTTCACGTAAAAATGCCGGTGTATATATTGGATTTTTCAAGGTTTCTGGCCAATTATCTTGCTGGTTTGGATTTAGCAACTGTCTATTTTCTATTTCTTTATTTTCCATTTACCATTCCTCCATCAAGGTACTTTTGTCAGTTGAAAAAAATTGAATCCACATAATCTTTCAACAATACCTCTTTTTAAGTGTTATTATATAGAGGTGTTGGCTTGTAAAAGCAATGTTTGCCTAGCCTTGTATGCAAACTTCCTGAACCATTTGCTGGGAAAGTGCTTCCACACGTTGGTCTAAATGGATTTAAGTACCACAAACAGTTATCTATCTCATTTAGCCTGTTACCTGATAATGCCCAATCTGCAATGTTATAATGCACATCTGTCGGAGTCATGTTGTATATGTTTTGACTGTTATAGCTTCCACGTATAGTTTCTCTTGCACAGTCAAATTGTCCTTGTTGAAATAATATGTTTCTAATATTTCCCCCCTGCGAAATTCTTGCATATTCGCCGTTTGGGACATTTACTCTATTCATTATAACGCTTGCCACGGCCTTCATTCCATTGTCTCCTTCACCGCCAGCTTCACATTGTATCATTCTTGCAATTAATTCTCTTTCCGAATACGCCATAAGTTTTACACCTCTTTTATATTATATGTGAATGTAAAGCTTATGTTCATTATTTTTCACTTTTCTCTGTTAAAACTTCCGTTTCTTGCATTTGCTTTTTTTCGATTCTTTTCTCTCTAAATGTGCTTATCATAACAATTATCGCACTTATTATAATAAATAAATAGAAATTTGCGCCTCTTGTTAGAAGCATTGCGCTGCTAATTATTGTCTCTGGAAATGCGTTTCTAAATATTCCTAAAAATCCACCCTCGCTTACTCCAACAGCTCCAGGTGATGGAATTCCGGACACTGTAGCATATAGCACTGCTTGCAATGTTAATATTTCAAATATGTTGTATTCTGTTAATCCAAATGCTAAGTAAATCCAATATGGCACACTATAATATGCTATCATTTGTACAACAGTTGTTATCACAGTTTTTAACATTAATATTTTATGCTCTTTTATGTATTTTGCACTTGTTTGATATGATTCTAATTCTTTTTCTAGTTTTTCTTGCTTTTTTTCTACATTAGGAATTCTAAAAAATTTTAGTAATTTCACTGCAAACTTTATTAATCCCTCCGAAAGCTTCTTCGAAAAAATTGCAATTATCAATAACATTAAAGCACTTGAATTCAATATAATTCCAAGTATTAATAAATAAATTAATCCACTTTTTAGTACCTCAAAATGTATTACAGCACTTATAGTTCCTACTGTTATTGTAACTATTTGCAGACTGCAAAGTTGCATTAATAGTGCCAAAGTAGAATTCGCAACAGAAATATCATCTTTATGCATGTAATATATTTCCATTGGCTGTCCTCCACTTGCAGCAGGAGTTATTGCACTAAAGAAAAATCCAATTAGTGTGTATCTGATATTACTTATAAGCTTTGATTTTTCACCAAGTTCTTTCAAAATTCTCGTAATATTTACAGCTTCTCCTAAAATGTAAATGCTCATTGCAAGTACAGCAAATAGAATATATTGTTTTTTTACCTTAGCAGCAACACTAAATATTTGTGAAACATCTTGGTCTTTCAACACTAATGAAAATGTTAAAATTATAAGTAATATAAATATTGTTAAATTAACTAATATTTTTTTTATTTTGCTTTTCTTCTCTTTTTCCATGTTATCCTCATTTTCTATATTAAATTTATCATTCATTTGTGACTTTTAAGTGACTTTCGCCCAAAAAAGGGCGTCCCTATTGGGCGAAAATTGCTCTTACTTTTGGTAATAAATAATGACTGCCACCTTTTCCTTTTACGTTTTCTACCATGCTTACTACTAGTAATAAGCTCTCATCACTTTCTCCTACGTTGAATGCATTAAACCAGCCTATTTCTGTGCCTTCGGTATCGTCCTTTGATTGTTTTATTTCTGCTGTTCCTGTTTTTCCTGCTATTGTTTTTCCTTCAATTTTTGCTGAATGTGCTGTTCCACTCGGATTTTCTACAACTTGTATTAAGCCGTCTCTTACTTCGTTTGCAGCTTCTTTTGAAAATGCATTTTCCTTGTAGTATTTAGCCGTTTGTGAACTTGCATTCTCTTTATACTCCAAGTATGGCATTATCATGTTGCCTTCATTTACAAATGCTGAGTACATCATTGCCATATGTATTGGGTTTACTAAGACTTCTCCTTGACCATATCCGGAATTTGCAAGTTGTGTTTCGTTTGTAAAGCTTTCACTGTTTGAGTATGAAGACTTGCTTATTGTTTGTGGAAACTCTATTTGTTGTCCAAACCCTATATTTTTTAGTGAATTTATTAGATTTTTGCCTCCTATTTTTAAAGCAGCCTTAGCAAAATATATGTTATCTGAATGTATTAATGCATTTTTCAGATTTGCAGGTCCATTATACGTAGAAAGTGTTGTTATATAGAAATCTCCCCAAGAACTATCGTTCTGCCACTTTGTTCCGCTTCTTCCAAAGTCATCATCTGCTGAAAAAGCACCAGTAGTTAACCCTATTGCGCCAATTATCGGTTTAAACGATGACCCAGGAGCATATGTTGCCAAATATCTATTATATAATAAATTATCTGGGTTTTCCGTTAAATTCTTATAATCTGCCGTTGTCATTCCTAAGCTAAAATCATTAGAATCAAATGATGGGCAACTTGCAAGTGCAAGCACTTCTCCCGTCTTCGGGTTCATAACAACAACAGCACTCTTGTCATCTTTAAACTGTTCATATACAGTCTGTTGTAATTTACTATCTATTGTCAATTTCACATCTTGACCGTCTTTTTGTTCTTGTTTTGCAATAGATGTTTTCTTATTTCCATTTGCATCTTCTATGTAAATTTCTGAACCGTTTACTGCTCTTAAAGTACTCTCGTAAGCACGTTCTAATCCATATTTTCCAATTTTACTACTCGAAGTATACCCATCTTTTGCCTTTTCTTTCAGCTCTTCCGCATTTATTGGTTGGATGTAGCCCACTAATTGAGAGGTTGACACTCCCTGTGGATATATTCTCTCATCTGCATCAATTATTTTTATTCCCTTTATCTCTAGTAATTTATTCTTTAATTCCATTTCATTCTTTCCCACAGTCTTTAACGGAACAAAAGTATCAGCCTTGACATATGATGCCGAAAGCTCGCTATTTATACCATCTGAAATCATATTTAAAAGTTCAGCAATTTTTGCAATATCTTCTTCCCTATTATCACTCATCTTTCCAGGAACAAGACCTATTTTTGAAGCAACTCCGTTTGTTGCCAAGTATTCTCCATTTCTATCTAAAATACTACCTCTCTTTGCTTCTATGGTCTTTACCCTTACCTTATCTTCGGTATTCAACTTTGGAAAAATCAAGTTAGACGTCCAATCTATTTTATATTCTTTTTCTTCGTTCAATTCAAGAGTTACAGTATTTGTAAAGTCAACATGTCCAGACATTGTATCCATACTATTTTTATATGTAACTTTTGCTAATTTATTTTCATTTTCTATACTCTGTATGTCAACACTAAAATTTTCAGCCTCTATGCCTTCATAAATATTTTTATTTCTCTTAATAAAATCTTCTTCCGAAATATTAGCTTTGCTTTTTGATGACAACAAAGAATACATATCTTCATACTTCTTATCATTAATATATGAAGCAAAAGTCTGCAATACGTCTTCCGGTTTATTTTTAGGTTTATTGTTAAAATATATCGTTATTCCTATTCCCACAAATATCGCTAATATTAGAATAATGCTTATTACAATAATTATAATCTTCTTATTTTTCATTGCTATTTTCTCCCAATCTCTATTTTCCATTACATTATATCATACAAAACTACGAATAGCATCAGTTATATAAAATTTTTCGAAAACCAAAAGACCAGATTAATTACAATCCAGTCTTTTGCTAGTTACAACTTATTAATATTTATAATTTTATATATTATCCTGTCTTATTGTTTCTATAATGTTCTGCTTGTTTATTTTATTTAGTGAATATTTCATTGTTAGTCCTACTATTATAAATACAAATATTACAGAAATTATTATTGCTTGCCATGGTATTATAAATCCAAAGTCTATCGAATTTGTAAACGATTTGAATATTTCATATGAGCCTAAAAGCCCTATTGGAATTCCTATTAATAGTGATTTTGCTCCATACATTATGCTCTCTAATTTTATCATTTTGTTAAATTCTTTGGTTGTCATTCCTATTGATTTTAGGTTTGCAAATTCTTTTGAGCGTAGTATCATGTTTGTTGTTATTGTGTTGAATATATTAGTTACACCAATTAGTGTGATTACTGCTATGAATCCATACAAGAATATTGATACAAGTATTATTATTCTTTTTTGTTGGTCTGCAAATTGAGCTAAGTTTGTTATCGTTACATCTTTAAATTCTTCGCCTTCTTTTTTTAGGTCTGTTAGCTTATTTTCTATTTCTGATGGTTTTTGTGCATCTATGCATAAGTTTCCACTATTTAATTCACTCTTATCTTTAGTAACTACTGGATAATCCTCAGATACAAACAAGTAGCCTCCCTCTGTATAACAGCTTTCATATCCCATTGGTCTTTCTGTTGTAATTTTAGAAATTTTTATTTGCTTTTGCTTATCACCCATAGTAGCTTCCATTACTTCTCCTGCATTTACATTAAAATAATGTTCAACCTTAGATTTTCCTTGCCCAAGATAATGCATCATGTCGTCTCCAAGTATTGCTATGTTTGAATAATCTTTCTCATTCATTCCGAGGCTTTTTACGTATGACTTGAAGTAGTCATTGTTAAGCATAACAATTGTCAAACTTAGAGTATTATACTCATACTTTCCAACATCTTCTGGAAAATCTTTTTCATATATCTGTTTTTTATTTTCTAATTCTTCTTTAGCAAAGTCTGTTCCATATTTGTTTGCGTCTATCTCAGCACTAGTCTGGTATGAATAACTGTAGCTATTTATTCCGCTCCATGTCGCAATTTTTTCATATAATGCTTCATTTCCACCATTTACGGCTATGTTATAGTTTAAATCTGTATAATATGAGCCTGTCATCATCTGTCCATAAGTTAAAAATGATGAAAGTGCTATGAATATTGATATACTTACAACTAGTGACACTATTGTTGTTCTGTATTTTTTTCTATTTCTTTTTAAGTTTTTGCTTGCAATTACTCCGCCTATTCCAAATAATTTTTTCGTTAATTTTGATGTTTTTATTTTTCTTGTCTTTATCTTTATATCATCTGTTCCACGTATTGCTTCAATTGGTGGAATTTTAGATGCTTTTATTGCAGGAATTAAGCATGATAAGAATATTGTAATGCCAGAGATTGCTACTGAAATTAAAATTGCCATTCCTGGTACATTATACACAAATTCTGCACCTTCCATCATGTCTCCCATTAATAAATTTACTATCCATAATAAAATTATTATTGCAATAATTCCTAATAAAATTCCAAGTGGAATTGCAATTATACCAATATATAATCCTTCTAGTAAAACACTTCTTTTTATTTGTTTTTTAGTTGCTCCAACAGATGCTAGCATTCCATATTGTTTTGTTTTTTCAGATACAGAAATACTGAAACTGTTTCTTATTACAAACACGCTACTTACAACTATTATTACTATAATAACACCTGCAATTCTATACAAAACGCCTAATATACTTTCACTCAGGACTCCTTCAAATCTTAATAAGTCCTTATTAATATCTACTTCAATTTCACTCTCAGTTTCCGTTTCTATTGTGTCTTTAATTTGGTTCATTACATTTTTATATTCGTTTGGATTTTTTAAAGTTACATAGAAGTTGGCTGTTTGTGAGTTTTTTACCGTAACATCAGCTGTCACAGGTTTTTCATTTTCTTCTGCTGATAAAATTTCATTTGAAGCATTTGTATTTAATTTTGTGCCTATTGATGTTATTTTTTCTGTATCACCTGCATTTTTCTCATCGTTTGAATATGTAACAGCCATATAGCCTGGTGCTGAATAAGGCTCAACTCCTGTGTTAGGTCTTTTCATTATTCCAACAACAGTATATTCTTTTTTCTGTCCATCAACAATTTGCTCCTCATAATCTTCGTTGTCTTCAGCTTTTCCAGTCTCTTGATATATATATTCTTTTGACGAACTTGCTAAATATGGATTTTTTTGATTAAGCTTACTGCCGTCCATTAGCTCTCTTGTTCCAACATTTAAAGTAATCTTATCTCCAACACTAATCTTTACTCTACCATTATCAATTAAATGCTGTGGAATAACAATCTCATTCTCATTTTGAGCCATTCGGCCTTCTACCAATTTATATGCACCTTTTTCGAAAGCTTTTTCATTCATAGAAACCACATAAATATACGGTTTATCCTCATTTTGAATACCCTCGAATTTGCTATATCCCAGCTCTTTTGTAGTATAGTAACTATCAACCGCATTGTTCTGCGTAATATATTTTTGCTGTTCCTGTGGTACATTAGAAAATGAAATATGATAATCACCATCACTATTCTTAATAAGATTTACAAATGTCTGCTGTGCACTTGTAACCAGCCCCGCAACCGCACAAACCAGTGCAGTAGAAAGCATAATTCCAATAATAGTAACAACCGTACGTTTCTTATTAAGCAATAAATTTTTCTTAGTCAACTTATTTAAAACATTCATTATATATTCTCCATCTTTTCGCCCAATAGGGACGCCCTTTTTGGGGCGAAATTAACTTTTCGTTTCCCAACAGCTTCCTTTACTGGACAAAATTTATATTATTTTTTCTTCTTCACCCAAGAAAGTGCGTCCCTATTGGGCGAAATTTTTCTCATCCTTTATTATCTTTCCATCTTCTATTGTTATAACTCTCTCTGCTTCTTTTGCTATTTCTAAGTCGTGAGTAATTATTACAACAGTCTGGTTAAACTTTTTGTTTGATAATTTTAATAATGATATTATTTCATCACTCGCCTTTGAATCTAAGTTTCCTGTTGGCTCATCTGCAAGCATTAATGCTGGATTATTTATCATTGCTCTTCCTATTGATACACGTTGTTGTTGTCCTCCAGATAATTGGTTTGGCAGATGCTTCTCTCTTTTTTCTAACCCTAATGTTTTTATTAACTCATCTAATCTTTTCTCATCAACTTTTTGTCCGTCTAAGTCACATGGCAATGTTATGTTTTCTCTTACATTCAATATTGGTATTAAATTGTAAAATTGATAGATTAAACCAATTTGTCTCCTTCTAAATATAGCCAGATTATCATCATTTAAAGAATAAATGTCTTTTCCATCTATGAACACTTTGCCTGAAGTTGGTCTATCCACTCCTCCTAACAAATGTAGTAACGTAGATTTTCCGCTTCCACTAGCTCCAACAATCGCAACAAATTCTCCTTTCTCTATCGAAAATGAAATGTGATCAACTGCATTAACCTGATTTTCACCTTTTCCATAAGTCTTAACTAAATCTTCAACTCTTAAAATTTCCATTATATTTTCCTTTCTTTTCAAATTTTCTTTTACTGAAATTATAATACAATATCAAAGTGACAAATAAATGACATTTTAAATTTTTATTTCATTCATTAAAGAAAATTTTTTTCATATAAGTCACCCAGATTTAATATTGATAGACTCAATCGAAATTCGTATACTAGAATTAGATATTATTAAAAATACATACTATAAGAATAAGCATGATAAAAAGGCTCAGTAGATGTTATTTTTAGATGACCCTAATTTTAAGAATGTATGACTCAAGGACAACATGAAAAAATCTATTGAAATAAAAATGAGCGAATTTCTTCACTCATTTTTTTTGAACTTTTTTACAGTCTGTTTATTATATCAACACATTAATTTTAGTTATTTTTTGAGTTCTTTTGTAAACTCCAAATATTGTACATTATCATACACAAATTTTATGAATTCTTCTTTATCACTTAATTCTCCAATATATTCGCTCGGAATTTGTGATACAACTCCTCCCAATGATAATTTTTGAAATACGCTTTCAAATGCTAGTTTTTCTTTATAGTCTATTTTTTCATCTTCACTCGCATGGTACGAACTTGTATATTTTTCTTTGTCTGTTACATTTTTTATTACTCCAAATCTTTCTTTGTCTATTCTTTCGAATGTTTTGCATACCTTTTGACTTGTTTCTCCATATAAGCAAAAACCTAAGCCAGAGGCTTTCTTCCACTTTTCAACAGTTTCTTTTAAATACTTTACTATCTTTATAGCAAATTCTTTTCCATTTAGTTCAGTGTTAGAAACTTCTTTCATCATCATTGTTGCTTCATATACTCCTACATATCCTAACGAAATTGTAGAGTAACCATCTTTCAAATATTTGTCGATTTTTTCTCCTGATTTTAAATGCGCTATCGCACCATATATCCAATGTATTGGGCTCGTATCACTTACTGTACCAAGCAAAGCATAATGTCTGCACAATAAAGCTTCATGACACAATTCCAGTCTTTCATCTAGCAAGCTAAAGAATTTATCTTCATCACCATCTGCCACGATTGCAATTTGTGGTAAATTTATGCTAACAATACCTTGATTAAATCTTCCTTCAAATTTATATGTTCCATTCTCGTCTTTCCATGGAGTTAGAAAACTTCTAAAGCCCATTGGCGAAAAGACATTTCCGCTATAATTTTCACGCATTTTTTTAGCCGATATAAAGCTTGGTTCTTGTGTCTTATTTGCACATTCTAATGCAAGATGTGTTAAATAATCATATTTTTCACCATTTAAGCAGTTATTTTCATCGATTACATAGATCAACTTTGGAAATTCCGGATTAATATATTTTCCTTCCGCATCCTTCATTCCCTCAATTCTTTGCTTCAAAATTTCTTCTATTATAAGTGCATTTTCTTTTATGTATTCATCGCCTTTTCTTAAATACATAAATAATGAAACCAATGGACTACGCCCGTTTGTAGTCATTAGTGTATTTATCTGATATTGAAGTGTTTGTACACCACTCGTTACTTCTTCTTTTATCTTTTTATCTAATATTTCATTTGAAGACACGCCTCCAAACTCTTCCTTAAATTTTTCATAACTCTTTCTAACATACTTTCCCAAATGGCTGATATCTACTGATTGTCCACCGTATTGTGTTGACGCAACTGTTGCAAGAATTTGTGCAAGAACCGTGCAAGCAACTCTAAAACTTTTTGGGCTCTCTATTAATTTGCCATTTATAACTGTTCCATTGTCAAGCATATCTCCAATATTAATCACACTAGAATTAAAAATTGGTTGTAAAAAATAGTCCATATCATGAAAATATAACACTCCTTCTCCATGGGCTTTTACTATTTTTTCAGGCAACAACAGTCTCTTCGTTAAATCCTTAGAAACCTCTCCAGCTATGTAATCCCTCTGAGAAGATGCAAGCACAGCATTCTTACGTGTTCCGTCTTCCAACATCTCCATATTTTGATTTTTTATGAGTCCAAGAATAGATTCGTCTGTGGTGTTCTTCTTTCTAACCAACGCTCTATTATATCTATAAATCATGTATTTCTTTGCAAGCTTAAACTTTTTCTTATCCATAAGTTGCTCTTCTATTATATCTTGCACATCTTCAACCAAAATTCTCTTTTTATCAAGTGACTCAATATATTTTATTATATCCTTAATATCTTGCTTATCTGCTCTTTCCTTTTCTGTAACCTCTTGGTTTGCCTTCTCAATAGCAATTGCAATCTTCTCCCTATTAAAATCTACTACACGTCCATCTCTCTTAATAACCTTCATAAATTCCTCCTTGGATTTACCTAAATTACTGCCTCTTTAGTTTCATTATAAATAATATTTTTTAATATAACTAAGCAGTATTGTTTGCAAAACATTTTTCTGCCCACATCGACATAACTTGCCTAAAAAACATTATCTCATAACTATTATACCTTAACAATTTATTTTTTCTGTTGCAAATGCAACGTTTTTGAAGTATAATTGAGTAAATTTTATTTACAAATTTAAGGACAATGTTAATGGAAATATCAGATATAATTGAAAACATTTCTTGTAATTGTATTAAGGTTCAACGTAAGACCTTTGAAAAAGGCAGTATCATTACAACTTACATAGAAAAAAGAAAACAAATTTGCATACTGCTTTCTGGAAAAGCAGATTTAATTAGATATGATTTAAACGGAAACAAGGATATAATAGAAAGTTTTGTTGAGACGGATATTTTTGGTGAAGCCTTCTACCCTGTTCATACCAACCACGAACTTTTTGTTTTAGCAATGGATAAGTGTGAGGCTCTTCTATTTTTGTATGATGACATACACGAAAAATGTAGAAGCAATTGTAAATTTCACACAACACTCGTATCTAGCTTACTAGAGCTTATATTAAAACAAGCAGTACATCAAAATACTAGAATAGAAATACTTTCAAAGAGGTCTATCAGAGATAAATTACTTACTTATTTTTCTATTCTTTCTAGTAAAAACTTCTCTAAAAATATTACACTTCCAATTTCAATGACTAGCCTCGCTGATTACCTAAGCGTAGATAGAAGTGCAATGATGCGTGAGCTCAAATGCTTGGTAGATGAGGGATTTATAAGCCGTGATGGTAATAAAATTAAACTTTTATATTAAAAAATTTATATTTTTAATTTCTGCTTTTAGCTAAAGCTTCAGCTGGAAAAGATTTAAATTTTGGTAAGAAAAAGTCCCATTTAAAAGGCAAGGGCGCATACTTTTTGTATGTAACCGCGTTTTAAATGGGCTTTGACGTAGTCAAAATTGTAATTATTTTTCAACAATATTTAGTCATTATCACTTTCTATATAATTTGCCACTTCATTATTTTCAATCTCCGTATTTGTAGTATTGCTTCCAGTCTGATAATTTTCATTATTTTTATTGCTCTCTGTATTATTTGTTATTTCTGTATTTGTTTCAGTATTTTCCGTATTGCCTGGCATTTCTGTATTTTGCTCTGTATTCTGCACATTGTTTTCTATTTTATTTTCAATATTGTTATTTTTATCACTTTCTGTGTTTTCTTTATCATTCTTTTTGGCAATATCATACTCCTTCCAAGGGTTGTCCGAATCCGGATCCGTTGGGTCCCAACTATTTACCTCACTGTCTCCAGAAATTTTTCTTTCTGATGGCTTGCCCAATGGTCCAGGGTTAGAATCTTGGTAGAAATATACCTTCGTTCCTGATGCACAATTATCATATATCCATTTTGCATTTTTTACAGTAAGCCTTATGCAACCCAAGGAAGCCGGAGTGCCTAATTTATCATATTCCCAGTATTCTAAACTTGAATTATCTCCTTTTTTTGTGTATGGTACAGAATGGAACAATATATTTCCAGTTATCTGTGTTGCATATTGACCAAACACATCCCCTTGAAGACCTTTCCATGCCCAGTCTCGTCCTCCATAATTTTTCAAAGAATAAGTACCACTCATTGGAGTTGCTGAACCTATAGAACAAAGCATTACCTTTACGCAGTTTTTGTATTCTCCGTTTTCATCTTTTTCATATACATTAACTACATTTTGCTCACAATTTACTTCTAATCTGTACCTAGTACCACTCGTATTTTTAGTTTTTTCTTCAGTTACTGTATTTTCAGCTACTTCATTTTCTTCCATGCTATTTTCTATAATCTCTTCATTTACATCTTCTTCAAAATTTTGTGTATTTACGCTATTTATGAATTCACCAGCTAAACTTTCTGGTTCCTTTGCGGCAACTTCTTTTGCAGTATTCTTACTAATTATACTTGCAGTTATTATCGTTATTAAAATAGCTAATATTAAAATTATAATTCCTAATATAATTCTCTGTTTTTCTTGTTTTCTTTTTCTAATCTCACTTCTTGATTGCATTCTAAAAATCCCCTTCATATGTTAGTACTAACATTATACATTTTAAGGATCCTCTAGTCAATAAGTTTCAGTCGATTATTTTCTGCCGCCCTATTTTCACAAACCACACCCTAAAAACAATCACTCCAAATTCTTATTACTTGGTACTTCTATTGATTTTCCATCATAGCTAAATTTCGAGCCATGGCATGGACATTCCCAAGTTTTATCTATATTATTAAAATACAGCTCACACCCTAGATGTGTACAAATCGGCTTTACTTTAAATATCTCTCCAGTATTTGCTTTATACACTCCAACCTTTTTATTATCTATTTCAATTATCTTGCCTTCTCCTATTCTTATATCATCTATTTCACCTTTTGGTATTTTAAACCTACTCATAAGTATTGATTTATTAGCTTCTTTTAACATATTTTCTACTTCGACTCTATTCTTTATTGGTTCTACTCTTCTTGCTTTAAACAAATCTTCATACTCATTTTCTTTTCCTAATATTTTATCTGCTATTATGTTTGCCGCAACGTTTGATGATGTAATTCCCCATTTATTAAAACCTGTTGCCACATACACATTAGGCATCGTAACAGAAAAATCTCCTATATATGGAATTTTGTCGAGACTTATACAGTCCTCTGCTGACCATTTATATAATACTTCTGCATCTGGATACATTTTTCTCACAGCCGTTTCAAGCCTAGTATATCCATTTTTTAATTCTTCCGTTCCGGTTTTATAATCATAACCAACTGCTAATAGTAGCTTCTTTCCATTATCCTCGATTACTCTAAAAGACATATTTGGAACTTCGTAATTTATATACATTCCATCAAACAATTCTCTTTTTACATCAGCAACTATTGCATACGATGTTGACTGATACATCTTCAAAAAATAATATCCAGGAATCTTTATAAACGGATATCTCGTTGCCATTACTACATAATCTGCCGTAACTTTATTTTTATTCACATATATTTCGTACTTTCCATTCGACTTCTTTATATCTGTAACCTGAGAATTCTCAAATATTCTACTATTATTCTTAGTAATACATTTTGCCAGTCCATATCCATATTTTACAGGATGAATTTTAGCCTGATTTTTAAATTCTATTGCACCCGCAATTTCCATTGGTAGCTCTATTTTATTAACATATTGGCACAAATCTTTTTCTAGTTTATCTACTGCTCTCTGCTCTTTTTTCAATTTGTCTACTTCTGTTTCTTTTGCAGTAAAAACACATGCCTTTTCTCTCTTAAAGGCACAATCTATTTTTTCATTCTGCACTATTTCACTAATATTTTCTATTGCCTTCTGATTTGCCTCTAAATATTTTTTTGCAAATTCTTTTCCCTGTGAATCTATTAAATATCTGTAAAAAACTCCATGCTGACTAGTAACTTTTCCAGTATTTCCGCCACTTGTGTGACTACAAATTCTATCTCTTTCTAATAAAACAACATTAGTATATTTACTTAAATAATACGCTGTTGTAAGACCCGTAAGTCCTCCGCCAATAACACAAACAGAGGCCCTCATATCATTTCTTATACGCTCATATTCTTTATAATTTTTTCTCTCCTCTTCCCAAAAAGATTGCATAATTTTTTCCTCCCGCTCCTTCTAAAACATTTATTACATATTTTTTCCAAGATTGAAAAATTTATGCAATTTTAATTATTCGCAATGCAAACTTATAGGCACAAAAAAGATGCCGATTTTATTCAGCACCTTTATTATCTATTTTTCATTTTCTTCTTTAATTTGCTTTTTCTTTTTTCCAGTTATACTAACATTGCTTACTTTTTCAGCAATCGCCTTAGTTGTATCTTCAACCTTTGTTTCTATTTCTTCTTTTTGTCTAATTGCTTCTTTCTTTATCTTCTCTGTTTGGTCTTTAATTTTTATCTTAACAGCTTGCAATTTAGGGAAAGCATCCACCAATCTTCTATGTAATGCAGACTTGCTTTGTAAAATTTCCCTTACCTTCTTAGTAATCTCTTCTGTATTATCAGTTTCCTTACTTGCAGTAATATCAGCCTTTTTAATAGCTTTAATAACAACTCCAGAAACAATATTATCAACCACATAAATTGCAAATAATATTCCAGACACAATATTTAACCACATCTCTGGTATTAATTCTAGCTTTCCTAGCAAGAATGGATTTGTTATATATGTTACCATTAGTCCCAAAATTCCAAAAGGAATTATTGTACCTAAACAAACTCGTCCATTTAAATTAAACTTTCTTTGGCTATAATCCCACCATCTTGCCTTAAACATTTTTTCCATTACTAAACTGGTCAAGTATTCCAAAGTTCCGCATACGACTATCGCCATAACAAATAGCACAAGTGCATCATATTTATATCTTCCTAATAAAAAGGTTATTAGAAGGGCTCCATAGCCATAAATCGGACAATAAGGTCCAATTAAAAATCCTCTATTTATAAACCTTTTATACTGCATAAGTTTACATGTAACCTCCATTATCCAGCCTGCCACAGCATATATAATAAATAGTAAAAAATATATTCTAATATCATAACCTAGTATTGTCATAAAAAATCCTTTCTGATAGTTAACAATAATTATATCCAATATATTACCAGTTATATAGAAATTTTGCAATACATTTATCATAAAATTAATCAGCATTTATATTAGCGCTATATACCATTAGTCTTATATGCAAAAAGCAAATGCCTACTAGCACTTGCCTTCTTTTTCTTTTGTTTTATTTATCATATTTTGTTGTAGCTTTCGCTATAGCGAAATATATACCGTATATTCTTAAGAACAAATCTAAAAATTTTCAATTCTACCTCTATGCTTCTCTATAAAAGTTCTAATTTTGTAATTTAATTTGTTCTTCTTTTATAAGTGGATATCTTATAAGCTTGTCACCTTCCAAATTTTCTTTATTCATATTTACGGCAGTAATTTGGTGATTATCATAAGTTGTATAATAATAAATCCCTTTAGTAGCATTACAACATGATGTATAAATAGTTATCTCATATTTATTATCCCCTAAATCACAGCAACCTCTCTGTTGATCGACAGAATTAAGAATATGGAAAAACTGGCTAACACTCTCTAATTCTCCATCTCCAGAAACAGAATTCATCTTAACAAATGCTGTTCTAACAAACCTAGATTGCGAAGATAAATCTCCTGGAAGTCCAATTGCTCCCATTCCACGGCTATAATTCTTTAAATCCAGTCTAGAAGAAAACGTGTTTTCTGGTGATTTATTTGACAGATGCATATAATTATTCAAATTAAACATTTGCTTATCAAACGGCGGATTATTAGTCAGTACTCCGACTGGATTATCATATATTTTTATGCCATCCTCCACAGACTCTACAGTAATTGCTTTGTTACTATCAGCAATAATCCAATGCAATTGAGCAAGTGGCAACCTATCATTAAAAGGCTCATTCAAAAAATTCATATTTTGAATAAGCTTTTTCGCTTCATCAACACTTGAGCACTGACCAAGAATCCATGGAATAAACTCAAACTGAGTTACATTATCTTTTCCTTCTTTTTCATCATGATAGACTGCGTTTCCAACAAAATTAAGTCCTGCAATTCCAAGCCCTTTCTCATTTATTGCATCATAATACAATGGGTAATCTTCTATCACATAAGCCATTCCAATAATAGCATAATGCGAATTCATCTCTCCCCTTTTTCTAAAGTTAAACTTAAAATTTCGCGGAGTAATCGTAACTTCGTCTCCATATGAAAACTCATAGTCTAACGTACGTCCAAAATAAAAATCTTTAGTTTTATAAGTTGTAGCTGTACACATAATACCTCCTAATACTTTACATATATTTTTTATGTCTTAAATACAAGATTACTGCATATTCATGTTTGCAGTAATTCTGGTACGGACATATACAAGTCATTTTCTTTATATTTCCATTTAAACATTTTTCTATATTAATCTCATATTCTTTTCCAAACTGTGACCCTTGTACAAATGCTACATATTTATCAGATGTTTCATTACAAGAATATACCATTTTTTTAGCATAGTAATCCTCGCCTCTTTCTCTGATGCGAAGTTCAAATAGTTTTTCCTGTTATCTCACTCCAACATTTTATTGGCTTAATAGAAGAATATATTGCCCACATATATTTGCTTTTAAGTCCAGCAGCAATAAAATCGTTTTACAAGAAAGGATGCTCCCTTAAATCTTGCAATATTTCTACTAGATTCATACAATACTCATTATTTATTCCAACTATGCTTTGTGGTTCTGCATAATATTTTTCAAAATCTATTGAATTTTCAAGTTTCTTAACCGTTCTCGATTTAAAAATATCATTTTTTAATAAATATTCTACACAAAAGCAATATTTAGATGAGTTCTGTTTAAGCTTTTCAAACACTTCACTATATAGATTTATTTCAGAATCAAATGATAGTATATCAAGCACATATTTGAAGTTTTCATTTGAATCAATTGGTTTTCTATATAATTCAAGTGAATCTTTACTTTCTATTATTTCCATTACATTATCTAGTATTCTTAATTCTTTTTCTGTTACAACATCCATGCACACAATTCTAAATATAGAAGTCATTATTTCAATTAAAACGCCATAATTTTCTATATTACTTCTATATTCTTCAAATCGTTTAATATAATTTTCAGTGATTTCTTCAAATGCAACACTTTTTAATGTATCTAGTGTAATTTTTTCGTCACACAGTCCTTTGATAATATTGCCTATGCCTGAATATTCTTCATATGATAAACACTTTTTGCAAAGAATATCTAACAAGTTAAATTTTTTTGCTAGAGGAATCGCTGTATAACTCAGTTTAACATCATTTTTACACCTATTTATAAGCATCCATTCCATTATATCATCACTATTAATATCAATTTTCTATACTAAGTGAATTTTCCCCCAGCCTTCTACCTTTTTTATCAACATAAAAATAATATCATTTCTTTCATCTAACCCAATCATTGATAATATCAAATACAATGTAAATTCGTTGCACAACGCAAGTTTAATTAATATTTCCTTTATTCTTTCAATTTTTGATATATCAGCATTACCAATTAAAGCAATCCCTAATTTCACAGAATTTATATTTTTCGATTCAGTCATTAAATATTCAGCCAAGTGCATGCAACTGTCAAAATCAATACTTTTATAATTTTGCATTACCCAGTCACTAAATTCGTCTAATTCTCATATTATTGTAAATGTATTTGGGTTAAAATACTCATCTATAATATTCATTTTTTCTAGTATGTTCTTTCTTTTATAGTTTTTAATTGTTTGATTATGAATTTTATTAATTCTCTGTTCTTTTCTTTGATAGCATGAAATAAAATAATGCCATCTTCAGCTCCATCTGCATATTCTAATATGTCATTATTCGTTCTATATCTTGATAGATTAAAGTTACTTTTTAACTTTCCATTACTTTGTATATTGTTATTTATATAACTATAAATACTTTCCACTCTCTCCCACTATCTTCCTTATTAACTTTATAGAGTTCAATTTCTTATATCATTGTTCATAGAATAACACAATATCCATTCAAATACAAGCCGGACTTTCTTGAAAGAATAATTTTCTTCTTTGCTTAAAAAAAATTAAATATTTTTTCTATTCCTCCCAATACCAATCCGTTATTTTCACTAGTATTTTATGAATTTTTCTTTTGATTACTTTCATTAAATTCATTTGATATTCCCTCATTACTAATACTATTTATGTAATTATATAGTTTTACTACTATTTAAAATAGCACAATTCTAAAAACAATACAAGAATTAAAAAATATTTAAATAATAGAAATTTGCTTGATAAAATAAAAAACCATATGTATAATAAGCAAATGAAAAAGGAGAAATAAGTCATGAAATTTCTAAAGAAATTATGGAAAAAAATTCAACACAAAATAATAGTTTGATGGATGGAAGAAAACATGTAGAATCTGAAAATAGTTCAGGTTCTTTTAATTTTTCTCATCAAGATAGCCAAGGAAGAAGCTAACAATGCAACAGCAAGAGCTTTATTACTATCTAAAATAGCACAATTCTAAAACATTACTCCACACCAAAATGAATTTATATATACATTTTCACCTTCTTTCAACAATAAATGCACCTACCTCTAAAGTAAGTGCTACATTTAACTTCTAAAATCTACATCTTTGCATATTTTTTCTATTTTCTGCATGAGTGATGTGTTTTTATCTATTTTTTGTTTATCATTCCAAAATTTTGCTTCTAAACTACTTCTTTTTTCTTGTTTAGTTAACTCTATTTTTTTGTCTGACTTTTCCATACTATAATTTCTCCAATTTAACATATATGTTTTATTACTATCTAAAATAACACAATTCTAAAACCTACTGTTGGTGCTTGTAGAACTTCTTGTTGTTTTATTACTATCTAAAATAACACAATTCTAAAACGATCCAGATTGTTCATCTATACTATCTAATGTTTTATTACTATCTAAAATAACACAATTCTAAAACTATAGCACCTCTTATTTGTTAAATAAGTTTGTTTTATTACTATCTAAAATAACACAATTCTAAAACACCTTAAATTTCATTTATCTTTCCTCCTAAGTTTTATTACTATCTAAAATAACACAATTCTAAAACACACATTCCATTTCATCTGGGTCATCACTAGTTTTATTACTATCTAAAATAACACAATTCTAAAACCTTTCGTTTTTATTTTTTACTATATTATAAGTTTTATTACTATCTAAAATAACACAATTCTAAAACTTTAGATGTATCTTGTCAATACATTTTATAGTTTTATTACTATCTAAAATAACACAATTCTAAAACCCGAACTAGCAAACCGTCTGTATTTTTCAAGTTTTATTACTATCTAAAATAACACAATTCTAAAACTCCACTGTGCCGCTGTATAGCGTTTCTTTTGTTTTATTACTATCTAAAATAACACAATTCTAAAACTATTTCCATTTGTTCTCGTAATTTTTTCCTGTTTTATTACTATCTAAAATAACACAATTCTAAAACTAATACAGTTTCTTCTTCTTTAGTTTTTGAGTTTTATTACTATCTAAAATAACACAATTCTAAAACTTTCTTTGACTTTTTGAGGTATCTCACACGGTTTTATTACTATCTAAAATAACACAATTCTAAAACGCATTTTCATCTATTTTTTCCCAATTTTCGGTTTTATTACTATCTAAAATAACACAATTCTAAAACAATTTTGATAATAGTCTGCAACTTGTTTTCGTTTTATTACTATCTAAAATAACACAATTCTAAAACAGTACATATGGAACACCTTTATCAGGCTTCGTTTTATTACTATCTAAAATAACACAATTCTAAAACCTCAAGAATCTTCTATAAGTGCAGGACAGAGTTTTATTACTATCTAAAATAACACAATTCTAAAACTGATTGCTTCTCTAATAGAATCCTCTAACAGTTTTATTACTATCTAAAATAACACAATTCTAAAACGTATTACTCCTGTAATTATATCAAAAAGTGGTTTTATTACTATCTAAAATAACACAATTCTAAAACAACATCATGCGTATGAGCGGGTATTTGATTGTTTTATTACTATCTAAAATAACACAATTCTAAAACGCAAGTCAAGAACAAGATGAATCAGATTTTGTTTTATTACTATCTAAAATAACACAATTCTAAAACAATGTGTACAACTATTTACACGAATTAAATGTTTTATTACTATCTAAAATAACACAATTCTAAAACAACAATAATTATATATTACTACCAAACAGAGTTTTATTACTATCTAAAATAACACAATTCTAAAACCTCAAATTTAGAATCTTTACAGTTAATGACTCCGGCGTCTTTTAGATAATAATATTTTTAAATCTCATCAAAGTTTTCATCTATAATGTTTTTTTGTTCATATTTGAGCATTTTCTCATTACTTTTATTCTCTAAAATTAATAATTTAACATTATTATATATTGAATATTTATATATTTCAAGTACCTCTTCTTCAGTTAAGTATGTTTTAAAGTTTGGTATTACTAATATTTCGGCTATTTTCAACGTTGATATTATACTTATTATAAATTCGACTTTTTCTATTATTGTAGTATAACATCTTGTATCTATTTTTACGTTAAACGTTTTTAACAAATCTTCTATATCAATTTCACTATTCATATTAAATTCAAATGGTAATTCATTTATTTCCTCTATTAAATAATTTCTTAGCTTTAGATTAATATTTCCAAGCTCTTCATCTTGTCTATTTTGTATATTTTGAATCAATATGCCATAAATCTTGTTTAGTATTTTCTTTGAATTAAAATCTATATTAAATAAGTCTGTTAATAAATAGATTGTTTTTTCAATATTCAATCTTTTCTCATTTTCCATTAATACTATTGAATTATCGTCATCTTCACCATTACACTGATTATTTATTGTATTTATAATTTCTGAAAACAATTTCTGATTATATATTTCAAAAACATTTACTATGCCCTCTTTAAATTCAATTTTATTTTCAAATCCCATTATTGACATTCTCATAATATTACTAGCCTTTCCGTGCTATCTAGATTACCATATGTTTTTTCTCCGCACTATGTATTCCATTGAGCTGAACTGTTTTTCTGTTATAACTAACATCTGAACTATTCCTTTTGGTGGTTTATTTTTTTCTATTTTATCTCTTATTGCATTTGTTATAGAATTATTTAAAGTAAGTTTTGAGTAAACTGATTCTTGCATCATTATGAACCCTTCTTTTATCAAAAATTTTCTAAATCTTGAATAAATTTTTCTATCTTTTGATGTTTCTATTGGTAAATCGAAAAATACTAATATTCTCATAAATCTATATCTCATAATTTATAATTTTACTTTCATTATTTTCAAGTGCATCGAATACACTCTGAATATATATTGGAATTGCATTTCCAACAAACTGTTCTTTTCCGTTTATTTTCACTTTATTATTCAAGACATCTATCAATTTATATTTTTGAATTCTATCAAATTCATAATTTTGATTATTGTACACAATTTCATCTATTAATGGTCTAAATGGTTCCATCAAGTCACACGTTAAATTAAATTGATTAAACTCACTTTTATGATTAATTCCAATTTGTGTAATATATCCTTTGCTAACAACATCCTTGTTTATTGTCGATAATATTATTGCATAGCCATAATCTAATCCACTATTTATCATACTATTAGTGCCACGTATAAAGTCCTTAGTAAACAACAAATTGAAATATACTTTTGCAGCATGACCTTCCCTATTTGTCTTATCTGCTATTTCAACTTCTTTTTCAAATTCTAATAATTTCTCATAACCGGCAATATCAAGTTTTTTTAGTAACATAGCTTGATTATGTATTTTATGTTTTACTATTTGTTGCCACACTGCATCTTTTTTCTCTTTTTCCCATTTTATTTGATTTAATATTTTTTTACTAGTGTTAAATGAGCCATAGTATGGCATCACTTCTCCAGCTGGATTGTGTTTTTCATCACAAAATATTAACTTTATTTTGTTATTTATTAGTTCGTTAATTAAATATGATGTAATCGATACCATACCATTCTCTACTATAATTAAGTTTATCTCAGAAAGATGAATCATTTGTAAAGTTTCGCTTCTTATTACCAGATAATCATTCTTATAACTCAGTTTGCAGTTTTTATTTACTACTACCGTTCTCCATCCCATTTACTTTATACCTTCTTTCGTATATTCCTGTAACTGATTTATCTATAAATGTCATGTTTTCTAAGTCTTTAGTTTTAAATGCACTTTTTCGTGTTCTTCCAGCTCTATCACCAAGTCCTATTTTTGATAGATTTCCTTGCCCTTTGTGCATTAAATCTAATAATCCATTTATAGTTACTACTTTATCATCATATGACATTTCATTAAATTTATTTTTTGTTTTATCATCCTTTGCTTTTTCATAAATTGAACTAAATGATTTATATTCATCATTTAATTTTTTAATTAAATAGTTATAAACTTCCTCAATATTCATTTCAACTTCTATTTTTTCATCTTCCGTTACTTTTTCTTTATTCATTAAATATATAAGTTTATTCACTTTTGATGGCAAAACCAATTGTTTATTTGTTCTTAATTCTCTATCACTCAAAAGTACCATTGGTTCGTTATTTTCGTCCAAATATTCTTGATATTTCAAAATTTTAGGTTTTATTATTTTTACTTCTGTTGTGTTATCTATCTGACTTTCTACGTATTCTTTTAATGTGATTTTATTATTCTTTATGTCATAGCTTGTCTTTACAGGAATTCCTATCATTTCAACTTGCTTTTTATTTTTCTTATCTATGTAACTAAAAATTGTAAAATATGCCTTATTTTCTCCTGAATATCCTCCATATTTTTCAATGTTCATACCTTTTTTTAGAGGAATTACTGGCTTTACATTTTTATCATTAGGGCCATATAATGTTTGTTTGTAAAATTCTCCCGTTTGTTCTTCTAGTTTTCTTGTTACAAAGCAGTCTTTATAATTTAACGTTTTCTTTACTTTTTCTTTATCAATATTATTCGAAACCATTTCCATTATGATCCAAACTTTTCGCTTATTTGACTGCTCTTCTTCATTTTTCTTTATGTAATTTTTTACATATTCTGTGTATTTATATTCATCTTTAAAATGCAGTTTTGTGTCTATAACATTTCCTACAACACTTATAATATAAGCATCCTGTGCATGATGGTAGTCGTTTACATTTCTATTTTTATACACTTCAAAAAGGGTCCTAAAATTATGAGTTAGTTCAGCTCTTATTGCAAAAACATCTGAATCTTTATACTGATTTACAAGTAAATTCGTTATATATTTTATACTTTGTCTAGTTTCTATTAACTGTCTTGAAACAAATTTTACCTTATCATCATTTGTTTCAAACATTTTTCTTCTCGTTAAATTTCTTAATTTTTTGTCATCAATCAATCCATTCTTATGTAACTGTTTCCACCACAATTCTTGCTTATTTATTATTTTCTCATCTAATAATAAACTGCCACTCTTTCTCTGATTTTCTTCCTTATAAACAAGTGCCTTATTTGATAAACTATCATCCTTTACATAACTCTGTGGTAATATATGGTCAACTTCATACAAATACAATGTGTCTATATTTAGTGGTCTCGAACTATACATACATCTACCATTTTGAGTGAAATATAAATATAATCTTTCATTAAAATCTCTATCATTCTGTTTCTTTTTCAATTCTTGATATACCTTTGGATTATAATCTCTTAGCATTTTCATTTCTTCTGCAAAAGTATCATAAATTTTTAGCAAAGCCTTAGCTCTATTGTCCTTACGAACCTTCTTTTTCTGTTCTTCTCTTGCAAATTCTACATAAATGTTCTTTGGTTCTGATTTCATAATTTTTGTAATTTCTTTCACAATTTTCACGCTCTGCCATATAGCTCTTTTGTTAGCTGGCGACGTTGGAATTTCATCAACCATTTCATAAGTTATTTTTGTATCATTATTTTTCATTCTATCTTCTATTTGCTTATTAAAGCCATATTGATCATTATTAATAATTTGCATAAAATTATCTTTTGTAGACTGTAATTTTTCCATTATATTTTTTCCGTCATCAAATGACTTTAATCCTATTAATAATTCTTTAGATAATCTTGACCATCCGCTATAATTCTTTTTCGCAAGTCTATTTATAATTTTTTCATCTAAATGGTACTCTCTTTCTATTTTTCTTTTTAAAATCTTTTTATCCTCAAAAATAGTAATCCACTCTATTATGTTTTCTATCATCTCTATATTATTTTCATCTACAATTCCAAATATTTCTTTCATGTCAATATATGAAGACATATTAGACATAAACTTGTCAACCTCTGCAAGTCCAGTCACCGAACTAATTTCCTTAAAAATTTGATTATCAATAAGTACCTGTTTTAAATCTTTTGCTTTTGCTGTTTTTTTCATCTTAAACAATTTCTCTATAATTAAATCCTTTGTTTGAGGTGATAATTTATGATTATTTACTCTAATATTTGCAAGTTCATTCCTTACACAAAATTCAGAATATAAGATCGATTGCTTCGGAATTACATCTTCACTCAATAAATATGTACATTTATTAGTCATTCTTCTTATAAACATCTCAGCAGTAGCATCAACATCAACACATTCTTCAAAATTCCAAGGCCTGATAGCATCATCACTCTTTCTTACAATCCAGGCAAATCTACTATTATCATTTTTTGCAAGTGGTCCAACATAATATGGTATTCTAAATTTCATCAAATTTAAAATATTTTCTTTATTTTCATTTATAGTTGAATAAAATTTTGCTTGATTTTCAAGTATCTTTTCCAGCTCTTGATAATGCAATTGATATGGTATTGCAGCATTGGCAGTTGTATTTATCTTTATTAAAAAAGCTTCATTGTCTATTTCTTGTAATATTTCTTGTTTTTCTTTGCAGTCCGGAATACTTGCAAAATCTTTTTTTATTTTTTTATAAAGCTCTTCTATTGGACATTTCGAAATGTTCTTGTCATACATTGCATAACTACCAATTTCTTCTTGTCTGAACATATTATTATACTCAGTTTTTAAATATGTTTTATAGATGTTTTTCAAATTTTCTAAATCTTTTTTATACTTTTTGTATTTTTTTATAAAAGCCTCTGAAATACTACTATTCCCTTGTAAAATGTCCTGCAAAACAAACCAGTTATATATCTTTTGTAAAACATCATATACGTCAGCGTTTTCTTGTAAAGCATCTTTTATTTCTTCTTCATTTGCAATATCACTGCTAAATGAAATATTCGAATTTTCTAATTCAACATCAAATATTTTATTAATATCAAATTTATAGCCTAAAATTGCACAAATAATGCCATTTATTATAGCCTTATCCTCTTTGGAATAATCAAATAACCTCATCAAAGCATCTTTCTTCTCTGCCTTTGTTGTTTCTTTATCTTTTAAAATATTTCTTAGCTTTTCCGATGTAGAGTTAAATTCTATTTCAAAATTTTCTCGTATAAAGTTTACCAAAAATTCTATAGACTCTAATACTTCGTCAGTGTTACTTTTTAAATCACCTTCATATAAAAAGTTACCACGATACTTAATAATATGATGAATTGCAAGATATACCAATCTAATATCATGCTTTTCTTTACTCATTGTAAGTTCTTTTCTTAAATGATAAATAGTTGGGTATTTTGCATAATAATCTTGATCTGAAAAATTCAATTCTGAAAACAAATTATATTTTTTTCCATCCAATTTTTCTTGTTGCTTTTCATCTTCAACTTTAGAAGACTCTCTAAGCATAGGAAAAAAGTTTGGATACTCCCTTTCCATGTCGTCTAATAATAAGCTCTGTAAAATATTTACTCTCTCTCTTCTTCTTTCAATTCTTCTTCTAGTTCCTCTAAACGTTCTCGTTTGCGCAGCAGTATCTCCTGCATCAAATAACCTTGCGCCCCACATATTTTTACCACCGTGTTTTAAAATGTTATTTTCCGAATCTGTTACAGCCCAACCTACTGAATTTGTTCCAATATCTAATCCTATACTATATTCTGGATATTTTTTTAAGTTTTTTTGTTCCATATACTTGCAATTTCTTCCTTTCTATGATATATTTAATTTGCTATTAAATTACTATCTAAAATAGCACAATGAGTTAAAATAAGGGTAACCTTAAATGCCAATTCATATTGGTTTCACTTAGGTGAATAAAGAGTTCTAGCTTGCTAGGGCTTTTATTTTTTTTAGATATTTTTTCCAATTGTTTTTATTGCTTTAATAGGAATATTTTCCAATTACATACTATCATATAAGAAACACTTTATCAACATTTTTATTGTATTTTATAAATTTTTATGAAAATAATAAATCCCACATTTCTGTGGGACTTTTCATTATTCAATTTCAATATATTTTTTGCTTGGTAATTCTTTCTTGTCTTCCTTCTTTGGAACAACAATAGTTAATGTACCATTCTTAAATTTAGCTTTAATTTCATCTTCTGTAATGTTTTCTCCAACATAGAAGCTTCTAGAGCAAGCTCCAGAATATCTTTCTTTACGTACAAATCTGCCTTTTTCTTCGTCATTTTCTTCTTTATTAACACTAGCATGTACTGTTAAATATCCATCTTGAATCTCAAGTTTTATTCCTTCTTTGTCATATCCTGGTAAGTCAATGTCAATAATGTATTCATTTTTCTTCTCTTTAATATCTGTTTTCATTAGTCTACTTGCTCCCTCATTAAAGAATGAATCTCCAAATACATCATCAAATAAATCAAAATCATGTTTTCTAGGTATCATCATCATAAAAATCAACTCCTTAAAATATATTATGTGTTGACACTTGATGAGAGTGGCACATGTTTATGATAAATATTCTTTACCATTTACAGATATATTATACATCTATTTTTAGCAGAGTCAAGTATTGAGTGCCAATTTTCACGTAAAATTCATATTTCTTCTAGGCTTATTGATAACAGCTCGATTCAGCGTATTATTTGTTTTTATTGAGTTATCTCTCATTATCTTCTACTTCTTTTACAAGTGCAGTTTTCATCTTATTTCTTTTTCCGCCATATATATCATCAAACAAGCTATTGCCAACCATTAGTACACTCTCCGGATTTACATTCATCTTTTCACATGCCTTTACAAAGTTCTTCTTTAACGGTTTGCACGCAAATCCTATGTAATCTATTCCATTTTTATTAAAATATTTTTCTATATCTTTGTCTACTCCATTGCTTACAATCATAATTTTTATCTTGTCTTTTAAGTCTTCAATCCATTCCTTATTAACCTTTGGAATATCCTTCATCTCTTTACGCAATGTATCATCTACGTCTAAAATTATTGCTTCAATTCCATATTGCTGTTTTAATTTTTCGATTGCTTGTATATCTAATTCATTTACTTTGCTCAAAGTCATATCTGGTTTTATAAATTTTAATAATACATAATGAACTAAATCTAATATTTTATCTGCTACCAATTCTTCTAAAGTCTTCATAATTTGCTCCTTTGATTCATTTTATACGTTTAAAATAATTTATTCTATGTTGTTTCTTAATTTATTCTTTATAAATTAGAGAAAACTTTACCTAAACTATCATTTATAACAAGATTTGCTTTATTATCATAAGGAGTTGAATCCCTGTTTATCAATACAAGATTTCTGCCTCTAAAAAAGTTTATTAAACCACTTGCAGGTTGAACAGTAAGTGACGTGCCAGCAACAATTAACAAATCAGCCTTTTGAATAGCAGCTGTCGAATTTTCGATTGTCTCCTCGTCCAATCCCTCTGCATACAAAACTACATCTGGCTTTATTATTCCTCCACAGCTGCATCTTGGAATGCCATTGCTGTTAAACACATATTCAGCATCATAAAATTTATTGCAATTCATGCAATAATTTCGTAGTACACTACCATGCAATTCATATACAACCTTAGAGCCAGCCTTTTGATGCAAACCATCTATATTTTGCGTTATTACCGCCTTTAACTTTCCTCTAGTTTCAAGCTCTGAAAGTTTTATATGAGTAATATTAGGTTGATATTTTAACGAGTTCATCTTTAATTTATAAAACTTAAAAAATTCTTCCGTTTTATTCATAAAAAACGTATGACTTAGTATTGTCTCAGGCGGATATTTATATTGCTGGTTATACAAACCGTCCTTACTCCTAAAATCAGGAATTCCGCTTTCAGTTGACACACCTGCGCCACCAAAGAATACAATATTATCACATTTGTTTACTAATTGTTTAAATTGCTGTATTTTATCCTCCATAATTATGCTCCTCTTTTATTTAAATAATTGTTTGAGACTGCTCGATTTTAAACTTTCTTTATGCTCTGGAAATTATTTCTCGTTTTCAAGGTCGTACTCCCATAAGCTCAAATGACCTTTTGCATCTATTGGTTCATCAAAGACATACACATCTTCTAATTGCCAGCCATAATTTTCTTGAAAAGAACTTTTTATATAAATATCACTATTTTCTTTAAATTCATGTGTCATCTTTATACAATCGACTAATGTTACTTTTCCTAAAATTTTACCTTGTGGCAATTCTTGAGGCAGATAATTTGCTAATCTTTTTACCGCTTCTTTATCAATTCCTTTACCAGCATGTATAAGAAGTTCTCCCCTGTATTTAGTTTGCCAACTTCTAAATTCAAATTGCTTATCTCCTTGCATAATTAAAGTTGCCCATGGTTGCTTTATAGTTAAAACTTTCATAATTCACCTCGTTATTTCAATATTATTTAAGTTTATCTATCTACACATTTTAATATTCAAGATATATTTTTTTATTCCATTTTGATTATATCACTTTGTGTTAATTATTTTAATACATATTAACGCTTTTCTTTATATTTTATCTATGACAATAGTGTAAAATACTTGGTTTTTCAATTCTTGGTATGACCTTCGGGTTATGAGCGAGACCTGACCACTTTTTGTAAGTTTGTGAAAATTAGAGTTTTCGTTGGTATTTCAGCATTTACAAGAGTTTTGGTTTGTAGAACATTTGTGCATTTTTAGGACATTTTCGAAGTAGGTTTTACCCAATTTTTACCAAATAGGTATGGTACGTTTGTTCTAGTATTTCAAGCTTTTGTAAAGGATAATTTTATTAATAAAAATTTTAATTTTGGAAGGTTTTAGATTATGAATAATTTTAGAGAAGTTAATGATGATATTTTAAGAGATTGGTTAAGTTTTAGAGAGGAAATGGTTTTAGGCACACTTACTAAAGAAGATAGAAAACATTATATTTATTTTGATGAGATAGCTGAAAACATTTTAAAGAATGTTCCTAAGCAGAATCAAAAGTATGTGAAGAATCAGTTAGATAGAATTGATAAGAATTTTATGGATTATATTTGTTATTGGAATGAAAAGTATTATAGGAATGGTTTTTGTGATGGAGTTGAATTGATTATTGGTTGTATTGATAAATAGTTGAAATTAATCCAAAGTTTTTTCAAACTTTTGAAAAAACTTTGGATTTTTAAGTGTTTTTTTCAAATTGTAAAAAAGCTTTTATAAAAGCTTTTTTAAGTATTTAATTATACATAATAGAAAATGTTACTGTTTTTATCTGCTTATTTGTCATTATATTTTTTAATAATATTAAAATTAGAATAAACAATTTCTGTAGACTTTATTGCCTTTTTGGGATTAATAGTTCTAGTAATTTCATTTACCTTATACTTATTAAAATTTCCATAAATTTGATCTGCTTTATTAGATTCGCTCATTGAAATAAGAAATTTATTGATTTCTATTTTACTTATATTTTCTACAAATTTCTCATGCTTAAAAATTGTATTTGTATATAATTCTTGTTTTTTATTTATAACTTTTTCTTCAGGTATATATGGCGGATCAAAGTAAGCAAAAGCTTTTTGTAATACATTTTGTTTCTTTAACATTTTTAGAAAAATATCATAATCATAGTTATAAAATTCAACACATTGTAATTTTTTTGAAATTTGTCTCATATTTTCTATATCACAATTAATTTTTTCTTTTTTTCCAAACGGAACATTAAATTTACCATTTTTATTTTCCCTATATACTCCATTATATCCAGCTTTCATTAAGAAATAAAAATAAATCGTTTTCTTGTCATTATTGTTGTCTATTTTATTATATTTTTCTCTAATATTATAATAAAAAACTTCTTTTTCATTAATATCTTTAATCTTATTATATTTATCAGTTATTGTATATATATTTTCATTTAAGAATTCTACATTATCCCTTAAAATAATATAAAAATTTATTATATTCTCATTTATATCGTTCACATAAAATTTTTTAAATTTAAATTCTTTAATATTATTCATTAAATTTATCAATACAACTCCTGAGCCCAAAAATGGTTCTACATAATATTCACTTTCTTTATCAAATAAAGTAAGTACTTCATTTAATATCTTCTTCTTAGAACCCGCCCATCTTATTGGGGAATTAATAACTTCTTTTTTCATTTTTTTAACTCCTTCATTAGTTTGTATCATTTTATTATTCTTTTAATTGAATGTCATATAAGTAAAATCTTGCTCTAGTTAACCCAACATAGCTAAAATTCTTATCTGAATTATATTTATGCACATAAATAATAACATTAGATTCTAATCCTTTAAAATCACTTGTTTTTATAATATTTATTGTTTTTGAATTTATGGAATAATTATTCTTTTCATACTTAAAATTCCACTCTACATTATCAAAATATTGATATATTTCATCATCTATTATTAGTTTAATATATTGAATTGGTACTTCATCTTTTTTTATTAATGTATTAATTGTGTTATTTATATATCTGCATGTTTGATTTTTTGAACTAAACACCAGGCATTGAGGGTCTGGTCCATCAATTTGATTTGTATATGTTTGTCTTGCAAATTTTGTTTTAATTTTTACCCATTCATATATATTTCTTGTATTTCTTAAATTTTCAGTTAAAACATATGGTGGTTTTTCTATCAAAAAATTATCTAATGTCTTATCTAATTCATTATTATAAATGTTTTGCTCATTATCATAAAAAACATAAAATTCACTACTTTCTGATAAAGTTAAATTTCTTAAAAAGAATGCTTCTTCTTCATTAAAATCTTGAGCCTCATCTATAATAATAACATCATATTTATTTGTAGGAGCTATTTCGCTATCATTTACCTCTTTTTCCTTTATATTTAATTTTTCTAACAACTCTTTATAACTTAAAATATGTAACCTATCTAAATTAGTTATATCATATTGGGTTCTGAAATAATTACTCAAATAGTCGCTTTTATTTGTCATCAAAACTTTTTTTTCTTTATGAATTACAGAGGATAAAGCCATTTTATATGCTATCCAAGATTTACCCGTTCCTGCAGCGCCTTTTATGGCAAAAGTTTTATAATTCATTAATAAATTAATAATATTATCTTCTATTTCATTAATTTTTTCAAGTTCTTTTTCTTTTGCATCTATTAATGCTCCTTTTGAAGCTTCAACAGCATAAACTCTCTTAAACATATCATTTAAATTTTTTATATCATGTTCAGTTGTAAGTATTTGATTTTTTTTATTTCGTCCAAAATATAAAAACGCATTGTCAATACTTTTCTTTAGATTTTTCATATCAGAATGATCTATTGTAGTATCAGATACTTGATAAAACAAGCTATTACTATCTTGTTTTATCTGAAAATTAGGAAATGCAGCCATAAATCCATAAATTCTATTATATTTAGTATTATATATTTCTTCATATAAATTATAAAAATATCTCATACTTTTCTCTGCTTGTTCATGTGGAGAAATGTTTTTTTCATAAATTACATCACCATAATTATCAATAATTTTATATTTATCATCTTCGTGTATAATACTAGAACCGCCTTTAACTTCTATACACAAAAATCCTTTGGTTCTATGGGTTATAATAAAGTCTGCTTCAGAATTTATTTTTTTATTATCTATTTTATCATACCATGTTACAGAATAATAAACATCATATTCATCTGGTAATTGTTCTTTTAAACTAATATAAAAGTTTTTTTCTGTACTATTTTTAAATTCTATAACATTTTTTGGATGCATTATTGCCATCTTTATTATTCCTCCCAAAATCCAATTATATTTTTCTCAGTGTCATTATTTCTATATCCATATAAAAATTTTCTAGTTAAATCCTGATTGAAGTGTTCACATGTAACTTCATCTAAATAAGAACATCCTACACATCTTCCATTACTTGTATCCATACATATTGGATCAAAAATACAAACTTTGCTATTTTCAAATGTTTCTTTTAATACATTTAATAAATTTCTTTTAAACATGTCGGTTAATGCTCCTAAAACATATCCTTGAATTGTTTGTGAATAAATAAATATTGCAGGCACATTAATAAAAATCATTTCACCTAGAGAATTTTTATCTAATCCACAATTTTCTCCAAATACATTAATAAACATGTGAGATATTGTATGCAATAATGTGTATACATCTTTTGTGCAACTTCCATCTTCTTGTATCTCTGAATATCTATCTATGATAGTAGGATCTGGATTTTCTATAAACCATTTATTTAATTCTTTTTCATTATCTGTTTGTATTATCCTATTTTTCATTATTTCATTATTGCTTTGTAAAAATTTAATTATTTTTTCTTTATCTAATTCTATCAATATTCCTTCTGTTTTATCTCTAGTATTTAAAAAGTCTATTGTTCCATTTTCATATTTTTCTTTAGAACTAGAATCTATAAAGGATCTAATTATAAATTTTTCATTTTGTAGTACATTCTCTTCAGAAGGATACACTCTAGTATATCCATATGCTGTATTAATTATTTCTATATTAGTAATTGAAGATATATCTTTTATTCCCATTATTTTTAGTAATTTTTCTAGCTCTGTTTTTTCTCTTGCTTGTTCATATTTGACTGAATTTTCCATGGCTTTATCTAATGTTAATAGTGTATTATTCTTTATAGTTTCATATTCTAGTAGTTTATATGCAATTGCTTCATTTTTTGCAATAGATTCATCATCTGCTTGTAATCTAAACGTTTCTTCTTTATCTCCCGATTTTATATTTTTCAATAAAGCTTCTAATCCAGTTATAGATGACTCTGCTTTTTTAGCATTTAATTTTTTATTTAATATGTTATTCTTTCTTTCTATGAATTCATTTTCATTTATATCACCGATTTTTCTTTTTAAAATTAATTCTATTCCTTCTTTTGAGCTACAAATTTTTGCATCTTCATTTTTAATTAAATTTACAGATTTTATTATTCGAGGATAAAATGATGCATTGTCTGTTGCATTTATCATTTTCATTGAATTTCCACAATCACTACAAATTGGTGCTTTTAGTCCACTTTCTTTTCCATTAATTATAAATCCATTTTTATTTTTCGGAAAATATCTATAGTTTGAAATCTTTTCATCCAAAATTTTTATAGGTAGAAAGTTGCCACAACTACATGCCCAAATTCTGTTATACTGTTTCATTTGTTCTTTACACACATCACAATTCATCTCATATATATCTGTATCATATTTTAAATTCTTTACTCTTCCACATTTTGGGCAATAAAATAATTTAGGATTTATGTATCCGAATATTTGATTAGTTAAATTTTCATCATTTTTAACAAAATCATTCACTCTTTCATTATTAATCTCTAAAAATTTATAATTTTCCTTACTATTTCCTAAGAAATTTTTAAAATTTTTATCCATATCTATATAATCTTTATCTGCACTTTTAATAAAATTTTTTAAATCCATTTTTATTTGTCCAACAATTTTAGGAAAGTATATTTCATCTTCACTTATTCTTTTGGTGTTCCATTTTTTTATATTTATAACACATTGATTTGCTCTCTTACAATTTTCTCTATCACTTTTACTGCTAGAAAAAGTAATAAATTGTCCTGGTAAAGCACTATATATTATTTGGTTCTTACTTCTTCTCATAATTTCCTCCATAAAAACTAATCGTAATATTAACAGTTTCATCTACATCTCTTAAACTAGTCATAACCTTAGTTCCTATTGTTGTAAATTCGTCCATATAATTTGTAATAACTGTATCTCTTTTTATCATATTCAACTTATTATTTATATTACCTATTATATTAATTAACTCTATTTCAATAGCTCTTTCATATTCTTTTTTTAATTCGTCAGAAGAAAACATATTTGTATTATAGATATAAGTTAATCTATCACGAATTTTTTCTATACTTAACTTTCCATTTTTGATCCCATCAATAAAATTTCCAAATTTACAATAATCTTTATTATCTCTAACAGAATAATATTGTTTTAGCAATCCTATAAATATTCCAGGTAATGTATGTTTCATAGCATTAACAGATGTAGAATTAATTGGAACATCATAAATTAAATAATCTTTGTATTTATGAAATAGATTAAAAAAATTTAAATATGATGTATCTCTTGCTCTAGCTAATCTTATTATATCAATTACCAATCCTTCATACTTTCTTCCTACTCTTGAATATGCTTGAATATATTCCGCAGTATTACTTGGCACACCATAAAAAAATATATTATTAAATTCATCTTCATCTACACCATGAGAGATTGTACTAGTGGCTAAAATTAAATTGTGCGTTTTCATTTTATTTTCTTCTCTTTGAATATCATTTAAGCTATCTTTAATTTCAGTAAAATCTTCATCCCCTGTCATTTTAATAATGTTAAATTTAGCATCTGGAATATCTCCTAAATGTTCAATATTTGCTTGTTGATCAAATGTATTTCTTAGTTTATTGTTATCATTTTTTGAATTAAAATATACAATTGTTGTCCAATAATAAAAAACCATTTTTTTGAATTCATCTTCATCAACTTGTAAATCAGGTATTTCTTTCATATATTCATTTGAATTCATGTACATATTATATAATAATTTTCTTAAAGTAGTAACACTGTATTCCATTCCAGCATTAACAGATCTTCCATATGGGGCAAATCCTATTATAGTTCTTGAGATATCTTTTTTATCTATATATGAGTAGAAATTGCCCCCTTCCTTATTCGTTAAATTACAAGGAAATATTCTACAATTTTCTCCATATAAATTTTTAATTAGTTTATCAGCTCCAGAAATAGTAGCAGTAGCACCTATATATTTTATTTTTCTTGAGTGTTCAACTGGCAATAAGTTATTTATGTAATACTTACAAAAACTTTCGTAATGAGCTGAAAAAGCTCCTAAACTTTCCTTCAATAAGTGTAATTCATCCTGTATAAATAATGTAGGTGCAAGAGATACTTTACAACTTGAACTAATATCTTCCATTTCACAATTTATATCATATTTACATTTTTTATTATGCGAAAATCCATGTTTTTTACATCTGTATCCAGGTGCTCCTAATATATTTTTAAAGCTGCTAGAAAAACTTATTTGAGTTAGTTTGTCAACTATACTTATTAAAATAGTAGGCAAAAATCTATAAATTTCATCATCAACTATATATAATGGTAAAGGTCTATTACAATGTTCACAAAAATGTTGTAATGTCTTGCTTTCTTCATCATACTTTAATTGTATATTACCACCGCATTCTGGGCATATATCAATCAACTTAAAATCATCTTTTTTTACAATCTCATCTTTCTCAAATTCTTCAATTTTATTTGGGGTATTACTTGAACCAACAAAATAACCTAAAGAAAATCTTTCTTTATCTTTAATCTCTTCAGTTGAATCCATCACTTTATTTGCATTTATTATCACCTTTAAACACCTATCTAACTGTTGTATAGATAATAATCTTAATGGATATTTTATTATAGTACTTACTCCAAAATTTTTTCCCATTAGCCTATCATAAAACATAGTAAAAGTTGCACATCCTAAAAATGCTTCTGTCTTTCCTCCTCCTGTTGGAAAGAAAAGTATTTCAGTTTCATCTTCATATTTGTAACCATAAATTTGCTTAAGTTCATCTTTGTGTTCATTGTATATAATATCTGGAATCATTGAAACAATATATACGAGTTGAAAAAGTCGCCAAGAAGTATATTTTCTATTTTGTGAAAAAGTCTTATTCATATATTCAAATGCTTTTCTTGCTTCTAAATAATCATTTAATACATCTATTCCTATTTTAAATCTGTTTATCTCTTGTTCAAATGTATTTATATCTTTGTCAAACTCTTCATAATCTTTAGATTCTATTGTTGCTCTGTCTTTTTTTATATCTTTTACATATTTTTTCATTCCTTCATAAATTATAAGAAGATTTTCAATAGGATTATTTATTAAGTTTTCAAATACTGTATTTTCACTATAAATATCTATGGTCTTTCTTCTATATTCTATAAATTTAGGAACATTTGTAGTATAAATTTTATTTTCCTTTTCATTAAATTCTGCAGATATCCACTCTCCTTTTACTCTGGTGTTTGAATCAACTTTGTATGAGTTGTTAAAATACGGAAGTTTGTTGCTTTCAAATTTTACATTTTCTCCAATTATTTCAACCCCAACATTAAATATTGGAGTAGGATAAAATAGAAATTCTTCTTTCTTAGGATTGTAATTTTGGCATTTGGGTGTTTTATTTATAAAAATTAAGGTTACTATGTAATTATCTGATTTCGAATTGCTCTTTTTACAAGTTAAATATACTTCAAATTTCCAATTTGGTCTCTGCTTTATGATCTTTTCTTTTTCTATAAAATCATAAAAAATATTCTCATTAGATAATTTTTCTACAGGGATAGCTCTATTTTTATAATATATAGAATCATCCATTCTTATTTTATTTATTCTTGAATTCACTTCTTTAGATAAATCAACTCTTTTTTCTTCTATCAATTTTTCTACATTCACTTGAATATCTTTTAATTCATTATCTATCTTTATTCTTTTAAATTTATTTACAATTTTAGCAATTTTTTCTTCTTTTTCATCATTATTATTTTCTATTCTTATATTATTAATCTGATCATTATAATTTGGTAATACATTATAAAACAAGTTTCCCTTTATATTTATATGCAATACTCCTTTAGCACTTTTGTTAAGAAAGAAATTAACTTTTAATAAATGCATGCTTTCAAATCTTTTAGGCTCATCTTCTAAATCTCCAGAATCCAAAAGGCCAATAACAATTCTATCTGATGGTCTCTCTCCTATTATATATTCATCATCTTTTGATTCTCCGCTTAGTTTATTTATATATTCTTCTTTTAAATAATTGCAAAATTCTTGATATTTATTTAATTTATCCATTATTTTTCTCCAATCTTTTTTGCATATTCTGATATAATGTTTTTTGTTGTGCCATCTATATCATCTATTATATATAAAAACTCTCTTGCTCTTGATGCAGCAACATATATATTCTTCATATTATTAATAACTTCCTTTTTAATATCATTATTTGCATCTTTTATTGTAGCTATGTTATTAAATTCTATATTATTATATCTAGAAGCTCTTATATTATATAATCCAAAAATAATTACTGCTTTAAAATCCAGTCCAATTGCTTTACCTGTTGTAGATAATTTTATTCCATGCTCATTTATCTTTGAGAGCCCATCTGTCAAGTCATTTAATTCTAAATTAAGTTCGTTCTTTATAATTTTTTCGATAATAGACTTGCTTAATTTCCCACATGTTTTATTATTATATATTTTTGATTCTTCATTATCAGTAAAATTTGGTGGATATAATAATATTATTTCTTCTTGTTCAATTCCTTTTTCATTTATCAAATAATGTATTTTTTCTTTTATTTTTTCTTTTAGTATATTTGTATCCATAGCATATATATATTCTGGCTCTTCCCCGTTTCTAGTTGCTATACCTAATAATAAATTTTTATTATTTTTCTTCTCTTTAAATTTAAAATCTTTTTTATACTTTTCTAATTGTCTTATCAACCTATTTATTCCATTTGTTATTTGTATAGTATTCCTGTAATTTTTATTTAAAACTATTCTTCTAAACTCAATTTCTCCTAAATAATAGATATTATCATCTTTTTTATCATCTTCTAATATTATTAAATCATCATTTTCTTCATATTCTTCTTTATTTTTAGGTCTTATCTCTTGATTATAATCTCCTACCATTATCATGTATTTATTTTCATCTAGCATGCTATATAATGCTATTTTCCATTCATCTTCCAGTTGTTGTGCCTCATCTATAAAAATTCCACCGTAAATTTTTGAAAAATCTCCGATTTCTTACTTTTTTCATAAATTCACTATGATTTTTTATAAAATCATTAGTATTTGAAAAATTTTCTTGTATAAACTTGTCAAAGGTTCTTACCTGTAAATTTTCTGCTTGCTGATTTTTATATTTTGCTTCGTTTTCTAATTCTTCACATAATTTATTATTATAACATATTAATAAAAAATTTTTATTCTTATTTTCATTTGCCATCATATATGCTTTAGTTAATAGTAATGCCGACTTTCCAGTTCCTGCTGTAGATTCTATATAAGTTCTTTCGTTTAATTCATCTAAAATTCTTATCTGTTCATCATCTAATTCTATGCTACTTTTTGGAATTTGCATTTTTCCATTGCAATCAATTCTAAATGTCGTTAATGATTTCTTTATAACATATTGTGGCATTAATGCACATTTGATACCATATTTCTTTTGTTCGTCTATTACAATATCTTTTCCTTTTGACATTTCAAGTAATTTGTTCATGAAAATTTCCGTTGTAACAAATTCAATATAAGTTAACTTGTCTTCTAATAAATTATTTAGCATTGAAATTTGATTTTCATTTAAATCATCACATATTATATATTTTTTGTATTTTATATTTAATTTATTATTTTTACTTAAAACCAGACTATTGTTTATTTCATTTAGTTGCTCATCTCTGTATAAAGTTTTATTTTGTTTTAATTTTTCAAGTACAATATCAATATTTGTATTTATATTTCCGAGAAATTTTTCTATAAAATTTTCAACTATACATACTCCATAGGTAGGAATAATTGCCACTGACGCTTTTTGACTATTATCTAAAATTGAATTATAGTAAAACTCTATTTCTGGATCACATCTCTTTAATCGTATTATAAATTCTAGATCTCTATCTAATATATTATTAATATTATATTGTGGATAGATTTTAATTTTATGTTGAAAAACTCGACTCAAATATTGTATATCTTGCTCATTATTTATGTATATAGTTTTTTTATTATTGTTTTTTGAAATATTTAAATCTAAAAACTTACATCCATCTTTAACAACTTTTATCTTCTCAATCCTATATCTTTCTTTATCTTTTTTGTTCAATTTCCATAATGTTTCAATAATTCCTTTTTCAGAAATATATATATAATCTTCTTTATTAATTTCAAAATCAAAGTTTGACTTTGATAGAGTTATAAATTGCCTATTATATACATTAGTATTCGTAATTATTAGGAAATATTTGTTCATCTAATTTCTCCTTATATTCTACCATCTTTTTATCTTATTTATATCATAAAATAATTTTTGATTCAATAAAAGTAATAATAAATGTTATATTATTACTTGCATAACACTCTTTCAATATATTTTTATAGCCACAAAAGTATCTTATTTATATGTTTATCTATTTTATAAATAATTAAAAAGCAAAATAATTTTGTAATTTTTAATACTATCATTTTGCTTTTCTTTTGTCTACTTTTTATTTATTTTTAAAGACTGTTTTATTAAAGGAATAATATTGTCTATTTCATCTTCACTATTTATCGTAACACAATAGTCTCCATTGCCCCAATGTCCTGTATTACTTATGTCCTTTGCTATTTTTAATGGATCATTTAGACTACCCTTTTTCATATTTATATAAACTTTTAATTTATTTTTATGAAATTCTATATCTGTAATATTTCTTGAGCCTTTAAATGCTATATATAACTTCTTGGCTTCAACATCTATATCATCTAATTCTAATATTCTAGTTTTTAATTCTTCATATACTCTTTTTATATTGTCCGAAACTTTAGATAAATGATCTTCCTCAGTATATACAATTATTTCTTTATTAACATCGTTTTGTATAGATTCCATTTGAATATCTTGCACTTTAACATTGCTTGTCTTTTTTATAAAATCAATTTCGATAATATCATCTTCATATCTCGTTACTTTAACTAAATCTACTGGTATATTTTTGAAGTCTGTAGCATTTAATTGATATGCTGTATATATTGGTGAAACAAATATAATTCTTGATTGGCTCCAATCTATATCTTGAGTAGTTAGCGATGAATTAGTTTTTATGTTGTATTGAAGAACAAAGTCTGCTTTTCTCTCTAGCATCAATTTTAAATATGTATAACCTTGGTCAACTAAAGAATGATTTTTAACATTTTTATATTCAATTATTCTAAATGATTTAGATTCTTCATCAAAAGCTAAAGAATCAATTCTAAAATCACCTACTACAAATTCTGTATCTATAAATTTATATCCTAATATTGCTTCAATGTTATTTTCGAAAAAATTTTGTAATTCTTTTTCATTTTTAAAATCCTTTTGTTTTAATTCTTTATTTGCTTTTAAAATCATAACTTGTCCCCTTTATTAAAAATTTTTGAATGCTATAAATATTGTATTAATTCTTTATTCTACAGCATAATATTCTGACAAATATTTGAATGTTGATCTTGATGATATTTTGCTTGCAGGTATAAATACATGTATCCATTTTTTATTTCCAGTTTCTTCTGCCCATTTAGAAACTAATTTACAATATTCTATAGATTTCTGTTTTTTAGCAAGTACCTCTGGATCATTTAGCTTATCATCACCTTTTACTTCGACTAAATAAATAATTTTTGCAGTTTCTACTACAAAATCAGGTTCATAACTCTTTCCATCATTATATGTTATATTAAAGTCTATAGGTGATGGTCTTAACCATTTTTCTACGAAATTAGTTTCTCTTTCTACTATTTTTGCAAGTTGTAATTCAGGCACACTATCAAACTTAGCGGTATCAAACACAGCTCTTTTTATCCCATCAAATAATATTGAAGTTATTCTTCCATCTCTATCAGAATCATAATTATCAAATAGATTCTTTTTTATATTATATGTATAGTTAGATTGATAATTAATAGGTTTTTCAGCAAATACTTCTTCTTTTATTATTCCTTCATTGCGTACAAAATGCTTTAGCATTTGATTATATATTTCAGTTGCTAATTCTTTTTTATACATCATCACTATATTTTTAACTTGCTCATTGTTAAATTCTTTTCTGAATTTATTAATAGCTTGACTTATAAGCTTATATAATAACTCTGATGTTTTTTCATAATCTATTTCTGATTTATTTCTCAATTCTTCTAGAATAGTTTTTTCTGGGCTAACAGCATCAAAATTAATATATCCGCCCTCCATAATTTCCACTTCTGAAGCATCAATTAAATTCTGTAACAATAACTTATTGTCAATAGGTTTTTGATTAAATTTTGATGTATCTAGATCAAAGTCATCAAAATAATACTCTCCTTCTTCTCTCTCAGTTTTTATTTTTGGTATTAAAATAAATTGATTGTTTGATTCTTTTTCTGCTTTTTCTATAGCTTTATTCATCCAGCTTTCTATAGGATTTCTGTTTTCTTCAAAAATTCTGCCTAAATCTTCATTATTTTTTATTTCTTCTTCTATTTGTTTTTTTATTGTATTTCTACTTTCTTCTGTCATTTTATTTTCATTATTATATACATACTCTGTAACTTTATCCTTAACAAGTTCATTAATACTATTAGAAAAAGTATATTTTTCTTCATCCTCTCTTACTTGTAACAATCCTCTTAATTCATCTTGTTCTTCTGTCAAGTCTAAAGCTAATTGTGTATAAGTAAATTTCTCATCTTCAACTTCTTCCACTTTAATAACATTTTCTAATTTAAATATTGAATTTCCCTTTTGTGCTTCATCAAGTATCTCTTGAAATTTATCGTGTGCTGTTAGCATTACGCTATCAATTTCCTTGTCTCCAGTTCTTTCTCCATATGGCAATCTTAAACCTCTACCTACCATTTGTTCTCTCAATATTTTTGAACTTGCAGTCCTTAGTGGAACAATAGTATACAAATTATTAACATCCCATCCTTCTTTTAACATGTTAACATGTATTACTATTTCTACCGGATTATCTACTCTTTCTACTTCTAGCAATAATTTAGTATTTGCTTCTGTTTCGACACCTGACATTTTTGATTCTATTTTTATTGTCTTATATTTATATTTTCCATTTCTAAATTCATCAGATTTTATATATTCTTCTATTATCTTTGCGTGATTGGTATCTTTGCACACTACAAGCATAAATGGTTTGATTAGTGTTTTGTTATTTACTTTTGAATAAGATGCAAGCTTATTTTTTATCATCTCATGACATTTTATTCCATCATTTAGCATTAACTTATCTAATTGCTCATCTCCAAAATGATAAAAATCTATATCTGTCCTTGTAACTGCAAATGGTACTCTTGTATATCCATCTTTTATAGCTTCTGATAGTGGATATTCATATACAACATTTTTAAATGCTACTTGTTTATTTTTTATATTCACTATTGGTGTTGCTGTTAACTCTAATCCTAGTACAGGCTTCAATTCATTTAATGCCGTCATTCCTTTATCAGCTCTATAGTGATGAGATTCATCCATAATTATAACTAGATCTTTCATCTTTGCAAGTTTATCATAAAAAGACATACCTAAAAATTCATTAAATGCTTTCATTTTTGTTTTATCTTTATCAAATTTTCCAATATTATAAACATATATATTCACTTCTGAGTCAAATAAAGATATATTCTTATTTGCATAATCATCATCAGCAATTACTTTTGGTGGATTACCAAAACATCCTAATCCTTTAAATACATATTTAGGATTATCTGGATTACCTAAATCTGCTTTAAGCTTCTCGTATATTGTTGTTCCTGGTGCTACTACAAGAAAATTTTTTATGCCATAATTAGTATATAAATAAGTTATAAATGCTCCCATTAGTCTCGTTTTTCCAACTCCTGTTGCTAATGCAAATGTTAAAGAAATGAATTTTCTTTCAAAATCCGTGCATATTGGATACTTACTATGTATTATATTTAATATTTCTTCTATATTTTTATTATTCATTAAATTGGTATCATTAATTATATCTTCTAATATTTTTAATGATTTTTCTTGAGGATTTCTTAATGACATTACTCCTGAAATATAATCAGTCGTATATTGCATAAAATTCATATTATTCATCTTCTTCATATTCCTCCTCATATTCAGGTGGATTTATTATATTTAAATTATAATTATCTTTTCCAAATTCACATTTAGATAATAACATCTCTGGAATTTTCTTTATTTTTATATTTTTATATAATCCATCTATTTCTTTATCATATGCTGTACATGCAATCACAAGATATTCTGCATCATTCATTTCTTCTTTTATTTTATTTATATCATTTTTAGTTACAAATTTTGTAGTTACATATAAATAACTATTTTCATTACCAACAGATTGCTTCCAAAATTTTTCATTTGAAGGATTATATTTAAATCCTTCATGTAGTGCAACAGCAGCAGCTAACATTTCTGCATTATATTCTTTATTTATAACAGGTTCTCCAAATGAATCAATATTTATTAGCGAAGGAGCTAATTCATAGAATTTATATCCTCCACCGCCTTTCCAATTTACGTCATTTGTTATTCCGCCATTATCTTTTCCTTCAATAATCCTATCAAGTCTAACTTTGCAATGTGTGTATGCTTGCTCTCTCATTTCAATTCCAATCCAATTTCTATTCATTTTGTGAGCAACAGCACATGTCGTGCCACTTCCTAAGAAGGAATCGAGAACAATATCTCCTTCATTAGTTGTCATATTAATTATTCTCTGTAATAATGCTTCTGGTTTTTTTCCATTTGGAAATTCAACATTTCCTTCTTTTGTTAAATTATTTAGGTTTAGTCCATCCCATAAAGTTCCTTGCATATCTTTTTTTAGCAAAATACCATTACTCTTCTCAACAACATCATTTAACCATGTAATTAATCTATATTTATCTCCTTTATAAAATTGTTCATATTCTTTTCCTTTATTTCTTCCAGTTTTTGGAACATACTTTATACTTATCAAATCTCCATGTTTTATATTATCTTTTTCTAGTTTTTCCATCACTCTTGGTCTAATTGAACTTTGTGGCATTGCAGTAGTATAAATTTTATCTATATACTTATAATAAACATCTTTTTCAGTGATTCCTTCAATTTTAGCAACTTGGCTTACAGACTTAAATTCAGGATTTATGCGATCAAAAATTTTTATTTCATTACCATCACCATCAACTGTTGAAGCTATATATTTTTCTTCGCCTTCTTTATATAATACTGATGTATATTTCCAACTGATTCCTTCTTCTTTGTACTTTTGAATAAGTTCATAAATCTCCGTATATGCATATGCTCTATTATACCATTTAAATTCCTCTTGTTTTTTTGTATATACCAGTAGATATTCGACATTTTTCTTTAGTCTCTTATCTTCTCCTCCTCCACTGGCTCCGTGCAATATTTTTCATTTTTACTGATATTGTATTTAAATAATTATCTCTTCCAAAAATTTCATCACATAAAACTTTTAAATATGCTTGTTCATTGTCATCAATTTGAATAAATATGATTCCATCATTTGATAATAGTGTTCTTAATATTTTTAGTCTTTCATTCATTAAATTTAGCCATATACTATGTTCTAGATTATCATCATAATTATCAAAAGCACTTCCTGTGTTATATGGAGGATCTATATAAATGCATTTTACTTGATTTGCATATTTATTTTCTAGTGCTTTCAATGCTAATAAATTGTCTCCATGTATTAGCATATTTTCTGTATCTCGATTTCCATATGATTTTTCCTTATTTTCAACTAATATTCTTGGTTCAATATTTTTTTGTTCATATTTGTTATACCAAGTTAATTCTAATTTATTTAACATTATATATACACCCCTAAATATTATAATTACTCTGTAATATTTTATATCACAAAACGACTTTTTTCACAACAAATTTTCCTATATTTGTATTGTTTTTAATTTCTTCCAAAGAAAATATCATAAGGATAACCAGCTTTAATATATTTTTCAGTTAACTCCATCTTATACTTTTCTAACAATTCCAAATACTTTTGTTTAAAGGCATTTTTACAAATCCACTCAAGACCTTTACTAGAAATAACAACTTTGCCATCAACTAAAAATTTATATTCTTCAAATCCATTATCACACATTTTTTTAATAGCTTTTCTAACAGTATTTTCTTTCCTATTGAAGTAATTGCATAACTGTTTTATTTTCATATCTTCATTCCACCAATTTTTATTATATTCTACTTTTAATAATTCTTCATATTGCCTAATTCTATCTTCAAAAAAATCCACATCAGCATCTATTAAAGATTTTTCTTTTTGAAAATACACTTGAGTTAACCATGCATATCCTTCTGCTAAAATAAAATATTTCCTACTTTTTACTTTCTCACTCCTCCACCTGCAAGTTGGATGTTTTTTTAGCATAACTTCTATAGCTTTTCTTAAATCTTTATGTGTTATTTCTTTTCCATATTTAGTAGTAACACCTAGTAATCGAAATCTCTTTAAGATTTTATTATATGATAAGAAAATACTATCTAAAACTTGCTCTGAATCCATTTTCATTTTTCATCACTCCTACTTTTTTAATTTTATTAATGCTAGTCTACGTAGCATTGATAGTTAGCAAAATTTATTTTGCTCGAATATAGGTAGTATTTTTTAGTACCTAATATTCGCCAGCGTGGTGTCTTGACACCCTTTTTGCTGTTTAGGGCAAAATACCCTAATACCCTTTTTTGCTCTCCGAGGGATATTTTTGATATAAATTTTTTCAAAATATTTTCAAAAAAGTTCAAATTTCTAAAATAAAAACTTGAACTTTTTTGCTTTACTTTTGCTTAAAAATATATTATAATATTTTTAGATTTTGGATTAAGTTAGCATTTAGTTTTATCGCTTTTGCTAGCTTTTTCTTTTGCATTTCTATCATTTTTTATGAGTGAAATTCCATAACACATTTTGTATAAAATTTGTATAAATTCTTCTGCTAATTTCCTATTTTCAATAGCAATTTTCTCAATCAATTCTTCTCTTGTATATCTAGTTGTAATTACTATTGGCAACTCGTTTTCATATCTATTATTAATAATTCTATACAACCTTTCTAAAGCCCATTTACTTATTGTTTCACTCCCAAAATCATCAATAATTAACATATCAATATTAGAATAAAGTTCCATAATTTCTGACTCTGTCGTAACAGTTTTATTAAAAGATTCTTTTATTCTATCTGTTATAGAACTAGTCCTTTCCAATAATGCAATTTTTTTATTTCTAATAATTTCATTAGCGATACTTGCTGCTAAATGAGTGTTTTCATATCCTATACTTCCATATATAATAATTCCATCTTTAACTTTGTTTTCTGTGCATAAATGTGTATATTTTATTAATGTTGTTAATGCTTCTTGGTTATCTTCATTAATATTAAAGTTTACAAAATCACAATATTTCAGTTTTCTTTTTATACAACCCTCCTTATATATTTTATTTATTATTTCTCTATATTTTCTTTGTTTTTCTTTTTCATTTTGATTTGAATCATATTGTTTCCAAAATGCAATTGCTTCACTACAATCACACCTTTCATATTCTACCATATCGTGATTAACATTTGCATAAAGATAACTTAATCCTACTGGCTTTAATTTTTCATTGCAAAATCCACATTTTGCACCTTCATTGGTGATAACTTTAAAATTCACATTTTCTAAATCCACTTCTATTCTCATCTCCTTCTTTATTTAATATATTTTTAATCTTATTTTCTTCTTGTGTGTTATCCAACGTTATTGTAACGTTACTTTCTTCTTTTTCACTTTTCAACTTTTCACGATATTTTTGTTGTCTAATTCTATTTTGTTCTTTATATTTTTCATATGGCTCAATGCTTTGATACTTGTCCCAATTTTTAATTTTATATGCTCCATCTTCTACAATTAGCATATTTAATTCTAGAAATTTTTGAATAATTTTTTCAATTTTTTTCTTAGATTTTCCCATAATCTTCGAAAAATTTTCTATTGTCATTGGTTTATTATTGCCTATTACTAATTTTCCATTTTTATTGCATTCTACAGCAATAATTAATAATTGAATCCATACTCTAAAATATGTATCTCCATCTGGCTCTCTTAACAGTATTTGAATTTTCCTATTTGAAAATATTTTTAATTCTAGTTTCAACCATTGTAAACTATACATATCCGCCTTTCCTCGCTTTCTTTGTAATCTAACTTATAGATTTTTGTTCCATATTTTTTAAATATTCATCTAGCGCTTGTACTCTAAATAAATACTTTCCACCAACTTTAGAGCATGGTATTTGCTTTTTTCTTACTAATTGATTTATCAGCCAGTAAGATACACCTAAATACTCTGCTGCTTCTTTCATTGTTAGTGTCGTCCTTTGAATTTTTGGTAATTCCATAATATCACCTCCTGTTTTTTGAAATTTAGTATTGACTTTTGTTAACGTTTGTATTATATTGTCAATAGTTAACTTTGTAAATACTTTTGGGTTTATTTTGATAGCAGGTTAACTTTAAGTGAATTTATAAACTGTTAACGGAGGAATTATGAATAAAATAAAATATGATGAACCTATAAATATCTTTGTTTCAACAAATGAAGAATTTACCCATAAGGCATTTTTATGCGGAAAAACAAAATCATCAAAACCTAAGTATTATGATTTAAAAGATGGAGATACTGGCTATTTTACTATTGATACTATAACTAACACACAACCACTTTGTAGCGAACTCATCTCTTTCTTAAATTGTGATTTTGATAATATTGATGAATGTTTTATGTGGTTTACTAAGTTTTTCACTTCATACATAATATATACTGGAGAAGAAGATATAAATAAATTTGAAATTAATAAATTTTATTCTTTTAGTAAAGTAAAAAATTTATTTAAAAAATATTATGAAGAAATAAAAAAAGACTCAAAACATGGTCAAGAACTATTATCAAAATTTGTTAATTATATATTTAACCTTAATAACATTAAAGAAATAAATGATTTTAGTACGAAAATAAAATTTTATATTTATTATAATTCTCATTTTAAGGAACTTGATAGATTTATAAATAATCATTTTTCTATGCCACAAGGCTTTTCTTTTAGAACTATTTCTGATGTTAAAGGAAATACAGAAAAAGATTTAATAAAATTCTTTAAGTCTAAATCCTCTTATGAAATTGAACCAAATTATAGCACTAGTAACGAAAACATTTATGGAATTTTATATGTTACATTGTTTCAATTCGTACTTAATAATAAATATCTTATAAAGAAATGTAAAAATTGTGGTAAATACTTTATAACAGATAATCCTCGCATTAATTATTGTAATAATTTGTTCAAGGGCAAACAAACTTGCAGGGATATTGGTAATCAAATTGCTCAAAGAATTAAGCAAGAAAATGATAAAGTATATGGAAAATATCGTAAGATTTATGCAAAAAAAGCAATGCTAGTAAAGCGTAATCCTGATATAAAAGTTTATAAGATTGATTATGAAAATTGGAAAAAAGAAGCTAAAAAATTTATGGATGCCATTAGATCCGAGGAGAAAACTTACAAAGAATTTGATGAGTGGTTGGAAATAAACAAGTAATATAAAATGAGTATATTTTTTTCATATACTCATTTTATATTATTTACTATCTGTTTTAATTAATCATTTTGTTTTCTTATATTAAATGGCTTATTTGTAACTTTATCGTCATCAATAATTTTTTCAATTTCTTTTAGATAACTTTCAATTGACAACTTCTCTTTATTACATTTTCCTAATACCCTCTTGTATATATTATTTGTTTTTGTATATTCTTCTATTCTTTTATAATCATCTATGAATTCATAATCTCTAAAAAATATAAATAAAGCAAATAAAATGTTTGTTTCAAATATATTATTTTTATCTTCTTCATTTATCTGATTTATAAAGTTCAAATACATTAAGACATTTCCCCTATTAATATATAATGGCACATTTAAAACTAATGATATTGTTTTTAATTCAAATGCTTGTCCAAATAATCCCGTTAATGTAATTATAATTTTTACAATATCAGATAATCCATCAACATTCATGCCAGAATAATAAAAATTTTTATAAATTTTATCTTTTAGAGTATCTCCCGGTTCTGTATCAACTGTCTGTACCAATTCATTTAATTGAGGAAATTCTTCCGTTAATTTATCATAATCATATAAGTTGTATTCTTTTATTAAATCATCTAACTCATTAAAATTAATATTTAAATTCTTATTTAAGTATTGTAATGTTAAATCTTCTGCTGTTTTACGTATTCCTTCCTTTAAATTATTCAAAAATTCATCTGGATTTATATATATAATATAACATTCTTTTAATTCTTTCTCAATGTCTATAGTATTTTCTATTGCCCTATCTATTATTTCTTCTATTCTTTTTTTATTTATAAATTGAGGTTTTCTAATAAAAAGTGATAACTTTAAAATTGGATCAGCAACAACCAATATTTTATTTGCCATTAATATTGGATATATTTCTTGTCGTTTTTGATTAAAATATGTAGCACCTCCATAAAAAGCAAAATTTTTATTATTTTCTACATAATTAAAAATTGTTTTTTTATTTCTTTTGTATAATAATTCAATTTTATCGAAAATCAAATAATAATCATCTATACTCTTTTCTTTTTGATTTTTAAATTCTTTCAATAGTTCTATATATTGATTTTGATATTCCTTAATTATTCTTAACATTTAACTAATCTCTAACTCCTTTTTTACAACATCTATTATTTTATTTAAAATAAAAATATAATCACTAGATATATCTATTAGTTTTTGATCTCCATTAATATCTGGTACAGAATGATAATTATGCAATGGATTATCACAAATTAATAAAGCACTTTCTCTTATAGCACTCCAATACCCATGTGTAAAACATGTATCATAATCATAAAAAACATCATATAAATCTTTTTCATCTACTTCTAAAAATTTTTGTCTAATACTCTTATTGGCAAAATTTTTAAAATCTATTTTAATAAATTCTTCATCTTTACTCTCATTTGCTAGTATTTTTAACAGATTTTTTTCCAAGTGGCTATTTTCTGGACATATTGCTTTTTCTTCTTCTATTTTTTTATATATATTTTTATATTTTCCACTACCATAATCTTTAAATGATTCCCATATATCTTTTCTTTTTGACTCCTGTAGTGATATAAACTTTAAATTTATATACACTTCAACTAATGTCCTCATAACCAATCTAGACACAATAGAATTTTCTAAGTTAGATGTATAAATTTCATTTATCATTTTATATATATAAGTTAAATTTCCCATTATGACATCTTTTTTATGATTATATTTTATTTCTTCTGATTTTATTAGTAAATTTCTTATTTCTATTAGTTTATCTTTTAATAATTCTCTTTTTGTATCTTTATCAAAATTAATTACTAAAGGATTGCAGTCACTCATCAAATATAACTCCTCATAAAAATATTTTGAATATTCCCAATCATTCTGAAATGACATCCCTTCTAGAGAAGATATTTCTAACTTATACATCTCCATTATTGGCTCATCAAATTTAGTCGTTGGGTATTTAGTTAATGCCTCTATTACAATTTGTCCCTCCATGAAGTGTAGCTTATTTAGTTTAAATATAATAGCCATGTATCTGACATCTACGGCCATTTCATCATATCTGTAGTATATTTTTTTAGCAACTTCTTCTATTTTTCTTATTCTATTATCATTAGAATTATCTTTATCATAAAATGCTTTTCTTAAATCATTGTCAAAATATGATACTACAATTAATGGATCTAAAATATGTTCTCCAAAAAGTTCCTTAATATGTTCAAACAACTCTAGTTTTTGTTCAGATGGAAGCTTTAATATTGTAGAAAATTTACCCATATCTTCTTCATAATTCTTTAAAACATATTCTTTTAAAAACCACATTTTATTAAAGAAACTTTCTCTGCTTACTGATTCCCTTAATATACCTATCCATAAATATTCTGGCATTCGTTCCTGCGACCATGAATGTAACTCAAACATTTTCCCCATATCTCCCATAAGAAAAGGTGGTACTAGTTCTTTATTTTCATTTGCATGTTGATCTAAACTTGAATGTTTCATATTGTCCTCCTATTATTTTACAAAATTATATCTCATTTTCTGTAAATAATCCAGTATTTTCAAGTAATCTTCACTTTTAAATTTTCGACAAATTTCTACATTTTATTTTTTTAAGTTTCTTTTTGAAATCTATTGCATTTTGTTAACTATTATTGTATAATATTATTGTTAACGATTATATACATACTCCTCCCACCCATAGGCATACTTGAAAGGAGGTGAAATAAGTAATGGCTGGGAGTATAGAAAAAAGAGGAAAAAATAGTTACAGGCTAACAGTATCTGAAGGATTTGACCTAAACGGAAAACCTATGATACACAGAAAAACAGTACACGGAACTAAAAAGGATGCAGAAGTGGAACTAGCAAAATTTGTTACTGAAGTACAAAATGGTTTAGTAATTGATGGCAAATCTCTCAAATTTTCTGAATTTACAGAAATATGGAAAAGAGATTATGGCTCAAAAGAACTTGCTCCATCAACATATAAACGATATTGCAGAATGTTAGAAACAAGACTTTTACCATACTTTGGACATTTCTATATTAACAAAATTAAACCAACTGACATTATGAAATTCTATGATTTACTTGAAAAAGATACTCAGTTAGTTAGAAAAAAAGGTAACAATGGTTCAAAAACTAAAAAGCCCTTATCTGGTAAAACGATTTTAGAGCATCACAGATTATTAAGAGCAATGCTTCACAAAGCAGTTTATTGGCAATTAATAGTGGCGAATCCTGCTGAACGTGTTCAACCACCTAAAGCTAGAAAACCAAAAAGAAGATCTTATGATGATGAACAAACTAAAATATTACTAGAAAATTTAGAACTATTATCTAGCGAAGATACTAAATACAAAGTTGCAATCATCCTTACAGTATTTACTGGTGTTCGTTTAGGCGAGTTAATGGGACTAGAATGGCAAGATGTTGATTTTAAAAATGGAATTATCAGTATTAATCGTTCTAGTCAATATCTATCAGATATGGGAGTTTTCACAAAAGTTCCAAAAACAGAAAGCTCCATTAGAGAAATTGCAATACCTGAATTTATCATTTCTTTACTTGAGGAATATAAGTTATGGTATGAAGAACAAAAATCGATTTACGGCGAATTATGGACTAATTCTGATAGGTTATTTGTACAGGCGGATGGCAAACCAATGCACCCTTCTACAATTAGCAAATGGTTTGTTAAATATGTTGGTCAAATAGGATTACCTGTAATTAATTTTCACGGATTAAGACATACAAATGCAAGTTTATTAGTTGCACAAAATGTTGATATTGCAGTAATTTCTGCGAGATTAGGTCATGCACAAATAAGCACAACACTTGACTTTTATGTGCATCTACTACTTTCTCATAACAGAAAAGCTGGATATGCACTAGAAAACTTGTTATTGCCAACAAGGTCTTAATTTGAACTTTTTTCTAATTTTCACAAATTACAAATTTTCACGATTTTTTATAGAAGGCAATTCAAAAAAAACAAGTATTACTAGGCAGATGAATTTGAAAGGCAAAGGAGCATATGTTTATATGTGACTGCGTTTCAAATGAAATCTAACGACGTAAGACGCAGTTTATTTTTTGAATTTTCCCATTGCCTTTTATAATGTATAAAAAGTATAAAATTTTAATGAATTTTTATTGATATTTATGGCATTTGAGGTATTTATTTTACCCAATTTTTACCCAATTTGACATAAGAATGCTATTTTCAATCATTATCGCAACCAATTTAAAGGCATAAAAAAATACCCACAGTCGTTGAAACTGTAAGTATTTATAATTTGGTTGCGGGGGTAAGACTCGAACTTACGACCTTCGGGTTATGAGAAAATATAGCAATTTTAGTCCATTCTATTTTCATTATTCTTTAATATTATTCACTTTTTTAATTTACAGTATAAAAGCTTATATATCCAATCCATTTTATTTTTTAAGAGATTAATAAATATTTTACATTTTGAATTATTATTAACAATCCATTCTCTTCTCTCCGTCAGTTGCAATCCCACAAAGATTTATGGTAATATTAAATACAATAATAAATCAGGAGGCCCTCAAATGTATAATAATATCGGTTAACGAGACATATTAATTTTTCCTAAGTTTGACAATATGAATATAATTAATGAAGTTAGAGATAAATATGATAGATTGGCAAATTTAGTAAATCCTCATATAACACTTGGTCAAGCCGATGGTTTAAAAGATTTCTCTGATTTCAATTATGAATTTACAACTGTTATCAATAAAGTTTCTGTTGAATTTATTGGTGAAAATGAAGAATCTATTATTATTAAAAATATAAAGTTAGGAGAATAACCATGAATAACCTAGAATATTTAAATAAAATCGTAACAATAAAAATTGATAGGCCTATGGGTAGCAAGCATCCAAAGCACGGATTTATTTATCCAGTAAATTACGGTTATGTTCCAAATACTATAAGTGGTGATGGCGAAGAATTAGATTCTTATGTTTTAGGAATCTATGAACCTCTAGAAACTTTTACAGGAAAGTGCATTGCAATAATTCATAGGACAAATGACAATGACGATAAATTAGTTGTTGTTCCAGAAAATAAAACTTTTACTAATGAAGAAATTAAAGTATTGACTGACTTTCAAGAGCAATATTTTGAAAGTATAATTCTAAGGCCTAAAGATTATATAAATTGGAATAAAAATATTCCAGAGTTATCTGTAACTAATTTAGAAGATAGCTTAAAATTTTATAAAATGGCTGGTTTTAAAGTTGAATATGATAGACCTGAGGATAAATTTGCATTCATATCTTTGGGTAATATTCAATTTATGCTGCAAGAATTGTCTAATAATGATAAATGGGATGTCGGAGAATTGAAATACCCTTTTGGCAATGGAATTAACTTTCAATTAGAAGTTGACGACCTTGATGAAATATATAATAACTTCAAAGAAAACAATTACGAAATTGCTTTTGATATCGAAGAAAACTGGTATAGGCAAGATGATAAAATGTTAGGAAATAAGGAGTTTTTAATTCAAGACCCAGATGGATATTTGTTAAGATTTATGCAAGATTTAGGAGAAAAGGCTGAGCAGAATTAAGCTCAGCCTTTTAATATTTAGTTTATTTTTTAGCTCCAGTAAAAACTTTCATTTTATCTTACGAGTATATCAGAAAATTTTGGGCAACTTTCCACAAATTATTCTATATATTCGTTTAAATTATTTAGTTTTGGAATTATTTATAATTTCAGTATATAATTTTCATTTCAATTTTTATATATTAAAATCATCAAATTCTAAGTCTGCAAATTCTATGTTTTCTACATTTTTTACATTGTTGTTTTCATCTAATGTTAGTTTGAATACTTCTGGTGAATTTAATCTTTTGTTAAAGATGATTTTTCCATTGTAGCTTAGTGTTATTTCTTTGTTTGGAGTTACGTTTTCTACCTTGCACCATTTCATCATTAAGAAAGTCATAGCATTTCCATGTGTGAAAATTGCAATTCTTTTGCCTTTATTTTTCTCTACAATTTCGTTAAAAGCCTCTTCCATTCTTTCTCTTACATCTTTTTGACTTTCTCCACCTTCTGTTTTGAAGTTTTCGTCTTGGAATTGTCTTGTGTACCAGTCTGGATATTCTTTGTCGTTTGGTTTTCCAGTTCTTCTTTCGTCTAGTCTTTCGTCTAGATTTGCTTTAAGATTTTGTTTTTCCATTAAGTATTTTGCTGTCTGCAATGTTCTTACACAGTTGCTTGCGTATACTACATCTATGTTTTGTAGTTCTTTTTCGTTGCTTAGCTTTTCTGCTCTTCTTTCTCCTGTTACGCTTAATATTATTTTTTCGCTCTTTATTAAATTTTCTTGGGTTGTGTTGTAACTTTCTATGTTGTTTTTCATGTTAAGTCTTACTGAATGTCTTATTAGATATACTGTTGTTTCCATAGTTTTTCCTTTCCTATTTGTTTTTTCAACATTATATCACATTTTTTAGAAATTCATAACTATTTTGTTATATAAAAACCAAATTACATCATCTATGTTTTCTAATATTTTGTTTTCTTGTGCAATTTGTTCTACTTCTTTTTCTGTTATTACGTTTTTATATACTCTTATTTTTGCTTTTGTTAAAATTAATTTTTTGTAATCTTCATCAATAATGTTTAATAATTTTTCTCGATTATCAATAATATTTATTTCCATGTCTTCGTAATATCTGCAGATTAATTGCATATATAATTCTGATTTTCTTATTTCTTGTTTGTGTATTTCTAAGAATTGTATTAATTTTTCATAATCAATTTTTTGTGTTCCTTTTTCAAAATCATATAATGCATATAGTAAATATGTTAATATTGATTTTTCTTCTTGCTTAATAAATTTTTCGTAATATTCGTTAATTTTTTCATCTAATAATTCTGTTGTTTCATGGTTTTTTGCATCCCAACGCAATGCTTCTTCATATTTTGGGCTTATTACTCTAGATCTTTTCATAAAACTTGGAATATTAAGAGCTCCTGAACCTTTAGTGCTTCCTTTTACTGAATGAGTATCAGCACTAGCTCCAAATAAATTTGAAGTATTAAACATTCTTTGAGCTGAACCCGAAAAGCTTTCTTCACATTCATAATCCATTGCATCTATTCCTTCAAATGCATCAAACATGAACTTGTTGCTTAATGGTGTTTCTTGATATTGAGGTACATCTAGTAGCTTATTTTCTCTTTCATATACTGTTATAAAAGATGTGTATTCAGAATTTATATTGTATTTTACAGCTATGTCTATTATCATTTTCTTGTAATTTTCTATTTTTTCGTAATCGTATGTATTTTTAATGTAATCTTCTAAACGTTCTATTTCTTGTTTTGCAAATAGTACTTCTAGGTCTACATCAGTGTTAGTTATTTCTTCTTTAGCAATTTTCCATGTGTATTCTTTGCCTAAAATTTTTCCTTTTAATTTTATGTCGTCTTTTATCTCTTCTATTTTTGCAAATACGTTAAAGAATTCGTAGTTAAATAGACTGTTTTCTTCTTTTATTTCGTCTACTAATTTATTTTGCCCATAATCTACTTGTATGTTTTCTACCATTGGTGTTTGTATTCTTGCAAATGTTCTTATTATTTTATCATCTATTTTTTCGTTTGATTGTATTAATTCTGCTTTACCATTACCAGCTTTAGCCAACTGTTTTATAAAATATGAGTTTACATTTGAATCTATTCCGAATGGAAATATTCTACTGTTTTTCCCATGTTCTTTTACAAAATCTATTATTTGTTTTTCGTTTCCAACTTGACCATCAGTAAATAGTAATATTACTTTTTCTGTATTTTCGTATAGCGCAAATTTTATTGGATTTAGTATTTCTGTACCTCCTGCAGCGTGCAAACTGTTAATATATCTTGCCGCTTCTTGCATATTTTTCTCGTTATATTCTATTGCATGTGCACTCATCACTTCAAATTCATGGTCAAACGCAATTATGTTGAATTTATCTCCTTCGTCTAATTGCTTTAAGCATTCGATTACTGCTCTTTTGGTTTCTTCTAACTTAACACCCATCATTGATCCAGATATATCAATTAAGAATAAATACTCCTTTTCACTATCTTCGTATACATCGTCTATTTCTGGCATGAATGATAGATATAACATGTCTTTACCATCTCTTGTTTTTGATATAATTGCTTTTGATGATAATTCATTTTTTAATTTTATATCTAGTTTAAAGTCTTTTGATAAATCATAATTTTCTACTTTTATATTTTTTTCGTCTATTATGTTTATTTTATGGCTTGGGCAATTTATGTTTTCTACGTTTAAAGTTTTGTCTATATTTATAGTAAAATCTACTGTATAATTAGTTTTTCCATATATTAATTTGTTTGTAACATTTGATTTATATCTTGGCGTTACAAGTGTTGGTATTAATATTTCTATCTGGTTGTCTATAATTTCGAATTTATCTATGTATTGTATTTTTACAGTTACTTCTTCGTCCTTATCAATTTTTCCAACTGATATTTTAAATATGTTGCCCGTTTCTTGTTCCATCATGTAAGCACTGTTACCTTTAACAATGTTTTGTTGGTATTCTCTTTTTGCTTCGCCCTTTTCTTTGCATTTTCCTTTTAATATTTTATCTCCAACCTTTATTTCAAATCCAACAACTGTTGCAGTTTCTACTATTGGAAATGTATATCCAACTTCTAAAACTTCTTTTGTATTATTTTTGTACATTTGTTCAATTTCAAATGTTCCAAATTTTCCTATTACCTTACCTGTTATTTTTACTTTCTTTAGAGCCAACTCTCTTAAATCTACATTTCTCATTTTTTATTTCCCTTCTATATAATTCTAGTCTTCTAACATTTTTTCTACATATTTTTTTACATTTTCAATAATATGCTTATATTTTTCACCATTTTCTTGTGAATAATTCATTTCAAATATGTCACATACATTTTCTCTAATGTATATTTCTTTACCGCTTCTACTTCTAGATATTCTGGTTTTTTCACTATTGTACTCTGAAGTTTCTTCTTGCAATTTTAACTTTGGATTTTTTTCAGTATCTTCCAAACTATACTCTCTTATTTCTTCTGTCGGATTTTCCAAAATATATTCTCTTATTTTATTTAATGGCATATACTCTGATTGTAATTTTTTTATAAGAAGTAGCCTATTTAAATGTTCATCATTATATACACTGTTTACTCCGCTTCCTTCTGGTGGTAATAACAATCCTTTACTTATGTAGTAGTGTATAGTTCTTTTCGTAACACCTGCCTTTTCTGCTAATTCTGAAACCTTATATTCCATTTTTGTTCATCCTTTCCTGAAACTTGATTATTTTTTTCATCTCTCTGATTATTATTTTATCATCGTTACGTAACGATGTCAATATATATTTATAAAAAAAATTAAAAATTAAAGAATGCAAATTATTGCACTCTTTTGCTTATATTAATCTTCATTTATTAAATGTACAGGATATTCTCCATTTTTTATAACATCTATAATTTTTTGCGGTTTTAAGTGACATTTTTCTAAGTCGTTTATATCAATCCATTCATAGTCAATATCGCTTTCTCCGCCCTCTTCTACATTTTCCATTGCGTGTTCTATCTTTTTATCTTCTTCATCACAAAATTCAGCTTTGTATACAAACATGATTTCATGGTATTTTAAATCTTTTAGTTCAAAGAAATTTTCAATTGTTGATATATATCCTGTTATTTCTATTTCTTTTCCTAGTTCTTCTTGCATCTCACGTTTTACTGTATCTTGTGAGCTTTCTCCTATTCTCACGTGTCCACCTAACAATGCATAATAATCTGCTGATTTTCTTTTATGTAGCAAAACCTTGCCGTTATGTATAATAATACCAACCGATCTTATATTTAATTTGTAGCCATCCATTTTTATGGCTAAATCTCCTGGTTCGTATGCCATTTTCTTTTCCTCCTTTTTATTTTATTATTTCTATTTTTATTCCTACTACCCCATATTCTTTTTCTTGTTCTGGTGTATAGAATCTGTTCATCGACTTTGCTTTTTCTATTATTTTTTCTTTATCTTCTCCCACAAATACTTTTTTAAATAGCTTTTCAAAAGATTCTTCTTTATATAAGTCTATTACTTTTACTAGTAATTTTTCTTGTAATTCTGGTAATTTTGAAAATTCGATTTCATCGCCAATTTGTATGGTTCGTCTTTTTTCATCATACAATCTAAATTCTACTGTTTTAGTTCCATTTTTTATTCTTTCAAATGGATCTTCTTGTAATTTCATTTTATGTAACATTTTTTCCTCCATCCCCGGATTGTACTAGATTGTACAGAATTAAGTAATAATCTAGGACAAGCCGAATATAATATTTCTAATCTCTCCAAATGTCTCCATTTATAAATTCAGTTAGTGCCATTATAAATGCTTCTCTTGTTAAATCATACATTCTCGTAAAATTTTTCAAATGCCTGCTTTGCACCTTCAACTTTTCCTTTATTGTTTGTTCCTATTAAAACTTTCATAATTAGCTGACTCCTTTATTTTTCTATAATTCAAATTTATATATTTTTTCTTCACTTATTTTCTTTACAAATATTGCTCCGAATTTTTCGTAATAGTCGTTTAACGTTGTTTTCAAATATATTTCTTTATATCCTCTTTTTCTCGCCTCTTTTAAAATAGCATCATTTAATATTTTGGAATATCCCTGTCCTCTGTATTCTTTTTTCACATACATTGTGGCATACCATGGACTGAGTTTTTGACATTCGTCACAGTCTTGAGGAAATATTGATATGAATCCTATTAGCTTATCATCGTCTAGCAAAATCAATTTGCAAAAGTCTTTGCCTTTTAATTTGATTTTTATTTTTTCTATTTTTCCTTTTATTCTTGCTTCTTTATCCTCTTCCGGCTTGTCTGCCCATTCCTCGTATTCAAGTGTTGCTACTCCTTTTAAAAATTTCATTTTTTCTAGTATGTTATAAATTTTCAACATCTTATTTTCCTCTTCTACTATTTTCGAATCCTGAATATATTTTTCATTTTTATTTACATTCAATTTTTCTTGCCAATTCAAATGCTAAATATGGCACTCTAGCTTTCTTTTCAAAACTCGTTAGCTGTCCTAGGCTTCTTTCTTCCCATTCTACTGCATCTAAATTGTCTCCAGCATAATAGAAGGTAAAGTATTTTAATTTCTTATATTCGCAAACAGCCGCAATTGATGCGCCTTCCATTTCTACACAAACGGCACCTTTTTGTTTAAACATTTCTATTTTGTCTTTTGTCTCTCTGTAAAATCCATCAGTCGTCCAAGTTGCACCTTCTTCGTATTTATATCCATTTTCATCTAGCACATGTTTAAATATATTTTTGTATTCCTTGTTCATTTCTATGGATTCTGAATCTGGTACATAATGATAACTTGTTCCCTCATCTCTAAATGCTTTATTGGGAATTATTATCGAACAGTCCTCTATTTTTTTATCTAGTACTCCACAGTTTTCAAAAATTATAAACGTGTCTACTCCGTTCGCACTCAATTCTTCTATGTCTGTACTTATCCATGGTCCACTTACACCTGCCATAAATAATGTTATTTTTATGTCTTCATATTTCATAATATAGACTGGGCGATTGCAGTTAGCACCACTAATAAATCCAACCTTGATACATTCAAATTTTTCTACAATATCGTCTAATAAATATTCTGAAAATACTCCTACCGCTATGTGTGGTAACTTGTAGTTTGCATCTCTAGCTCCATCTAGTTTTCTTATGCCGGTCGCCTTTATTAGTCCTTCTTCCTTGCTGAATAAAATCATTATGTCACCTCCAATTATTTGTTATATTCATATTCTTGTATTACTTTTCCATCTACGTCTTTTAATATTATCTTGTTTTCTTCTAATATGATATAGCTGTGTGCTGTGTTGCATTTTGGTAGTGATATTGACCCTGGATTTGCAAATATCAAGCCTTCTTTTTCTTCTATAAATCCTTGATGTATGTGTCCATAAATCATTATATCGAAATCGTCATAAGGAATGTTTTCTATGTTGTATTTGTGTCCGTGTGTGAAGTAGAATTTTTTTCCGTTTATCTCCATTAATATGTGGTCGTTGAATTTGAATTCTGAAATCATTTCGTCTACTTCTGCGTCACAGTTTCCTCTTACGACTAATAGCTTGTCTTTCATTGAGTTTAATGTTTCTGCAACTTTCATTGGATTATATTCTTGGCTCAAATCGTTTCTTGGACCATGATAGTATAAATCTCCTAATAATATTATTTTTTCTGGGTTTTCTCTTTCTACTATTTCTCTTATTTTGTCAGCATAATATCCAGAACCATGTATGTCTGATATAACTAAAGCTTTCATGTTATTTTCTCCTTTCTCGTTTTTCTAATTTATATCATATTTTCTGTTTATTCTCAATAAAATTGATGCCAAAAGACAGCAATTTTCTGCTGTCCTTTCCATTTTCTTTTACTCCTCAAGATATAATAATTCTCAACATATTTTGTAACTAAAATATTTTTGTGTATCAAATTTTTTCAGAAAGTTCTCCTTTCATCTTAATGTTATTTTAAGTTTGAAAATTAAATGAATATTAAATTTTTATTTTTTGTAAAAAATTATTTAAAAAAAACAAGACACCCACCGTTATTTCAACGGTGGGGCTTGGGGATTTATTTGTTTACTCTGTATTTACCTCGTCCAATACGTGTTATTGCTCCATGCCTAACTTCATACCTCAGAAAGGCGAAAACGTCAACATATCTAATGTTGGCAAATTTTGCTGTAACTTCTTTTACTACAAAGACATCCTTGGACATCATGAATTCATATACTTTCGCATTCGTTTTATCTTCTTTATAAACGTCTCTCCTTTTTGTTTTTTTCTGTTTATAAGGTTCTATCTTTGGAAGAATATCCGCAATTGTTATGTATGCTTCTTCTTCAGCATAAGTGCTTACAGTTATCGAGCTTCCACCGATGCTTACCATGTAATCCGGAATGTTATCGGTATAGGTTCTCTGTTCTGTAAGAATTTGATATGCTAATTTGCATTTTGCTTCATCCTCCAACATGATGTTTAGGTAGTACTTCGTTGGAGTAACCCGAACTCTTATTTCTTTAGTATAGTCTGGGTTCTGGTTAATAAAATTTCTAACCTTGCTAAAGGCATTTTTTATTACTCTTGAAATGCTTCCCTGCGAAAGATCAACTTTTTCTCCTATTTCGGTTTGTTTCATTCCTCCTAGTCTATAGAAAACTACTTGTTTTTCTTTGAGTTTTAGCGAGCTCATGTTTAGTAAGAGTTCCAAAGTTCTTTCTAATGAATCTCTTTCTTCTATTCCTTTCGTAATGTCTGTCGGATCTACCAGTACTATGTCTTTAAGTGATATTTTGTCGTCTCCTTCTTCTTTGCATGTTACTATACTTTCCAAAGAGATTTCCTTTGACCGATTTTTAGTTTTTCGCTTTGCCATGTAGAACTCATTTTCTATACATTTTTTAGCATAAGTTCCAAACGTATTATTTGCCGATGCATCATATGTTGCTGTTGCCTTTATTAATCCAATATTTCCTACTGACAACAGGTCTTCATATTCAGTGTTTTTACAAGGTAACCTCCTTAAAAAGTACGGAACAATTTTCAAGTTTTTTTCTACAAGCTGTCTTTGTTTATCATCTAACACATAAGTTTTCGACATTTATAGCTATCCTTTCTTTTACAACTGCTTATTGAACGTCTAAATAAACAATATTCCCCCTTCGTATGATTAAATCGATGGATTTACGCTATTCATTCTAGCACAATTTTATGTAAAATGCAATAAAGTGATGCTTATTTTAGCACCACTTTAAATGTTGTTATTCCTTTTTCTGACTCTACCGATATTTTGCCATTGTGATTTTTCACTATATTCTTAGCTATTGCAAGCCCTAAGCCATATCTATTCGTATCTCTATTTCTAGATTCATCTGCTCTATAAAATCTCTCAAATATTTTTTTGTATTTTCTTTGGAATTTCTTTTCCTTTATTTTATACTGTCAATAACATATCATTTTTTTGCTTTTTTAGTACTATATTTATCTCTCCATTTGCTTCGCTATGTTTTATTGCATTATCTATAAGTATTGCAACAAGTTGTTTCATTTGACTGCTATTGCATTTTGCTTTTATTTCTTCTTGTATATCATATTTTAGTTCTATTTTATTTTCATACATCAGACTCTCGAATGTTAATACAGACATCTCTACTATTTTTGATAAATTTTCTTCTTGCTGTATTTCTTTATCTTTTCCTTCTTCTAATTTTGCCAAATCTAATAAGCTTGTTACTAGCTCATTCATTCTGTCCGCTTCGCTCTTTATATTATTTAACCATTTCTTTTCTTCTGGTTCTTTTTCCAACGCTTCTGCGTTCGCCATTATTACCGCAATAGGAGTTTTTAGTTCATGTGATGCATCTGCCACAAATTGTTTTTGCCTGTTAAATGACTCTATTACTGGTTTTATTATCCACCTCGTTATTTCTACAGTCAAAATAATTATTATAATTTCTATCAATACAAAAATTAAGATTGATGTTTTTAATAATGACTCTAATTTTGCCTTGGCTGATGTATTATCTACTATAGTTAACGTGTTTGGTGCTTGGAAAGCATATGAGTATTGGTCTAAATATAAATTTCCAATTCTTCTTCCCTGCTTTGTATTTGAAATTTCCAATATATTTTCTGCAATTTGGATTATTTTTTCATCCGAAACATTGTTATCTGTATGGTTTATTACTTCTGTTACTTTATTTGATGTATTGTATTTTACCGTATATACTACTGCATCCATAAAAACTGGCATTCCTGGTGCCTGTCTATCATTTTCCATTCTACTTAATTTATTTTCTATTTCTACTTTTTCATGATTGTAATCTTGAAAATTAAATATGCACAATACACTCACAAGAAATATTGTTAATATAGCAAACATTACCAAAAATATTTTTTTCTTTAACTTTTCCATTTTTTCCCCTTATCTTTTATACTCTAAGCAATTATACCTATTTTTATAATTTAACACAATTATTGGCACAAATTAGTCCCTTCTAGTTTATCTTTTATTGCAATTAAAATTATAAAATCAATTTTCAACTTCTAGCTTATATACAAGTCCTCTAATAGCTTTTATCTGAACATTAGACCCTATTATTTTAATTTTTTTTCTTATAAATGAAAGATATGCTTCCAAGTTGTTTGACTCTGATTCATTATCTAGTCCCCATATTTTTTCATATAATTGTTCTTTTTGTAAAACTTGATTTTTATTTTTCATTAAATATTCTAATAGCATAAATTCTTTGCAGACAACTTCTATCGACTCATTTGTTGTAGTGCATATTAAGGTTGTATTTTTTATATTCAGTCTTAAATCTCCTGCTTCTACATAATATTTTTGTACTTGTACATTATCCATTCTAAGCTGTGCATTTACTCTGGCAACTAATTCATCAATATGGAATGGCTTTGTTAAATAGTCATTTGCTCCACTATTACCCCCCATAAGCTTGTCTTCTATCATAGATTTAGCAGTCAACATTATTACTTTTGCATTAATTTTTTCTCTTCTGATTTCCTCTAAAATCTTAAATCCATCTACTTTTGGTAGCATCACATCTAAAATTATTAAATCATAAATATTTGTAAGAGCATTATCCAAACCAGCTTCTCCATTGTCAAATACATCTACTATATAATTTTCTTTTCTAAGCCTGCTGGCAATTACATCAGCAATTTTAAATTCATCTTCTACAATTAAAATTCTCACTTTAATTTTCAATTCCTATATTAATATTGTTCATATAATAACTTACTACTATTAAATAAATATTAAATTTTCATGCATATTATATCATAAATTTTTATCATGCAAAAGGCGGGGGATAATATCCCCCGCCTATGCAGTGTTAAGCCACTACAACTTTCTTCTTCAAGGCAGCCATCTTCTTCGTTGCCTCGATATCTTTCTCTATCACCCTGACAATTTGCCCATCGTTGTGGATTACTGAGAAAACATCTCCTTCCTGTACAGACTTTGCCATTCCCACAAATTTGTTCATGGGTACGAGCGTTTTCTTGACAGCACTCGTGATATAGTCTTTTTTCTGGCTTTCTTCAAGCCATATCATTTCCACCTCTGCGATCACACAATTGTGGTTTTTTGAAATTACGTGCATGTAGCTTATCATTTTTTCAGTCTCCTTTCACTAGACCTTTTTTTACGCTTAGCACCTGCTTTTCTTCAAAGCTCTCGTCATACTGTCAATCGACATATTATGATTCTCCTTTCTGTATATTTTATATTATAAATTATAACATAATATTCAGTTTTTGGCAAATTATTCCAATTTTTATATAATAAGAAGATGTAAGTACCTTTCACTCACATCTTCTTACTTTTTGCACTCAGAATATTAATTAAAATCTTCTAAGTGCCCTCTGGAGGCGTTCTTCCAATGTTGCCGGAACAACATCTCCATTCATGTTCACCTTGTTATTTCCATTAACATCTGCCCAATATCCGGGCATTTCTTTGCCACCCATCTCTTTTGGCAATGTCGACGATGGTATCCAGCTTACCCTTAGCTTTCCATTTGTTGCAAATGGGATTCCGTAAATTCCACGGTATACCATAAACCCTTTGGGGCCTTCAGGCAATGGCTCTCTTTTACGTTTTTCATCTCTGAATCTGAGTCCCATTTCCTCTCCGAGCTGTTTAATCATTATTTAATCCTCCTAAGTTACTCTTCAAAATACTTTCGCCAACTTTCGATTTCGTTCTCTTGCATTTCTCTGCTGTGGCCATTCCTTTCGACCACATACAGAGCTTCGATTTTCTTCCAAAATCCAGGAATTTTCATACCATTTGGGGTTCTTCTACTGGGAATCCAGCAGATTGTCCCACAGTCGCTTTTGGCTATCTGTCTCCCCATTACATTTTTCTGGAGTACATAGCCTTCCGGAACTTCACGTTCTTTGCCAAAGAATAGTGTTTTTAACAATTTGAACATTTTTTCCTCCTTCCCAGCTACCTGGGAGTCGAGTGTTTATAAACGTACATAACCTTATTATACCATTTTTTCTCGCAAAAAGCAAATTTTATGTTAATTAGGCAAAAAAAATACATGGATTTTTTCCATGTATTCATATGAATTCATATTTCTATATTAATTCAATTATTTTTTGTTTACTAAATCTTTTAAAGCTTTTCCAGCTTTGAATACTGGAGCTTTTGATGCTGGTATTTTGATTTCTTCTTTAGTTTGTGGGTTTCTTCCTTTTCTAGCAGCTCTTTTTCTAACTTCGAAAGAACCAAATCCAACTAATTGAACTTTGTCTCCCTTTACTAAAGCTTCTGTAACAACGTCAACAAATGCGTTTAATGTTGCTTCTGCATCTTTCTTTGTGCATTCTGTTTTAGCAGCTATGGCTGCGATTAAATCAGATTTGTTCATTTAAATTACCTCCTAATAAGATTGTATATGTAGATAATTATTGCATCTACTACTTACATTATTCGCCAAGGTTTGATAAAATCCTTCTTTTTTTTCAAATTTATTTTATAAAAGTGTTAAATCTCTAAGGTTTGCGGTTTTCTATTTTCAAGAATGCTTATTTTTCAAGGTTTACAGACCTTATTTTTCTTAAATTTGCTGTAAAATGGCAACATGTATAATTCATCTTTACTAAAAATTTTTGTAATTGCTAATATTACTACATAAACAATTATTGCAAATATTATTGTTAATATTATAGCAATATTTTGCATAATTATACCTTTTAGTAAATTATATGTATATATTCCGAATTATTCCCATTGATGAACTTGCTAAAATTGGTTTTATAAAATATTTCGACAAATCAAATTTTATTTTAATATTTTTACTCAATGCTATCAAACTAATAAACATGGAAATAACATGACACATTACAGTTGCAAATGCTGCACCAGCAACTCCTCCCAAAACGAATGAATCTGGATTTACTTTTACTAATACTAAATTCAAAATTAGCTTAATAGACACTCCTATTGAAAGTGCAATTACGGGTACTTTAAGTTTTCCCAGTCCTTGAAGAGCACCGTTTATAGTTTGTTCTAATGTAATGAATACAATCGAAATACTACTTATTTGAAATATAAATTCTCCACTACTTGCATTTGGAAATAACATTTGCAAAATTGGCTTTGCGAAAACCACCATTCCAACACTACATGGCAGTCCAATTAATATCGTAATAAGTATCGCAAAAGACACCCTTTTTTCTATACTCTTATAGTCTCCTCTCGCTTTTGCAGCCGATACTGCTGGAACCAAAGCCGTTGCAAGTGCAATATTAAACGATAAAGGAAAAGTTACGAGTGTATCTATTTTTCCACTTAGTATTCCATATTGAATTTTAGCTTGTTCTTCTGTTAAAAATGTTTTTAATCCCCTTACAACTGTAAAGGAATCTATATTTTTATTTAGCGAGCCTAAAATTGCACTAAATGTAAGTGGCATTGCAATTATTATTATCTTCTTTACTATCTCTACTGTTCTTTCTTGCCTATGATATTTTGGCTTATTAAATTTTATGTATCTTTCTTTTTTATTATATAAATATATTAAATATATAAAGCCAATAAAGGTGGCAATACTAGTTGCTAAATTTGCTCCAGCAGCCATTACAGCTGTAGTATCTTTATTTCCCATAAAAAAACATATTAACTCAACTATAGCAACAGTGCATATTGTTTTTGTAAATTGTTCTATTGTTTGAGACTGCGCCATTGGTTTCATATTTTCGTGTCCATTAAAATAGCCCCTTAAAACAGAAATTAACGAAACAAAGAAAATTGATGGTGCAAGTATTATTAGTGTTAACTTTGCTTCCGGAATTTGAAGCCATACATTTGCAATAAAATCACTTCCACAAAATAATAATGCTGAACCTGTAAAACCGACTACAGAGAAAAAGGCAAACGCTACTTTAAAAATTTTCTGTGCTCCCCTATTGTCTCCCACTGATAATTTTTCTGAAATAAGTTTTGCAACAGCATTTGGAACACCTATTGAAGAAATCGTTAACAGTAGTGCATAGATTTGGAATCCACTGTTATAAATAGCATTTCCAGCATCTCCAAAACCGCTTTTATTTGTCAAATATAATTTATAAAACAAGCCTAAAATTTTTATTATAACTTGTGAAAACATCAATGTAATAATTCCTTGCATGAAACTTTGCTTTTTTTCCTTAGACATATGTTCTCCTTCCCCTTATTTATAAAATATATTCAATAAACCAATTACTATACTTAATTTGTAAGTTTAATAAATTTTTAGCATAAAAAAGCTTATAAAATTGCTCAAAATACTTGTTTTTTTCTTCATTTTATAGGATAATAGATATGTATAAATTTTAATAAATGAAATAATTTGAAAGTGGTGAATCTTTTGAAAGCAATAGACAAATTTTTAAAATATCTAAAAACAGACAGAAATACTTTTCTAACATATGTACTAACTTTAGTAAGTGCTTATTTAGTTGTAGACAGAATAGTAGAAATGCTTATGATGATTTTTACAGGAATGGCAGTTTCATATTGGGGGCCAATTACTTATACACTAGCACTTGCTTGCCCGGTATTTGCATTTCTATTTTCGTGTTCATCTAAGTTCGTTGACTCAGATGAATCTAAATTAGCACTATTTGATGTGTATTTAATCAGCATTTATATAATGATTGTATCTATGTTTACACAATTCACGAACCAATTTGGTTGGATGTTATTCTTATCAGTACCAAACTTTTCATACATCGCATCTAACTTTTATAATTTGATTAAACCAGCATTCTCCGCAGTTGCTCTTTACTTACCATTAACCACATTTTATCCAGTTATAAAATGGTTATTAATGACTGTACACGATACAAAAAATATTTATGAATCAATTTATGATTATAAAGGAATAAATTTAGCAGATAAATCTGCTTCTTGGGGTGCTTACACTTGTGAGATGTCTTTTGGAACAGATAAAGTAAATGGTAAAACAGTTAAAATAGCTGAAGAGAAAAGATTTTACCCTACACTAGTATGTGGTGTTTCTGGTGCTGGAAAAACATCTTTATTGTTTGAGCCAATGATTGCAAAAGATATCGATAAAAAATATTTCTTTAGAGAAATATCAAAGGAAATGGGATTTACTGCATTAAAAACTGGAATTGCTACTTTAAATTGCCCATACTCAAATGATTATATAAACGCTAATTTCAATTTAAATATGATAACACCAAAAGAAAATAAACTTAATGTTTATAATACATATATGAAGAAAATGATTATATCTGGAACTGGAGATAATTATATTTACAGAAATTTAGGTTTAACCTACGTCTCTCCTGATATTGAATCTATAAATCATATTAAAAAAGTTTTAAAAGCACGTAATATGAAGTTTAATTTAATAGATCCTAATGACTCATCTTCTGTTGGCTTAAATCCTTTCGCTCTTGAAGATGCAACTCAAACGGCTGTTGCAATTTCTACAGTTTTAAAGGGATTATATTCTTCAAGCAATAGTAATTTAGATGTAGAGCTTGCATACAGAGTAAACGCTGCAAACCAAGCAATTGAAAATTTAGCAATATTATTGAAAGAAATATATCCTAGACTTCATGATGATGATTTACCAAATCTTGAAGATATGTTAAATTGTTTCACACATTTTGAATTAATCGAAGAATTATGTGAAGAAATGAAAAAAGACGATGAACTTGCAGAAAAATATTCTTCATTGCTAAATTATTTTGAAAGAAACTTCTATGCATCTGCTCCAAATAGAGAAGATACTGAAAAATTTATAACACATGCTACTGCACAATTAGATAGTTTACTAAGATATACTGGAGTTAAAAACATATTATGTAATAGAAGAAATTCTATAAACTTTGATAATACATTAAAAAATGCTGATGTAACTCTTGTATGTACAAGACGTGGTGATTTAGGTCCAAATATTCATACAGCATTTGGCCTATTCTGTATATTGATGATGCAATATTCAGTATTAAGACGTCCTGGAACAGAAAAAGACAGAGTTCCCCATTTCTTATATATTGATGAATTTGCAGACTTTGTTGGAAATTCAACAGATTCATTATTCACTCTATACAGAAAATATAAAGTTTCAACAATAATCTCGATACAAAACTTAGGTCAATTAGATAAAGGAACAAATAAAAAACATAGACAAATAATAACAGCAAACTGTTCTAATAAATTTGTATTTGGAAATAACACACCAGAAGACAACGAATGGTGGTCAAAAGAAATTGGTGAGAAGAAAGAATGGTCATTTGGAAGTTCTTACGATACAGCTAAAGGAGAATATGATCCTAAACTTACAGGTATTAAGTATGAAAACAAGATAAAATATCAACCTGGAAAAATTCAAGCTTTAAAATTCAAACAAGCTATGTATAAAATCAGAAACCTTGGCGGAAAAAGTGATAATGGTACTGTAAACCTAAATTTCCTATCTGCAACATATTATGAGCCAAAGCCATCAAAAGAATATCCATTTGAAAGATATAATTCAGGTTTTGATTCACATTCGGCTGAAGATAAATACGAAGACGAAAAAGAAACAAAAAGAAAAAAAGAAACTTTAAAGAATTATCATTTTAATGATGATATTCCTGATGAGGTTGATCCAATAAAAACAGACACATCTGATTCAAAATATTTATTTGATAGTGAAGATGCAATTGTATTTAACTTTAAGAAACCAGATAATAAATAAATTTTAAGAACGAAGCAAAAATATCTATGCTTCGTTCTTTTTTTCATTAAAATAATATATTTAACTTCAAAGAAGACGAAGCATTTTTTGCTCCGTCTCCATTTTGCATTCTTTTAGGCATTATTATTTATCCTAATAATTTTATATCTACATTTTCCATTTTATACTTATTAGTTACTGGGTCTAATTTAAATTCAGCCAAGCTGTGTTCTAGTGTTCTATCATTTTGACGTAAATCTGTTGTGTAATATAGATTTAGTTTATCTATGCCTAATCCATTTACAACAATTTCTCTAAATGTTTCCGCCATATGCTTTTCATCTTCACATAGTAAAATTAATTGTGGTATTGTTTTAAACCCAGAATCCATTGCTACAAAGTTTTCATAGAAGTCTTTATACAATTTCATTTTATCTGCAAGTTTTTTTTGCCAATCATCTTCTCTACGAATTACTTCAAAAATGAAATCTATTGATTTTCCATTCTTGCTTAGAGTAACTTTCCCACCAGTAGCTTTAAATTGTTTTCCAAGTATTTTCGCATTCATAGGTACTTTTATTTGGAATGAATCAAAAGCTTGTACTTTTTCTTTATAAGAAATTAGAAGTTGATTGCTTGCTAATCTTTTCTTTATCATTGCAACTGGTTTTGTATTATCTGTTGGTTGCCATTTACATTCTACTCCTCTAGAATTTAATAAATATTTTCCCATTTTTTCTAGGCAGTATATTCTGTATATTCCCTTACCATCTTCTGAATTGAAATAATATCTTGTTAATATTTTTGATTTAACTAGTTGTTCTAATTTATTGTTTAGTTTATCCTGTGATTTAAGTTCAAATTTTTCTTTTTCTAATAATTTAAACAACTGTCTAGATGTTATAAACTCATATTCATTAACAATTTCCATTATTCTAAAATGTAAATCATTTATATGACCTACATTTATTTTTTGGATTATTTGGTTCATTGATACATAACCATCTTTTCCATCAAATACTTTAATTTCTCCTGGTCTTATCGCAAAAGGTGAGACTGTTGTTTTTATTTCTGAATCTTCTATCATTCTAATTCCCCCTATAATTTATAAAATACAATTTAGTACTCTACATTATCTATTTTTCCACACTTTGACCTATTTGTCAAGTTCTAATAGTCTTTTTACCTCGTTATCTGTTAAATATCTCCATTTTCCTATTTCTAGATTTTTTACATCCAAATCTGCAATTTTTCTTCTATGTAAAGCAAGTACTTTTCTACATATTGCCTCACACATTTTTCTTACTTCCCTATTTTTGCCTTCATGAATGGTTATTTGCAATCTTGATAAATTTTTCTCTTCATCTGTTTTTAGAATTTTTACTTTAGCTGGACTTGTAACAAATGTTTCCTCACTCTTTTCATCAACTGGTATTTCTACACCGTTTTTTAATTTTTCAACATCATCTTGAGTTACAATTCCTTTTACTGTTACAGTGTATGTTTTTTCCACTTCATGACTTGGATGTGTGATTTTATTTATGAAATCACCATCGTTTGTAAGCATTAATGCTCCAGATGTATACATATCTAATCTGCCCACAGGTAGTACTTTTTCTTTTATTTTTACTAAATCTAGCACTGTTGGTCTATCAAACTGGTCTTTCACAGTAGTCACATAACCAATTGGTTTGTTAAGTAATATATATACATGTTTTTCTACCTTTTCAACTTTTTTACCATCAAATTCTATTATGTCTTTATCTGGATTTATTTTAGTTCCGAGTTCTGTTACAACTTTGCCATTTACTTTCACTCTGCCATTTAATATAAATTCTTCACATTTTCTTCTTGCTGCAATTCCGTTATTAGCCAGATATTTTTGTAATCTTTCTTCCACAATTTCACTCCTTTCTAATTTTACTAATTCTAATTTGAATACAAAATACGATTAGATTATAAATTTTTTCATATTTTGGTATTATTTATTGTTTTACATACAATTAAGTTTAAGTTAATTTCATTTTTTATCAATTTCTCTATTTTTTAGCTTTTCTAGTACATCTTCAAAATATTCCGGTATTGGTGCTTCTAAGCTTAGCTCCTTGCCAGTTATTGGGTGTTTAAATTGTAAGTAACGTGCATGAAGCATTTGTCCTTGCACCCCAAATTCATTCTTACCATTAGAATACACTTCATCTCCTACCACAGGATGTCCTATATAAGACATATGTACTCTTATTTGATGAGTTCTACCAGTATCTATTTTCAATTCTAATAAAGTATAATTATCATATCTTTTTAGCACTTTAAAGTGTGTTACAGCATTCTTCCCCTTAGGGTCAACAGCCATTTTCTTTCTGTCTTTTGTACTTCTTGCAATAGGTAAATCTATAGTAGCCTCATCTTCGGCAACAACACCTCTAACTAATGCAATATATTTTTTAGTAACCTTTCTTTCTTGAATCTGCTTACTCATATTCATATGAGCCTCATCATTTTTAGCAACTATAAGAAGTCCAGATGTATCTTTATCTAACCTATGTACAATTCCAGGTCTTATTTCTCCACCTATTCCAGACAGACTATCTTTACACATTGCAAGAATTGCATTTACAAGCGTTCCATCTGGGTTTCCATTAGCAGGGTGAACCACCATTCCCTTTGGCTTATTTACAACAATTATATCATTATCCTCATATACAACAGGCACAGGAATATCCTGTGCTTTTAATTCAACATCTTTTGCTTCTGGTATTTCTATGCTTATTACATCTCCTTCTTCAGGTTTATAAGAAGCTTTCTGCTTTTTTCCATTTACTAGAATTTTTTCCTCTTCTATAAGCCTTTGAGCAGTTGTTCTAGACACTTTACTTAATTTATCTGTTACATAAGAGTCTAGTCTTTTTTGATTATTCTCCTTTACAATTAATTCTTCCAATTTTATCTTCCTTTTCAATTAATCTCTTCCAATATTTCGTATTTTCTCTTCTATATTTTTCAAATCTGCTTTAATATTCAAAGTGTTCTTTACCATAAATATTAAGAATGTAATCCAGCCTATTATGTATAGAATATATGCGATGTTTACCGAAGGTAATCTCCCTATTTTTATAAAATTTATAACCTCTCCATTCCAAATCTTATCTATGCAATTACTTATTCCTCCGCCTAATATTACGGCAAGTGAATATTTCACTTTTGTGGACATATATTTGCTTTGTTCTTTTAAAAACTTGATTATAACTGTAAACACAACACAGTCAGATAATATAGAAATAATAACGTCAGCAATCTTTATCTCTTCACTTTTTTTGATTAACGTAATTATTCCAACGTCTTGCTTTACAAAATTTATTACCAATATTTTGCTAACTTGGTCAATTAAAATTATTGCAATAATAATTAAAATGGTTATGCTTAATTTAAATTTCTTCTTTTCCGTCATTTTTAGTCTCTTTCATATATTACAAACTTTTTATCCGAATATAATTCTTTATATCTGTCACTTCTTGATAAGAATATATTCAGCTTTGAATTCTTATATAAAATTACATGAGTAATTCCATAAGTATTAAATGTATTTTCATAATATTTAGATATATTTGAAGTATTTATATAATCTGAAAAAATATCTTGTCCTTCATATTTTCCGTCTTTTCCTTTTACTCCATTAAATTCAGGTGCATATAAATCTGCTCTTGAATCTATAAAAACAGGAATTCCTTCAAATAATAGATAACTTCCGTAATTGTATTCATTAAATAATTTAATTGAATTTACATCCAAATTTTCTTTAATATATTTTGCTGCATCAACTGGATATGTTGATGGATTTACAAATTTATCATCTAATTTTGGTTTTATTTCTATTACAGATAGTAGTACAATTAGTAAAACAACAGCAATAGTTCCAAGTGACGATACTGCAATATCTTCGAATTCTTTTAATCCTTTTTCATCATATTTAGTAAATAACTGTGTTATTAATGTTGCTAAAACAGCACTTCCGAGCAATACAAGCATAGATTCTTGCCTTCTAGTCATAAACATTAATAATGTTAAACCTGCAAACATGAATAAATCTTTTAATCTTATTTTTGTATCTGTAAAAATCAATAACGCTAATGTTGCAGTTAGTACAACCAACATTTCTTTATTATTTATTAGTGTTAATGGCAAATGTTCACTTATACTCTTAGTTGTATTTCCTTTCATTGTCTTGTATAAGTATGTATATGGTGTATCTCCTAACGGTGTTAATAACCCTGTTAGAACACATATAGCCATTATTAATATAAGCCATTTTGCATTTTTATTTTTGTTATATCTTATTTTATATGGTTCTTTTCTTTTTGCTTCTCTATTTTTTAATATTTTTGCATTCTTTTCTTCAAATTTTTCTTTTGCTGCTATTACTTTTTTTAATTTTTCATCTAATATTTTTTTATTTTCTTCTATTGCTTCTTTTTCTATTTTCTTATTGTAATTTTTTATTTTTATATCATAATATTTTTTTCTTATTCTGTACACTGGCTGAGCATCAATTACAGTAAATATTAAATATTCTGCAATATATGGCAAAAATATTACAAAGAAAAATGGCCATACAGCACAATGTAAGTTTGCTATTGCTGTAGATATAACTATAATTCCAATAGCATAGCCTACCTTTTTCTTTTCTAAGAAATTTTCTATTAATAAAATTGTAAGTTCAAGCAATATAAATGTTACAAGTTGTGCTCTTGCTGCTATATAATCTTTTATCAAGAACATTCCACCAATTGTAATTGCAAACGAGATTAGTTTGTTTTTAGATATTTTATAGTTTGTACAATACATTAGAATACCTAATATACACGCAAATACTATTGTTGATATAAAAATTCCTAAAAATCCTCCTAAATTATATATCAAATAAATCATTACATCATAAGCCCAATGAGGATATGTATATGGTAACTCATGCCATGAAAATGGGTCTTGCATATCCACAGTTTTAGTATTAATTATGTGTTCACCTATTTTTATCGTATAATACGTATCATTTTGCATTGTTACAGGACAAATTGATGCACAAAAAATTATAATGCAAAAAATTGCAAGTATATGAAATTTTATATTCTTAACTTTTTGTGAATCTTCTTTTTTTGCTTTTTCCTTTACCTCTTTTTTCTCAGATGTTTTCATTAATTAATTTCCTTCCTCGCTTTATTTGAATGCACATACAGCAAAATTGATTTATAATTTCTTTTAATCTATTTTCTGTGTTGTTGTTAATTTTACATGCTAATTATACCAGTTTCTAGAGCAAAGAGCAATACAAAATACAATAAAAAAGAAAGTTGATATATTGAATTTTTCTTCAATATTTTCAACTTTCTTTTGTTATTTTTAGTTCTTATTCTATTTTAATTGTTTTGCAACTTCTTCAGCAAAGTTTTCTTCTTTTTTCTCTATTCCTTCACCTTTTTCAAGTCTTGCAAATCTAACAACTTCTGCATTCTTTTCTTTTAATAATTGGCTAACTTTTTTGTCCATATCTTTAACAAATTCTTGGTCTACTAGGCAGATATCTGAATAGAATTTTCCAATTCTTCCTTGTACCATTTTTTCAGCTATAGCTTCTGGCTTTCCTTCATTCATAGCTTGAACTTTTAGTATTTCCATTTCTTTGTCTACTCTTTCTTGTGGAACTTGTTCTCTGTTTAAGAATTCTGGCTTAGAAGCAGCTATTTGCATACAAATGTCTTTTGTTAATTCTGCATCTGCATTCTTCATTTCTACTAATACAGCTATTTTTCCAGCTCCGTGAACATATTGTCCTAATGTTCCATCTGTTGTTTCGTATCTAACAAATCTTCTTATTGTTATGTTTTCTCCTATTGTAGCTATTTTATTTATTAAAGCTTCTTTAACAGTTTTTTCTGGATCTGCTATGAATTTTTCTTCTAATAAAGCTTCAACATCAGCTGGGTTATTTAAAGCAACTTGCTTTACAATATCATTAACAAATTGTTTGAATTCTGCATTCTCTGCTACGAAATCTGTCTCAGCATTAACTTCAGCTATAGCACCTACTTTTCCGTCTTCTGAAATGAAGCTACCTACTAATCCTTCTGCAGCAACTCTAGATGCCTTTTTAGCAGCTTTTGTTATTCCTCTTTCACGTAATAGTTCCATTGCTTTTTCAATGTCACCATCTGTTTCTGTTAAAACTTTCTTGCATTCCATCATTCCTGCACCTGTTTTTTCTCTTAATTCCTTTACTTGGCTTGCTGTTATCATTTTATATCCTCCTTATTTTTCGCCCATTAGGGACGCCCCTTTTGTGGCGATTTAATTCTTTTTTAATGTCTACCCCATCAATTTTACCAGAGTCAAACATTAAAGGATAGGGCAGCCGCCCTACCCCTTTGGTATTGTTTATTAATTATTTTTATAAACTATAAATTATTCAGCATCGCTAGCTGCTTCAACTACTTCTTCCATATCTGTTGGAGCTGTAGCTTCTTCTGTCTCCATAGCATCTTCAGAATCTGATGTAACTTCTAGAGTTTCTCCTTGTCTACCTTCGATTACTGCATTAGCCATTGTATCAGCTATTAATTTAACTGCTCTTATAGCATCATCATTTCCTGGGATAACGTAATCAACATCATCTGGGTTGCAGTTTGTGTCGATTAATCCTATTGTAGGAATATTTAATTTTTTAGCTTCTAATATAGCATTTCTTTCTTTTTTAGGATCTACTATGAATAAAACTCCAGGCATTTCTTTCATGTTTTTGATTCCACCTAGATTTTTCTCTAGTTTATCCATTTCTTTCTTTAAAAGAATAACTTCTTTCTTAGGTAATACTTCGAAAGTTCCGTCTTCTTCCATTTTTTCTAATTTATTTAATCTTTCAATTCTTTTTTCGATTGTAGCAAAGTTTGTAAGCATTCCACCTAACCATCTTTGGTTAACGTAGTACATACCACATTTTTCAGCTGCTTCTTTCATGCAGTCTTGAGCTTGTTTCTTTGTTCCTACAAATAGAACTGTTTTTCCTTCTTCAGCTTGCTCTTTTAAGAAAGCATAAGCCTCGTCTAATTTTTTTGATGTTTTTTGTAAATCGATGATGTGAATTCCGTTTCTAGCTTGGAATATATATTCAGCCATTCTAGGATCCCATCTTCTTGTTTGATGTCCGAAATGAACACCAGCTTCTAGTAATTGTTTCATTGCAACTACTGCCATTTTTTGTTCCTCCTTTTAGTTTTTACCCTCCACAAATCTTTAGCATTTAAAAGAACCTTTGCATTTAAATAGATTTTACAAAAGCACTGCTTTTAAACTGGAATTTGTGTGCGTATTTTTAACAGAAACTATTATATCACAACAAATAGCTAGAAATCAAGCTTTTTTTGAAATTTTAAGTTTTCTCACATTTTTAGAAGGTTTTCGACGGTGTTTTATCACATTTTTAGATTTTTTATAACTATTTTTTTCATTTTCTACATTTTTTGATTTTTCTATTTATATTTTGACATTTTTATGATAGAATTCTTTTGAAATTAATATTTTTCATAGGAGGTAACAAATGAATTTAAATAGATGTGAACGTTGCGGAAGCTTTTTTGCTTCAAAAAACTCAGTATGCCCTAATTGTCAATCTAAAGATGAACATGAAATAAACCATTTAAAAACTTTTTTAAGTGAGACCGATTCTTCTGTAACTGTTGAATCTTTAGCAGAATCTACTGGAGTTTCTTTAAAAAATGTAAATAGATTTTTACAAGATAAAAATGTATACACTACTTTAACAAACTTAGGCTTAAACTCAGAAACAAATAAAATGCACAATATTTCCTTATAAAAATACGGAAAAAAGATATCATTTTATAAAAAGAGACTGGAAGTGCACTTTTTGAAGGCTAAATAGCCCGACCTAGCACGACATGTTAAGTTTTATAAAATGATATTTTTTTGTAGTTTATTCAATTATTTCAATTATATCTGCAACTTTTTCCACATTTTGTTCACCTATTTCATATGTTTGTTGCAATTTTTCTACGGCTTCTCTGCCTTTTTGTTCATCGTCGGCATATATGTATGCTATTGTTTCACCCTGTTCCACTTGGCATCCCACTTTTTTTAGTAGTTCTATTCCAACAGCATAGTCTATGTTATCTTCTTTTTTCATTCTGCCTGCACCTAAATGCATTGCTATTTTTCCTACTTCTTCTGCATTTAGTTTTTGTACATATCCAGTCTTTACCGCTTCTACTGGCATTTTATATTTAGCCTTTGTAAATTTTTCTGTATTTTCTATGTAGCTAATATCTCCACCTTGATTTTCTACTAATTGTAAAAATTTTTTATATGCATCTCCATTTGATATTACCTGCTCAATTTTCTCTTTATTTTCTTGAATGTTATCTCCTTTTCCATCCAGTTTTAATATATAAGCACCTAATTCTAATACAACATTTTTTACATCGTCTTGCATATTGCCTTTTAAAGCTTCTATTGCTTCTATAACTTCAAGTATATTTCCCACCATTGTTCCTAAAGGTTGATCCATATTTGTTATTATACATACAGTTTCTTTATTTGCTAGCTTTCCAATGTCAATCATGGTCTTAGACAATTCTCTTGCTTCTCCCACTGTTTTCATGAATGCACCACTTCCACAGGTTACATCTAAAACTATTTTATTTGCTCCTGCTGCAATTTTCTTGCTCATTATGCTAGAGCTTATTAGTGGAATATTAGCAGTACAACTAATTGTATCTCTTAAAGCATACAATTTTTTATCTGCTGGAGCTAAATTTAAAGTTTGACCTATTAAACTTATTCCAATTTTCTTTACATTTTCTATAAACTCATCTATTCCAATCTCTGTTCTATATCCTGGTATTGCCTCTAGTTTATCCTTTGTACCGCCAGTTGCTCCTAGTCCTCTTCCAGACATCTTAGCAACTTTTACACCTAATGCTGAAACTATTGGCATTAGAATTAACGTAATCTTGTCTCCAATTCCACCTGTGCTATGTTTATCTACAACCTCTCCAATATCTGATAAATCTAATACATCTCCAGAATATGCCATGGCTAAAGCTAAATTAGTTGTCTCTTCTTTTGTCATTCCATTTATGTAAATTGCCATAACTAAAGCAGCAGCTTGGTAATCTGGTATGTTACCATCAGTATATCCTTTTACAAAAAATTCAATTTCTTCTTTATTTAATTCTTTCGCATCTCTCTTTTTTTCAATTATATCTAAAATGTTCATTTTTTTCTTCCTCTTTTATACAAAATGTTTAATAAACGATTCTCTATGCAGCGGACATGGTCCATATTCTTTTAATGCTTTTATGTGTTCTGCAGTACCATATCCTTTGTGTTTTGCAAACCCATATTGAGGATATATTTCATCCCACTGTCTCATAATTCTATCCCTTGTAACCTTTGCAATTATTGAAGCTGCAGATATTGAATAGCATTTAGCATCTCCCTTTATAATAGACTGATATGGTATCCCGTCAGTATCTATTTTTGTTAATGCATCTACTATTATCAAATCTGGTCTTGGATTAAGCTCTTTTACTGCCATTGTAAGCCCTTCCTTAGTAGCATTTAGAATATTAATTCTATCAATTTCTTTTTGGTCTATAATTCCAACACCATAACTAATAGCTTCTTTTGTTATAATTTCATATAGTTCTTCTCTCTTCTTTTCCGATACCTTTTTAGAATCATTCACTCCTTCAATCATAGAATTTCTTGGCATTATTGCTGCAGCAATTACAACAGGTCCTGCAAGAGGTCCACGCCCTGCTTCATCTATTCCACATATATATTCTACTCCAGAATTATGAATTTCTTCCTCTATTGCTTTTAGTTGAATTAATCGTTGTTCTTCTTTTTCCTTCATTCTATTTTCCTCTCTTAGTATAACTATTAATAGAGACAATCTCTTACTAATTGTCTCTATTTCTTTAATTTTCATCAATATATTTATCTACTAGTTCAATTAGTTCTTCTGCTGTTTTTAATTGTTCATTTGTCTTATCAGCATCTACAATAAATTCATCATCATAGTCACTATCTTCTCTAATTGCACTTGCATTTTGAATTTTTCTTCCCATCATTCTTGGAAAAATCTCTTTATTTATATAATTTTTATTAAAATACGCAAGCACATCTTTATGTCTTTTAAAATCAATCGGTTCAAGTGCTAACACAGCTTTAATGCTATGAAATATTGAATAATATGCTCTGTTATTTGCTGATTTATAGAAATTTTTATCATACAATAATTTTCCAGCTTCTAAATCTTCTTTTGCCTGCTCTAATCTGTGTTTTGCAAGTTCTTTAGATATTTTCTGTACCACTCAAAACCACTCCTTCTCTCTGAACATTCATATAAAATGGTAATGCCTTTAACCAATATTCAAATTTTTCTATGTTTTTTACTAACGGAGAAATCATTACTTCAAAGTTTGTATCAAATTCTATATCAAATGCTATATTAGATACTAATTCTCTATATTCTATTATTTCTTCGTTTGTTAAATCTGTAAGTATCATTATATCTATATCTGAGTTTTCATTGTAATCTCCTCTAGCATAAGAGCCATATAGTATAATCTTCTTTACTCTTTTTCCTAGCAATTTATTTACTCGATCTATAAATTCTTGAATTATTTTTTCTGTACTTTGTGGTATATTTGGCATTTTAATCCACCTACACTTTCTTATTCTGCATATATTATATCATAACTAATAGCTTTTTCAAGTAGTTATTTTAATCATCTCTGATAAGAAACAATCTTTTATTTTTTGCTTAAATTTCTATAGTTCTAGCCTTCATCATTCTTTTCATTTTCATTATTTTTTTCTGTTGTTTCTTCAATAACATTGTCATTTTCAGAAGTCGTATTTTCATCATCTTTCTTATTTATATCAGTTAATTTGTACAATACATCGTCGTCAGATTTATTATATCCTTTTGTATCTATTACTTCATATGTATTATAATTAATTAAGAAATAACTGCCCTCGTAATTTGTAATTTCTAGCCCAGCTTCTGCCAAATTTTCGTCTTGCAAAACATAATATTTATCGTATTCTTCTTCTGAAATTATATTCTTAGCAAGAAAATCTTTAATTATTTCGTTATCTTGCATCTCGCTAATTTTAGTACCAAGATATTTCTTTTCTTCTCCTTTTACGGTCTGTTTATCGATATAGTCTTTTAATTTCCATTGAACTTGTAACATATCAGTTCTTATAGTTTCTGCTTTTACTTCTCTATATTTTTTGCGTGTAAAATACACAGCAGTTGCAACCACAACCACTATTAAAACCACCATCAAAATTAATTTTATTATTCCCATGCCATTGTTCTTTTTCATTTCTAATGCTCCTCATAAATGTTATATCTATTTAACTTTTCTCGTATAAACTTTGTTTATTATATTTTATTTAAGTCTAGCAGTCAAGAGTTTTGGCAGTATAATTGTGAGTCAATTGTGAGTCTATTCTTTTTATGCATAACAAAAAACTCATCCTTGCCTATTTCTTCATGCACCGAATGAGCTTTTCATTTATTATGTATCTATTTATTTGTCATTTCAATTATGTAAACTTTGCTCGATTAATAGCACTAGGAAAGGTAGTGTTTTTCCCACCCACCTACCTAGTTCATTGTATTTCCACCTACACTATGCAACCTTCACCGTCGCACCACACTACTCTTGACACGGTCCTACTTGCTCAAGTTCCAAGCTCCATTTGTCTGCTCTCCTGTTAGGAGACTAGAT